>Ga0210142_1000170_pt1 | contig 14998 bp, 13 predicted proteins | sample Goodyear_PhragC__FD_184869 | JGI IMG/M metagenome (GOLD analysis project Ga0210142, IMG submission 184869) | Wetland microbial communities from San Francisco Bay, California, USA, that impact long-term carbon sequestration - Goodyear_PhragC_D2... | ecosystem: Environmental > Aquatic > Marine >...
CGCGCGTGCTGTCCACCGCTGGTTCAACTCGCCCGCCGCGACGGCGAACTTGCTTGAGCACCGCGAGGGCGAGTTCACCGAGGAGGACGCGAAGCGCTGGGTCCAGCGCGCGATCGACCAGTCGAACGACCCGAAGGCCGAGGACCGCAAGTGGGCCGTCGAGGTAGATGGGATCGACGGGCCCGTCGGATTCACGGCGCTCTACGGCCTGCGCCGCCAGACCGCCCCGGAGCTCGGGGCGATCATGGGAGACGAGCGGGTTCGCGGCCGGGGCGTCGGCCGCGAGGCCGAGCGGCTCACCAACCTGAAGGCGTTCGAGGGGTTCGGGGCCCACAAGGTCTACGGCCGGATCCCGGCGACCAACGAGGCGGCGAAGAAGGCCGTTATCTACAACGGCTGGAAGCAGGAGGGCGTGCTGCGCAGGCAGGTCCGGCACGGCGAGGAGCTGATCGACGTCGAGCTCTGGGGCGGCTTTCGCGAGGACCTGCCAGAGCCTCCCGAAGAGTGAAGGCGCGGCTGCTCGAGGACGGCGGCGAGGCAGCCTCGGGCGAGGAGGACTTCTTCCGCTCACCGGCCTTCCTCGAGGCCGAGGGGGTCACCCACAGCATCGAGATCGACGGTGACGGCCGGCTCCGATTGCCCGTGATCGTCCGCCCGATCGAGGGGGGCGAGCGGATCGACGCGATCTCGCCCTACGGGTACCCGGGAGCCTCGGGGCGACCCCGGACGCCTCTCGAGCCGAGCGAGATCGACTGGTCGGAGACCGGCCTGGTCAGCGTCTTCGTGCGGGGCCGGATCGGCGAGGAGACTCCCCTGACCGGCGGCACGGTGCGGAACCAAGTCCACATCGCCGACGGCGATGCCGGGATCCGCAAGCGCCTGCGCGAGCAGATCAGGCGCAACGAGCGCCGCGGCTTCCAGACGCGGGCGATCCCGGGTCCCGAGGCGGGTGATGGCGCCCGCGCCGCCTTCGAGCGCGCATACGCGGAGACGATGTCGCGCACGGGCGCGGCGCAGCGCTACCTCTATCCCAGCGAGTACTTCGAGCGCCTGCTGCAGAGCGAGCGGAGCTGGTTGATGGTCGCCGCCCGCGAGGGCGCCGGTCTCGCCGGGGCGATCGCGGTGGCCAGCGACGGCTACCTCCACTACTACCTCGGCGGCACGACCGACGAGGCGCTCGGCGACTCGCCGATGAAGAACCTGTTCGCGGCGATGATCGGGCTCGGCACCGAGATCGGCCTACCGGTGAACCTGGGAGGCGGGCTCTCCCCCGGGGACTCCCTTGACTCCTTCAAGCGGGGATTCGCGACCGGGGAGGCGCCCTTCCGGACCCACGAGCTGATCTGCGACCCCGCTGCCTACGAGGAGCTCGCGGCACGGGCCGGCGCGGCGCCCGAGGGGTTCTTCCCGGCCTACCGCTGAATGCTTATCCGAGGTGGATCGGGATGGCCTGCTCCGGGCCGTTCCCGCGGTAGGTGTCGCGGAAGTTCCGGATCACGTCGAGGATGACGGGGTCGTAGTTGGGGCAGACCACCTCGTTCGTCCAGGCCGTGACGGCGACGTCGTAGGGCATGTCGGGGTCGGGGTAGAGCAGCATCCCGTCGGGGTCGTCGTCGAAGACGCCCTTGATGGCCAGCTGCTCGTTCTCGGGCAGGCTCGGCTTGTAGTGGATCTCGATCCGGCCGTGCTCCATCGCGTGCACCTCGTTGCGGATGTTGGTCTGCTTGCTCGTGTCGCTGGTGATGGGCGTCGTGTAGGCGCCGTCGTCGATCGGCACGGGGTTGTGGTTGCCGGAGGTCGGCGGGACCGTCCCGTAGTGGACCGGAGTCGAGTTGGGCACATGGGTGTTGCCCTCGTCGTGGAGGTTCAGCTTGAGCTGGCAGCCCGCCTTCTGGGCGGAGATGGCCAGGTCAGCGAGCTTGATCGGCGGGGGCGGGGTTCCCGTGCGCCCCGCCAGGACGGCGAGCGCGAGCACCCCGGCGACCACGTAGCCGGCCATCAGCCGCCTGCGGCCACCGGACTGGGCCGAGCGCTCGGCGGCGAGCCGTTGCGCGCGGAGTCGCTCCTTCTCTTCCTTCCGGCTGGCCATCGGTGCGCGGGGAGGCTAGCGGAGGTCGTTCAAGCTTCGCTTAGCGCGCTCTTCGCCGCGCGCTTGCTCTGCCAGACCTCGTCGAGAAAGCTCGCCAGCTCGGCGTCGAGGCGCTCGGGAGACAGCCGCCACTCGAGGATCGAGCTCGCCTCTATCAGGCGGGAGTTGGGGAGCTCCTCGGCCAGCATCCCCGAGTCCGAGAAGGGGTGAAGGGGGTCGGCGTGGTGGCCGATCACCAGCGTCGGCTGGGTCATCTGGACGCGGAACTGATGGTGGGGCGCGGACGAACCCAGGAACAGCCCCTCCAGGACGGCGGAGGAGGGCCCCGGGTCCTGCCTCACCATGTCGAGGCCGGCGTCGACCAGGGGGTTCGTCCGCGGGATCTTCCGAGCCGCCGACGCGAGCCTCCTCAGCAGCGGCTCGCCGAGGCGCAGGCCGATCATGATCGGGGTGAAGATCACCGCGGCGGCGAGCAGCGCGTTGTCCAGAACCGGCATCTCGACCATCATCGCCTTGACCCGGTCGGGCGACAGATAGGCGAGCTCGAGGGTCGCGTTTGCCCCCAGCGAGGTCCCCCCGATCACGGCTTGGTCGAGGCCCAGGTGGTCCAGCAGCGCCTCGACCTGTCTCGCGAAGAAGGTCATCGAGTAGTGGGACATCTCCGACGGGCGATCCGATAGGCCGTGGCCGAGCAGGTCCACGGCGATCACCCGGTTCCCGAGGGCGGACATCTCCGGGCCGAGCCGGTCGAACATGCGCCGGTTCATCAGCAGGCCGTGGATCAGGACGACCGGCCGATCGCCCTCGCCGTATTCGTCGTAGGAGATCCGGTGACCGTTGTAGTCGAACTCGGGCATCTGGGCGGGATGCAGTCTAGGCGGCGCTCAGGTTGCCCCGGCGGCCGCGGGCTCCCGCTCCTCCCACGGCTTGGAGGCGTGGAGCGCGCCGAGGATCGCGCGAGCCGCCGGCCAGCGGTTGAGCGCGTAGAGATGGACGCCGGGTGCCCCGCGGCGCAGCAGATCGGCGCATTGCTGGGTCGCGTAGGCCACGCCGAGCTCGAACTCGGCCCGCTCGTCGCCCTCGAGCGCCTCCATGGCGGAGGCCAGGGGCGCCGGGATCGTCGCTTGGCAGAGCTCGGAGATCTTCGCGATCTGCTTGAAGCCGGTCATCGGCATCACGCCGGGGATGATCGGCACGTCGATCCCCGCCGCGCGCGCCGCCGGCAGGAAGTCGAAGTAGAGGCGGTTGTCGAAGAAGAGTTGGGTGATCAGGAAGCGCGCGCCGGCCTCGACCTTGGTCTTCAGATAGGCGAGGTCGGCCTCCAGGCTCGGCGCCTCGGGGTGGACCTCGGGGAAGCAGGCCCCCCCGATCGCAATGCCGGGATGGGTCTCGCGGATCAACGCCGCGAGCTCCGCCGAGCTCCCCAGCCCGCCCGCAGGCGGCTCGAAGTCCTTCTCGCCGCGGGGCGGGTCACCGCGCAGCGCCAGGATGTTCTCGATCCCGGCGTCGGCGATCCGGTCGATGATCTCCCGCAGGCTCTCCGCCGTTTCTCCCACACAGCTCAGGTGAGCCATCGCCTCCGACCCGTATTCGTCGCGGATCGCCCTGGTGGTCTCGAGGGTGCCCTCGCGGGTCGCGCCCCCCGCTCCATAGGTGACCGAGAAGAAGTGCGGGTCCAGCTTGCGGAGGACCTCCACGGTCTCGAACAGCACCTGGCGGCCCTCGTCGGTCTTGGGCGGGAAGAACTCGACCGAGAAGACCGGCCGCGTGGAGGCGAGCATTTCGTCGATTCGCATTCCAGCAAGGGTATTGAGCGGGCCGTAGGATCGGGCCAATGGCGTTTCACGTGGAAATCAGCAGCGGGTTCAGGCAGCGCGCCCGGACGTTCAACCTCGGCGAGGCGGAGCTGCGCAGCACGATCATCGACCCGTGGATTCGAGGCCGGCGGATCGTGCTCGGCGACAAGGACTGGGAGCCGAGGGACTGCAAGCTGATCATCCTCGAGGGGCCGGAGCTCGCAGACACCGATCTCTCGATGGGGCGCGGATGGTCCAACGCCGAGCGGAGCTCCGAGAACGTCACCCGACGGCTGATCGAAGTCGCCTCGGCGCCGGTCAAGCCGGTGGTCGCGATCCTGGCGGAGGGCGATGCGGTCAGAGCCGAGGTTGGCCGCATGCTCGAACGGCTCCAGCTGGAGATGTCGCCCTGGGCCGAGCTTCGCTCCAGGATTCTCGGCCGACCCGTCGAGCCCGCAGGCCCGGGCTACGCGGCGGTTCTGGTCGTGGAGAGCGCCGAGCCCGTGGCGACGTGGCTCTTCGACGCGGGACTTGCGCGCGGCGCGCTCGGCGCGCGGGCCGTGGTGGTCCAGCTCGGGGATGCGGCGATACCCGCCCAGCTCGCCGGAGTCGACGTGCTGCGCCTTCAGCCTGGGGACGAGACGTCACTGCGGGTCCTGGGCGATCGGCTGTCTGGTTGACGGCTTCGCCACCAGTCGCGGCCGCAGGCGGCCGCCCCACACAAGTCGCTCCGGGCTTCGCCCTTCGCTCCAAAGTGGAGCGGCCTGGCAGCCGCTAGACCTTCGCGGCGACCCGCTTCACGAGGCTCGGCTTGGAGAACCTCACCTGCGTGCCGCGAGGGACCGCGATCACCGGCGTGTTGGCGGTCTCGATCGCGTAGCCGGCCCGGGCGCTCAGGTTGACGTGGCCCTTGGGCGACGCCGGGGACGAGCCGACGACCAGCAGGTCGGCGCCGTCCGGCTTGTCGGCGACGGTCGCGCCGAGCGCATCCGCGAGGCTGTTCGCCGTCTGGAACGCGGCGTCGTCGCCGTCATCCTCGGGCAGGACACCGATGGTCTTGATCTCGCCGTCCCGGCTGCGGTAGCCGGCGGGGGCAACCGCGACGGCGACCGGGCCGCCGGTCAGCAGCCGCTGGGCGGAGGTCCCGGGCATCACCGCGCCCGAGGCGGTCCGGTAGTCGGAGCCGAAGACGACCACGTCGGCCTTCTCGCTCTCCGAGAGCTCCCAGAGGCCGGTGCCGGTCGAGGCGTGAACCACGACGTGGCGGGGCGTCTTGTCGTCGCCCAGCGCCTCGGCGCCGTGCTCGAGCAGCTCCTCGGCGTCCTTCTCCTCCAGTGCCTCGCGAGCGCTGTCGGGCAGCTGCGTGTGGCGGACGTAGGCAAGCGAGATCTCGCCGCCCAGCTCGCCCAGCGTGCGGCCCAGGGCGAGCGCGTCCCTGTCGTTGTCGGTGTCGTCGTAGGAAACGATGATCTTTGCCATTGCGCGGTCTCCTCTGTGATGGTTTGGGAAGTTGCGATTCCGAAGTTCGCGGGCATGTTGCCCGGCTCCTGCCATTAGCGCAAGTACTTCTCATGATTGTTAGGATTAGCGGTCCTAATGCTCAACGTGCAGCGGCTCAAGGTCCTGCGTGAGGTCGTCGCGCAGGGGTCGTTCTCGGAGGCGGCGGGCGTGCTCAACTACACGCAGTCCGCCGTCTCGCAGGCGATCGCGACCCTCGAGGCCGAGGCGGGGGTGCCGCTGCTCGAGCGCGATCGCCGCGGGGTGCGGCCGACCACCGCCGGCGGGCGGCTCAACGAGCACGCCGGGAGGATCCTCACCCAGCTCGACGCCGCCGAGGCGGAGCTCGGGGCGATAGCGGGCATCAAGGGCGGGGAGCTGCGGATGGCGTCGTTCCCGACGGCGGGCGCGACGCTGATGCCGCTCGCGATCGCCGCGTTCCGCGCCGCGCATCCCGACGTTGCGCTCAGCCTGGTCGAGGGCGAGCCAGAGGAGCTCACGCCTCGCCTGCGAGACGGTGAGTTCGACCTGGGCCTGATCTTCGAGTTCGGGGGGACCGGTGAGCTCGGCCCCGGCCTGCGGAGCACCCGGCTGTTCAACGACCCGATGAAGCTCGCATTGCCGAAGGGCCACGGGCTGGCCGCCAAGGAACGGATCACGCTCGATGACCTCTCGGACGATGCATGGGTGCAGACCTCCGAGGCCAGCGCCTGCGCGCGCCACGTGGTCCGCATCTGCAGGACCGCGGGATTCGAGCCGCGGGTCTCATTCGAGAGCGACGACTACCTGACCGTTCAGGGCCTGGTCGCGGCGGGCGTCGGCGTGGCGCTGATCCCGCAGCTGGCGCTCTCGCAGACGGTGAGCTACGACATCGCGGTCCGCGATCTCCATCCCGACGGGCCGGTCAGGCACGTCGTGGTGGCGACCCCCGGGTCGGGCACCTCACTCCCGGCCGCGGCCGCAATGCTCGACACACTGCAAGACGCGGCTGGTAGATATCGGGACGGCTTCGCCATTTAACGGGTCGCGCCTGGCGGCGCGCCCTCGCCTCTACGACCGCCGCCCCCACCTTGCGGCGGGGGCGGCGGTTGAAGCGAGGTTGCTCCGGAGGAGCAACCCGTCATATGTCCGGCGAGCCGGGAGCCGGCTAGGTCTGGGCTCCCGACGGATATGCCAGCGAGGGCACGTCCGAGGGGTAGACCTCGTGGCCGTGAACGGCCAGGTCGCCCTCTTCCATTTCCTCCTCCGTCATCCGGAGCGACACGAACAACCCGATGATCTTCAGGATGATGAACGTGCCGATCGCGCAGAACACGATCACCCAGAGCGCGGTCAGCGCCTGCCACTTGAGCAGATCCCAGCTGCCCGAAACGATGCCGGGCGCGGCGCCCATCGCCTCGTTGGCGAAGACGCCGGTGAGCAGACCGCCCGCGAGGCCGGCGAAGCCGTGCGTGTAGACCACGCCCAGCGTGTCGTCGACACTGCGGAATGGAGCGGCCCGGCTCAGGTAGTTGAGCGCGAAGTAGACGATCAATGCGGCAATCGTGCCGATCGCCATCGCGCCCCAGCCGTTGACGAAACCGGCGCCAGGCGTGATCGCCACGAGTCCGGTGATCATCCCGTTGACGCTCGAGATCAGGCTGGGCTTATGACCGGTCGCATAGTCGCAACCAATCCAGACCAGCAGGGCCACCGCGGTGCAGAGGTTCGTGTTCAGAACCGCCGCAGAGGCGATGTCGTTCGCCAGATACGGGTCACCTCCGTTGAAGCCGTTCCAGCCGAGCCAGAGCAGCCCCGCACCGGTGGCGACCATCAACAGGTTGTTCGGAGCGTCGATCTCGCGATCGCGCTGCAACCTGGGACCGATCACAGCAGCAGCAACGAAGCCCGACACACCGGCGGCGAGGTGAATGACGTAGCCACCGGAGAAGTCGAGGGCGCCATGCTGGGCGAAGTAACCGCCACCCCAGATCAGGAACGCGTTGATCGTGTAGACGATGCTCGACCAGACGAGGACGAACGGTATCCAGGCCCGGAAGTTGATCCGGCCCAGGACGGACCCGAGCATCAGGATCGGCGTGATCGCCGCAAACACGAACTGGAAATACGCCAGTGTCGATTGCGGGAACACGACATCTCCGACGAGCGGGATGTTCCCCTGCTTCAGCAGGTCATCGCTGTTCAGGATCGCCCCGGGCTTACCCCACAGGTTCCCGAAGAATCCGTGGTCGGCACCGAAGACGTGCATCGGTGCGCCGAACCCGAGCTTGTAGGCGTAGAGCACCCAGATGATCAGCACCAGGGCGAACGCGATGAAGGCCATCATCATCGAGTTCACTGACCAGCGCTTCTGCATCACGCCGCCATAGAGGACGACGAGTCCGGGCACGCTCATCAGACCAACGAACGTCGCCGCGGTCATCTGCCAAGCGTTGTCGCCTGGACTCAACCAGTTCAAATCCATAGCGCGGTGTTGTCCTTTCTCATGAAGGGCAGAGTCGGGCGCTCCAACATGGAAACGCCCCTCCTAATGAGACCTGCCCATTGGCAATGCCTGGAGCGTGCCGATGCGGCAGTGGAGTCACCACCTCCAAAAGTCCAAAGATCGGCGAGCCGGGTTCGCCACACGGTCGGAAACACGCCTGAAACACGCCAGAAACCGCGCTAGCAGCGGAAAAACGGGGCCAGACCGACGGGCGCCGGCAACAGCTAACCTGGCCCGGCCCGTGCCCCTGGAAGGACATTACAAGCGCGTCAATACGCCGCTTCGCCGTCTTACCAGGCGCGAGCGAAACGTCGCAATCGGCGCCGTGGCGCTCAGCGTGATCGCGATCCTCGCGGTGGTGGTGGCCACCGCCGGCAACTCTGAGCCGAAGGCCGGGCCCGGCTGCATCTACGCGATCATCCCCGGCGTGATGGGGGCGGAGCCGGTGGACGCGTGCGGACAGCAGGCGGAATTCGTCTGCGCGAAGCACACGACCGGCACGCAGCCCGGGTCGGAGACGATCAGGAATGCCTGCCGCGAGGCGAACATCGTCGTCTCGCCGGCCGTCGCGAAGCAGGTGCGGGAGGCGCCCGGAATTCCGCACCGAAGCACCGCGACGGGCCTCTAGCGCCCTCCCGGCAGCAGGTGGCCGCCGGTCGACGAATACTCAGTGAGGCGGAGCTGAACCGGGCCCTGCTCGCGCGCCAGATGCTGCTCGAGCGGGTGAAGGCGCCGCTCCCGAAGGTCCTCGACCGGATGGGGACCCTGCAGGCGCAGTACGCGCCGTCGATGTACATCGGGCTGTGGACCCGAATGGACGGGTTCGAGCGCGATCAGCTCGATCGCGCACTCGAGAGGCGCTCGGTCGCGCAGGGGACCCTGATGCGCTCGACCATCCACCTGGCCTCGAAGGCCGACTATTGGCCCGCGGCCATCGGGATCCGCCAGGGGCGGCGCGAGGCCTGGCTGAAATACGGGCCGAGGCGGGAGTACACCGCGGCGCAGATGTCGGCGCAGGCGCGAAAGCTCCGCGCCGCGCTCGGCGACCGGACGATGAGCCGCAAGGAGATCCACGAGCTGCTCGGCAAGGACACCGTGGTCACCAACGGCGTCAACGCCTGGCTGGATCTCGTGCGGGTGCCGCCCTCCGGCACCTGGGAGCGCCGTCGCGCGGACCTCTACGCCGCCGCCGAGCAGTGGCTCGGGCCGGCGCCCGAGATCGACGAGACCGAGGGCAAGGAGCTGCTGGTGCGCCGCTACCTGGGCGCGTTCGGCCCCGGCACCGCCGCCGAGATCGCCCACTGGGCGGGCTTGGCCCCGAAGAGCCTGGGTCAGGCCATCGAGCGGATCAAGCCCCGCCGCTTCACCGCGGAGGACGGGGCTGAGCTGCTGGATCTCCCTCGGGCTCCGCTGCCCGATGCCGAGACGCCGGCGCCCGCCCGCTTTCTCCCCACCTGGGATGCGACGCTGCTCGTTCACGCCCGCCGCACGCAGATCCTGCCCGAGGAGCACCGGCCCAAGGTCTTCAACACCCGTACGCCACAGTCCGTCTCGACCTTCCTCGTCGACGGCAGAGTCGCGGGGGCCTGGCGATACGAGAAGGGGAAGGTCAAGACGGAGCCGTTCGGCCGGCTCGACGCCGCGGCGAGGCGCGAGCTCAGCGAGGAAGCCGACCGCCTCGCGGACCTGTACGCCTAGCCGTCAATCCAGCCGGACCGTCGCCAGCCAGGCCCTGACCGCCGCGGCGATCGCCTCGCCGTCGGACTTCAGGCCGTGGTCTCCGCGGACTTTGGCGACCTGTCTGCCGGGCCCTTCGGGCGGCATGCCGAAGCGGTCGCTCTCGCCCTGGACGACGAGCACGGGAACCCGCACGGCTTCGAGCTCGGGCAGGCGGCTCTGAGGAGGCTTGTCCCCCCGGCGAGGTGGCAGCAGCGGGAACGCGAGGCAGAGGACCGCCCGGGCCCCGGTCTGCTCGACCGTGCGGCAGGCGACCCTGGCGCCGAGCGAGCGGCCGCCGGCGATGAGCGGGATGCCGGCAAGCCGATTCGCCCGCAGGTCCTCGATCACCGCTATCCAGGCCTCGTCCAGCCGCTTGGCGGGAGCGGGGGAGCGCCGCCCGGCGACGCGGTAGGGCTGCTCGATCAAGGCGACGCTGAAACCCTCGCCTCGGGCGGCGTCGGTGGCAGCCGTCAGGTCCGGTCCGTCAATTCCGGCACCGGCCCCGTGGCCGAGGACGAGAGCGCCCCTCGGGTCGTCGGCGGGATGCAGGTGGGCCAGCGCGGGGCCGGATGGGGTGTCGATCTGCGAGGGCGGCACTCGCGGATAGATTAGGTTTCATCCCGATGCGTCGGCTCCTGACAGGAGGTCTGGCCGTCGCCGCGGCGATCTCCGCCCTCGGGCCCGCCGCGCTCAGTTCGGCTGCTGTGCGGAGCGTCTCCGGACCACAGCTCGCCAATGGCTGCTTTGCCCTGCGCTCAGCGGCGACCGGTCGTTTTCTGGCCCCCTCCGGAGACCGCTACCGCGCCGACGAGTCCACGAAGGCGGGGGCCGCCGCCTTCTTCTGGAAGCCCTCGACGTTGCGCAGCTACCTGCCGCAGGATCAGGCGGAGGGGCTGCTCAGCGCCCGCCCCGGCGGTGCCGTCGCCCGGGACGAGTCGCCGAGCCCGGCGAGCGAGTGGGCCGTGGTTCCCTCGTCGAGACGGGCGGTTGCGCTCGTCTCGCTGGCGGAGCGGGGGCAGCTCGGGGCGTCCGCGTCGGGCCGGCTCGCCCTGCTCGGCGCGAGGTCTCGGGACCGCGCGCGCCTCTTCGAGCTCGTCCGGGATCGGGGCTGCACGCCCTTCCCCGAAGCGCGCCTGAACGCGAGCGGCAGGCCGTTCCGCGGGACGGACCGCAAGGGCGATGTCTTCGGGTTCGCGGACATGCACCTGCACATCACCGCGAACCAGCGCGCCGGGGGCGCGGTGATCTACGGCGAGCCGTTCGACCGCTATGGCATCACCCGGGCGCTGGGACAGGACGCCGGCGTGCACGGCGCCGACGGCAGCCTGGACGTCACCGGCAACCTGCTGCGTACAGGACTTCCCTTCGGGACGCACGACACGCGCGGTTGGCCGTCCTTCGCCGGGTGGCCGGTCAATGACACGATCACCCATCAGCAGACCTATTACGTCTGGCTGAAGCGAGACTGGATGGCGGGGGAGCGTCTGGTGGTCGCGCAGACGGTCGAGGACCAGCCGATGTGCGAGATCGAGCCCGTCAAGACGAACAGCTGCGACGAGTCCGAATCGGTTCGCCGGCAGATCCAGACTCTCCGCGGGGTGCAGAACTACGTCGATGCTCAAGCCGGCGGCCGCGGCAGGGGCTGGTTCCGCCTGGTCTACAACCCCCGCCAGGCACGCCGGGCCATCGAGCGGGGCAGGCTGGCGGTGTTGATCGGGATCGAGTCATCGAACCTGTTCGGTTGCAGCGAGCGGATGGACGTCCCGCAATGTGGGCGGCGCGACATCGACCGCGGCATCCGCAGGGCCCGCCGCCTGGGGGTGCGAAGCGTCTTCCCGATCCACTGGACCGACAACGCCTTCGGCGGCGCGGCCATGGAGGGAGACGGCAAGGGGACGTTCATCAACATCCTCGAGGCATTCCAGACAGGGCATTACTTCCGCACCGGGCCCTGCCCCGAGCCCGGGCAGGGCGAGAGCGTGGCGACCCTGAGCAAGGGGGAGCTCGGCGTGCTGGCGAGCTTCTTCCCAGCCGCAGGGCCCCTGGCCCAGGCCGGCATGCCGACCTACCCGCCGGGGCCGCAGTGCAACGCGAAGGGCCTGACGCCGCTCGGGGCCTACCTGATCAGGCGGTTGATGGCCAACCACATGCTGATCGAGGCCGACCACATGAGCGAGCTCGCCCGCGAGAGCGTCCTGCGGATGGCCAAGTCACATCGCTACCCGCTGGTCTCGAGCCATACCGGCACCGGCGGGGAGTGGACCCCGGACCAGCTCAGGGAGCTCTACAACCTCGGCGGCATGGCGTCGGCGACGCCCGACACGGCGCCGGAGCTGGCGGCGAAGATCGAGACGCTGAAGACCTACCGAAGCAAGCACCACTACTTCGGGGTCGGTCTCGGCACCGACACGGGTGGATTCTCGTCGTTGCCCGGACCCAGGCCCGACGCGACCCAATCGCCTCTGACCTACCCGTTTCGCTCCTACGACGGCAAGGTCCTCTTCCAGCGCCAGCAGACCGGCGACCGGGGCTTCGACCTGAACGCGGACGGGGTCGCGCACTACGGCCTGATCGCGGACCTGGTGGGCGACATGCAGCAGCACGGTGCCGGCGCGGCGCTGTCGCCGCTCTTCCGCTCGGCCGAGGCCTACCTGCGCATGTGGAAGCTGGCGTACGTGCGGTAGCCCGACCGGCTGCGGAAATGGAGCTAGCCGGACTCGAACCGGCGACCTCCTGGGTGCGATCCAGGCGCTCTCCCAACTGAGCTATAGCCCCGCATTGAGGTGGGACATATGTTGGCTCGCAGGGCCAAAACCAAGCGAGCCGGGGGCCAAGGATACGCTGTCTCAGCGTGAGGTTCGGACGGCGCCTGGCGCTCTTTTTCCTGCTGCTCGCGATCGTGCCCACCGCGGCGCTGATCGCCATCCTGCTGTTCGTCAGCAGCGATTCGCAGCGGGGCAAGGCCGATGCGCGACTCGCGGCCGGACTGCAGACCGCGGTCGCAATCTACGGTGGGGACACCGCCGACGCCACGGCAGAGGCCAAACGGCTGGCGCGAGATCCGGATCTGTCCGCGGCCCTGAGCGTGGTCGACCCATCCCGGCTTCGTGCCTTTGTGGACGGCGCGGCCCACGAGCCCGGTGTGACCAGGATCGAGATTCTCGACAACGCCGGGCGCCAGCTGGCCGCCGCCGGATCCCTCCACGCGGTGGCCTTCGCTCGAGTTGGCCTGACCCAGAACGCGCGGCCCGTCGGCGCCATTCGTGTGTCGACCACGACCGCGGACCGGTACGCGGCCGCCGTTCGGCGGTTGACCGATCGAGAGGTTGTGCTGAGCGGGGGGAACACGACCCTGGCGTCCACGGTGACGCCGCCGCCCGAGACGCTGCAGCCCGGCGAGACGTCGGACCTGACGATCGGAGGGGTCAAGTACCGCGGACATGCGATCAGCCTCGATGCGAGGGACGGCGAGACCTTGTTGCTGCTCGGCCCCCCCAAGTCGGGCCGACTGCTCGGGATCGGTCCTCCGGCGCTCGCGATCCTGGCCTGGTTCCTGGTCGCCGCCGTCGTCCTGGCCTGGGCCCTCGCCCGGACCCTGACGCGGCTCCATCAGCGCGTCGAGCAGCAGGCGGTCACCGATCCGCTGACGGGCCTGTGGAATCGCCGGTACATGGCGGAGACGCTCGATCGAGAGGTGTCTCGCGCCCGGCGCTTCGGGCACCCGATCTCGCTGATCATTCTCGACATCGACGACTTCAAGCAGATCAACGACCACCGCGGGCACATGCAGGGCGACATGGTCCTCGAGAACGTCGCCGACCTCGTCCGGCAGGCGACACGCTCGATAGACGTGGCGGCGCGCTACGGTGGCGACGAGCTCGCGCTGATCCTCGTCGAGACCGGGCGCGAGGGCGCCGCGATCCTGGGCGAACGGCTCGGCGAGCGAATGCGATCCGCGGAGGTGCCCCTGAGGGAAGGCGGGTCAATGGGGGTCACGATCAGCGTCGGCGTGGCGACGATTCCGGACTCCGCCGAGGATCTCGACTCCCTGGTCGATGCGGCGGACCGGGCCCTGCTGAGGGCAAAGAGGGCGGGGAAGAACCAGATTCGCGCTGCGCCCGTGACACGTTCCGCCGCCGTTGGAGACGAAACCAGGCAACGTCCGTAAATTGGTCGCTTGGGTGCAGGGTCCAGGCGGCGATCCAGCTATCACATGTTCGCCTCAGCGCCTAAGCTTTGAACCCTCGAGGCGGTCAGACCGCGCATCATGGGAATACTCGACGACGCGATTCGCGAACACCTCGATCTGAAGCGCAGGCACGGCGCCCGCGACGCCGATCTGCGTGAGATCGAAGATGAGGCGTTCGGTTCCACCGATCGCCCGGATCCATTCGCGGCAAACGAGCTCTTCAACGAGGTCTCTTCGACCGGTACGGCAGAGGCTGAGCGCCCCGGTCCGGCCCCCGCTGAGGCCCCGGGTGACCTCGGCGAGCCCGACGTCGGCGGGGAGGAGCCGACGCGGCTGGTCGAGCCCGATGCTCTTGGTGAGCCCGAGCCGATCAGCCCGCCGGAGGGACTCGACCCGGCCCCGGGGCAGTTTGAGCTGCCCGGGCAGGACGAGATTCCTGGGCAGGAGCGACTCGACGATCCGCTGGAGGGATATGAGCCCACCCCGGAGCCCGAGAGCTATCCGCCGGCCGAGGAGGAGCCTCCGGCACAGACGCCGGAGCCGCCCTCGACGTCGGAGTCCCTCGAGGACCTGATCGCCGAGGAGGAGCCGTTTCCGGAGGACGCCGCCGCACCCCCTCCGTCCCCACCCGAGGACGTGGCCAAGCGCGCCGCTCCGCCCGAGCCGGACGTGGCCGAGCCGGCTCCTCCGCCGGAGCCGGAGCCCTCGACCCCCGATCCACCTCCGCCTCCACCCGACAGCGGCACCGAGCCGCCGGGCAGGGCACGGGGCAGGGTGGACGTCCCGACCCAGGAGCATCCGGCGCCGGGGGAGACCGGCGGCTTGCCGCCGCTGCCCGCGCCCGAGCCGGAGCTCGAGCCGGGGCCGCAGGAGCCCCTCGACGAGGCCCCGTCGAAGGAGGAGCCGGTCCCCGAGGTGGAGCACCTGCCCGAGGAGGAGCCCGGCGGGGAGTCGGGCGGCCCGGCGCTCTACGACTTCGAGACCGATGAGGAACCGCCCGCCTCGCCCGGTCCGGCGCCCGCGGATGACGACTTCGAGGCGCTCGGGCCGGCGGAGGAGGAGGCGCCCTACCTCGAGGAGGAGGAGCCCTACACCGAGGAGCCCGTCTCCGGAACCGAGCCTCCGCCCGAGGAGCCCGGGACCGAGGTCAGGCCGGCGCTCGAGGACGACGAGGCCTATGGGGGCGGCACGCTCGATCCCGAGGAGACCTTCGAGGAGGAGGA
>Ga0210142_1000171_pt1 | contig 14978 bp, 11 predicted proteins | sample Goodyear_PhragC__FD_184869 | JGI IMG/M metagenome (GOLD analysis project Ga0210142, IMG submission 184869) | Wetland microbial communities from San Francisco Bay, California, USA, that impact long-term carbon sequestration - Goodyear_PhragC_D2... | ecosystem: Environmental > Aquatic > Marine >...
CGTATGCCGTACCAGCCGAGGGGCCCATTTCCTGAAGTTTGCGCCATATTTCATTCGCGCGATCGTAAAGCTGCAAAAGATCGTAACTCTTCGCTAATTCGGCGAGTACGGCGGCGTTATTCGGTTCGCTATCCAGCGCTTCCTGCAAGCGCTCGATAGCATTTGTCGTGTCCCCCCGATCGCGCAGCTCGATGCCTTCTCGCAGCAACTGATCTACCAGCGACGGCCGGGATGCAGGAGTTTGATCTGCCAGCGGCGGCCAGGATGCCGGAGTCTGGGCCAAAGCTTCCACCGGGGACTCCGTTAGCTTCAAAGGACCCGGTGATGGTGACGGAGATGGGATAGTTTGCGTCAACTCGCTATGCGGGCGCGACAGGTGAGCGGATATTGCATCCTTGTGCCATCCTATCCACAAACCCACTGCGAATACGAGAATTACAATGGTCGCGGCTACCAACCGCCTTTTGAGCAGGTTATTTCTGCTTAGCAAAAGCAACCTCGGGCGCCATCTTCTAAACAGCGGAGCGATTATGAGGACCCATATGACAATGGCAAGCACTGCGATTGCCAGATGGCTTGCGAGGGGGTCCAATTCTTGAAAAAAACGCATGAGGATAACACCTCATTTCAGGCTGTTCGAATCGTAAGAAGTAAGAATGCCAATCGCAATCAAAACGGCTTCGGGGCGGTCTGGGCGCTTGCGCGGACGTTTCTGAAATATTGCATGACGCCGAAACCCGTCCAAACCTTCATTTTCCTTCATTCCAAGTCCAACCCGAACCGGAGCAGAAAGCTCATTTTCACTTTGCTTTACCTATGAAAACGAGGAAATGGCTGGGGGCGGAATCGAACCGCCGACACGTGGATTTTCAGTCCACTGCTCTGCCGACTGAGCTACCCAGCCGTTTCGGCAATGAAGGACGATGTCTCTTCGCTGCGTGTCAAATCCTTCTATGGTCTAAAACCACGAAGGAGCCTTGCAGCGGGGCGTTACCGTCGGTCAAACGCATTGTTGCTCAATAAAATTATTCAGGAATATCGACGATTCGAGGAACATTAGATAATGCGATAATCCTTCAGTTCTTTGAAGAAAGTTGCAACGACGGTCTTCACTACGACCACCGTGGGAATCGCGAATAACATGCCCCACAAACCTCCTATGAGAGAGCCTCCCAGGATGGCGATGATTACCACGAGTGGATGAATGTCCACCGCGCTGCCAAGGACAAAGGGCTGAAAAAGGACGTCATCCAGCACGTGTGCAACTACGACCAGAATCACGACGTATATCGCCAGATCATTGGGATTCAGGCCGGGAATGAGCGGCCTTATGTTTTCGGCGACTAAGGCGTAGCCCACGCCAATGACCAGCGCGATGACTGTCCCCAGAAACGGAATGGCGTTCACAAGACCGGAAACAACGCCAATGGCGATGGCGACTCCCGCGGGAATTCCAAGAAGAATCAATCCCACTATGAGAGTCAGACCTACCAGAAAGCACTCCATCAAGGTCCCGCGTAAATACTTGCCGATGGCATCATCGAGTCTGTCGAGAACCGTGAGCGATAACTCAAAGTAACGATTGGGCACGAGGCCAATGAAAAAACGGCGGATCTGTCCGTTATCGAAACCGAGAAAGATAAAAATCAACGGCGCCAGCATCCACGCAGATAATTTGCTCTCCAAACTTGCCCCTTCCTCCGCCACAGGAGCCGGCGCGGGGGCAACCGGCGCCGTGGACGACGCCGCATTCCCTGTTGGCTTTTCGGGAATTACATACTTCCCGGTTTTTTGGTTTGCCCAAAAGTAATCAACAAATTTTTTCTCCACCGGCAGTTTGCCATTGTGTCCTCCAGCATATTTCAGGAACAGATCGCGTTCTTTTGCATCCAGTTGAAGGAACTGGTTAACTTTATCCATCAGGGGTCCCAGTTCTTTTTCAACCAGCGGTCCCACCGTGTTTGATTTTCCTTCTGCCGGTTTCGCCACCAGCTGCTGGTATTTCTCATTCAGCTTGTATTGCAGCCGGACTTTGAACTCGAGCTTCTGTTCTTCGTCGGGAATATGCTTGCGGAGAGTATTAAATGCGAAAAACAGCGCCAGACCGATCGCCGCGAAGGAACACAATACCTGGAGCTCGTGAGGCAACCACCGGGTCCTGAAGCGATCCTTCACCGGACGGAACACGAACGCCAACAGGGCGCCCACGATGATCGGCAGAATCAGACTCCGTAGTTTCCAGATAAGCAATCCTCCCACAAGCAGGGCCAGCGCCCCGAATGTAAGAGAAAAAACTACGCGGCGAATTTTTCGCTCTCGCTCTCTTTCCTCGAAGTCCTGGCCGTTGCTCATCCTAATGCGACTTCGTCGGAAGGTGTTTTCATTTGCACCAATTCATTGGTCAAACGAAGGCGATCGCCAATCATTCCCGCAAGAGACCGATAAATTTGGCAGGCCGTCTTCGCATCGCGACCAACCAAATCGTTCAGATCGTTCCGATAAAGCGCCAGTGTCTGGGTTCTTTCCAGGGCTCGCGCGTTGGCAGAACGCGGCGTTTCATCCAACAACGCCATTTCCCCGAAAAACGCACCGTTTTCCAGGACGGCTAAACGCGTTGTGCCAGCTTCGCGGCAGATCTCAATTGCTACTTTGCCATCCAAAATCAGGAAGAGCGCCGCTCCAGGTTGGCCCTCTTCAAAAATTGATTCATCGGTGTCGTAGATGCGCTCAAACATGATATCGGAGACACTTTTGAGCTGCCGATTCGAGAGCCGGTCAAAGAATGGAACCGTCTTCAGAAATTGAATGCGATGTAGTTCAGGGCTCGACCGTTTCCAGCGCCCGAAGGTTTCCCAGAGCAATTTATCCGCAGCGAGCTTTCGGGCCGACATTGATATTAAATCGTTGAATCGACTTCGGCGAAGGAATCAACCAGCGACCTCCCGTCTTCGATTTCGGCCCATAGTAGGAGGGTTCGATTGGCAATTTCAATCGAAATGAGACGGAGAGTCCTTTGGCGATTCATTGTGCCCGTTGGATTTGCGGTTACAATCGGCGCCATGAAGAAGAGCATTTTCACCAGGGACGCGCCGGCGGCGATTGGTCCCTACTCGCAAGGTGTGCGCATTGGGCGCTTCCTGTTTTGCAGTGGCCAGATTCCACTCGATCCGAAATCCGGCCAAATCGTTTCCGGCGACATCGTCACGCAGACTCGCCGGGTAATGGACAACATAGGAGCCATCTTGAACGCCGAGGGAATTACTTTCGACAACATTGTCAAAACCACGATTTTCCTGACCAACCTGGGCGACTTTCAAACGGTAAACGAAGCATACGGCTCCTATTTCAAACAAGATCCCCCCGCCCGTTCTACCGTGCAGGTTTCCGCACTCCCGAGGGGAGCAAATGTAGAAATCGAAGTAATCGCCGCCGTCGCGGAAGCCGGGCAAACAGTGTATGACACCTCCGGGTAAAAGCGTAGCACAGGCATCATGCCTGTGGGGCCGGCGGGCATCTTGCCTGCCGTTTGTTTTTCCATGAGCGAAGATCTGCTGGCATTGTTCCGAGAAACCGGCGCGCTATTGGACGGCCACTTCATCCTACGTTCCGGTCTTCACAGTCGCGAATACTTCCAATGCGCGTTGCTTCTTCAGCACACTGACGTCGCTGCCAAGGTCTGCGCTCGGCTCGCCGAAAAACTGCGTCAGTTTGATTGCGACACGGTGATCTCGCCAGCCCTTGGCGGAATCGTAGTGGGTCAGGAAGTCGGCCGTTCTCTGGGCAAACGCCACATTTTTGTCGAGAAAGAGGAAGGCCGGCTTGTTTTACGCCGCGGGTTTCAAATTTCGCCTAACGAAACGTTTGTCGTGGTCGAAGACGTGGTCACCCGAGGCGGCCGGGTGCAGGAGACACTCGATATCGTGCGCGCCCACGGCGCTGCGGTCGCAGCTGTCGGCGTGATTGTGGACCGCAGCGGCGCGGCCAAACCGGATTTTGGCTGTCCCTTCGTGAGCCTGATCGAGATGAACGTTGAGACGTTCCCTGCAGACAAACTCCCGCCGGATCTCGCCAAAACTCCAGCCGTCAAGCCCGGCAGCAAATAGCGCGTTTTGCGATGGTGTATCCATATTTGGTAATTTATCGAATCGACAACCAGTCCCCCAAAGTGCGCGTATTGCGGTTTTGGCATGGCGCGCGCGAACGGGTAAGGATGCGCTTGTAACTGGGAATGCTCTCGGTTATTCGCCAGGCAGAGTCGGCAAAATGCGCCCGGTCACTTCTCCAAAACCAACACGATAGCCCTCCCCCTGGCACCAGCCGGTGATCGTCAGGCGGTCGCCGTTTTCGAGCCATTTGCGCGTTTCGCCGTTTTGCAGCTTTAACGGATTGGCGCCGCGCCAGGTCAATTCCAGCATGCATCCGCGCGAGTCTTCGCTTGCTCCGCTGATTGTGCCGCTGGCAAGTAAATCGCCGGGTTCCAGGTTGCAGCCGTTGACGGTGTGATGCGCAAGTTGCTGCGAAAGGCTCCAATAAAGATTTTGAAAATTGCTGCGCGTGATCACTTGCGGCGCGTCCATCGACGTTGTTTGCAGATGCGCTTCCAGCTGAATGTCGAATGCGAAATCGTTTTTTGCCCGCAAATACACCAGCGGCTCCGGATCCTGTGGCGGAAGCGGTTTTTTGAAAGGTTCGAGCGCGTCGAGCGTTACCACCCATGGCGAAATACTGGTCGCAAAATTCTTCGCCAAAAACGGCCCCAGCGGCTGATATTCCCATGCCTGAATATCGCGTGCGCTCCAGTCGTTCATCAAAACCAATCCGAAGATGTGATCGGTGGCGCGCTCAACCGGGATCGCTTGGCCTAACGAATTACCCGGCCCGATTAGAAACGCCGTCTCCAGCTCGTAGTCGAGGCTTTTGCTTGGGCCAAATACCGGCGCAGCCGCATTCGGCGCCCTGGTCTGCCCACTGGGTCGACGAACGTCAGTCCCGCTGACGACAATAGAACTGGCGCGTCCGTGATACGCCACCGGCAACCATTTCCAGTTTGGCATCAGCGCGTTCTCAGGACCACGCAGCATCGTCCCGACGTTATGGGCGTGGTGGTACGAGGAGTAAAAATCGGTGTAATTACCGATCCGCGCCGGCAGTTTCATCGCCACCTCTTTTTGTGCGTGAAAGATTTTGTCGCGAAGCCGCCGGTCATCACGCAGAGTTGGTGTGTCCGCTGACAGAAGATGCTGAAGAATGTCGCGGGTCTTCCGCCAGGCCGGTCGCCCGAGCGCGAGAAATAAATTCAGAGAATCCTGAGAAAAGACCTTTTGGCTCTGAAATTCTGACGATTGAAAATGCCCTAGCTCTTCCAACGCCGAAAGATCAACAATAAAATTCCCAATCGCGACGCCCACGCGCGGTTTGCCTTGCTCCGGTTGAAAAACGCCGAACGGAAGATTTTCCAGAGGAAAATGCGAATCGGGTGAAACTTCGATGAACGATTTGAGTGGCATTCGTTGAATTGTAGGGCGTTTGATTCGCTCACGCCAGCTTGCTCACCCTTCGGGCCTCCACCTATCTTGCACAACTCCCGCTGGCTCGATTCGGCGAAACGCCGACCCGACGGCGTCGCCGCGGCGGACTTCCTACAGCAATTTTAATCCGCGCAAATCCTCGCGCGGCTCATCGAAGCTGCAACTGCCGAAGGACCTGACGAATTTCCGCCGGTATTGCAGGCGTTCTGTATCGATTTTCCAGTCGCGCCACGCAAAAAAATCGTCAGTAAATGCAAAAGATCCCGGATCTTCGTCCTCGAGCATCATCGCGGCTTGATCGGCATCCCATTGATGTTCCGCCGCAAGTACTGCCGCTCCGAGCACATTCAGGAACCCGTGCATCTTCCCTTTCACTTCGTCGCGGAATTGCCGGACTGGATGATGCAGACCCGCTGTAAACTTGATGGGAAGCTGATGCGTTGCTGGCGCTACCAGCGCCCGGGCGATCTGCGCTGAAGTTGGAAATGCGTCTGGTGTTACTCCGCCGGTGCGCAATTTGAAACCGAATGTCGCTACCTCCTCATCGGAGTTGTGCCCGGATAGCAACTGGAGCGTTGGTTCGGCCCGCTCCGGCGGCGCTTCAAAGAAAACCGGCGAGTCACCAACAATGACACTCGCTTCCTTAAGAGCAGCGGCATCCACGTCCGACGGCAAGAACATCTCCAGATGACTGACCGAAATCAGATCAACGTCGTATTTGGAGAAGGAACGAATCTCCCTGTCCGCGTCGTAGAGGGCGTCGAGAAACGCATCTGCATTGGCGCTTTTCGGTCCGAGCGCTGCTACGCGCAGCGGATGCGAGGGATCGAATTCTGAAAGAAATTGTCTTGTGTCGTGGAAGCGTTCGACCGGCAGAACGAACCCGTTCAGCATCCATACTTCAGGCGAACGCACATAGCTCGCCTGGTTCTGCAACGCTGGTTCGAGTGCCAAACCGCAAGGCGGAAACATTCCTGCATAATCGATTGATTGATCGAGTAGAGCGCGAAACGAAGCAGAAACAGTCATGACCGGGAAAGCTAACCACGAATGGACAGGAATGGACACGAAGATTTTCGGTCCCTCGCGCAGTGCGTTCAACGGCTCTTCACTCTATGTTGAGCTTGATTCTCCTCTCTCTTCGCAAGGGGTAGGGCAGGGCGAGGCTTTGGAGGTTTGATGGGAGCGGTCAAAACCCCCTCACCTTAGTCCTCTCCCGTTAAGAAATGGGAAAGCGGAAAAAACTGCCAACCGTTCCGGTCAGACTTTCATAAATAGAACCACCAGTGACGCAATCAACTAGCGATCCCACGCAGGCATACGTGTTGGCCCTGGATATTGTGAGGGGGTGCTGGCTTGTATTCGCCGCAATTTGGTTACTGGCTGCGATATCGACCAAACGCACAGTGTATCGTGAAAGCCACTCGCAACGGCTACGGTATTGGACGCTATTCGTAGTCGCCTGCCTTTTGCTGATCAATGGCTGGCGATTGCCATATCCTCTGAATCTCCGCATCGTTCCTCGTGTAGCGCCGGTCGCGTGGATCGGCGCGGTCTTATGTATCGCAGGGCTGCTCGTCGCTCTATGGGCCAGAATGATCCTCGGCCGGAACTGGAGCGGGATGGTGACGTTGAAAGAAGGACATGAACTCGTCGAGCGCGGTCCGTACCGATTCGTCCGCCACCCCATCTACAGCGGGATGCTCACCATGTTCTTTGCAACTGTACTCGTGCAAAGACATTTGGCTGGATTTGTAGGCCTCCTGCTGGTGTTCCTGAGTTTCTGGATCAAACTTGGCCTTGAAGAAAGCCTGATGCTGCAACAATTCCCCGAGCGATATGCCGGGTACCAGCAACGGACGAAACGCATTATCCCGTTCCTGCTTTGATTCGAGGCCGATGGAGATCACTTCGCTGAGAGCTCTGAACCGGCAGATGTAGTTCCAGGGCGTTTGTGCGTGCAAACAGCGATGATGCTCATCATAAACCCGCAACGCGTCCCTTGTAGCGGTGCTTGTGCCAAGCACCGGCAGGCGTTTGGCACAAACGCCTCTACAACCATCGTCGGAACTGTAGGGCGTTTCTGTGAAACGCCAACGCGACGGCGTCTGACACAAACGCCCTACAACAGCAGCCGGCGTTTAATCGTACGCAGCAAATTGTGGAGTCATGCTGAAGGAGGCGCGCAATTCGCCGAGGGCTGGAATGACTTGGATTCCCAGCTTCCGCTCAAAGGGCCGCTGTTCGTGCGAATCGGTCAAACCCCAGCACGGCTCGATGCACAAAAATGGCCCGCCATCGGACCACAACGTCATGTACGGCACGCCGGTCAGGTCGAGAGTCACCCAGCGACCGCTCGGCGGGTCGACATAGGAAAATTGCGGCCGCGGAACTTCCACTAATTCCAAAATGACCGATCCGGGCAACTCCGATTTTGGGAACGGCATTTCGCCGCCGGAAAACTCGATGTCGCGGGTTTGACCGGAGAGAAAATTGCCCGGCGAAAAATATCGGCGGTATAATCCTCGCGGCATCTGCAGATGAAACGTATCGAAGGAAGTCGCCGCGAAGCCGGGATGCAATCCAAAGGATAGGTGTGCCGTCAGCTCGGGTTCATGATTTCGAAACTCGAAAAGCACTCGCAGTTCGTTGGTATCGAGCACGTAAGTTAAATTCACGCTCACCTTCAGGGGATATTCGATCGGCGAGAAATCGTCCGGTGTGATTTGGTATTTGAGCGAAGCGCCGCTGCCCTCGGTAGAAGACCCGACGAGATGCCATGTTTTCGAACGAAGAAAGCCGTGGGTTCCGCCCTTCATTTCGTGTCCCCGATAGAAACTGCGACCATTTAGCAGCCGATGAAGATAATAGCCCATCACTGTGGCATGATTTGCCCAGCCTTGAGGCGGCGCGGAAACGTCGTTGTCGCGGTACAGGAAACCGAGGCAATTTCCGGCTTCATCCATTCGTGCGAGGCTGATCAATTCGGCGCCCAGACGCGAAACAATGATTCGTAGCCCGTTCTCGTCATCCGTTAAAACGTCGAGTTGCCGACCGTCACGGTTTTCCTCAGAGTGCGAGAAGTTCATAATTGGCGTTGATGCAATTGTAGGGCGTTTGATTCGCTCGCGCCAGCTTGCTCACCCTTCGGGCTTCCCGTCTATTCTTGCTCAGCTCCCGCTGCCTCGATTCTGTGAAACGCCAACGTGACCGCGTCCGCCGCGGCGGACGTCCTACAATAGATTTGAGACCGCGCGGCTTTTCGCGCCGCTCATGGGAATAACCCGCGCATTTGTTTCGCCTTAATGACGCGTTCCACGCCGGTCGCCATGGCCGCGGTTCGATGCGAGACCTTGTGATCCCTTGCGCGCCTGATGACCTGCGCAAACGAATGCTCGAGGATGCGGAAGAGTTTGTCCGTTACTTCCGACTCCGACCACAGAAATGCCTGCAGGCCTTGTACCCATTCAAAGTACGAAACGATGACGCCGCCGGCGTTACAAAGAATGTCCGGGATTACGAAGACTTCGTCCCGACGCTGGGCGAGGATCAGATCTGCGTCGGGTGTGGTGGGGCCGTTCGCGCCCTCGGCAAGGATGCGGCACTTCAGTTGGCCGGCATTTTTCCCGGTAATCACGCGATCAACCGCCGCCGGAACAAGAATATCGCACGGCAGAGTGAGAAACTCGTTAGGGTTCACATGATCGCCCTGAGCAAACGCACGGAGATTGCCCTTCTTCTGCATGTGCTGGTCCGCCGCTTTAATGTCGATTCCCTTCGGGTTATAAATTGCAGCATGCGCGTCGCTGATGCCGACGACTTTGACGCCACTCTTGTACGCCAGCGATAACGCTGCAACAGAACCGACGTTTCCGAACCCTTGCACAATCGCGGTGCATTTTTCCGGATCCATTTTCAGCATGTTCATGGCACGCTCGACCAGATACACCACGCCACGACCGGTGGCTTCACGCCGGCCTTCGGTCCCGCCGATCGCGACCGGTTTGCCGGTGACGATTTCGTTCACGGCGTAACCCATGTAAACCGAGTAGGTATCCATGAACCATGCCATGATCTGTTCGTTCGTACCCATGTCCGGTCCCATGATGTCGGTGTGCGGGCCGACGAACGGAATCATTTCCTGCATGTACCGGCGCGAGACCGCCTCGAGTTCGGTGCGAGATAGATTTGCCGGATCAATCGCCACGCCGCCTTTCGCGCCGCCGTACGGCAATTGTGCCAGCGCGCATTTCCAGCTCATCCACATCGCCAGCGCCGCGGTTTCGCCCATCGAAAGTGAAGGCGCGAACCGCGTGCCGCCCTTTGTCGGACCGAGCGCGATGTGATGTTGCACGCGATAACCCTGGAACGCCATGGTGCTCCCGTCGTCCATGTGTACCGGCAGCGTTACCGCGATGGCCCGCTTCGGATACGTCGCCCACTCGCGGTCGCCTTTATCGATGTTTAGATAATCGGCAATGACGCGAAACTGCTCGCAAGCCATCCGGAAAACGCCGTCGTCGTAAATGGTGTGGGCTGCTGCATCTTCGCATACCTGGGAATCCATGGGAAAGGTGCTATTTGCGCTCGCCAAGTGGCGTCGTCAAATCGAAAACTTTGCTGTACCGGCGCATCTGGCCAAAAACAAGAACTCCGCTGGAAACAGCGGACACTACAGCTAGGTTCGATCGATTCGCACTATCTCGCCGGCATACGGCCAATCTTCAGCCCGAGCGACGAGTCCCGCTCGCACCGGATTCTGGAATACATATTCCCACTTTTCACCGTAGCTTTCGTCGCTGCGCAAAACGTGATCGTGAAAACCTGACTGCCAAAATGAGCATAACTTTTGGCCAGCTATCCTTGCGGGTTCGTGATGGTTGAAGCGTAGAACGCTATCAAGTTCACGTTTCAGTCCCTTGATCCACATTCCCAAAGTCGTCGTGCATCCAATTCCAAAGCGCACAAACAAATGAACATGATCAGGCATCAGCACATACCGCCCTACGCCGATGCGAAAATCGGCTGCGAGCCGGCAATACTTAACGAACGCGCTGTGCACCCCTGGCATGGCAAGCAAGCTCGCGCGTCCATGCGTATTGAACGTCACAAAATAGACCGGTCCATTGGACCGTTGAAAAACTAGTTCCAATCGTGGCGGCTTATCTTTGAGGACTCGCTGCACAGAAGCCTTTTGTAGCGACTACCCTCATCGCCACACAAGCTCGAACTGTAGAGTCCGCTGTCTCAGCGGAGTTCTTCGTAAAAAGATCGAATGCGCTGAGACAGCGCACGCTACAGCAATTCCGATGGAGACTCCAAACCGCACAGCACACCAGATCGACAACCGCAGTGAAAACGGTAACGTCGCAGCCACAAATGAAAATTGAAACCATAGCCGTGCACGCGGGACATGCGGTTGATCCCGCGACCGGAGCCGTCGCCGCACCAATTTATCTTTCCACGACATTCGAACGCGACGTCCAAGGCACGTACTCGCGCGGTTTCATGTACACGCGCAATGACAATCCCAATCGTCAGACACTCGAGCGTGGCGTAAGCATGCTCGAAGGCGGCGAAGCAGCCGCGGCGTTCGCTTCCGGCACCGGCGCGACCATGTCCATTTTGCAGGCGCTCTCTCCCGGCGATCACCTCCTCGCGCACGTCGACGCTTACTACGGCACCTCGCGATTGATTCGCGAAATTTTTATGCGCTGGGGCCTCGAGGCGGATTTTGTGGACATGAGCGATCTCGCTGCGGTGAAAAAAGCGCTGCGACCGAATACAAAACTGGCCTGGGCCGAAACGCCTTCTAATCCTTTGCTAAAAATCGTCGATCTCGCCGGCATCGCTGAAGTTGTTCATGACGCCGGCGCGATTTTTGTTTGCGACAATACGTGGGCGCCGGTGCTGCAACGGCCGTTCGATCTCGGCGCCGATTTAATTTTGCACTCAACGACGAAATATTTCGGTGGGCATTGCGATGTTCTCGGGGGAATTGTGGTGGCCAAAACAGATGGCGAATTTTTCCAGCGCATCCGCAGCATCCAGTATGAGGGGGGCGCGGTTCCCTCACCTTTCGATTGTTGGCTTATCCTGCGCGGCATGCGCACGTTGCCGTGGCGCATGCGCGCGCACTCGGAGAACGCGATGAAAGTCGCGGACTTTCTCGCGCAACATCCGAAAGTGGCCCGGGTCCATCATCCCGGATTGCCTTCGCATCCCGGACACAAGATCGCGGCAAAACAGATGTCCGCATTCGGTGGAATGCTGTCGTTCGAAGCAAAAGACGGCTATGACGCGGCAATGGCCATCGCAGCAAAGACGAAAATTTTCATTCGCGCAACGAGCCTCGGTGGCGTGGAAAGTCTGATCGAGCATCGCGCCTCGATTGAAGGCCCGGGCACCACGTCGCCCGGGGGCCTATTACGCATGTCCATCGGCCTCGAAAATGCCGACGACCTGATCGAGGACCTCGATCAGGCGCTGGGATAATTCCGGGGAGCGCACCCGTCCCGGGTGCTGGCGAAGGCGTCCCCGCCTTCGCGGACTTCCTCTGAATCGAAGTTCGTCATCGCGGGACGCAAACGACCCACACGCGAGACGCGTATGCTCCCCAATCCGAATCGCGTTCGCCGTGCCGAACGCCTCTATAACCGGCGGACCTTGCGCCGGAACACATCGATAATGTCCTGAATTTCGCTGATGCGCAGAAGAAACGCCGCAGTAAAAAACGCCGCCGCGCCAACTGCAATCACCCCGAGCAGGATTCCTAACTTTTGGAAAAAACGCATGTCCGACCACGCATCCAGCCACCAGTAATTCGCCGCCCAGCAGATCAACGCCAGCACACCGCCGGCGATACAAATCTTTGACAACCCGATCAGCATCTGGCGCGTCTCGAGCCGGCGCGTGTGCCGTCGCATCAGCGCGTAGAGCAAAAGAAAATTGATGGTGGACACGAGGCTTGTGGAAAGCGCCAGCCCGCGATGTCCCCAACCCAGCCGGAACGTGAACAGCCAGTTGAGAAACAGGTTGGCGCCGATGGCGAAAAAACTCACTAGCATCGGCGTGTTGCGTTTGCCAATCGCATAAAACGCCGGCGTTAACACCTTCAACGCGGCATACGCAACGAGCCCGATCGCATAAAATTGCAGCGCGCTTGCAGTCTGCCGCGTCATTTCAGCCGTGAACCGCCCGTGTTGATAAATCACGCTGATGATCGGCGACGCCAGCATGGCAAGTCCGATCGCCGACGGGATCGTCAGCAAAAACGCCAGCCGCATTCCGCGGGCGAGGATCCCGCGAAACTCAGCGGTGTTCCCGAGCGCGGCGTGCTTCGATACTAACGGCAACGTCACGGTGCCGATGGCGACGCCGAAAATTCCCAGCGGCAATTGCATCAGGCGAAAAGCAATGTTGAGCCAGCTCACCGGCCCGTTCCCGAGACTCGCCGCGAAGCCACTATTGATCAGCACGTTTACCTGCACCGCGCTCGCGGCGATCACTGCCGGCCCCATCAACGTCAGCACGGTGCGCACGCCTTCGTCGCGCCAATGAAAATCAGGGCGATACCGGTAACCGACCTTCCACAGCGACGGAAATTGCCCTAACAACTGCCACGATCCGCCGATGAGCGTGCCGATCGCCAGGCCCACCAGCGAACGCGCCCCAAAATGCGGATCGATCCAGTAACCGATCGCCACGCCGGCGATAATCGAGCCGAGATTAAAATAACTCGAGGCCATCGCCGGTGGCCCGAACACGTGTTTCGCGTTCAACATTCCCATCACCAACGCGGCGAGCGAAACCGTCAGCATAAACGGCCACATGATCCGCGTGAGCAGAATCGTCAGCGCGGTTTTCTCCGGCGACCAACTGCCCCAGGTCAAAAGGTCCACCAATTGAGGCGCGAAAAGGATGCCGAGCAACGTGATCACGCTCATGAACACGGCCGTGAGGGTGGCGACCTTATTCGCCAGGCGCCACGCCGATTGATCGCCTTCAACCGCGATCTTTTTCGCGAACGTGGTAATGAACGCGGTTGAAAGCGCGCCCTCGGCAAACAGATCGCGCAAAAGATTCGGCAACCGAAACGCCATCAGAAACGCATCGAGATTCCGTCCAGCGCCAAACAAGCCGGCAAACACTGTCTCGCGAACGAGACCGAGCACGCGGCTCGACAAAATGGCAATACCCACAACCCCCGTTGCGCGGGTGCTCATTCGCCGGTCAACAGTCTCAGCCATCGGGGACCATTTTGTAGGGCGTTTGCACGAAACGCCAATTCTAAACTGGGCAGCAGAGTTAACCACGAATCCCGCCTCTGAGGCGGGACGAATGAACACGAATTGCTTCGCCGCCGTTATATCGCTGAATCGTTGAACTGGGTCGGAGACAGAACCGCGGACGACACGGATGTCACGAATCTGGGGAGCGGTCGCCGTGGCGACTTGGTAAAGCCTATCCTGAGCAGAGACGAAGGGGCGGCTCGCCGAAACGATCTTTTCCTTTCGACCGTCGTGACAACCCTTAAACCGTTAAACTCTTAGATCGGTCAAACAGGACCAGGCGTTTGATTCGCTCGCTCCCGGCGAGCTTACCCTGCGGGCTTCGGTCTGTGCCGCTTATCGCCGGGGTCAGCGCCCCCGGCTACAGAAAAGTTCCCGCCGACTTCGCTCTGTGAAACGCCAATCCGCAAAGGCAGGGCGTTTCTGTGCAAGGTCATTGCCTTCGTGCAGCGGGCGCATAAATGCAGAAGCGGCGGTCCGGAGACCGCCGCTCCTTAGCGACGTTCTATGGGGAAAAGATGTGGCTGGCATACGCCAGCCACTCGGGGAAACGGGGGAACAAATTTAAACACAATTGGTCGTAAATGGCGCGGAGTGTCGTTAGTCCAAAAGAGTCTGTAAAGAAGAAAATACAGTTTTCTAATACGGGACTATCCCCGATATTTGGGCGGCCATTCCCCTAGGGGATTTTGTGGATAGCGGTGAACAAATCGCGGTCTTCCCTCAGCAAAACACCTCTTAGGGGATAGGCAGGAACCATGGATTGCGCGGATAACACGATCAATTCACCGCGAGGGAAACAGAGGACGTAACAGACACAGAGAGGTTCTGTAGATGGGCGTCAACATTTGTTGTTCAGTCGTTGGTTTAATCCGTGTCATCCGTGGTTGAATGATCGGCGTCTGACACGGACGCCCTGCAAGGCCATGCGTCGCGCTGTGGTGTCCGCTGTCCCCAGCGGATTAGGCCCCGGAATGACTGCGCTGGGGACAGCGCACGCTACATTAAAACTCAAACCTCGAACATCCTCTCAGGCGGCGGGGAAACGGACGACTTTCTTTTTGCCTTTGCCAATCATGGTAGTCGGCGGGATGAACGTTACCTCGACATATTTCTTGGCACAGGCAATCAGGTCACGGCTGCAACTCAGGTCAAGCTT
>Ga0210142_1000172_pt1 | contig 14891 bp, 9 predicted proteins | sample Goodyear_PhragC__FD_184869 | JGI IMG/M metagenome (GOLD analysis project Ga0210142, IMG submission 184869) | Wetland microbial communities from San Francisco Bay, California, USA, that impact long-term carbon sequestration - Goodyear_PhragC_D2... | ecosystem: Environmental > Aquatic > Marine >...
TGCAGCCGAGCAGGCGGCAGAGCTTGATAGTGTTGAGCTCACGGTCGCCGCGCAGCAGCACTGCCAGGGTTTCACCGGGATCGGTCTTGACCAGCAGGGTCTTGACCAGTTGTTTCTCGTCCAGGCCAAGAAAGAGGGCGACGTCCTCGATGGTTTTGCGTGCCGGGGTGGCCACCGTCTGCAGCGGCTGCGCCGGGACCGGCGCGGCGGACGCCGCGGGCCGCAGTTCCGCCTTCTCGACGTTGGCGGCGTACTCGCAGCTGTCGCAGGAGACGATGGCGTCCTCCCCCGATTCGGCAAGAACCATGAATTCATGGGAGACGCTGCCACCGATGTTGCCGGTGTCGGCCTCCACAGCGCGGAACTTCAGTCCGCAGCGGCTGAAGATGCGCCGGTAGGCCTGGTACATCTTCTCGTAGGCGCGATCGGCCCCGGCGTCATCGAGGTCGAAGGAGTAGGCGTCTTTCATCACGAACTCGCGGCCGCGCATCAGCCCGAAGCGGGGGCGGATCTCGTCGCGGAACTTGGTCTGGATCTGGTAGAGATTGAGGGGGAGCTGGCGATAGGAGCGGACCTCGCGGCGGACGACGTCGGTGATCACCTCTTCGTGGGTGGGACCCAGGCAGAAGTCGGCCTCCTTGCGGTCCTTGAGGCGCAGCAGCTCCTTGCCGTACTGGGCCCAGCGCCCCGATTCCTGCCAGAGTTCGGCGGGGACAACCATCGGCATCAGGAGCTCGATGGCCCCGGCGCGGTTCATCTCTTCGCGGACGATCTGCTCGACCTTGCGCAGCGAGCGCAGCCCGAGGGGGAGATAACTGTAGATGCCGGCGGCAGCCTTGCGGATCATGCTGGTGCGCAGCATGAGCTGGTGGCTGGTCACCTCGGCGTCGGCGGGGGTTTCCTTGAGGGTGTTGAGCAGGAACTGGCTGTAGCGCATCGATACGACCTCGGGGAGAAGATGAGAACCGCCGGGGCCGTGCGTTCCGGGGAAAACCGGCCTGGCCTCGATCCGGAGTTTGCGATGGACACTAGCCTATTTTGGCCGCCAATGCAAGGACTCTCGAGGCCCCGCCAGGGGGGACGAAGGGATGGACATTTGTCGTTAGCGATGGTTAAATATTGCGGCTACGCCCCCCTCCCCCCGTTCCCTGGAGACCATGCCGATGTCTGAACCCCTGACCGTGACCGGTCTCACCCGCATGGTTGCCGCCGGGTTTCCGCTGCTGCTCGTTGCCGGGTCCAGCGAGGAGCGCTGCGAGACGCTGCTGCAACGGGCCTCCCAGGCGCTCCGAAATCTTCCGGAGCTGCGCGTCTGGACCTGCACCGGCGGGTTTGCCGGCGTCGCCGGCAGCGAGGAGCCCCTGGCCGGGGTGCGCTGGGCGATCGAGCAAGCGAGCCCGGGGCTCTTCCTGTTCAAGGACTTTGAACATTTCTGGGAGGATCCCCGGCTGCAACGGCTGCTCAAGGACTTCGCCCGCGGTCGGCGGGCGGCAGGCAAAAGCCTGGTCTTTTTTGCGGGAAGTCCCAACCTCCCCGCCGGTCTGGAACGGGAGGTGACCGTTCTCGAACAATCCCTCCCCGACCGCGAGGAACTCCAGGCCTGGCTGATAGCCCACCGTGAACGGGAACCGCTGCTCGGCCAACTGCTCGGCGCCGACGCCGACCCCGCTCCCCTGCTGCTGGCCGCCCAGGGGCTGGAACTGCGCGAGGTCGAACAGGCGCTGCGGCTGGTGCGGGTGAGCAAGGGGGCCGGAGCGGCGGAGTTGATCGCCGCCCTGCACCGCGCCAAGCACCAGGTCATCGCCCGTACCGGGATCATGGAGGCGGTGGACAATGACCTCGACCCCGGCCAGGTCGGCGGGATGGAAACGCTCAAGGGGTGGATGGAGAAACGGGAACGGGCCTTCGGCCTGGCCGGACTGAGCTCGGGGGAAAACCTTCCCAAGGGCGTCCTGCTGATGGGAATCAGCGGCTGCGGCAAGAGCCTTTTCGTCAAGGCCATCGCCGCCCGCTGGCACCTCCCGCTGTTCCGCCTCGACATGGCCACGGTCTACGCCGGCACCTTCGGCTCCCCGGAAACCAGCCTGCGCCGGGCCTGCCGGATGGCCGAGGGCCTTGCCCCCTGCGTCCTCTGGATCGACGAGATCGAGGCCGGCATTTCCAGTGCCGGGTTCAAGGCCGAAGGGGGCGCCGCTTCGCGGGTGCTCGGCTATTTCCTCACCTGGATGCAGGAGAAACGCGCCCCGGTCTTCGTCGCCGCCACCGCCAACGCCATCGAGATGCTCCCCGCCGAACTGCTGCGCAAAGGGCGCTTCGACGAGATCTTCTACCTCGCCCTGCCGGGCCTTGCCGAGCGCGAGGAGATCTTCGCCATCCACCTGCGTCGCCGCGGTCTCGACCCGGCCGCGTTCCAGGTCGGGATGCTCGCCCACGGCAGCAAGGGGTTCTCGGGGGCGGAAATCGAGCAGGCGGTGGCCAGCGCCTGTTTCGAGGCCCTGTCCCGGCAACGGCCGCCGATCCAACAGGACCTCATGGAGGCGATCGGCCGTACCGTGCCGCTGTCGGTGACCATGTCCGAACAGATCAAGAAAATTGAAGCCTGGGCCTTCAAACGGGCGGTCCCGGCCAGCAAGAGTGCGGAGCGCTGAGGCCGGGCCGGGGGCGGCGATGACCGAGGCAACCGCGACACAGTCGGGCATCCTGCCAGCTGGCGCCCAGCGCCCGGCGGCAGACTGCCAGGATCGTCTCTGGGACGTGATCGTCGTCGGCGCCGGCCCCGCCGGTGGCCTGGCGGCCCTCCGGCTCGCCGCCGCCGGCGCCCGGGTCCTGCAGCTGGAGCGCGCCGAACTGCCGCGGGAGAAGGTCTGCGGCGATGCCCTGCTACCCGACGCCCTGACCATTCTCGAGCGGAACGGCTGTGCTGAGATCCTGAAGGCCGGCCGACCGCTGACCGCGCTGGCGGTCTACAGCCCGGCCGGACGGCGGGTGGAGTTCCCGTGCCGCGCCGTCACCCTGCGCCGGCAGGAGTTCGATGCCCGGCTTGCCGCGGCGGCCCGAGCGGCCGGCGCCGAACTGGCCCGCGGCGAGGCGCTTGCCTGCGGCTACGACGCCGCCGGCCTGCCCTACCTGACCTGCCGCGACGGCAGCCGCCTGCGCGGACGCTTCCTGCTCCTCGCCTGCGGGGCCGCCCCGACCCCGCTGTTGCGGCCGGTGCTGCCCGCAAGGAGAACGCCCGATGCGCTCGCCTTGCGCTGCTACCTGCACTCGGCGCTGCCGCTCGACGAACTGATCGTCAGCTATCACCGCTCGGTGCTGCCCGGCTACGGTTGGATCTTTCCCCTCGGCGACGGCCTGTTCAACGTCGGCTGCGGCCGTTTTGCCGTCCGCGGCTCTCTCCGCGGTCTGCGCCGGGCCTTCGCCACCTTCCTGGAAGGCTTCGCCCCGGCCCGCGAACTGGTCGCGCAGAGCCGGGAGCGCGGCCCGCTGCGCGGCGCGCCGCTGCGTACCACGCCGCTGGCGGTCCCGCCCTGGGACGGTCGCCGGGTTCTGGTCGCCGGCGAGGCCCTCGGCACCACCTTGCCGTGGACCGGCGAAGGGGTGGGCAAGGCCCTGGCCTGCGGCGAACTGGCCGCCGGGCAGCTCCTGGACGCTCTCGCCGCCGGTGCGCCCGCCCCCCTGGCCGGCTACCGGGAGCGATTGCTGGCCACGGTGATCGCCCACCATGACGGGTACCGCCACGCCCAGGACTGGCTCTCCCGCCCCTGGCGGGCTGAGCTGCTCGCCTGGCGGGCCGCGCACAGCCCCCGGCTGCGCGGCATGCTTGCCGATCTGCTGGCGGGAACGACGGCACCGCCAGCGGTCTTCACCACCGCCGCCCTGCTGCGTTCGATGTGGTCCTGATGGAGCTGCTGCCGGTGGCGGGAGGCGGGAGACGACCCGGGGCGGATTGCGATCAGCGTTTGCTCCCCGGCGTGTCCCGGCCAGCACCAATCTGAATGATCCAGCCTGACATGGGCTGATTTTCCCCTGGAGAGAGTCCCATCATGCAAGCCCTGCTGTTCGATCTTGACGGCGTGATCTACCAGGCCCGGGAACCGATCCCCGGAGCGCGGGAGACCCTGGACTGGGTGCGCAGCCAGGGGATTCCCTACCTCTTCGTCACCAACACCACCTCCCGGCCGCTGAGCTGGCTGCAGCAACGGCTGCGGGAGATGGAGATCCCGGCGGAGGCCGACCAGATCCTCACCCCGGCGCGAGTGGCCCGGCGCTGGCTGGCCCGGCAGACCTCCGGCCCCATCGCCCTCTTCGTCCCCGAGCGCACCCTGGAGGACTTCGCCGGCTTGTCGCGGCTCCCCCCCGGAGCGCAGGATGGGGCCGCGGCGGTGGTCATCGGCAACTGTGGCAAGGCCTGGGACTACGCCCTGATCAACTACGCCTTCCGCCTGCTGATGGCCAACCCGCAGGCACCGCTGGTGGCCCTCGGCATCCCCCGCTACTGGCAGGGACCGGAAGGGCTGCGCCTCGATGCCGGCCCCTTCGTCGCCGCCCTCGAGTACGCCACCGGCCGGAAAGCGGTGGTCCTCGGCAAGCCGGCGGCGGCCTTCTACCAGGCCGCCCTGGAAATCCTCGGCACCCCGGCGGAGCAGACGGTGATGGTCGGCGACGACATTCGCGGCGACGTCGACGGCGCCCAACAGGCCGGCCTCCAGGGGCTGTTGGTGCGCACCGGCAAGTTCCGCCCCGCCGACCTGGAAGGCGCAATAATGCCGAACGCGGTGCTCGATTCGATTGCCGACCTGCCGCAGTGGTGGCGGGAGCGCTGAACCTCTCTCCGGGTCGTTTCCCCGGCCGGCGCACCCCGGCCATCTCCCTTTTTTCCGTTTTTCAGAGGAAATAAACGCTGGTATCGATCCCGAAGTGTCGGGCATCAAGGGTTTCGACGATGGTGCGCACCCCGTCGGTTGACAAATCGACAATGCCGCCGTCGGCCTCGTTTCCCCCCTGGTCGGCTACGATCCGCACCTGCGGCCGGTCCCAGAGAAAGAGCTCGGCGGCATTGTCGACAACGACGCCGAGTTCGCCGGTGTTCAGGCGCAGCAGGGTGCCGAGAGGATAGGAGCCGATGCAGTTGACGAAAACCTTCAGCAGGATGGGATCGTAAGCCATTCCCGCCTTGTCGAGCATGAGGCGCAGGGCTTTGTCGGGAGGGAGCGGGGTGCGGTGGTAGACTCGCGAGGAGGTCAGGGCGTCGTAGCAGTCGGCAATGCTGATGATCCGGCCGAACAGGCTCACCCGGCGATAGGGGTATTGCGGATATCCCGAAAGATCGAAATTGCGATGGTGCTCGAAGGACCCGGTGATGAGGCGGGCGTTGACGAGGTCGAGCCCCTTGAGCTTCATTAGGGCTCTCACACCGAGAACGGGATGTTTCTGGAGGGTTTTCCACTCCTCCGGGGTAAATTCGCCGGGTTTGTTGAGAAGCTCCGGCGGGATCTCGGATTTACCGATGTCGTGAAAGAGCGCCGCCATCCCCAATTCGCAGAGCCGCGCCTTCCCCAGGCCGATCCGCTGGCCCAGGGCGAGGGAGAGAATGCAGACGTTTACTGAATGGTTATAGGTGTACTCGTCATGGCAGCGGATGGTGGTGAGGCCGAGCAGGCTGGTCTCGTAGGCAAGAAGCTGATCGATCATCGTCTGCACGACCCGCTTCGATTTCCGCAGCCTAAGCGTTTGTCCCATCTTGGCGTTTTCCATCACCTCGGCGGTGGCACTGACGGTCTGCAGGTAGATCCGCCGGGACCGGGCCTGTTGGTCGACCTCGGACAACCCTTCCGGCACCTCGCTCTCACCTTCCTCCACAAGCGGTTCCAGCTCGATGGCTTTGATCAGCCGATCCCGCATGCGGGCGGCCAGCCGGGCGAAGGCTTCCTCGCCACCCCAGGACTGCTCGAACTCCTTCAGCACATAGGCGAACTGGATTATGTCCTGGCTCGTCACCGCCTGGCCGAAGTGGATGCCGCCGATCTGGAAGCGCTTCATCATGGCCAGGGTATAGAGGAAGGATTCGATGCCGACAGCATCCGGCTTCAGGCGGATTTCCCCCACCAGCAGATGTCCGGCATGCGCCCGTAGTGAGGCTTCCTCGTTGCGGCGATGGATATCACGAACCGCCGAAAGGATCTGCCTGACCGGGCCGGAAAGGGCCGAATGACCTTCGGGGTAGTTCTGGGCGGTTTTCATAAGGACGAACAGTTGGATGTTCAGGCCCTTGCCGAGACGGATGAGTTCCCGGTCGAGTTGCTGCTGAGGATTAGTCCCGCTGCTCATGCGTCCTCCCCTGAGGAGATGGGACCCCCGCCATCCTTTTCGGCCTCCTTCAACGCCCTGGCTATCAGGGTCTCCAATTCGCCGCCCTTCCGCTTCGCCTCCGCCTGCCTCAACGCTTCCAGGGCCGCAGGAGTGTGGGCTTTTTTCAGCCCGGCGACGGCGCAGGCCACGACTTCGCCCTCCTTAAACCGGTTGAGCCAGTGCCGCTTCATCACCATCCGCTGCAGTTGGGGAACCACGCTGTCCCCTCCCAGGGCGCCCAGCGCTTCGTAAAGGGCGTATTTCTCCTGAACCGGCTTTTCCGCGAAGTCCTTGGCGGCAATCATCTCCTCGACCGCCTTCAGGGCCGGGGTAAATTTCGCCGCGGCAAGGATCTGGAGGGTCCGGATGCGCAGGGGAGGCGATTCATCCTGCAGGAATCCGATCACCGCCGTCCGCGCTCGCGGGTCGGGATGCTTCAACAGATAGGCGAATACTTCCTTGCGCACCCGCAGGTCGGGATGACTGGCCAGGGGGGCGACAGCGTCCAGGCTCTGCCGGTCGCCCAGCAGGTTGAGGATGAGGACGATGTTCCGTACCAGGTACCAGCGCTGGTCCCGCAGAAAGGGGTAAAATACCCGCGGGTTTCCTTTTCCGACCTCGACCACGGCGGAGATGGCGGCTTTACGCATCTTCATCTGCTGGATCGTGCCGAGAAGCTCGCAGATCTCTTTCATGTGCCGGGGGCCGAGGTAACGGAACAGATCGGGGAGGTCTTCGACGGGAAAATCCTGGGCGCCTTCCATGACCTTCTGCAGGGCGAGAACGGCGTCGGCGGGGATATATTTTCCGGAGTCGGAACGGATCAGCTCCCTTTTGCCGGGCGCAACGGACGCGCTCCTTTCCAGTTTCTGCAGGTACCGGATCAGCCGCAACACCTCCCCGGTTCGTCCGGCATGAAGGAGGTTGCCGATAAGATTTTCGACAATCTCCAGAAATTCCTGGAACATTCCGAGATCCGTTTCTCCCGCCAGGATCGAAGCGAGGACTTTCAAGACTTCCTGCAGGGGGTCGCGCGCCTCCTCGGCCGCCGTCTCTTTTTGGAGGGCCGCGGCCTGCTCCGTCGTGATCGGCTCGATATTTCTGGGGGCCTGTTGCGTCGAGGCTTCCGGCGGCACCTCGTAAGCCTTTCGGATTCCAACTTTTTGCGAGGTAACGGTGGGCATAGCGCCCTTCCCCTCATCGGCTTCGAGAAAATCCTCAGCCAGTAAATAGACGATGTGGGGGAAATCCTTTATCCACAAAAGAGTGACGATGTCGTCGTCGGTATCGGCCGGTCGATCCTGGCCGACGATGTCGAGGAAGTCGCTGATTTCATCGTGCCGAATCCCCTCCCTGAAGAGAAGGGAGCGGATGCCGTCCGAGTACAACCGGAATGCGATGCTCTCCTTGGCGTCGCGGTTTTCATGGATACTGGTCCCCCCGTAATAGATCGTGAATTGCTCCACGTCGAGTTGGAACTGCCCGTAGCGGCGCAGATGCGCGCTCATCTTCTCGGTCGCTTCGTCGATGAATTTCTTCCGGAGGGGATTGTTCGGCAGGTACATCCGGAAGGCCTTTGCGGTTTTCAGCATCGCCTGCAGAACTTCGGCGCCCGAGGCGATTTCCTCTTTGCCGGCGCGGGCGTTGCCCTCGGCTTCGTTCATCGGCTTCGCGTCTCCCATGGATACTCCCCGGCAGGCTTGGCTGGTCCGCTATGGGTCCATCCGCAGCCGGCCGGCAGATTAAATGACTGGAATATTCTGGTGCAGGTTGGCGCCGGACGCGCCCGGGATCCTCCCTCCCGCCGCTCTTTCGCTTTCGGATCGGCCGATTCTCCCTTTTACATCCTGTACGTGGACCATGTCAATTCCAACCCCCGGCCGATTGCTGCGAGGCGGGAAGCGAAACGGTACCGTAACCTGCGGAAATAATTCCCCGAAAACGAAACAGTTTGGGAATTGTTTGATTTTGAAAAGAAATCCGCCTTGACAAGGGGCCGCCTGGAGGCTACCCGTTAAACAGAACCCGATAACGCCAAACCCTCCGCGAGGGGGGGACGGAAAGCGACGGGTCTCACCGCTGGTGACGATGGCCGAGCTGCCGAAGGGGATAAATCCTGCCGGTGAGTTCGGCCTTTTCGTTGGGCCTGCAGCCAAGAAAGGGAAGGGAGAAGGCGATGAAAAGACTATCTAGCCTGGTGCTGCGCGCCGCGGCAATCGGCCTGTTGCTGAGCCCTGCCGCCTATGGCCTGGAGGCGATCGATCCGAGTGCCCATCCGGGAAGCGTGGCGATCAACAAGCGCGGCCCGCTGGCCAAAGCCGGCACCGCCCTCGCCAGAGCTTTGGCCGAGTATCGCAGCCACGCCCGGCAGGGCCTGACCACCCCGTTCCGGCCGAGCAACCCGCTGGTGCAGTTCGCCCGCGGCAAGGTGGTGGTCGACGCCGTGGCCCTTGCCGCCACCGACGCCAGCCTCCTGCAGGGCGACCTCCAGGGGCTGGGATTGGAGCGAGCGACATGCTACGGGGCCATCGTTTCGGGTTGGTTCCCCCTGGGGGCCCTCGAGAGGGCGGTGAGGCTGCCGAGCCTGCGCTTCATTGCCGCCTCGTTGCGGCCGCAGACGCAGGCCGGATTGGTCACCAGCGAAGGGGATGCGGCGATGCTGGCCGATGACGCCCGCAGCGCCTACGCTGTCGACGGATCCGGCGTCACCGTCGGCGTCATCTCCGACAGCTACAACCAGCGGGGGGGAGCTGCAAACGATGTCGGCAGCGGTGACCTTCCCGCCGGCGTCGTCGTTCTCGACGATACGGCCAACTGCGGCAGCCTGTTCCTTCCCCAGACCTGCACCGACGAAGGGCGGGCCATGATGCAGATCGTGCACGACGTCGCGCCGGGCGCCGGGCTCGCCTTCCATACCGCCTACAACGGCATGGCCGGCTTCGCCAACGGCATCCTCAGGCTGGCCGCCGACGCCGGCGCCAAGGTGATCGCCGACGACATCCTCTACCTGGAAGAGCCGATGTTCCAGGACGGCATCATCGCCCAGGCCGTGGACCAGGTGGTCGCCGGGGGCGCCGCCTACTTCTCCGCCGCCGGCAACCAGGCGCTCGACAGCTACGAATCCCCCTACGTGGCGAGCGGCGAGGAGTTCTACGTGCAGAACTTCTTCGGAACGGAGGATCGGGGGATGCTGCACGACTTCGATCCGGGGCCCCAGGTCGACTACATGCAGGCGATCACCGTGCCGGTGGGCGGAACCGCCATCGTCGCCCTGCAGTGGGATTCCCCCTTCGGCTCGCTGAGCAGCGGCCAGAGCTCCCCCAACGACATCGACATCTATCTGACCGACGCCTCGGGGACGGTCATCCTGGCCTCGAGCATCGACGACAACATACAGGGCGGCGACCCGACCGAGGTCCTCCAGTTCGTCAACAGCGGCGCCTACGGCACCAGCTTCAACATCCTGATCGCTCTCTTCGACGGGCCCGCGGCGGGGTTGATGAAATACGTTCAATTCGGGCAGTTGACCGTCAACGAATACGTGACCGAAAGCTCCTCCCTCTACGGTCACGCCAACGCCGCCGGGGCCGAGGCGGTGGGGGCGGCCTTCTGGGGAGACACCCCCGCCTACGGGACGAGCCCGCCGAAACTGGAGTACTACTCGTCGGCCGGCGGCACCCCCATCCTCTTCGACAGCGCCGGCAACCGCCTGGCAACTCCCAAGGTGCGCAACCGGCCGCAGATCGTCGCCCCCGACGGCGTCAACACCACCTTCTTCTACGCCGACAGCAGCGTGGACGCCGACGACTGGCCGAACTTCTTCGGCACCTCGGCCGCCGCCCCGCACGCCGCCGGGGTCGCCGCCCTGATGCGCCAGGCCGGACCGGCCAGCACCCCGGCCGAGATCTATTCGGCCCTGGAAGCGACGGCCATCGACATGGAGACCGCCGGCTTCGACTTCGACAGCGGTTACGGACTGGTGAAGGCGGACGATGCCGTCGGGGCGGTCTACGACTCCTCCGCGCCGCCCCCCGTCAGCGGGCCGCCCGTTGCCTCCTTCAGCTATGTCTGCAGCGGACGGGACTGCAGTTTCGACGGCTCTTCTTCGAGTTACGACGCCGGCAGTGCGACCTTCCGTTGGAATTTCGGCGACGGCCAGGTCGGGAGCGGCATCACCACGAACCACACCTACGGGACCACCGGAAGCTACGCCGTCACCATCACGGTGACGGACGACGGGGGCAGCAGCAGTGCGACTGCCACGGTGCGGGTGAAGAACCGCGGGGGAAGCTCTGGCAGCAGCGACAGCGGCGGCAGCAGCGGTCCGCCCAATTGCAAGGGGTCGCACAAGAACGATCCGGGCTGCTGAATCCCGTCCCACCGTCCGGAATCGCGGGCTTCACCTCGAAACCGGTGAAACAAAAGCCGGCCAGGGAAAACCCTCTGGCCGGCTTGATTGTTTTAATCCTCCCGAATTGCCGGGCAGGGATTCCGATAGAAGGGTCAATCCTCCTCCGCCAACCGCCGCGCCTCCGCCACCAGCGCCTCGACCATCTCCCCCTCCGGCACCTTGCGCAGCACCTCCCCCTTGCGGAAGAGCAGCCCCTGCCCCTTGCCCCCGGCGATGCCGACGTCCGCCTCCCGAGCCTCGCCGGGGCCGTTGACGATGCAGCCCATGACTGCCACGGTGATCTTCTTCGGCAGGTCGTGGAGGCGCCGCTCCACCTCCTCGGCGACCGGGATCAGGTCGACCTGGCAGCGCCCGCAGGTCGGGCAGCTGACGAAGACCGGCCCGCGCTCGCGCAACTCCAGCGACTTGAGGATCTCCCAGCCGACCCGGACTTCCTCCACCGGGTCGCCGGTGAGCGAAACCCGCAGGGTGTCGCCGAGGCCGTCGTAGAGCAGGGTGCCGATGCCGACGGCGCTCTTGATGGTGCCGCTCCAGGTGGTGCCGGCCTCGGTGATGCCGACGTGCAGCGGATAGTCCACTTCTTGGGCGAGGAGCCGGTAGGCCTCGACGGTGCGGCGGATGTCCGAGGCCTTGAGGCTGACCTTGATCTGGTCGTAGCCGAGTTCTTCGAGAATGCGGATGTGCCCCAGGGCGCTCTCCGCCATCGCCTCCGCGCTGGGGTGGCCGTACTTTTCCAGCAGCTCCTTCTCCAGGGAGCCGCCGTTGACGCCGATGCGGATCGGCACCCTTCGCGCGGCGCAGGCCCTGACCACCTCCTCGACCTTCCAGCGCGCGCCGATGTTGCCGGGGTTGAGGCGCAGCCCGGCGACCCCCGCCTGAAGAGCGGCGAGCGCCAGCTGGTAGTCGAAGTGGATATCGGCGATCACCGGCAAGGGGCTCTGCGCGCAGATGGCCTTCAGCGCTGCGGCGGCATCGCCGTCGGGGACGGCGCAGCGCACGATCTCGCAGCCGGCCTCGGCCAGGCGCCCGATCTGGGCGAGCGTGGCGGCGGCATCGCGGGTGTCGGTGTTGGTCATCGACTGCACCGAAACCGGCGCGCCGCCGCCGATGGCGACCTTGCCGACGTGGATCTGGCGGGTGGTGCGGGGCATAAAGAATCTCCGTTTTACGTTTTAAGTTTTGAGTTTTGTGTTGCTGCGCTGGGGCGAGCGGACTCCAGGCAGATGAGGGCGGCCCCCGGCCACTTGGGTTTGCAACCTGAAACGCAAAACCCAAAACTCAAAACGGCCTTTTCGCCGCCGATTCTACCGGCCGCCCCGCCCCGCCGTCAAGCGCCGCCGCGATTGACAGCGCCGCCCGGGAAAGAGTATGGTTCCACGGCAGAATCAGCCGTTAATCGAAAAGGAATCCCCATGGCCCAGCCGCCCCGTCCGAAAAAACCCGCCAACGCTGCACGCCCGCCGCGCAAGCCCGTCAAGCCGGCCCTGCCGACGGTGGAGACGACCATCGAGCGCCTCGACGACGACGGCGTCGGCATCGGCCGCTACGCCGGCAAGGAGCTGCTGGTGGCCGGGGCCTTTCCCGGCGAGAAGATCCGCGCCGCGCTGGAGCACGAGGGGCAGCGTCGCTCCGTCGGGCTGCTGCGCGAGGTGCTCGTCCCCCATCCGCAGCGCATCAAAGGGCCCTGCCGCTGCGCCGGCGACTGCCTCGGCTGCCCGCTGATCACCCTCGCCTACCCCGCCCAGCTACAGGTCAAGGAAGCGCGGGTACGCAACGCGCTGGCCGGCCGCGAGGCCCTTGCCCGGGTTCCGGTGGCGCCGATATGGGGCGCCGAGCAGCCCTTTGGCTACCGCACCAACGCCAAGCTGGTGCTGGCCAAGGAGCGGGGCAAGGTCTCCGTCGGCCTCTACCGCCGCGGCAGCCACCAGGTGGTCGACATCGGCAGCTGCCCGCTCCACCACCCGCTGATCAACCGCATTGTCGCCACGGTGCGCAGCGAGATCGAGCGTCAGGAAATCTGGGTCTGGGATGCCAAGCGCCAACGCGGCCTGCTGCGCTACCTGCTGGTGCGGATCAGTCCCTCCAGCGGCAAGGCGATGGTCACCTTCGTCACCGCCGAGAAGGATTTTCGCCAGCTGCCGCGGCTGGCCAAGGCGCTGAAGAGCAAGCACCCCGAAATCGTCTCGGTGCAGCAGAACGTCAATTCGAGCAGCGGCAACGTCATCTTCGGCCGCGAAACCCTGCGCCTGGTCGGCACCCCCGACCTCTTCGACCAACTCGGCGAGGTGCGGCTGCGCATTGCCCCGACCGCCTTCTTCCAGGTCAACCACGAGCAGGCGGCGCGCATCTACGCCCTGGTGCGGCGCTGGGCAGCCCTCTCCCGCGAGGAGAGCGCCATCGACCTTTACTGCGGCATCGGCGGCATCGCCCTGCACCTGGCCCGCGATGCCGGACGAGTGGTCGGCATCGAGGCGGTGGAGGAGGCGGTGCGCAACGCCCGCGAGAACGCCCGCCTCAACGACCTGGAGAACTGCCGGTTCCTCGCCGGAGAAGCCGAGGAACTGGTCCACGATCTCGCCCTGGAGGTTCCGGCCGGCTGCGTCGCGGTGGTCAACCCGCCCCGGGGCGGCTGCGAACCGGCGGTCCTCGAAGCCCTGGCCGGGCTGGGGCCGCGGCTTTTGATCTACGTCTCCTGCAACCCGGAGACCCTGGCCCGCGATCTGGAACTGCTTGCCGGCCACGGCTACCGCACCGAGGAGGTGCAGCCGGTCGACATGTTCCCGCAGACCGGCCACGTCGAATCGGTGGCGCGCCTGGTCCCCGATCCCCGCGGCAAACGGCCGAAGGCCCGAAAATAAGGGTTTCCATGTGTCCCATAGGTCCTACAGGACAAATGGGACCTATGGAAAAAACCCCTCAATTGCCCTGAGAGAGAAACCATGAAAACCCTCGATTGCCGCGCCCAGAACTGTCCCCATCCCGTGGTCGAAACCCGCAAACAGCTCCTGGCCACGCCGGGCGAAGCGCTGACCGTGCTGGTCGGCGACGCGGTGGCCCGGGAGAACGTCGGCCGCCTGGCGGCCAGCCAGGGATACGCGGTCAGCGTCACCCCGGCCGAAGGAGGCTTCGCCCTGGAGCTGACCCCCGGCGCCGCCCCGCCGGAGCCGGCTGCGGCTGGACCCGCCGCCGGCCCTACGGTGGTCTTCGTCGGCGCCGAGACCATGGGCAGCGGCAACGATGAACTCGGCCGGCTGCTGCTGAAAAACTTCCTGATCACCCTGCTCGATCTCGACGACGTTCCCGACGCCCTCTACTTCGTCAACGCCGGGGTGAAGCTCGCCTGCCGCGGCTCCGAACCTCTCGAAGCCATCGAGCAGCTCGCCTGCCGCGGCACCGACGTCGCCGCCTGCGGCCTCTGCCTCGACTTCTTCGGTCTCAAAGAGGAGTTGGCGGTGGGGCGGGTGACCAACATGTTCGACATCGCCCAGACCCTCAGCAAAGCCGGCCGGGTGATCCGCCCCTGAGGCAGGAAAAGCACAAAGACAAAGGCGGTTCACGCGTGAACCGCCTTTTGCTTTATCAGGTTGCCCTTAGGGCAGCTCGCTCTCCCCCATCAGGTAGCGATCGACCTCGCGGGCGGCGCCGCGCCCTTCGTTGATCGCCCAGACCACCAGGCTCTGCCCGCGGCGGGCATCGCCGGCGGCGAAGACCCCGGGAACGCTGGTGGCGAAGCGGCCGAATTCGGCCAGCAGGTTGGAGCGCCCGTCGCGTGCCAGTTCCACCCCCGCGGTCACCGTCTCTTCCGGACCGAGAAAGCCCATCGCCAAGAGCACCAGCTCGGCGCCGAGCAGCCGCTCGCTGCCGTGCACCTTGCGCGCCTGCAGCCGCCCCTCCTCCTCCAGCCATTCGATGTCGTGGACCCGCACCTGCCGGACCGCCCCCACGCTATCGGCGACGAACTCGTCGGCAGTGACCAGGTACTGGCGCGGGTCGGCACCGAAGTGGGCTTTCGCCTCCTCCTGGCCGTAATCGGCACGGAAGATCCGCGGCCACTGCGGCCAGGGATTGTTGACCGCCCGCTTCTGCGGCGGCCGCGGCAGGATCTCGAGCTGGACGACGCAGACGTCGGCGG
>Ga0210142_1000174_pt1 | contig 14711 bp, 10 predicted proteins | sample Goodyear_PhragC__FD_184869 | JGI IMG/M metagenome (GOLD analysis project Ga0210142, IMG submission 184869) | Wetland microbial communities from San Francisco Bay, California, USA, that impact long-term carbon sequestration - Goodyear_PhragC_D2... | ecosystem: Environmental > Aquatic > Marine >...
TGCTGGCGCACCAGCTCGAGGATCGCGTCGAGAACCGCCGGGAGGTCCCCCCCCTGGGCAACCAGGCTGGCGGCTTCATAGAGGATGCCGAGCTGTTCGCGGCTGGCCCGCCGCGAAATCGTCACCGAACCGAAAATGTCGAAAACGTCCTGCATTTCGCTGCCGCGCGCCGCCATGTAATTGGCCATGATGATGCGCGCCGGCGCCGCCCCCACCGCCCCGGCCAGGGTCCGTTCCGCAAACCGCTTCAGGTCGAGGATCTGCGCCTCCGGCAGGCTCCCCCGGTAGTCGATCTCGGCCCCTTGCAGGAAGGCCGCCGCAGCGGTCTGGGCCGGCTTTTCGCCGATGAACTTGCCTATCAGGTCGATGAACTCGACGGCGGTCGGGGCCCGGTCGATGCGCTGGCGGGGCGCCGTCTGCCGCACCGGGCGAAAAACGTCGACGAATTTGGCGGCCTGTTCCTCTTCCCCCGGGGCCGGTTTGACGGCCAGGGAAACGCCCACGAAGGCGCCGATATTGAACAAGAACGACCAGAAGAGGGAATGGGTCAGCCGGTCGAGGCCGGTGAGGCCGAAGAGTTCGGTGGGGCGCAGAAAACCGATGCCGAACGGTCCCAGGCGCAGGAGGTCGGGCCCCAGCCAGCCCGATTCGACGACGGCGGGAAGCAGGAGGGTATAGAACCAGACGACAAAGCCGAGGATCAGGCCGGTCAGGGCCCCGGCCAGCTTGGCCCGTTTCCAGTAGAGCCCGCCCAGCAGGGCGGGGGCGAACTGCGCCGCCGCCAGGAAGGACGCCAGGCCGATGCTGGCCAGGGTGTGGCCTTCGCCGATGACCCGGTAACAGCCGTAGCCGGCCATGACGACCAGGAAAATGGCCAAGCGCTTGATGTTGATGAGGAGGCGGGGGAGGGCGGCGCTCCGGTCGAGTTTGAAGCGCAGGATGAGCGGCATGGCGAGGTGGTTGAGGATCATCGGCGCCAGGGCCACCGCGGTGACGATGGTCATCCCCATGGCGGCCGAAAAACCGCCGATGAAGACCAGGATGGCCAGCCAGGGATGCTGACTGACCAGCGGCAGGATGAGGGGGAAATACTCCGCGTTTTCCAGGGCTCCTCCGGAAAGAACCAGCCCGCCCAGGGCAATCGGCAGGATGAAGACGCTGCTCAGGAAGAGGTAGGCGGGGAAGCGCCACATGGCGTCCTTGAGATGGAACTCGTCGGAATTTTCGATGACCATGATGTGAAACTGGTGGGGGAAGACCAGCACCCCGATCATCCCCACCAGCAGCAGGGTGAACCAGCGCAGATAGGGGGTCGATCCGGGCCCCAGCTGCAGGAGCTGGCGCCGCTCGGGAAAGGTGCGCAGAAAGCCGCTGATGATGTCGCCGAAACCGTGAAACAGACCGTAGGTGACGAACAGGCCCACGGCGAGCAGGGCGGCGAGCTTGACCAGTGATTCCAGGGCGACCACCGCCACCATTCCTTCGTGGCGTTCCGAGGCATCGAGATGACGGGCGCCGAAGAGGACGCCGAAGAACCCCATCACCAGTGCCACCCACAAGGCGGTGTCGATGCCGTACAACCAGTGCGGGGCCTCCGGCGTCCGCCAATGCGCGGTCACCAGGTAATTGAAAGAGTGCGCGATGGCTTTCAGTTGCAGTGCCAGGTAGGGGGTCATGCCGAGCAGCGCCAGCAGGGTGACGAAGGTCCCGAGCACCCCGGAGCGGCCATAACGGCAGGAGATGAAGTCGGCGATGGTCGTCACCTTGTTCTCCTTGCAGATGCGCACCATCTTGCGCACCGGGAACCACCAGGCGAAGGCCATCAGGGTGGGACCGAGCACCGGCGGGAGAAAATCGAGCCCGACCGACGCCGCCCGGCCGACGGTGCCGTAGAAGGTCCAGGCGGTGATGTAGACGCCTAGGGAGAGGGCGTAGGTCCAGGAGTTGGCGACGATGCTGCGTCCGGTCCGATAGCGCAGGTCGGCGTAGAAGGCGACCGCGAAGAGCAGCGCCAGGTAGCCCAGGAAGATGGTGGAGAGTCCAACCACGGAGATCATCCGGTTCCTCCCCGACGAGTCCCTGCACCGCACGGCGGGGATGCACCTTCAGTTTATTGACCGGGCGGCAAACCGCAACCTTTGCCGCCGGCGGGGTCGCCATCTTCCCCCGAAAACCCGGTGGAACCCTAGAATTCCCGGACGAACCCGACCCCTCTCAAATTACAGGCCGGGATGAGGCGGTAGCCGTTCCCGGCCTTTTTGGGTCCGTGCGAAATGAGCCGGCTGCAGGAAACGCTGCGCTTATTCCGGCCTACGCGGGGAACCGGCGGCGGGCGCAGCGGCCGCGCCAGTTGCGGGGCCGGTGGCGGGGCGGGGTTGCTCGGCCTTTGAGCGCCCCAGACGGGGGTTGCCGACCAGGGCCAGGCCGCCAAGGACCAGGAGGGAGCCGAGGGCGAAGGAGCGGTCAATGGGATCGTGCAGGATCAGCACCCCGAAGGAGACGCCGAACAGCGGGGTCATGAAGAGGAAGACGGAGAGCTGGGAGGCGTGGTAGCGGCGCAGCAGGGAAAACCAGGCGAGATAGACGGCGAAGGTGATGACCACCCCCTGGAAGAGGATGCTCCCCCAGGCCCGGGGAGTCAGGGAGAAGCGGCCCGCCTGTCCCGAGAGGCCGGCATAGCCGAGCAGGAGCACGCAGGCGGCGATGAGCTGGTAGAGGAGGGTGCGTGTGGCGGGGGCGTCGGCGAGCTTGGAACAGCGGATGATCACCGTGGTGCTCGCCCAAGCGACCCCGGCCAGGACCGCGAGGCAATCCCCCCACAGCAGCTGCCGGTCGATGCCGGTGTGCAGCAGGCCGCCGGCGAAGGCGGCGACGATGCCGAGAAAGGCCAGGGCGATCCCCAGCCACTGATGCCGCCGCAGCCGTTCGGCGGGGAGGAGCAGGTGCAGGGCGAGGGCGGTGAAGATCGGCGCTGTATAGAGAAAGACCGCCATGTGGGAGGCCGTGGTAAAGCGCAGCCCCTCGGCCACGAAGATGAACTCCACGGCGAAGACCGTCCCGACCAGGAGCCCGGCCGGCAGGGTGGCGCCGCCCAGGTCGAAGCGCTCCCGCCGCCAGAGCATCCACAGGATCAGGAGCAGGGCGCTCAGCCCCGAACGGAGGGCGATCTGCAGGATCGGCGCCATATCGGGCGCGGCCAGCTTGATGACGACCTGGTGCAGCCCCAGGACCGCACACAAAACCACCATGATACCGGCGCCCCGGGCATCGACGTTTGAACGGGGGGAACTCACGTTGCGGAACTCCTTCCGGACCGGGCGGTTCGGGGCCACGGGGGAATATAGAGGTAAAAACGGGGTGAAAAACGGGGGGCGCCCCAAAAGGCGCCCCCCGTCGGGGTTTTTGTGGCGGCACCGGGCTGGTTTACCGGCCGCGTCCAGCCTGCCGCCCGGAGCTAGAGCACCAGGACTTCCACCCGCTCCCCGGCTTCCAGCGCGGTTTTCCCCAGGGGAATCGCCAGCAGGGCGTTGGCGCCCTGGATGCTGCGGCTCTGGCCGGAACCCTGGCGGTTGGAGATGCTGACCCGGTACTCCTCGCCGTCCCACTCCAGCCGGCACCAGAGAAACGCCTGGCGGTCGCCCCCCCCCTTGACGGCGCCGGCGAGGCGCGCCTTGCGGGTGACCGGCCGGACGCCCCTTTCGCCGGCGAGCAGGCGCAGGGCCGGTTTGACGAAGAGCTCGAAGGTGGCGGCGGTGGCGGCGGGGTTGCCGGGGAGGCCGAAGACCGGGGTGGCGCCGATGGTGCCGAACAGCACCGGCTTGCCCGGCTTGATGGCCACTTTCCAGAATTTACGCGCGAAGCCGTGGCGGAGCAGGGTCTCCTGGACGTGATCCTTCTCCCCCACCGAGACGCCGCCGGAGGAGAGCAGGAGGTCGGCCTGCAAACCGGTGCGGATGGCGTCGCTGAGTCCCTCCGGGGTGTCGCGGGCGATCCCCAGCGGCTGCGCTTCGCAGCCGAGTTCGGCGAGCCGGGCCATGAGCAGGTGGAGGTTGGAATTGACGATCTGCCCAGGGCCGGGCGTTGCGCCGAGCTCGACCAGCTCGTCGCCGGTGGAGAGGATGGCGACCCGCGGCCGGGGGTGGACGCGCACCGTGTCGACGCCGGCCGAGGCGAGCAGGGCGATCTCGCCGGCGGTCAGGCGGGTGCCGGCCTCGGCGAGGATTTCGCCGCTGCGGAACTCCTCGCCGCGCCGGCGCACGTGCTGCTCGGCCTTGGGCGGCCGGATCAGGCGCAGGCGCTGCTCCTGCCTTTCGGTCTCCTCCTGCGGCACCACGGTGTCGGTCCCCGCCGGCAGCGGCGCGCCGGTGGTGATCCGCACCGCTTCGCCGGGAGCGACCGCGCCGGCGTGGGGGTGGCCGGCGAAGCTGCTGCCGACCAGCCTCAGGACCGTTCCCGCGTCCTGCCCGGCAAAGGCGAAGGCGTAGCCGTCCATGGCCGAGTTGTCGGCCGGCGGCAGGTCCCAGCGGGCCGCGACCGGTGCGGCCAGCACCCGGCCGACGGCCCGGGTCAGGGGGCTCTCCAGCGGCGGGAGGGGGTGCACGGTCTGCAGCACCATCTGCAGCGCTTCGTCGTAACTGAGCATGGCAGGAATCTCCGGATAAAGCAGGTGGTGGCGGCCCTCAGGCCAGAAAGCGCGCGACGATCAAATCGACCAGCCCGCGGGCGTCGTTGAGCTCAAAGACCGGCACGTCGAGCTGCAGCGGCTGATCGCTGGCCACCGCGAACAGGGTCGGGTCGTGCTCCGCGCCGCGGCACATCAGCGTCTCGCTGCGCGCCTTGCGGTTGACTTCGATCTTCGGCATGGCGCTGCGCTTGAACCCCTCGGTGAGGACGATGTCGAGGTCGCCGCAGTAGCGGGCGATGGTTTCGGCGACGGGCGGCTCCTCCTCCTGCGGGTTCCGCTTGACCATGGCGATCTTGGCCGGGGAGGTGATCAGCATGGTGTCGGCGCCGGCCTGGGTCAGCCGCCAGGAATCCTTCCCCTCGTGGTCGATGCCGAAGCTGTGGGCGTCGTGCTTGACCGCCCCGACGCGGTAACCGCGGCTTTTCAGCTCGGCGATCAGCTTTTCCAGCAGGGTGGTCTTGCCGGTGCCGCTCTTGGCGACGATGGAGACAACCGGTGGCGTCATCTGTTCCTCCTCGATCCGTGCCAAATCTTCCGGGGTATTGAGATTGATCAGGGTCCGTTCCCACCCCGCCGGCAGCTCCGGGGGATCGAGGAAGCGGATGGTGATGCGCTGGTAGAAATCGTAGATGCGGAACTCTCCCTGGCTCAGCATCTCCGCCATCAGCGGCAGGCAGTTCTTGTGGTAGAGGGCGAAGACCGGCTCGTACCCCTTCGGCGTGCGGGGCACCACGGCGTCGGCTCCGGCGCGGTGCTGCAACAGGCGGGTGACGATGCGCCGGTCGGGAAAGGGCATGTCGCAGGGGGCGACCAGGATCCACTCGGTCTGCGCCGCGGCCAGGCCGGTGTAGAGGCCGCCCAGGGCGCTCCCCGGGTAGAGGTCGGGCAGGGCCGGAAGCCCCGGCCGCGCCAGGTCGGGCCGGTCGCCGGCGATCAGGACGGTGGTACAGAATTCCCGCAGCAGCTCCAGCGAGCGCTCGAACAGGGTCTTGCCGGCGATCTCCAGCTGCGCCTTGTCCCGCCCCATGCGGCGGCTGCGGCCGCCGGCGAGGAGGACGCCGGTGAGATCGGGCAGCGGGCGCCCGCTCATGGCGTCCCCGCCGCGGGGAGGGCGACGAGCCGCTCCAGCGCCGAGTAGGGGTCGATCCGGCGGCCGGCGATCTCCGCGATCAGGTCGTTGCAGGTCCGGTCGTTGTGCAGCAGCTCCCGCACCTGGCTCAGGTAGTAATCCTGCAGCAGGGCTGCCAGCTGGTGGCGGCTGCGGCTCTCCTCGAAGCGCCGGCCGAGCCCCGAGGCCGCCAGGTGCTCGCGGTGGGCGAAGATCTTTTCCACCAGTTCGTCGATCCCCTGGTTGCAACTGGCCACCGTCGCCAGAACCGGCGGCCACCACTCGCCGGGCCCGGGATGGTTCAGGCCCACCAGGGCCTGCAGCTCGCCGATGGTCTTCTCGGAACCGGGACGGTCGGCCTTGTTGACGACGAAGATGTCGGCGATTTCCATCACCCCGGCCTTGATCGCCTGGACCTCGTCCCCCAGCCCCGGCACCGTCACCACCAGGGAGGTGTGGGCGGCGCGGGTGATCTCGATCTCGTCCTGGCCGACGCCGACGGTTTCGATGATGACGACCTCTTTGCCCATGGCGTCGAAGACGTTGACGATGTCGTGGGTCGAGCGGGAGATGCCGCCAAGGTGGCCGCGGGTGCCGAGGGAGCGGATGAAGACCCCGGGGTCGGCGGCGTGGCGGCTCATGCGCACCCGGTCGCCGAGGACCGCCCCGCCGGAGAGATGGCTGGTGGGATCGACGGCGACCACCGCGACGCCGAGCCCCCGCTGCCGGAACTTGCCGATCAGCTGGTCGGTCAGGGTCGATTTCCCGGCCCCCGGGGGGCCGGTGATGCCGAGGATGGCGGCCTTTCCGGTGGCCGGGTAGAGGCGCTTGAGTTCCGGCACCGCGGCGGGGTCGCCGTCGTCGATGAGGGTGATCAGGCGGGCCGCGGCGCGCAGGTTGCCGGCGAGGATCGATTCGGCCAGGGACATGACAGGTTCCGTTACGGGCTGCGGCGGCGCAGGGCGGTCAGCCGCCGATGGCCGCCATGGTGATCGGGTCGATGCCGGGCTCCTGCCAGCTGACGCCGTGGCGTTCCCCCTTGGCGGCGATGCAGCCGCTCAGCGCCCGGCGCAGCGCCTCGGGGTCGCCCCCGGCCAGCACCGGCCGCAGATCGAGGGTCTGGCGGGCGAAGAGACAGTTGCGGGCCTGGCCGGTGGCCGAGACCCGGATGCGGTTGCAGTCGCCGCAGAAGTGGTTGGACATGGGGGTGATCACCCCGACCGACCCCGGCGCGCCGGCGATGCGGAAATTTTTCGCCGGCCCCCCCATCTTGTCGTGGGGCAAAGGGAGCAGGGGATAGCGGGCGGCGATGCGGCTCAAAATCTCCTCGCCGGAGACCGCCAGCCGGCCGGCATCCTCCTCCCCGACCATGGGCATGTACTCGATGAAGCGCACCGCGAAGGGGTGTTTCAGGCTCAGCGCGGCGAACTCCTCCACCTCGTGGTCGTTCACGCCACGCATCACCACCGTGTTGAGCTTGATGGGAAAGCCGGCCCGGGCGGCGCAATCGATCCCCTCCATGACCTGGGCGAAGGCGTCGCGCCGGGTGATGGCGGCGAAGGTGGCCGGGTCCAGGGAGTCGAGGCTGATATTGAGCCGGGTAACCCCCGCCCGCTTCAGGTCCTGGGCCAGCTCCCCCAGGCGCAGGCCGTTGCTGGTCACGGCCAGGACCTTCAGCCCCGGCAGGGCGGCGAGCTGCGCCAGAAAATCGACAATCCCCCTGCGCACCAACGGCTCGCCGCCGGTGACGCGGATCTTCTCCACCCCCAAAGAAATAGCAGCCTTGGCGATCCGAAGCAACTCTTCGTAGCTGAGGACCTCCTGGTGGCTGCACGGGTCGACTCCGGCGGCGGGCATGCAGTAGCTGCAGCGCAGGTTGCAGCGGTCGGTGACTGATAGGCGCAGATAATTGACCCGGCGGCCGTAGGCGTCGGTGAGAATCATGACGGACCTCCTGTTCCTGTAGCGAGCGGCGGCGCTTCGCCGGCGCTCGCGCGGACATTCATGACCCGGGTTTCGCGGGCCTTGAAGACCGCGTAGAGGGGTGTTCCCGGTTCCGGATTGCCGAGTTCGCCGAACCCCTCCCGGGAGAGTTCCGCGACCAGCTTCTCGCGGCCGAGGAGGGTGACGCGCACCCGCTCGGCGGTGCGGATCGCCTCCTGGAGGCAGCCCTGCATGATGTTGCGCGGGCTGCCCCACGGCAGTTGCCGGTAGAGGGCCACCTCCCAGGGGGCGATGGTCAGGCAGGCGGCGCCCGCTTCGATCCCCTCGAAGGGCGCCCAGAGGTCGAGCCCGCCGGCCGTCCGGAAGCGCTTGCCGGACGCCTCCTGGCGCACCTCGCCGACCAGGAAATTGACCCCGGCGAAGTTGGCTACGAAGGGGGTGGCGGGGGCGTGCAGCAGCTGGTAATAGCTCCCCTGCTGGGAGAGTTTCCCGCCTTCCATCACCGCGATCCGTTTGCGGAAGTAAGCGACGTCGGCGACGTCGTGGGTGACCAGGATCGACGGGATCTCCAGCTCCGCCAGCAGCTCGGCCAGCCAGCGCCGCAGTTCCCAGCGCCCGGCCTGATCCAGGGCGCTGGTCGGCTCGTCGAGGAGCAGTAGCCGCGGCGCCACCACCAGGGCCCGGGCCAGGGCGACCCGCTGGCGCTGCCCGCCGGAGAGGGCGGTGACCGGCGCCGCCGCCAGGTCGTTCAGTTCGAGACGCTCCAGCATCGCCGCCACCCGCACCATCCGCTGCTGGGCGGGGAGACCCTGGGCGCGCAGGCCGAAGGCGACGTTCTCCTGCACGGCGAGGTGCGGAAAGAGGGCCAGATCCTGGAAGACCATGCCGATGCGCCGGTCCTGCAAGGGGAGGTGGCAGCGGCGGGCGGTGTCGCAGAGGACTTCGCCCCCCAGCTCGATGCGCCCGGCCGCCGGTGTCAGCTGGCCCGTGAGGAGCTTGAGCAGGGTCGTCTTGCCCGAGCCGTTGGGGCCGATGAGGACCGTCAGGCCGCGGGGGACCGTCAGGGTCATTTGCAGATCGAAGCGCCTAAGCGGATAGCTCAGCTCCAGGTGCAGATCAGCCATGGCCGCCTCCGCCGCCCGGGGAGCGCCGCAGCAGCCGTCCGACCAGCAGCAGCGCGCAGCAGCCGGCGAGCATCAGCGCCGCCAGGGTGAAGGCCTGCTCGGGGTCCTGTTCGAAGGCGCCGTAGATGGCCAGGGAGAGGGTGCGGGTCCGCTCCGGCAGATTGCCGGCGAAGAGGATGACCGCGCCGAACAGGCCGATCCCCTGGGCCAGGGCCATCACCGTTTCGGCCAGCAGCGCGCGCCGGCAGAGGGGGAGGGTGAGGCGGAAGAAGGTAAAGAAGGGCCCGGCGCCGAGGAGCATGGCGGCGGTTTCGAGTTGGCGGTCGACGCCGGCGAAGAGGACCGCGGCGCGCTTGACGAAGAAGGGGGTGAGGACGAACATCTGCGCCAGCACCACCGCGCCGAGGGTGAAGGGGATCTGGATCCCGAAGGGGAGGAGCAGGCTCCCCACCAGGCCGCGCCGGCCGAAGGCCAACAGCAGCCCGAGGCCGGCGACCACCGGTGGCAGCACCATGGGCAGCTCTAGGACCGTCTCCAGCAGCAGCCGACCCCGCCCCTGATGGCGGGACAGGGCGTAGGCCACCGGTAGGCCGAAGGTCAGCACCAAGACGGTGGAGAGGACCGAGGTGACGGCCGTCACCCGCACCGCCGACCAGGTCGCCGGATCGTCGACCAGGCGCAGCAGGCCCGCCGGCGAAACCTGCAGCACCAGGGCGATCAGCGGGGTCAGGATCAGCAGCAGCATACTTAAGGAGGCGCCCAGCAGGAGCAGCTGGAAGAGGCGGTTGGCCCAGCGGCTGGAGCGGTGCGGCAGGAAAGCGCGTCGCCGGCGCGGCAGGGGGAGCTCGAGGGTTTTATCGAGCTGGTTCATCGTTACCCTCCACCTCGGAAAAACCGTGACGGCGCAGGATCTCCCGTCCGGCGGGGCTCAGCAGGTAGTGCAGAAAGCGGCTGGCGGTCCCGGGGTGGGCCGCGTGGCGCAGGATCGCGATCGGGTAGCGGATGGTCGGCTGGTACTGCTGCGGCAGGGGGACGGCGACGACCTTTGCGGCCAGCTGCGGGGTCAGGTCGGTGCGGTAGACGATCCCGGCATCCACCTCGCCGAGGGCGACCTTGGCCGCAATCGCCTTGACGTTGGTCTCTTCACTGACCACGTTGTGGTTGAAGGCGGCAACGAAGTCGCTTCCGTAGGCGGGGTCGCGGGCGAGATTTTGCAGCAGTGTCCGGGTGTAGGCGCCGACCGGCACCTTGGCCGTGCCGATGGCCAGCAGGCGCCCGGGCGCGGCGGCGGCGCGCAGGTCCGCCAGGGGCGCGGCTGTTTGGCGCGAGACGATGAGGACCAGGCGGTTGCCGGCGAAGAGGATGGGGGCCTCGATCGCATCCTGGCGTTGCCGGCCGGCCATGACCTCGGTGTTCGCCGCGGCGAAGAGGTCGGCCGGCGCGCCCCGTTCGATCTGGGTGGCGAGGATCTGGCTGCCGGCAAAATTGCAGACCACCCGGGTGTCGGGCGTGTGGGCCGAGAAGTCGGCGCCCAGGTCGGTAAAGACTTCGCTCAAAGACGCGGCCGCAAAGACCAGCAGCTCGTCGGCCGCTGCCGGCAGCGGATGCAGCAGGATGAGACCGCTCAGCAGCAGGGCGATCAAGGGGATGCTGGGGTGTGAGGTACTCCTTGGCGTCACGGCGTCCTCGGTTCGGATCGGGGATCGGGAAGCACTTCTAGTCTTTGCATTTAAAATTGCATGTAAAATAATGTACCGGAAATCGCTCCGGCCTGTCAAGGCATAGTTGCTGGATTTTGTCCGGTTGCAGGATGGGGGAAGGGGGTGGGGACTCTGAACCGGGACCCCGGACGAGAACTGGCCGACTGATCCGGGGTCCTGCCGCTGGAGTCAGAGGATCCCCGGATTTGCGAATCAGCGTTGCGGTGCGGCGGCCGGTTGGCGGCTCAGCTGGCGCTGGGCCAGCAGGGAGTCGAGGGAGAAAATCAGCAGGCCGAGCCAGATGTGGCCGAAGGTGATCCTCTCCATGCGGGTGAAGGGTTCGCCGAGGAGCAGCACACCGGTGATCAGCTGGGTGGTCGGGGCGATGTACATGATCAGGCCGACCGTCCCCAGCCGCAGCCGGCGGGCGGCGAAGGCGAAGAGCACCAGGGGGCAGACGGTGAGGGCGCCGGCGCCTATCAGCAGCAGATCGAGCGGCCGGTCGACGAGCAGGAAGGAGGCCTGGTGGTGCAGATAGAGCCAGCCGAGCCAGGCCAGGGCCAGGGGCATCAGCAGCAGGGTCTCCACCAGCAGTCCGGTGGAGCTGTCCACCGGCACCTGCTTGCGGATCAGGCCGTACATGCCGAAGGCGGTGGCCAGGGTTAGGGCCACCCAGGGCGGCCGGCCGGCGGCGAAGACCAGGATCAGTACCCCGAGGGCGGCGATGCCGACGGCGAGAAACTGCAGCGGCCGCAGGCGCTCGCGCAGGAAGAGGCAGCCCATCAGGACGCTGAGCAGGGGGCTGATGTAATAGCCGAGGCTGCTTTCCAGCACATGGTTGTGGGTCACGGCCCAGATGAAGACCCCCCAGTTGACGGCGATGACCGTGGCGCTGGCCGCCAGGGCCGCCAGCCGCCGGGGGTTGGTCAGGGTCTCGACCAGCCGCTTGGTGCGCCGGCTGACCACGGTGAAGATGAAAAGAACGACGGCGGCCCAGATCACCCGGTGGAGGACGATTTCCCACATCGACACCTTCGGGTCGATGAGCAGGAAGTACAGCGGCATGAACCCCCAGATCAGGTAGGCCAAGACAGCGGCGAGCAGGCCGCTGGTGCGTTCTCCGGGCGCGTTCATGGTCTCTCCGGGGGCTTTCCGCGGTGTTCAGGAGATCTGCACCGCTGAGTGGGGGAGTGGGGGCGGCGGGCTTGTATGACGCTAGAAATAACATGCAAAATTACATGTAAAGAAAAATAGAACAGTGTCCATGGGGGTGTCAAGCGGATTCGACCGGCTCAAACCGACCCGCACCCAAAGACGCCGGTGCCTATCCGTCTGGGGCACCGGGTGCGGCGCGCGGTGTCGTTCCGCTTACGGTTCCGTCCCCCTAATCCGTCTCCTCGGCGCATCGGCCTTGGGGGGTATCGGCCGGAGACGAAAAACGGGTTCCCCCGAATAGAAAGGGGGCTGGCACCTGCGGAGCCAGTCCCCACCAGTCTCTAAAGAAAATCCTTGTGGATGAAGGGTTCGTCGGGAATCTTGCGGACGCGGCAGTCTGAAAACCAGTGGATCGGGTCCGCGTAGCGGGGAATGCGCACCCGCGCGCCGACGCGGTACTCGGCCTCGTCCCCGACCGGGTCCAGCAGCTCCACCGTGACCAGGCGGGGCCGCAGTTCGACGATCCGGCCCCGGCCCTGGTAGCGCTTGCCGCGATCGACCCAGACGGCCAAGACCTCCTGGTCGAGGCGCAGCCGCTGGTCTTCGAGTTGGGCGGCAACCTCGTCGCTGATCATGACCGGCAGCCCACGGCGAGGGGTTCCCGGAAGGCGGGCCGCTGCCCGGGCAGGGTCCGTTCCAGGTGCCCCCGGAGCAGTTCGATGAATTCGCTGTCCCGGTCCCCCCGGTAGACCAGGGAGGAGGCGATTTCGCTGGCGAGGATCGCAAAACGGTACTTGGGAGGGAGCTGGTCGATGCGCCGCCGGTAGCGAACGTTTTCGGCCAGCATCGCCGGCAGGTGGCTGCGGATCGCGGTCTTGAAGAGGGGCTGGAAGCTCAGCTCAGGGTGCTGCTGGAAGTAGGCGAAGAGGCGGGCGTAGTGGGCGTTGATCTCGCTGCTGATCGCCTCGGAGATTTCGGTGTAGAGGAGACTCCCCCCGGCCTCGCGGTGGCGGCGGAAGATCAGCCGAGCCTCGTCGCCGGCGCGGCGGGCGAGGATGGCCAACACGTCGGCGACGTACTCTTCCTTGTGGGCCAGAAACTCGGCTTCGGACAACAGCAGGTTGGCGATGATCTCGTAGGAGGAGGAGATCACCCCGCACTTGTTGGCCGAGGCGTCGCGCAGCAGGACGATGCCGCGCTGCTGCAGCAGGGTGCGCGCCGCCGGGGTGATGAAGGAGTTCGCCCCCTCGACGACGGCGCGCAGCGTCGCCTGGCCGTTGGCGGCGAAAAAGCGCCGGTAGTTCTGCTCGTCGACAGTCTCCGGCCGCCCGCCGGCGGGGATGAAGAGATCGGCGGGGACGGTGAAGATCAGGCCGTTGTAGTCGCGCTGGAATTCGTCGAGGGTGATCCAGCTCTCCACCAGCCCGTCGGGACCGCGGCCGACCTTGCGGAACAGCTCGCGCACCCCGTCGTTGCGGCGCTGCTGGCGATAGAGCAGAAAGCCCCCGGGATGCAGGGCTTCCGGGGCGAAGCCGTCGATGTCGCTGTTCAGCAGCAGCCGGGAGAGTTCCCCCCGGTCGGCCCCTGCGGGATCGTAGAGGGCGCCGCTGCCGTCGATCACCAGGCGGATCTGCACCGCCGGGCAGGCATCCAGCAGCAGGCGCATGGCGTTGCCGGCGACGTCGCCGCCCGGTCCGCCGGTGAACTTGACGCTGAAGGGGTCGCGGCCCAGGTTGATGCCGAGCTCTTCCAGGACCACCTCGGCGAAGGTGATCACGCCGACGGAGGTCACCCCGTACTCCTTGTGGTTGATGCCGACCCGCTTGCTGGAGATGACCCCCGAGCCGAGCAGGTAGCCGCGGCGCACCGACTGTTTGGCGATCAGCTCGACCATGGAGTCGTGCATGTTCTCGTCGGGGCCGAGCTCGATCGGTTCGTCCTCGCCGTAGTAGTCGACGACCCGCGGATCGCGGGCCTGGCCGTCCTCGGTGACGAAGAGATCGAAGAAGGCGTTGATGAAGCCGTACTGCAGCTTGTAGAGGCGGTGGGTGACCAGGTCCCGGTCGGAGAGGTCGGCGGCGTCGAGGACCACCACCAGCTTCGAGCCCCCCTCGTAGATGTCCTTGTTCTTCAGATGCTGGGTGTGGGCCAGCACGAAGGTCTCGCGGAAGATGGTGTTGGCGCTGGTGACGTAATCGTCCCAGCCCTGGGTGAGGATGGTGCGCCAGCCTCCGCGGGCGATGTCCGAAAAGCCGATGTGGTAGCCGGCGCCGTGGCGGCCGAAGAAGAAGGTTACCCGAAAGGGGCTGCCGGCCGGCAGGTCGCCGGTGAAGTCCGGCCCCAGGTCGGCCAGGTAGGCGGGGTCGAGGCGGAAGGCCAGGGCCTGTTTCTGGGGGACGAAGAAATTGGTCTTCAGGGTGTGGCGGATGAAGATCAGGCAGCAGTTGAAGACCGTGCGCCGCACCTCGTCCAGGTAGCGGTGGCCGGTGTTGTGTTCGGCGATGGCGCGGGCGGTTTCTTCCAGCAATAGGGGATACCGGCGGTCGCGATCGGCCCGGTCGGGGTCGAAGCGGGCGCGGAACAGGGCCACCAGCTGCAGGGCCATGGCGGGGTGGGAATGGAAGGCGCGCATCACGTCGTCGAAGCCGTAGCGGTCGGGCTGATGGTGGGCGAGGTTGGTGTGGCAGAAGGCGATGAAGGCGTTGATCAGCGACCCCTCCTCGCCGGTCATCACCCCTTTCGTGACGAAGGTCCTGTAGGTGGGGGATGCGCTCGACAGGATCTGGGTGTTGTAGAGCTCGCTGCGCAGTCGAGCGAAGGCCTCCGAGTCCGCTCCGGTTACCCCGCCCTGGCCGGCGCGGACATAGAAGGTGCCGAGGAAATAGGGATGGTAGCCGTTGCTGATGGTCAGGCAGTAGGCGCGGTTGACGCCGATTTTCAGGCGGTTGAAGACCTCCATCAACTGCTGGAGGAAATCCATCTGCGGCGGATTGCCG
>Ga0210142_1000175_pt1 | contig 14685 bp, 16 predicted proteins | sample Goodyear_PhragC__FD_184869 | JGI IMG/M metagenome (GOLD analysis project Ga0210142, IMG submission 184869) | Wetland microbial communities from San Francisco Bay, California, USA, that impact long-term carbon sequestration - Goodyear_PhragC_D2... | ecosystem: Environmental > Aquatic > Marine >...
GCCGCTCCCGCCGTGGCGTCGCTACGAGGCGAGCGCCTTCTGCTTGATGGCGTCGTACTCGGACTGCGAGATCGCGCCGGAGTCGAGGAGACCCTTCGCCCTCTCGATCTCCGCGGCCGCGCCACCGCTCGTGGCGACGGACTGCACGTACTGGTCGAACTGGGCCTTGTCGGACTTCGCCCGATCGAGGTTCCGCTGGGTCATGCCGTCGTGGTTCGCGATCAGGTAGATGAACACGCCCAGGAACGGCAGGATGATCACGAAGATGATCCAGAGCACTTTCGCGAAGCCGTTGGTGTCATGGCGCCGGAAAATGTCCGCAAAGACCGTGATCAGGAGCCAGAACCAGATGACCCACGCGAAGATGATGAGCATCGTCCACAACAGGTCCAGGAACGGGTAGTCGGCTGCAAGCACAGCGTCTCCTTTCAGTTGGGCGAGAACGGTCAGATTCCGAGTGTCTGCTTCTTCTTCGCCTCGAACTCCTCCTCCGTGATGATCCCCTGCTCCTTGAGCTTCGCGAGCTGCTCGAGCTCCGCGACGTAGTCCGGCTGGGCCGCCACCTGCTCCGCGCCCTGCGCCACCGCCGCCCCCTGCTGCTCCATGTAGGCGGCGTCCTGCTCCGAGTACTTCGACTGCTGTTTCCGGGCGACACGGCCCGACACGGCCGTCGCCGTGCCCGCGACGACCGCCGTGCGGGCGGCCATGCCGACGAGACCCGGTCCTCTGCGCACCATCATTTCGACGCTCCTCTCTCGTGCTTCCGCCTGGCACTCAAACACACCCGAATCTCTCGTGCCAACACGCTGCGGAGATCACCCGGGTGAACGTCCGCGCCACAGGCTTGCGTCCAGGTCCCCGCCTGGGGATCATCGCCCCGTGACCTGGGGCTCGTCGTTCCGTGCTCGTCAGTACTTGAAGAGCAGTCTCTGGATCGTCCCCCTCGCAGGCGGCGTCAGCGGCGGGTTCCTGGCGATCGCGGTCGCCGACCTGCACCCGATCGTGACCCTCCCCGCTGGGTGGCACTACTCGTCCGGGACGGCGGATGCCGTGCTCGCGAGCGTCGTCGGGGCAGCCGTCGGCCTCACCGGCTTCGTCGTGACCGTGAGCGTGCTCGTCGTGCAGATGGCCACCGGGACGTTCTCCGCCCGCTACATGCGGCTCTTCTACCGGGACGCCGTCCTCAAGGCCGTTCTGGCGGTGCTGATCGGGACGTTCACGTTCTCGTTCGGGCTGCTCCGGCGCGTCGAGGAAAACTCGGTGCCGAACCTCGGCGTCACGCTCGCCGGCTTCTTCATGGGCACCGGGCTCCTGCTGTTCGTGATCTTTCTCGACCGCTTCGTCCATCGCCTGCGGCCAGTGGCCGTCGCCGCCCTCGTCGCCGACGCCGGACGCCGTGCGCATCGCGAGGTCGCCGCCGAGGCGCAGCGCGAGGAGGCGCTCGACGTCGTCCCCGCGCCGTTCGAGGTCCCCGGCAGACCCGACCTGGTCGTGCAGATCGGCGAGGGGGGAGCGATCCAGGCGATCGACATGCGAGGCCTCGTCGAATGGACGCGAGCGCACGACTGCGTCGTCGTGATCCGCTACCCGGTCGGCGACTTCGTCCCGGCGGGGGCGGCGGTGATCGAGGTGTACGGCCGCGGTCTCGAGGACACGGACGCGGCAGAGCGGGGCCTCGCCGCGATGGTCGCCCTGGGCGGCGAGCGGACGATCGAGCAGGATCCCGGCTTCGCGATCCGGATCCTGGTCGACATCGCGGCCCGGGCGCTGTCGCCGGCCGTCAACGACCCGACCACCGGCGTCCAGATCATCGACCACCTCGAGGACCTGCTCGGCCTGCTCGGCCGGTCGGCCCCCGCCGAGCCGCCCCCGCGGGCGCGCGAGCCGACCACGCGCGGCGTCGTGATCCCGACCAGGAGCTGGGACGACTACCTCGTGCTCGGCGTGACTGAGATCAGGGAGTACGGCGCGACGAGCATCCAGATCGTCCGGCGGCTCCGGGCGATGCTCGATGAGCTCCTAGGGTCCGTGCACGAGCAGAACCGCGCCGCGGTCGAGGACCAGCTCGCACGACTCGACGCCACGGTCGCGCAGCATTGGCGCGACTCGCCCGACCTCGATCTCGCGGGGACCGCCGACCGGCAGGGGATCGGCGGGCCCGGTAGCCTCAGGCACCCGCGCCCGAACGGCTGAGCGTTGGGCGAGGCCCGTCGATCGGGTGGCGCGAAGCGGTGCCGTCTCGCGACTGTGCGAAGGTTCCGGCGGTGAGCGAGCCGGCCCAGTACGCGAAGCGCCGCGTCGGGTCGCGGCTCGAGAGTCGCGCGCGTGCGGCGGTCCTCAGTCGGAGGGTGTTCCCGTATCTCGTCGCGGTGACCGCGATCGTGGCCGTCGGCACCGGCATCGTCGCGCACGTGATCGACAGGCGCGACTTTCCGACGATCCAGGACGGCATCTGGTGGTCGATCCAGACCCTCTCGACCGTCGGCTACGGGGACATCGTGCCGCACACGACGTGGGGCCGGATCCTGGGCGGGGTGGTGATCATCTTCGGGGTCACGTTCATCTCCTTCCTCGTGGCGACGGTCACCTCGGTCTTCGTGGACACGGATCGCGCCGAGTTGGAGGCGACCCAGGCCGCGCAGGACGAGGCGGTTCGCTCGTCGCTGCAGAGCATCGACGAGCGGCTCGCCGCGATCGAGAGCGTGCTCGCCGACAGGCCGCCGCGCTGATCCGCCGGCGGACGTCGGCCGCCCTGCGCCCCCGTCCGCCCCACCCGACAGAATGCGCGCCGTGAGCGGGCTCTTCGACCGGTTCCGCCGTCAACCGAAGGCAGTCGCGCCGGACGCGCCGCCACGGACGGTCGTCGAGATCGACGCGACGTCGCTCTCGCGCGTCTTCTCCGCACCGATGTGGCTGCGCGATCTCGGGCTGGCCGCCTGGTTCCTCGTCGGGGTCGCGTTGCTGCTCGTCGGGCTCATCTGGCTGATGGGGCTGACCTCGACGATCACCGAGCCCGTCCTCGTCGGCCTGATCCTCGCGACCGTGGCGGGGCCGCTCGTGACGATGATGCAGCCGCGGCTGCCACGTGCGGCCGGCGCGGCGATCGTCCTCCTCGGGCTGCTCGCGCTGTTCGTCGTGATCGTCCTGCTCGTCTTCGGCGGGATCGTCGAGCAGTCCGACGAGATCAAGGCGTCCGCGTCGAAAGCCGCCGACACGATCCAGGGCTGGGTCAACGACACGGGCGCGAACGGCACCGCGAACGCGACGCAGGACCTCAAGCAGGACACGGCCACCACCGGAAAGACGCTCGTCCAGGGCGTCGCCGACGGGATCAGGGGCCTGACCTCGCTCGTCTTCTTCCTGACCTTCACGCTCTTCAGCACCTTCTTCCTGCTCAAGGACGGCCCCGCCGTGCGCCGCTTCTTCGACGGGCACCTCGGAGTGCCGCGACCGGTGGCGACGACGATCACCAGCAACGTCATCCAGTCGATGCGCCGGTACTTCCTCGGCGTCACGATCGTCGCCGCCTTCAACGCCGTGGTCGTCGGCGTGGGCGCCCTGGTGCTCGACGTGCCGCTGGCCGGGACGATCGCCGTGGTCACGTTCGTGACCGCCTACGTCCCGTTCATCGGGGCGTTCGTGTCGGGCGCGCTGGCGGTCCTGCTCGCGCTCTCCGGGCAGGGCACCACGACCGCGCTGATCATGCTCGTGATCGTGATCCTCGCAAACGGCCTGCTGCAGAACATCGTCCAGCCGATCGCGTTCGGCGCCACGCTCGACCTCAACCCGCTCGTCGTCCTGATCGTCACGATCGGCGCCGGCGCGATCTTCGGGATGATCGGGATGATCCTCGCCGCGCCGCTCACCTCCGCCGCCGTCCACATCAGCGCGGAGCTGGCCAGGGCCAAGGCGCTCGAGGCCGAGGGAGAGGGCGAGCGAGCGCCGCCTGCCGGGCCGGAGCCGTTCCCTCCGCCCGCCTGATCAGGCGGTGCCGGCCGGCTCGCCGTCGCCGCGCCAGCTCTTCAGGAGCCGATGCACGCTGGCGGCGCCGACGATCGGCTCGTCGGGCAGCGGCAGCTCGAGCGGCGCGAGCAGGAAGGGACGGGTCTGCGGGCCGCCCATGCCGCCGTGGAACGAGATGAGCTCCTCGAACGCGCAGCCCTCGTCGAGCTCGGGGTCGTAGAAGCTGTTCACGTAGAGGTCGGGCGCGTGCGCGAACCCGTCCGAGCGACGCAGGTGGTCCGCCGCGTGCGGCGAGAACGGCGCGAGCGGATCCTCGCCCTCCACCTGGTCGCCGTCGAGGTAGCGGACGCCGCCCGGGCCGAGCACGACCGGTCCGTCCTGCTCCGAGCGGACGAGCACAAAGCCGACGTGCGGGTGAGCCCGTAGCGCCGGCAGGAGCCGGGGGTGGCGCTCGTCGATCTCCTCCCGTGTCAGGCGGCGCGTCTCCTGCATCAGGTACACGAGGCCCAGGTTGCCCGAGCCGAGCACGACGACGTCCTTCCCGGAGACGTCCTTCTTCGGGCTGCGCTTCTCACCCGACTGCTCACCCTTGCCGGTCGCCTCGTCGAACGCGACGCCGACGTTCGTCTTGCTCTCGTCCTCACCCGATACGGCATGCACGCTGTCCGCCTCGGACGAGTCCCGGACCAGATCCTCGAGGGCGTAGCCGTTGCGCTGCTTGAACGTCGCGCCCTGCGTCTGCCCGTGATCCGACAGCACGACGAGGTGGTACGGCCGGGGTGCGTAGCGCCGCGCGCGCTCGATGCGGCCGAACTGCTGGTCGAGCTTGCGCAGCGCCTCGAGCGTGTCCGGCCGCTCGAGCCCGGAGTGGTGCGCGACCTCGTCGTAGCTCGCGAAGGTCGCGTAGATCGCCGGGCGCCCCTTGAACATGTCGGTCAGCACGGCGAACACGGTGAGGTCGCGCACGAGCACGCACATGCCGGCACGCAGCAGCGGGTAGATCCCGCCCCGGTGACCCCGTGGCCGGACGTCGCGGCGCCGCTGGCGCTCCGCGGCGACCAGCTCGAGGATCACCTCCCAGAACACGAGCGCGAGCGTGCGCGTGACGTTGAAGCCGTTCGCGAAGAACGCCCGGTAGCCGGGGTTCGCCTTCTTCTCCTCGCTCACGCGGCTCGCCGTCAGCAGCACGTGGTCGGCCTCGCCGGAGAGAAGGTTGCCGCGGCTCGCGCCGCCGTCTCGCAGCAGCCCGTCGCCGGCGTGGCGTCGCTCGATCTCGGCGCAGTCGTCGGGGTTCGAGCAGACCATCAGCTCGCCCCGCTCCTTCTCGACCCAGCGGAAGGCGGGCACGTCCTCGTTCGACCCGAGCAGGATCCCCGCCTGGCTCGCGCCCGTCTGGGAGGAGAGGTCGGTCTCCCACTCGACGAGGCGGTGGGTGTCGCTCGCGAGCCAGCTCGCCATCTCCGGGGCGTTGCCGTCCCGCATCGCGCGCTGGAGGATCGGCTTCGCGAGGCCGTCGATCTCGAGGTAGACGATCCCCGGCTCGTCCGTCACCACGCGGTCGCCCGACCGGCGCGCGATCCGGTGGATCACGCGCAGCGAGTAGGCGTCGTCGTCGTTCGCGCCGACGAGGATGTCCAGGACCGTCGCGATCGCGGAGATCAGGACCGCGGCGACGAGCGCCCAGCCGAAGCCGTCGACCTGGATCGCCTGGTCGGTCGCGGCGTCCGTGAGCATGAGGATGACCGCGTCGAGCACGAGCACGAGCAGGAACGAGGTCGCGACCGTGTACGGCAGCCGCACCGCCGCGACGAGGGGCGAGAGGACGGCGTTGAGGACGCCGATGACCGCCGCCGCGAGCACCGCCTTCCAGAAATCTCCGACCTCGAGCCCCGGCAGGATCCACGCAGCGATGATGACGCTGACCGCGTTGACGATCAGCGAGACGACGAGCCGCGTCACCCGGAGCCGCGGGACAACGTCGGCGCGCCGGGGAGCGAGGCCGTGCGTGGTCGTCTCCTCGGGCACGGGCCGACTCTAGTCCGCCACCCGCACGAGCGAAACGGGCCGCGGGCGAATCACCCCGGGTGAAGCTCACGCGCCACGCGGGCGCCGGGTCGCGCTCACCCGACGGGCGCTCTAAGCTCCCGGGCGCGATGAGTGAAGCCGCTCCCGCCCCGTCCGAGCCCGTGCGGCCACGCTGGAAGCGCCTGGCGATCGGGGCCGTCGTGATCGTGATCCTCGCGGTCGCCGTCGACCTGCTCGGCTGGGACGTCCGCTCGTGGTTCGACCAGCTGTGGCACGAGATGACCGGCATCTCGCTCGGCTACCTCGTCGCCGGGCTGTTCTTCCAGACCGTGCAGACCGTCGCAGTCGCGATCGGCTGGCTGTGGATCCTCCGCTACGGCTACCCGGGCGTGGTGATCCCGTTCAGGCCCGTGCTCGCGTCCTACGCGGTGGGGGTCGCGCTGAACGGCTGGCTGCCCGCGAACATCGGGACGTTCGTGATGATGTTCCTCTTCCTCACGTTCATCGCGGGCTCGACCTTCCCGGGCATCTTCGCCGGCTTCCTCGTGCAGAAGATCTTCTTCACCGCCGCGGGGACCTTCGTCTACCTCTACCTCTTCCTCTCGGTGCCGGGCTCGTTCGACATCGAGCTCGGCAACATCTCGGCGCACCCCTTCTTCACCGCCATCATCGTCGGCGGCGCCGTCGTGCTCGTGCTCATCCTCGTCCGCATCCTCTGGCGGAAGATGCACGGGCTGTGGGAGAAGGCGAAGGTCGGCGGCCGCATCCTCACGTACCCGCGCGTGTACCTGACGCACGTCGTGGTGCCGCAGTTCGTCGGCTGGATCGCCAAGCTCGCCGTGGTCGGGATCTTCCTCGCCGCCTACGGAATCCCGGTCACGTTCCACACGATCATGAGCGTGGTCGGGGGTAACTCGCTCGCGAACGTCGCGTCGTTCACGCCGGGGGCGGTCGGGATCACCCAGGCGGTCAACAGCGCGAGCCTGAGCAAGGTCACCGACCCGACCACCGCGGCGGCATACTCACTGGGTCAACAGCTCATCACCACGGCGTGGAACCAGATCTTCGCGATCGTGATGCTGGTCTGGGCGTTCGGCTGGACGGGTGGGAAGCAGCTCGTCCGCGAGTCCTACGGTCAGGCCAAGGACAAGGTCGCCGAGGAGCAGGCCGCACGCCACGACCGCAAGCTCGCGAAGAAGAACCACGAGACGACGGAGGAGGCCACGTGATCAAGGTGCTCGAGAACCTCCCGGACAACGTCCTCGGCGTCGAGGCGGTCGGCAAGGTGACCGACGACGACTACGAGCAGGTGCTCGTGCCGAAGGTCGCCGAGCACCGCGCCGCGCACGGCAAGATCCGGTTCGTGTACGTGTTCGGCGAGCAGTTCGAGGGCTGGACGATGGGTGCGCTCTGGGACGACGCGAAGCTCGGCCTCACGGAGCCGCGGTCGTGGGAGAGGGTCGCGGTCGTGACCGACAAGGACTGGCTGCAGCACGCGGTGAGGGCATTCGGCTGGATGACGCCGGGCGAGGCGCGCGTCTTCGGGCTCGACGACCTCGAGGCCGCCGTCGCCTGGGCGGCCGGCTGAGCCGGGTACGCGCCTCGGCGCGTGGACGGCTCAGACCCCGGGGCGGGGCCGGAACCCCTGCCGGATCCTGAGGATCCGCGCGCGAAGCTCGTCCGCCGGGTGTCGCGGGTCCAAGAGCGGGCTCTCGACGGGGTCGGTGAGCAGGTGCACGCACGAGACGGCAGAGGCCGGGTCGAGCTCGAGCTCGGGATCGTCGAGCTCCGCAGCGAGCGTCTCGAGCTCCGCGAGCGCGTCGACCCTCGCTTCACCGACGGTCCCCTCCGAGCCCAGCGTGCTGCGGATCAGCGAGGCGAGGCCCCGTCGCCGCTCCATGGTGGTCTCGCGGGCCGCATACGCCCTGACCTCGGGGATCGAGTACGCGTCGCGGTCGCCCGCGAGCCGGTCGACCAGGTCCCAGCGCCGCCAGAGGGCTTGCACGCCGAGGAACCCGACGCCGAGGCCTCCGAGGAAGAGCGGCAGGGCGAGGCTCGGCGTGACCAGCGTCGCGGCCACGGCGAGCGCCAGCGCGAGCGCTCCGAGTCCGAGGTCCTCCCGCTCGGTGAGCTGAAGCTCCCGCAGGCGAGTTTCCGCGTCGTCGAGCGTCCGTGCGTCCATGGCAGGGCGAAGCGTCGCCGCTGCAGCTGCCAACGACATCCGTGCGCAGCCCGAACCCGCTCGCGGTCTTTCCGCAACCCGTCCACGGACTCGCCCGCTCGACCGGCGCCGACGCCACGGCCCGGGGCCAGGAGCGCTAGGCCGCCGCGGCGACGCGTTCGGCCGCCTCGTCGCACTCCCTCGCCCGGTGGAGCGAGCCGTCCGCCGCGAAGCGCCGCGCGACGCGGACGACCTCGGCGCCGAGCGTGCGCAGCTGGAGCTCGACGCTCTCGTCCCTCACCGTGCCGTCGGCGTCGAAGACGCGTGCCGCGGTCGCGACGGGGACGACGTACGGGACCGCCCACGCGCGGAGCGCACGCGTGGAGAACTCCATCGTGTTGATCGCCTGGAGGCCGTGCGTCCCACCCGCGGCGCTGATCAGGCCGACCACGGTGTCGTGGAGGAACGGGGGCTCCCGGCGACCGAGGGCGTGCAGCCAGTCGAGCGCGTTCTTGAAGGCGCCGGAGATCGTCCCCTGGTACAGCGGACTGCTCCACAGCATGCCGTCGGCGTCGTAGCACGTCTCGATCAGACGCGCCGCCGAGTCGGTGGGCGCGTCGTGATCCGGGTCGTACAGCGGCAGGTCGAGCTCGCGCAGGTCGAGGAGCTCCGTCTCGGCGCCGGCGGCCGCCGCTCCGTCCAGCGCGACCTGCAGCGCCGCCCGGCTCCTGGACGCCTGTGCGAGCGAGCCGCCGAGCCCGACGATCGTCGGCGCCGCCATACCGCCTCTCCCGTTACGGCCCGGCCGGTCGGTCAAGCACGCCGCCGAGCCAGCGCTCGATCGCCCCGGCGACCTCCTGCCAGTCGCGGGCGACCATGTGCAGGTGGGGCCGGCCCGCGAACTCGAGGTAGTCGGTCTGCGCGGGGGAGCGCTCGTACTTCGCGTACTGCGCCTTCGAGAGGGACGCCGGCACGGTGTTGTCCTCGTCCGCCCCGACGATGAGCAGGGGTGCCCGATCGCCGTTCTCGAACCGCACCTCGGTCGGCGGATGGAGGTGGAAGTTCGCGAACCCCGCCTCGTAGAAGATCTGGCCGGTCTCGGGAACCGCGTAGCGGTCGTAGGCGGCAGCAGCCTCGTCGGGCGAGAACGTGTTGACGAAGCCGTACGTGAACTGCTCGAGCGTCAGCGTCACGACGCCGTGCCACTTCGACGGGTGCGCGAGCGCGGGCGAGCCGGCCTTGAGCGTCGAGAACGGCAGCTTCAGGATCCCCTTGGGCGGCGCAGGGCTCATCGCGACCCCGGCTCGGCCGAGGCCGCGGTCGAGCAGGAGCTCCACGAACAGACCACCGTAGGAGTGCCCGATCAGCACCGGCGGCCGGTCGAGGTTGCGGATCAGCTCCTCGTAGTGGTCGACGATCTCCGTCACGCCGAGCCCTGCGGAGTCCTCGGCCGTCTCGCGCAGCTCCTCGACGTCGCCCTGCTTGCGCGGCCACTCCGGTGCGGAGACCGAGTACCCGCGGTCGCCGAAGTAGTCGGCGTAGGTCTCCCAGCTGCGCGCGGAGAGCCACGCGCCATGGATCAGCATCAACGGAACCCGCTTGCTGTCGGTGCTCGGCACTCCGCCTCCCTTGGTGACTCGACCTCGGGACGGTACCTCCCCACCGTGACCGGCCGCGGTGGGGTGCCGCACGCGGGGGCCCGCGGCCGCCGCGCGCCGGAGGCAGGCTGGGCTCGCGCGGCGGAGAACGCCGCCGGAGACGGCGGCCGGGGCTCTGGCGGCCGTCTCCGGGCGCATGCCAGGCGCTGCGATCCCCCAACGGACACCTGGCGCCGAGGCTGGGTCAGGGCCTCGCCGAGCACGCTAGCGCGGGCGCCGGTTTCCAGGTGGTGAGCAGGGGGAGTGCAGGTGGCGACGCGGCGCGACGGCAGCGCTCAGGCCCAGGGGAGCCGGTCCCAGTACGAGGGACGCCGCCGCTCCGGCGGCTCGAACCGCGCGTACGCCTCCCTCGGCTCGGGCGTCTCGTGCTCCGCGCTCGCCCCGTAGCGCGCCGCGAGCTCCGACACCGGATAGAGAAGCTGCTCGTCGTCCGACCGCGCACCGGCCATCACGATCACGCAGGGCCCCTCCCCGGCGCCCACGAACACGTGCTCCGTGCCCGCGGGGCAGTGGAAGAAGTCCCACGGACGCAGGAGCCGCTCCCCACCGTCGACGAGCAGCCGGCACTCTCCGGACACCACGAGGAACGCCTCCTGCTGGGACTCGGAGTGGAACAGGCAGCTCGGCTGGTCCGGCTCGAGGACGCTGACGTTGAAGCCGATCTGCGGGAACGAGAACTCCCGGCTCTCGAACCCGACCCCCGAGCCGAACGTCGCCGATGTCCACCATTCGGCGTCCCGCACGTTGACGATGAACCAGCCGTCGTCGGCGGGGGCGAGCCCCGAGCCCGAGTCCTCGAGCGATGCCTCGGCCACGGCCGCGAGTCTACCGCCGCCCGTCCGCGACCCGGCACAGGGCGCGTCAGGCCTCGCTCGCGACGGTGGCCGCGACACCTGCCGCGGAACCCCGCGCCGCCACGGCGGGCTCCGGCACGCCGTAGAGCTGACCGCCCGAGCATCCCTCCGCGTGGACGGGCCGCCGCGGGTTCGCGATCCCCACGGCGCCCGCGACGCCACCGCCTGCCAGGAGCGCCGCGCAGATCACCACGACCTCGTGGAACGCCCGCACCGACGCGTCGTTCGGCGCAAACGTGTCCCCGACGAGCGCCCGCGCGGCGACGAGCCCGACGACCGAGACCCCGACGAGCCCCGCCACGCGGGCGATCGCGTTGTTGATCGCAGACGCGATGCCGGCGTCGGTCTCGTCGGCGTCGGCGAGCACGGCGGCCGTCAGCGGCGCGACGGTCATGGACAGGCCGAGGGCGAAGACGAGCAGCGCCGGCAGCACGTCGGAGGCGTAGGAGGTCACGAGCCCCGTCCTCAGCAGGAGGAGCATGCCCGCCGCCGCGACCAGGGGGCCTGCGCCCATGAAGAGCCTCGGGCCGAGACGGTCGGCGAGCGCGCCGAACCGGCGGGAGAGCACGAACATCGCCAGCGTCACGGGCAAGGTCGCGAGGCCCGCCTGCAGGGCGGTGTAGCCGGCGACCTGCTGCAGGAAGATGCTCAGGAAGAAGAAGGCGACCGCCAGGCCCGCGTACAGCGCGAGCGTCTCGAGGTTGCCCACGGCGAAGTTCCGCCGCGAGAAGAGCTCCAACCGGAGCATGGGCTCCGGCGTGCGGTGCTCGTGGCCGAGGAACGCGGCGAATGCCGCCGCCCCGCCGACGAGCGGGACGAGGATGGCCGGGCTCGACCAGCCGAACCGAGGCTGCTGGATCAGCGCGAACACGATCCCGCCGAGCCCGAGCGCGCAGAGCGCCGCGCCGACGTAGTCCACCCGACGGCCACGCCGGCCTGTCGTCGGCGCCACCGCCGCGCGGACGAGCGCGAGCGTGAGCAGGACAAGCGGCAGGTTGACCGCGAAGATCCAGCGCCACGAGAGACGGTCGACGATCAGCCCGCCCGCCAGGGGCCCGACGAGCGACGCGATGGCGCCCCACGCCGTCCACGCGCCGATCGCCGCCGCGCGCTCGCCCGCGGGGAACGCCGCGACGATGATCGCCAGCGAGCTCGGGACGAGCAGCGCTCCCGCCACCCCCTGCAGGCCGCGCGCGGCGATCAGCGTCTCGCTGGTCGGCGCGAGCGCGCAGAGGATCGAGAACACCCCGAAGGCACCGGCGCCGACGGCGAACACGCGGCGCTCGCCGTAGATGTCGCCCAGCGAGCCGCCGATCAGGAGCAGCGAGCCGAGCGCGAGCAGGTAGGCGTTGGAGACCCATTGCTGCGCCTGCAGGCCGCCGCCGAGGTCCTGCTCGATCGCCGGGAGGGCGACGTTGACGACGGTCCCGTCGATGGTCGCGATCGCGGAGCCGAGGATCGCCGCGACCAGGGTCGTGCGCTGGCGCCCGGTCACGTCGCCGCCAGCACGGCGCGCGCGCCCGCGGCGCGCACCGCCGCCGACAGCGTGGCGAGGTCGTAAGCCCCGTAGTGCCGATGCCCGTTGACGAAGAAGGTGGGCGTCCCTGAGACGCCGCTCAGGTCGGCGCTGTCGACGTCGTCCGCGACGCGGGAGGCACCCGCGTGCGTGCGGAGCGACTCGGCGAACCGATCGACGTCGAGCCCGAGCTCGTCCGCATAGCCGACGAGGTCGCCCAGGCGGAGCGCGTCCTGGCGCCCGAGGAGGAGGTCGTGCATCTCCCAGAAGGCGCCCTGGTCGGCGGCTGCCTCCGCCGCCTCCGCGGCCAGCTGCGCCTGCGAGTGGACGTCGGTGAGCGGGAGGTGACGCCAGACGTAGCGGACGTCGCCGAAATCGCGCAGGAGGTCGCGCACCGCCGGCTCCGCCTGGCCGCAGTACGGGCATTCGAAGTCCCCGTACTCGACCACCGTGACCGGCGCAGCGACGGGCCCGCGCACGTGGTCGCGCTCCGGGTCGACGTCGCTGTAGAGGTCGACGAGCGGCTCGGCGGTGCCGAGCAGGGCGCGGAGCCGGAGCCTGCGGGGGAGCAGCGCGGTGGCGCGGAAGAGCAGCCAGGTGAGAAGGGCGGCCGTCAGCGCCGCCGAGAGGATGCCGAGCTTCGCCTCCTCGAGCTGCGGCCCGTCGAACGCGAGCGTCGCCACGAGCAGCGCGACCGTGAAGCCGATGCCGGCGATCGTGCCGCCGCCGGCGACCGCCGCCCACCCCACCGGCGGACGGAGCCGCCCGCCACTCGAGCGCGTGACGAGCCACGCGCTGCCGAGGATGCCCAGGGGCTTGCCCGCGGCGTACCCGAACAGGATCCCGAGCGTGATCGGCGAGGTGAAGCCCTCCCGGAGGAAGCCCCCGTCGATCGCGATGCCGGCGTTCGCGAGCGCGAACAGGGGCACGATCAGATAGCTCGTCCACGGGTGGAAGAGCAGCTGCAGCCGCTCGTTCGGCGAGACGGCCTCCCGGAGCCCGACCCCGACGGAGCGGGCGAGCTCGGGGGTGGGCTGCTCGCGGAACTCGCGGAACCGCTGCGTCGCCCGCTCGAGCTCGGAGCGCGCGGCCGGGTAGGCGTAGGTGAGGAGCCCCATGGCGAGCCCGACCACGACCGGCTCGACCCCCGACTCGAGCAGCGCGACCCAGATCGCGGCCCCGAGCACCAGGTACACGAGCCCGAAGCGGATCCCGAGCCGTTTCGCGGCGAGGACCACCCCGAAGAGCGCGATCGCGACGAGCAGGGCAGAGCGCGTGACCTCGTCCGTGTAGACGGTGGCGATCACGACGAGGGCGAGCACGTCGTCGACGACGACGACCGTGAGCATGAACGCGCGCAGCCGGTCCGGGAAGCGCGGCCCGACGAGCGCGAGCAGGCCGAGCGCGAACGCGGTGTCGGTGGACATCGCGATCCCCCAGCCGTGCGTGGAGGAGTGACCGGCGTTGACCAGGAGGTAGATCGCGATCGCGACGGCCATCCCGCCGATGCCGGCGAGCAGCGGCAGCGCGAACCGGCGGCGCTCCCGGAGCTCGCCGAGGTCGAACTCCCGCCGTGCCTCCAGGCCGACGACGAAGAAGAAGAAGGTCATCAGGCCGCTGTTGACCCACTCGCGCAGGTCGAGCGACACGCCGGTGCCGCCGACCTCGATCGACATCGTGGTCGTCCACACCGAGTCGTACGACGAGGCGTCGACGTTCACCCAGAGGAGCGCGGTGATCGTCGCCGCGAGCAGGACCGCGGCGCCGCCCGTCTCGGTGCGCAGGAAGTTGCGCAGCGGCGTCTGGATGCTGCGCGCCCAGGCCGTGCGGCCGGCGAACGGCGCTGCCTGGACCTCGCCGGCCACGTCGCCGGCGTCAGCGGTCGACGGACGTCGCGTGCGCCGGAGCGAAGGCTGCGAGGCCGCGCAGGTCGACGCAGGTGACCCCGCGGATGGTGACGAGCACCATCAACGCGTTGCCGCAGCGACGACAGCGGGCCACGATCCCCGGCGCGCGCAGGTACACCTCGAACTCGGCCACGACGCCGGTCGCGCCGCACCCGCCGCACGTGCCGGTGGCGGTGGTCGTCTCGGCGCCGAAGACCTCGACGAGCACGCCGGCGATGGCGTTGCCGTCGAGCACCGTGCTCATGCCGGCGCTCCCGGCTCGACGACGAAGGCGACCTCGTCGACGAAGCACCAGCTCCACTCCTCGCCCGGCTCGGCCGAGCGGGCGATCGGATGACCCGCCTCCCCCGCGTGACGGCGCGCGTGCCGGTTGGGAGAGGAGTCGCAGCAGCCGATCCTGCCGCAGCTCATGCACATGCGAAGGTGCACCCACGTGCTGCCGATCGCGAGGCACTCCTCGCAGCCCGCCACCGTGGGCGGCAGTTCGGCGATCTCGATCTGGTCCAGGTGCGTGCAGGTCGTCGCCACGGGCTAGCCTCCCGCCGAGCCGAAGCGCTCGGTCCTGATGCGAGCCGCGTCGTGGCCGAGCGCGACGAACTCG
>Ga0210142_1000177_pt1 | contig 14646 bp, 14 predicted proteins | sample Goodyear_PhragC__FD_184869 | JGI IMG/M metagenome (GOLD analysis project Ga0210142, IMG submission 184869) | Wetland microbial communities from San Francisco Bay, California, USA, that impact long-term carbon sequestration - Goodyear_PhragC_D2... | ecosystem: Environmental > Aquatic > Marine >...
GCAGGTTCAGGGCTCATGGCGGGTTGACGCTTCGTCGTCGGGACGTGATGGGTGCGTGCGATGCAAGGACGCAGGGAGCCTCGATACCTGAAGGTATCGAGGCGACCGAGGACGCGGCAGCGTGCGCTCCCCAGCGCGGCCCGGCGACACAAGGCTTCGGCCCGCGATGAGCTCTACAGGTGGGCCGCATACTCCTCGACCTCCCAGACCGAGACGACCTCGGGATCGAGCGCCCCGACGACCTCCTGGAAGCGCTCCACCTCGAAGCGCTTCATCGCGACGAACGTCGCGACGAGCTCCGGTCCGAGACGCTCCACGAGCCACGTGTCGGCCTCGAGCGCGTCGAGCGCCGGCGCGAGGCCCGCCGGCAGCCTCGTGCCCGCGTGCGCCTCGTCGGCGCGGTACGCGTCGCCGACGACCGGCTCGGGCGGCTCCAGCCCTCGCTCGATCCCGTCGAGCCCCGCGAGAAGGATCGCCGCGGTGATCAGGTGCGCGTTCGCGGAGCCGTCACCGGCGCGCACCTCGACGCGTGCGCGCGTGCCGCGCTCGTTCGGAACGCGGCAGAACGACGTGCGGTTGTCGTGGCCCCAGTTCGCATGCGTCGGCGCGAGGCTGTCGGGCAGGATCCGCTTGTAGGAGTTGACGGTCGGCCCGAGGAGCGCCTGCAGCCCCTGGGCGTGGTCGAGCACGCCTGCGACGAAGGATGCCGCGAGGGGGCTGAGACCGTCGGCGCGCGCGTCGTCCGCGAACGCGTTGTGGCCGTCCTCGCCCCGCAGCGACACGTGCAGGTGGAAGCCCGAGCCGCCCTGGTCCGAGAAGGGCCGTCCCATGAACGTCGCCACCAGCCCCTCCTTGATGGCGATCTCCTTGACCGCGGCCCTGAGCAGGAACGCCCTGTCGGCGGCGTCGAGAGCGCCGGAATGCTTCACGTTGATCTCGTACTGGGAGCTCATGAACTCGTGGTTCGCGGCGAACGCGTCGAGGCCGAGCTCGTCGCACCAGAGCAGCATGCGCAGGACGACCTCCCGCGGATCCGAGACGGCACCGACGGTGTAGACACGCGAGAGCTCGTCGACGTAGCGGCGCAGGCCGCCGTCGGCCGCGGCGTCGCGCTCGAGGAGGAAGAACTCGAGCTCGGGCGCCACGATCGGCTCGAGCCCGCGCTCGGCGTAGGCGGAGACGACGCGCTGCAGCAGGGCCCGCGGGCAGACGGGCCAGTGATCCGAGCCGTCGACGGTCCACGCCTCGCCCAGGCACCACGCGACCTCCGGCTGCCAGGGGACGACGCGGAGCGTCTCGAGATCCGGCCGGACCGCGAGGTCGACGTACCCCTCGTCGCCGCCGACGACAGGGGTGTGACGCAGGTCGGTGCCCATCACCGCCGCGCAGAACATCACGCCCTCGTCGGCGAGCCCCGGGAAGTGCCGCAACGGGATGTCCTTCCCGCGCGCGACCCCGTGCAGGTCGGTGTACAGCACGCGCACGGCCCTGAGCCCCGCCGCGTCGAGCGCGGCGAGCGCGGCCTCCGCCTCGTGCTCGCGATCTGACATCCGGCTCCCCGCCTCCTCGACGCCCACGCTCATCCGGCGACCCGGACGGGCATGCGCTTGATGCCGTTGAAGAAGTTCGAGCGTAGCCGCACAGGCTCGCCTGCAGGCTCGAGCCGAGGGAGGTACGGGAGCATCTCCTCGAGCCAGATCCTGATCTCGAGCTTCGCGAGGTGTGCCCCGAGGCAGAAGTGCGGCCCGCCCAGGCCGAACGTCACGTGCCGGTTGGGCGTCCGCCCGACGTCGAGCCGGTAGGGGTCCGCGAACTTCTCGTCGTCGTAGTTCGCCGACGCGTACCAGATCGTGAGCTTGTCCCCTTGCTTGACCCGGCGTCCGTGGAGCACGACGTCCCGCGTGGCCGTCCGCCGGAAGTGGTGCACCGGGTGGGCCCGGCGCAGCAGCTCGTCGGCGGCGGTCGAGGCGAGGGACGGGTCGGCGACGAGGCGGGCGAGCTCGTCCTGGTGCGCGAGGAGGTCCGCGAGCCCGAGGCTGATCGTGTGCCGCGTGGTCTCGTTGCCCGCCGTCGTGAGCAGGATGAACATCGTCCCGAACTCCTGCTCCGTGAGCCTGGAGCCGTCCAGCTCGGCCTCGACGAGCTTCGTCGTGATGTCGTCGCGCGGATCGGCGCGACGCGCCTCGCCCAGCTTCCGGCCGTACTCGATCAGGTCGAGCGAGAACGGGCTCGAGAACGGCAGCTTGCGGAGGGCGGGGTCTCTCAGCGCCCGCTCCGCGACGTTCTCCTCGCCCACGACCTCGGGATCGGTGTTGCCGAGGAGCTTGTCGCCCAGCTCGATGATCAGACGGCGGTCGTCGACCGGGAGACCCATGATCTCCGAGAACACCCACATCGGGATCTCCGCCGCGACCGACTCGACCCAGTCGAGCTCGTCGTCCTCGAACGCGGTCTCGAGGATGCCCCGTGCGAGGCTCCGGATGCGCTCCTCGTACGCGTTGACGACGCGCGGCGTGAAGCCCTTGTTGACGAGGGCGCGCATGCGCGTGTGCGGCGGCGGATCGGTGTCGATCATCGAGCGGCGAGCGGCGAGCTCGTCCGCGGTCAGGTCCTGCAGCGAGGTGCCCCCGAGCTCCGACGAGAACGTCTGCCAGTCCTTCGAGATCTGCACGACGTCGTCGTACCGCGTCACGACCCAGAAGCCGCGACCCTCGCGCTCCGGCTGCCAGTGGAGCGGAGCGTCGCGCCGGAGGAGCGCGAGCCAGTCGTACGGGACTCCGCGCTCCCAGACGTCGAGGTCGGTGAGGTCGACGTCATCGAGCGCGAGGCCGTCCAGCGAGGGGCCCGCTACCGTCGCGGCGGATGCAGCCGTGCGCGGCACGTGGTCGTCCCGCGCGTGCGCGGCGGCGTCGGCGGCAGGGGGCGGCGACAGACGGACGAACAGCGTCCCTCCGTCCTCCCGCGCCTCGTAGATCGGCAACGGATCGAGCGCGGGCGGCGTCATCACGTCGCCCGTGCGGACGTCGAACTCCGAGCCGTGGCACGGGCAGACGACGACGCTCCCGTCCAGCTCGCCCTCGGCGAGCGAGCACTCCTCGTGGGTGCACGTGTCGTCGAACGCGATCCAGCCGTCCGCGGTCCGCGCGACGCAGACGGCGCGCTCCGCCACCTCCACGCGGCGGAGCGCGCCGACGGACTCGTCGGCGGCGGTCCCGGCCTCGTGCCAGGCCGCCAGGCTCACAGAGGCATGTCCCGCTCGGGCAGGGGGTCGAAGTCGAGTCCCTCGTCGAGCGGCGGAACTCCGCGATGCTCGGCCGCGTGCGCCGCAGCGCTACGGACGTTCGCAGGGCGCAGGGCCAGCACGACCACGAACCAAAGTATCGCGACGAGCACGACCCCGATCGTCCAGTAGATCGCCTCCCAGTTGACGTTCGTCCGGTCGTGCGGCGAGGGGTTGAGCGCCCCGTAGTACGCAAGGATCGGGGTCGTGGCCGCGATCACGAGCACGGCGTACTGCCACAGCTTGCCTCCCGCCTGCCGGACGAGGCCGAACGCGACCACCGCGAGGATGAGGTAGACGAGCTCGACCGCGAACGAGCCGATCGTCGCGGAGAGGATGAACGTCGCGAACCCGTCCGACGGGAAGATCGGCACGAGCTCCCCTCCCTCTCCGGGCGCGACGAAGCGGCCCTGGTAGTTCGCGAGCCACGAGACCAGCATCAGCCCGATCCCGCCCACCGCGACCATCAGGTTCCCGACCCACGGCGTGTCGTAGCGGGAGGTCCGCGCGAACACCTTCGGCAGGAGCCCGTCGCGCGCGAGCGCGAAGTAGCCGCGGCCGATCGTCACGCAGATCGCCAGCGCGAGCGCCATGGCGTCGAGGATCACCACGACGTCGAGGATCGCCGCGTACCAGGAGCCGATGTACCGCGTGGCCATCTCGTTCACCGCGGCCGGGCTGAGCGCCCACGCTCCCTCCTGCACGGCGGCCTTGCCGTACCCCATTGAGAACGCGAACGCCATCACGACGTAGAAGGCGGCCGACGCGGCGATCGTGAACAGCACCGCGCGAGGGATCGAGCGGTGCGGGTCGTGCGACTCCTCGCCGATCGAGGCCGCCGCCTCGAACCCGACGAAGAGCAGGATCCCGATCAGCACGCCGCCGAGCACGCCGCCGCCGGTGACCCCGAGCAGCGACGTCTGGCCCGGGTCGAAGACCGAGAAGGATATGCCGTCGTCGCCGCCTTTGGCGAGGATCACGACGGCGAGCCCGATCATCGGCACGAACGAGACCGCGGCGAACGTCAGCATCGCCCGGACGGCGATGCGGACGCCGAGGTGGTTCAGCACGAGCACGATCACCAGCGCGATCAGCCCGAACACCCACCACGCAGGCGCGTTGTCGGAGATGTGGGCCTGCCAGGCGCCCTCCGAGAGCAGCCCGACGCCGAGGTAGATGCCACCGCCGCCCAGGAACAGGGTGCCGAGGAAGAACACGCCGGCCGTCAGCACGCCGACCCAGGGGTGCGCGCCGTGAGTGAGGTACTCGTACACGGCCCCGGCGCCGGCGAAGCGGCGGGCGTAGAGCGTCACCGCATAACCGATCGCGAGGACGCCGAGGCCCGCGACGAGGATCGCGAGGGTTGCGTTCCACCCCGCGCCCGTAGCCGGGTTCGAGACGAGGCCGAGAAGCAGCGCGGTGGAGAACATCGGGCCGATCGCGAGCGATTGCGCGACCGCGTGGATCGTGGAGAGGTTTTTCTGCCCGAGAGACGCGCTCGGGCCGGACGTGTCCGTCTGGCTCATGGCCACCCTCCTTCGCTGCCGGCGCCCCTTGCGCCGGGGACGGAGACGTGTGTAAAGGTTCGAACATCGAATGTCAACTACGAAGCAGACTCCCGCCCCGCTCCATGTCCGCTCGGTGGTCGGCCTAGCCTACGACGAGCTGCGGGCGATGATCGTCGACGGCCGGCTCCCCCCTGCCGGCCGGATCCCGCAGGCTGAGGTCGCGGACGCGCTCGGGATTTCGCGGGGGTCCGTGCGGGAGGCGCTGCGCCGGCTCGCGGGCGACGGCCTCGTCGAGTTCGAGGTGAACCGCGGGTTCTTCGTCGCCGACCTGGGGCTCGACCGTGTGCTCGAGCGTCTCGAGGCGAGGCTCCACGTCGAGCCCGGGATCGCGCGTCTCGCCGCCGCTCGCCGGACGGAGGAGGACCTGGCGGCGCTGCGCCGGGCCGTCGCGGACGAGCGGTCGGCGCGCACCGCGGCCGCCGCACACGACGCCAGCCGCGCCTTCCACGCCGCGCTCGTCGCGGCGACTCGGAACGACGCCCTCGTGCGGATCTTCGACTCGCTCTGGATCGCCGACGTCGGCCGGAGGCTCCTGGCGCACCGGCGGCGGCAGCCCGAGTGGCAGCAGTCCGACTCGGCGGAGCACGACGAGCTGCTCGGCGTGATCGTGTCCGGCGACGGCAAGCGAGCCGAGGAGCTGATGCGCCGCCACGTCGAGAGCGCCTGGCGGCACTGGTCGGGTCGCTCGCCGCGGGGGTGAGCGTCGTCCTCGTCGCGCCGGTCGCGCGGCGGCCGGGACGCCGGGTCGGTCGCATGGGCGCCGGGTGCCTCAGCCGGCGCCGGCCGGCGCCGGCCGCGCCTCCTCGCGGAGGACGTCCCAGGCGCGACGCACGTCGTCCTCGGTCGTCCGGAGGTTTCCGACCGCGAGCCGGAGGACGTAGCGGCCGGCGAGCTTCGTGTGCGAGACGAAGATCTCGCCGCGCGCGTTGACCCGCTGGAGGAGCGCTTCGTTGTCCTCGTCGGGGGCGTCCCGCCGGAAGCAGACGACGGAGAACGGCCGCGGGGCGCAGAGCTCCCAGCCGGGCTCCTCGCGGACCCAGCCCTCGAACAGCTCCGCGAGGCGGACGGCTTTGCGGATCGCGTCCTGGAGCCCGTCCCGACCGTGGCAGCGGAGCACCGCCCAGAGCTGGAGCGCGCGGAACGAGCGACCCAGAGCCGGGCCGTACTCGCTGAGGCTCGCGACGTCGTCCGGCGTGCGGAGGTACTCGGGGACGAGGCTGAAGGCGTCTCGCAGCACCTCCGGGCGACGCGTCCACAGCGCGGAGCAGCCCTGCGCGGTGAGGAGCCACTTGTGCGGGTTGACGACGAGCGAGTCGACCCGCTCGATGCCCTCGAACGCCCAGCGGTGCTCCGGGCAGACCATCGCGGCGCCTGCGTACGCGGCGTCGACGTGGAGCCAGGCGCCGTGCCGCTCGCAGGCGTCTGCGATCGCCGCGACCGGGTCGACCGACGTCGTGGAGGTCGTGCCCACCGTCGCGACGACGGCGCACGAGCGCGTCAGGTCGAGCGCCTCCGGCCGGAGACGGAACGCCTCGTCGATCGGCACCTTGCGGATCTCGAGGTCGAGCAGGCGGCACGCCTTCTCGACGGACGAGTGGGCGTGCTCGGAGCAGACGACGACGGGATCGCCCGGCCTCGCGTGGCGGGCGGCGGCGAGCGCCGCGAGCGTGGAGATCGACGCGCCGTCCTCGAGCTGGCCGTGCCAGCCGGCCGGGAGGCCGAGGAGCTCGGCGAGCCAGCTCACCGTCACCTCCTCGAGCTCCTGCAGCGCGGGAGACGTGCGCCAGAGGATGCCGACGTTGTTGAGCCCGGCGGCGAGGAGCTCGGCGAGGATCGCCGGCTCGGAGGCGCAGGTCGCGAAGTACGCGAAGAAGCGCGGGCTCTGCCAGTGGGTCAGGCCCGGGAGCAGCACGTCGTCGAGGTCGCGGAGGAGATTCGCGAAGGGCTCGCCCTGCTCGGGCGGGTGGGCCGGGAGCCGTGAGCGGATCTCGCCGGGCTCGACCTGCGCGAGCACCGGGAGCTCGCCGACCCGCCCGAGGTAGCGCTCGAGCCACTCGAGGGTGGCGACGCCGTCCCGTGCGAGCGTCATGCCGCCGCCGTCACGACGACCGTCCGTGGCGCTCCCCGATGCATGCGCACGGAGCATGCACGATCCGGCCGCCCGACCCGGCCGGAGGGGCGTCGCCGGGCAGGCGGAGGGGACGAGTTGGACGCGGCGTCCCGCGGCAGGAGGCGAGCGTGGAGCCGTCGCCACGGCGGCGTAGGCTCACGCCGTGCAGCCGCGGATGCACCCCAGCTGGCTCGAGGTGCTCGCCCAGGAGCTGGAGCAGCCGCACATGCACGAGCTGCGCTCGTTCCTCGTCTCGGAGGTCGCGGCGGGACGGCGTTTCTACCCACCGGCCGACCGGGTGTTCAACGCGCTCGCGCTGACGCCCTTCGACGACGTGCGCGTCGTGATCCTGGGGCAGGACCCGTACCACGGCGCCGGCCAGGCGATGGGGCTCTGCTTCTCGGTCCCGCCGGGCGTGCCCGCGCCACCCTCGCTGCAGAACATCCACAAGGAGCTCGAGACCGACCTCGGGGTGCCCCGGCCCTCGTCCGGGGACCTCACTCCCTGGGCGGAGCGCGGCGTCCTCCTCCTCAACGCGGTGTTGACGGTCGCGCCGGGCAAGCCGGCGTCGCATGCGGGAAGGGGCTGGGAGCAGTTCACCGACCGCGCGATCCGGGAGCTCTCCGAGCGGCGGGACGGCCTGGTGTTCCTGCTCTGGGGACGGTATGCGCAGCAGAAGGGCGCCATCGTCGACGCGGCCAGACACCACGTCCTGACTGCGCCGCACCCCTCGCCCTACAGCGCCGCGAACGGGTTCTTCGGCTGCCGCCACTTCTCCCGGGCAAACTCGCTGCTCGAGGCCGGGGGTGCAAGCCCGCTCGATTGGGCGCTTCCCTGACGCGCCTCACGGTGCCGCGCGCGCCGCCGGTGCTAGACGCTCGCGAGGGCCTCGCTGAGTCCGGTGCCGCGGAGCACCCGCGGCTTCGTGTCCGAAGAGGACGAGACCTGGGTCCAAGTGTGATTGCGCACCCAGAAGACGTCGGGGCAGAGTGGCCCGGCTTGGCCTCGGAAACCGCGGTGTGCGGCCTGCAGCATGTGCTGCAGCGCGAGCCCTGCGTCCGGTCCGTCGATCGGTCGGTACAGAAGCTGATGACGAAACGGCACGGCAACGAGCACTCCTCGTCCCCAATCGTCCTCGCCGGTGAAGTGCTCGACGGTCTCCGGAAGCAGCAGCGCAAGGCTGGCCGTGAGGCGTGATCGGCCGGTTACGGCCGTGAACGCGCCGTGCGCGTCCTCCCCCACCGGCTCGGCCTGCAGCTCGTCGCTCGCGAGCACCGCCCGAAGGTTGGCGCGTGCCCGGGCGATCAGCCAGCCGATCGCCTCTCGACCGGCCAGCTCTTCCCGCGAGGGGGTCGCTACGGCCTCGCCCATGTCGACGGAGAGCACTTCGAGCAGCCCCGGCGCCACGACACGCGCGTAGCCGAGCGTGTCGGGAGCCGGGACGCACCCGGTCGCGACCAGCCGGAGGCACAGGCCCGACTCGAGCTCCTCCGGCGACAGATCTGCGATGTGAGGTGCGGGTGTCGTGACGAGCCGCACGTGGTCGTCGATCAGGGCGGGCCAGTCGTGCACGTCTGCGCCGGCGCAGAGCGTGCCGATGTTCCAGAGGCCGAACGTCGTCCCGCCGGAATCCTCGATGCGGTCGGGGTAGACGTCCACGTCCCGACCGACGGCGGCGAACGACCTGGCCACCAGCCGTCGGAGCTCGGTCGCCTCGGCCGACGTGAAGTACGTGAGGTATCCGTCGACCTCCGGCTGCGTGCTGCGCTTCAGGAGTCGCATCGGAGTCCGCACACGGTGCCACCGCGACGAAGCTCGCGACATGCCCCGTCCGAGTGAATCCGGTGATCGGCCCAGCCGCCCCGGACCTGGCCCAGGGCGCTCGCCTAGACTCCAGGCATGCCGTTCGACGTCGGCCCGTGGGAGCTCGTGATCCTTATCGGCGTGCTCGCGCTCCTCTTCGGGCCGCAGGGCGTCCCGGACGTCGCTCGCAGGCTTGGGAGGGCCGTCCGCGAGGCCAAGGAGGCCGTCGGCGACGTGGATCCACGGCGGATGCTCGAGCCGGGGCCCGACCCGGATGACCGGACGCAGACGACACCGGACCGGCGCGACCGCGCCGCGTGAAGAGCTTCAACATCTTCGACGGGGAACTCGACCTCGGTCGGGAGCAGCCCGGCTTCTCCTGGCGCCGTGCGGCGGTCGGGGAGCGCATCGGGGCGGCGAAGCTGGGCGCGAGCCTCTACGAGCTCCAGCCCGGCGAGCGCTCCTTCCCCTACCACTACGAGTACGGGAACGAGGAATGGCTGCTCGTCGTCGCGGGCCGGCCGACCCTGCGCGCCCCGGACGGGGAGCACGAGCTGCGGCCGGGCGACGTCGTCTGCTTTCCCGAGGGCCCGGGAGGTGCGCACCAGGTCCGCAACGACACGGACGAGCCGATCAAGATCCTCTTCCTCTCGACGAAGGTCAGCCCCGATACCGCCGTCTACCCGGACAGCGGCAAGGTCGGCGTGTGGAGCGGTCACGAGGCCGATCCGGGCCGCATCTTCCGGATCGCCGACGAGGCCGACTACTGGGACGGCGAGACGTGATCGTCCCGCGCCGTCGATGACCGACCCGGAGATCGCGGACGTCACGCGCCGCACGCGACTCGCCGCCGAGCGGACCTGGCTCGCGTGGTGGCGCACGGGCATCGCCGCGTCGGCCGCGGCGCTCGCGGTCGGCGGCCTCGTGCCCCAGTTGGTCGAGGGCACCCGGTGGCCGTACGTCGTGCTCGGCGTCGGCTACGCGCTCGCGGCGGTCGCGATCTTCGCGCTCGGCGCGTTCCGCACGCGCGCCGTCGAACGGGCGCTCACCGAGGGCCGGTACGTGATGCTCGCGCCGGGGTGGATCTTCGTGCTCTCCGCGGCCGGCGTCTGCCTCGCGGTCGGCACGTTGGCGGTCGTGCTCTTCGTCGAGCGATAGGGTCGCCCCTGGTGAGCACGGAACGGAAGGTTCTCGTCGCGAACCGCGGGGAGATCGCGGTCCGCATCTGCTCGACCTGTCGCCGGCTCGGCATCAGGACCCTCGCGGCGGTCGGCCCCGGCGACGAGGGAGCCCTGCACGACCGTGCAGCGGACGAGTCGGTGCAGGTCGACTCGTACCTCGACGCGGACGCCCTGGTCGCGGCGGCCCACGCAACGGGTGCGGCGCTCGTGCACCCGGGCTACGGGTTTCTCGCCGAGAGCGCAGCCTTCGCCGAGGCAGTGGTGGCCGCGGGCCTCACGTGGATCGGCCCCCCACCGGACGTGCTGCGCCGGGGCGGTGACAAGCTCGAGGCGAAGCGCATCGCCGAGGCGGCCGGCGTGCCGACGCTGCCGACCGGGGACGCGGCCGAGCTGGGGTTCCCGCTGCTCGTCAAGGCCGCCGCGGGGGGCGGCGGTCGAGGCATGCGGGTGGTCGAGGTCGCGGAGGAGCTCGACGACGCGCTCGAGGCCGCCTCGCGCGAGGCGGAGGCCGCGTTCGGCGACGGCACGGTCTTCTGCGAGCGGTACCTCCCCCACCCCCGCCACGTCGAGGTGCAGATCGTCGCCGACCGGCACGGAACCGTGCTCGCGCTCGGGGAGCGCGACTGCTCGGTGCAGCGCCGCCACCAGAAGGTCGTCGAGGAGTCCCCCGCGCCCGGTCTGTCGACCGGTGCCCGGCAGCGTCTCGCCGCCTACGCGGTTGCGTTCGCAGGCGCGCTCGGCTACGAGAGCGCGGGCACGGTCGAGTTCCTCGTCGACGGCGACGACCTCTACTTCCTCGAGCTGAACGCGCGCATCCAGGTCGAGCATCCGGTGACCGAGGAGGTGACCGGGCTCGACCTCGTCGAGCTGCAGCTCCGCATCGCCGACGGGGACTCGCTCGCGGGCCTCCACCCGCAGGGCCACGGCCATGCGGTCGAGGCGCGCCTCTATGCGGAGGACCCGCGCACGTTCCTGCCGCAGCCGGGACGCATCGCGCGACTCGTCCTTCCCGGCGGGATCCGCGTCGACGCCGGCGTCGCCGAGGGCGACGAGGTAGGCGCGCGCTACGACCCGCTGATCGCGAAGCTGATCGCACACGGCGACGACCGCGAGGAGGCGCTCGACCGCCTGCGGACGGCGCTGGCGGAGACCTCCGTCGACGGCGTGACGACGAACCTCCCCTTCCTGCGCTGGCTGGTCTCGCATCCCGCCTTCCGGCGGGGGGAGCTCTCGACCGGCTTCCTGGCGCGGTTCCCGCCCCTCTCTGCACCGACACGCCCCCGTCCCCCGGGACCGTGGGGCGAGGGTTGGAGGCTGAACCTTCCGACTGGGCCTACGCTGGCTCCCCTGGAGGTCGAGAGCGCGGCGCGGTCGGCGCGGACGGCCGGTGCAGCGGACGGCCGCGTCATCGCTCCGATGCCGGGCAAGGTGATCGAGGTCCGAGTGGAGGCGGGCGACCGCGTCGCGTCCCACCAGCCGCTCGTGGTGCTCGAGGCGATGAAGATGGAGCAGGTCATCACCGCTCCGTACGACGGCGGCGTCCGCTCGATCGAGGTCGGCGTGGGTCAGCAGGTCTCCTCGGGCGCCGTGCTCGTCACGCTGGAGGGGGTGTGACGATCCTCGGCACCCAGGTCGTGCGCGACGAGGCGTTCGCGCGCCGCGAGACCGCGATGCGAGCGCTCGTGGACGAGTTGCGCGGGCGGACCGCGCTCGTCGCGGCCGGCGGCGGCGACCGGTCGCTCGAGCGTCACCGCTCACGCGGCAAGCTTCCCGCGAGGGAGCGCGTCGACCGGCTCGTCGACCCGGGCTCGGCGTTCCTCGAGCTGAACGCGCTCGCCGCGTGGGACCTGTACGACGGCCAGGCGCCGTCCGCCGGGATCGTCACCGGGATCGGGATCGTCGAGGGCCGCGCGTGCGTGATCGTCGCCAACGACGCGACCGTGAAGGGCGGCACGTACTTCCCGCTCACCGTCAAGAAGCACCTGCGCGCGCAGGAGGTCGCCGAGCAGAACCACCTGCCGTGCATCTACCTCGTCGACTCGGGTGGGGCGTTCCTGCCACTCCAGGCGGAGGTCTTCCCCGACCGCGATCACTTCGGCCGGATCTTCTTCAACCAGGCCCGCATGTCCGCGCAGGGCATCCCGCAGATCGCGGTCGTGATGGGGTCGTGCACGGCCGGTGGCGCCTACGTCCCCGCGATGTCGGACGAGACGATCATCGTGCGCGGCACCGGCACGATCTTCATCGGAGGGCCCCCGCTCGTGAAGGCCGCGACCGGCGAGGAGGTGACGGCGGAGGAGCTGGGCGGCGCCGACGTCCACGCGCGCCGCTCGGGGGTGGCCGACCACTACGCGACCTCCGACGAGCACGCCCTCGCCCTCGCGCGCCAGATCGTCGCCAACCTCGGCGATCCGCCCCCGGTCCCGTGGCAGCTCGCCGAGCCGGAGCTCCCGGTCGTCGAGCCTGGCGACCTGCACGGGCTCGTGCCGGAGGACTTCCGTCACGAGCTCGATCCCCTCGAGGTGATCGCACGCGTCGTCGACGGAAGCCGCTTCCACGAGTTCAAGGCCCTGTACGGCGACACGCTCGTGTGCGGCTTCGCCCGGATCGAGGGTTTCCCGGTCGGGATCCTCGCGAACCGCGGGATCCTGTTCGCGGAGTCGTCGCAGAAGGGCGCGCACTTCATCGAGCTCGCGTGCAAGCGCCGGGTTCCGCTCGTGTTCCTGCAGAACATCACCGGTTTCATGGTCGGGCGGGAGTACGAGGAGGGCGGCATCGCACGCGACGGGGCGAAGCTCGTCATGGCGGTCGCGTGCGCCGAGGTGCCGAAGTTCACCGTCGTCACCGGCGGCTCCTTCGGGGCGGGCAACTACGCCATGTGCGGCCGGGCGTACGGGCCGCGCCAGCTGTGGATGTGGCCGAACGCGCGGATCAGCGTGATGGGCGGCGACCAGGCTGCAACCGTGCTCACGATGGTCGGCGACGCGGATCCGGACGAGATCCGCGCGACATACGAGCGCGAGGGCTCGCCGTACTACTCGACCGCCCGCCTGTGGGACGACGGGATCATCGACCCGTGCGACACCCGCCGCGTGCTAGCGCTCGGGCTCGCCGCGGCGGCGAGCGCGCCCGTGCCCGAGACGACGTTCGGCGTGTTCCGCATGTAGGCCGGCCCGCCTGCCGGGCGGCGGCGTATCCTCGCGGGATGAACGACCGGCTGACGGGTGTCGCGCTCGTGACGGGCGGCGGTCGCGGGATCGGCGCGTCGATCGCGCGCGAGCTCGCGGACGGCGGCATGCGCGTCGCGGTCTCCGGGCGGACACGCGAGCGCGTCGAGGCCGTCGCCGCCGAGACCGGCGGTCTTCCGCTGGTCGGCGACGTCTCGCGCCGTGCGGACGTCGAGGAGTGGGTGGCGCGAGTCGAGGCGGAGCTGGGGCCGATCGACCTCCTCGTCAACAACGCCGGGATCGAGTCGGCGCGCGGTCAGCTCTGGGAGCAGGACGCCGACGACTGGTGGCACGTCTTCGAGGTCAACGTGCTCGGGGCGATGCTCTGCTGCAGGGCAGTGCTCCCCGCAATGGTGGAGCGGGGCTCGGGCCGGATCGTCAACCTGGGGAGCGGCGGCTCCTACCTTCCCGTCCGCGCCGGCACGATCGGGCTGGGAACCGCCTACGGGCCGAGCAAGGCGGCACTCGGGAGATTCGGCGAGCTGCTCGCCGCGCAGGTCTGGGAGCTCGGCGTGCGGGTGTTCGTGATCAGCCCGGGGCTCGTCCGCACCGAGATGACCGGGGCCTGGTTCCCGGAAGACGCACCGTGGACGCCGCCAGAGCTCGCACCTCGCCTCGTGCGGGTGCTGGCGTCGGGACGCGCGGACGCGCTCGCCGGCCGGTATCTCCATGCAGAGCACGACGACGTCGAGGAGCTGATCCGCCGTGCCGACGAGATCGCCGCACAGGACCTGAACGCGATCCGCCTCCGGCGCTGACGCCGCTGCCCCGGCCCGTGCCGCGACGCCGCGAGGGCTCGCGACTCGTCCGCCGACGGAGCTGACACAACCCAGCCAGCGTGGTGTGGCCCGCCGTGTCCGACTTCAAGTCGGACACAAGACGCGGCCAGCGCGCGGCACCCGTGCCCAGGCGGGGCCGCGCTTCCCGGAGGTGTCCGACTTCAAGTCGGACACCAGACGCGGTGGGCGCCCACGTGGGGTGCCGCTCCATCCGGCCGCGGGGCGACGATCCGCGCGTCGTCTTCTCCACGGAGGTCTACCGATGCGCGTCACGCCGTCCACCGTCGTCGCCGCACTCGCGCTCTTCTTCGCGCTCGGCGGCTCCGCGATCGCCGTGCGCGACGCCGTCCGGCCGCAGGCGCGGTGCGCGCCCGGCGCGGTGCGGGGGTACATCGTCGTCAACGGGGACCCGGCGAAGGGGATCGCGAACCTTGGCGACCAGTTCACGAGCGCGAAGCCCGCGGTCGGGGCGCGCTTCAACTGCGCGGGCGGTGCGCCTCAGGCGCGCCGGATCGACCGGGGCGTGTTCGAGGTGCGGTTCCCCGGCAACTCCACGCAGATCGCGACCGCCAGCTCCGCGGCGGCGGAGACCACGGTCGGCGCCGTCGGCCCGGGGTTGTTCCGCATCGCGCTCTGGGTCCCCGGCCGCCAGGACGCCGTCGACACGGCGTTCGCCGTCATCGCGGCCTGACCTCGAC
>Ga0210142_1000181_pt1 | contig 14486 bp, 6 predicted proteins | sample Goodyear_PhragC__FD_184869 | JGI IMG/M metagenome (GOLD analysis project Ga0210142, IMG submission 184869) | Wetland microbial communities from San Francisco Bay, California, USA, that impact long-term carbon sequestration - Goodyear_PhragC_D2... | ecosystem: Environmental > Aquatic > Marine >...
GTGCACTTGTTTGACGGCCGGATTGTCGAGGACCGCATGGCTGCCTGACTAAACGTAAAACCAGCATTCAGCATTTATGCTGACAGAAATCAAATTGGCATCGCGTCGACTGGCGAAAACTCCGGGTTTCACGGTCATCGCGGTGATCACTGTCGCACTGGCCATTGGCGCGACTACGGCGGTTCTGAGCCTGGTCAATGGCCTGCTGATTCGCCCGTTGCCATATCGAAGCCCGCACCAGCTCGTTCTGCTTCTTCAGCATTTCAAATCGCAAAACCTGGAGCGGATTCCGGTCTCGCCGCCGGAGTTCAAAGATTACCAAACGCGCGCGCACAGTTTTGAAAAGCTCGGCGCGTTCGGTTTCACAAATTTCAATCTGGCGGACGCGGATAAACCGGAACGTATTCCGGGGGCCACTGTCACGGCCGGGGTGTTGCGTCTGCTAGGTGTTTCCCCGCTCAAGGGACGGTTCTTCGACGCTCAGGAATGCGCCGCGGGCCGCGATGACGTAGTGATTATCAGCGCGCGCTTGTGGCAGCGCCGGTTCAATGGCGATCCGCAGATCATAGGGACGAAGCTGCTTCTGGACGGCAAAAGCTACACCGTCGTTGGCGTCATGCCTGCGACGTTTGATTTTCCACTGCAGCTTTTCAATCTCGGCAACGGTGGGCAATTCGGCGGGCGCGCCGAAATTTGGAAGCCGCTGGCATTTACCGATGCAGAGATGAAACAACGCGGGTCGCGCAGCTATGCCATTGTTGGACGATTGGCCACCGAGACCTCGGTGACGCAAGTACAATCCGAAATCGAAACGATCAACGCGCAAATGCGGCGCGAACACCCGGACAATTATTCGCAGGACGACAGTTTCGGCGGCGACATTTTGCCGCTGGGGGATTTGGCGGCGGCGGGAATGCGTCCGGCGCTGCTCATTTTAGTTGGCTCGGTAGTTGTTGTTCTGCTAATCGCGTGCGCGAACCTCACCACGATGTTGCTGGCGCGCGCGGCTGCGCGCGAACGCGAGGTCTCTATTCGCGTCGCGCTCGGCGCGGGTCGCCTGCAGTTGCTGAAACAAGTTTTCACTGAAAGCGTGTTGCTGGCGTTGATCGGCGGTGCGGCAGGCGTTGTTCTGGCGTTGTGGGGTATTGAGATGCTGAAAACAATCGGGGCGCAAACTGTGCCGCGGTTGCGCGAAGTGAATGTCGATCTCGTGGTGCTGGGTGTAACGGCGGCGATTTGCGTCGGCACCGGAATCATCTTCGGTCTCGCTCCAGCTTTGGCCAGCGCGCGACCGGAACTAACTGAAGCGCTGAAGGAAGGCGGGCGAGGTTCGACCCAAGGCGGCCGGCGAAATCGATTGCGCAATGGACTCGTCATCGCGGAAGTCGCGCTCGCGCTGGTGCTTCTTAGCGGCGCCGGTCTTCTTATCAAAAGTTTTGCACGGTTGCAAAGCGTGAACCCGGGTTTCAATCCGCGAGGTGCGGTGACATTCGAAATTTCGCTGCCAAAGACACAGTATTCTGAAGATGCATCCATCGTCCGTTTCAACAGCGAGGCCCAACGCCGGATAGCTGCGTTGCCTGGAGTGCAGGCTGTAGGATTCAGTACAATCCTCCCGCTGGCCGGCACCAATAGCGATTCTTCGTTCGCGATCGAAGGCCGTGCCCGGAACGACAACAGTCCGACGCCTGACGAAGAAATTCGTCAGGTCTCTCCGGAGTACTTTCGCGCGCTTGAGACGCCCTTGATCAGAGGACGGTTCTTCACCGATGCGGACAAAGCAGACGCGCCACCGGTGATCATCGTCAATCAAACCTTCGCAAAGAAATTCTGGCCTAACGAGAATGCGCTGGGCAAACGCATCGTCATGGGAGGAATGTCTGATCATCCGAATTGGATCACCATTGTGGGAATTGTCGGGGACATACGCCATTTTGGATTGGATATCGATCCCAAGCCGGAGATGTACGTTCCCTTCGCCCAGCAGTCCTATTTTACGACGATCTACGTGGTGCGGAGCAATCAGGACCCACGGACCTTGCTTCCAGCGATCCACCGGGAAATCCAAGCCATGGATCCTGCGGTGCCTCTCGCGAACATCCGCAGTTTCGAGAATCTGATTGCTGAGTCGGTTGCGCCACGACGGCTGTCGGTGGTTTTGCTGGGAGTCTTTGCCGGTGTTGCGGTGTTGCTTGCCAGTGTCGGCATTTACGGCGTGATGTCGTTTCTCGTTGTTCAACGCACCCACGAGATCGGTGTTCGCATGGCACTCGGCGCACAACGGAGTGACGTGCTGAAACTGATTCTGGTCCGCTCCATCAAACTGATTTCCGCGGGCACCATCATCGGTCTGGTCGTCGCCGTGCTGAGCACGCATACGTTGCAAGCATTGCTCTACAGCGTAAGTGCGTTCGATCCGACTACGTTTGCGCTGGTGACGGTTTTGCTCGGCGCTGTCGCATTAGCCGCGAGTTACCTGCCGGCAATGCGCGCAACGAGAGCCGATCCAATGGTAGTTCTAAGTGCGGAATGATATGACGAATAGGACCACTGCGTTTGCGTCGCGAGCGATAAATCCGGGGAGCACAGGCTGCCAGCCTGTAGTTCCCGGCAGCTTGCCGCGAACCGCTTTCGTCGCGCCACGCGCTTTCGATGAAGTGCATTCAGCCAGCGGCCGAAAGCTACAGGCCAGTGGCCTGTGCTCCCCAGATTTGGAGATCCGCGCGTCGCGGGCATCGGCGCACTGCCTATTATGATCAAGCTTCATCGTCTCGAACGCAGATATCCCCTGGGAAAGGAGAAATTTTTCTACGTATTGCGCGACATCAACCTGGACATCGCCGAAGGGGAATTCGTCTCGGTGATGGGACCATCAGGCGCCGGGAAATCGACACTGTTGCACATCCTCGGGATGCACGATCACGGATGGGAGGGCGAATACTCGTTAGGCGAAGCCGCAGTACATCATTTGAAGCCGAAGGAGCGGGGCACACTTCGAAACGAACAAATCGGTTTTGTGTTTCAGCAATATCATTTGCTGGACGATCTCACCGTTTACGAGAACCTCGAGATCCCGCTGTCCTATCGTCATTACAGCAAAAGCGAGCGCGCCGCGCTGGTGGCCGACACGCTCGACCGCTTTCAAATCGTCGGCAAAAAAGATTTGTATCCGCGTCAGCTATCCGGCGGACAACAGCAGCTCGTCGGTGTTGCGCGTGCGATTATCGCCGAGCCGAAGCTTTTGCTCGCCGACGAACCCACGGGAAACCTGCACTCCACTCAGGGCGAAGAAATCATGGAGCTTTTTCGCAAACTCAATGGCGAGGGCATGACTATCGTGCAGGTCACACACTCGGAAAAAAATGCTTCGTATGGGAAACGCGTCATTCAATTGCGCGATGGGTGGGTCGTTAACAACTAGCGAGAGAAATTTGCCATGATTCTAGATTCATTTGACGCCCGGTTTGAGCCGGCCCACGGCTGCTTTGCGAAACATTCTCTTCAAAGTAAACGCGCTGGATCCCTCCATTTATTTGGCAGTCGCAGGTCTGCTGACAATTGTTGCAGCGATTTCCTGTTTCGTTCCCGCGCGTCGCGCCACGCGCGTCGATCCAGTAGAAGCGCTTCGTTATGAATAACGAGTGGAGGTCAATGAAATGTTAGACGATCTTCGCTATGCGGTCCGGCAGCTCATAAAAAATCCGAGCTTTACGTTGATCGCGATATTCGCGCTCGCGCTCGGCATTGGCGCGAACACCGCGATCTTCAGCGTGGTGAACGCAGTGTTGTTGCGACCGCTGCCATACCCGGAACCTGACAAACTGATTCTGCTCCGGGAGACCTCTGCCATTTTTAACAACGGCGCGGTTGGCTATATGAACTGGCTCGATTGGCACGCGGGTCAGCGAAGTTTTACCGACATCGCGCTTGTCAGGCGAGAATCGGTTAATTTTTCGGTCGGTGCCGGGCTTGGCTCGCCGGAGCGTCTCCGCGGTGTCCGCGCCAGTTCGGGATTTCTCTCCGTCCTTGGTTTGAAACCAAAGATTGGCCGCGATCTAAGCGCAGCAGACGATGTAGCGGGTGCGCCCAACGTTGCGCTGATCAGCGAGAATGTCTGGCGCCACGATTTCGGCGCGTCGCAAGCAATCCTTGGCCGGCGCATCCTCATCGACGGTTTGCAACGCGAGATCATCGGCGTCTTTTCAGACCAACTTCAGTTCGGCCGAAAGCCTGACGTGCTTCTGCCGCTTAGCGAGATTGCAAAGGAACCATGGATGCTGAAGCGCGATTATCACCAGGGCTGGTCGGGACTTGGCCGACTCAAACCCGGCGTGACGATGTCGCAGGCGGTGAGCGATCTCAACGCGATCGCGATCGATTTGGAGAAAAAATATCCGCAAAGCAACGCGGGGCGGCGAGTAAGATTGCAGCCACTTTTTGAAGCGACAGTCGGCGATTATCGCGCCAGCTTGAACCTGCTGGTTGCCGCGGTGGTGTGCGTGCTGTTGATCGCGTGCGCGAACGTAGCAAACCTGCAATTTGCTCGCGCGTTGGCTCGCTCTCGAGAAATTGCAGTGCGCTCGGCGCTCGGCGCCAGCCGTTGGAGCATCGCGCGGCAACTACTCATTGAAAGCACATTGCTTGCGGTGATCGGCGCAGTTGCCGGAGTTCTGCTGACGGTGTGGTGCATGGATGCGATTCTTGCGCTGACACCGCCGAACGTGCTGAGGTTTCGCGAGGCGACGATTGATTTGCGCGTGCTCGCTTTTACCACGCTCGCTGCTGTGCTGGCCGGAGTTCTCGTTGGCGTCTGGCCGGCCTGGCGAATCTCCCACTCTAATTCGATCTCACTCGCGCTGCACGAATCAGGCGGTCGCGGTTCGAGTGAAGGATTGAACCGACAACGCATGCGATCCGGTTTGGTAATCATGCAAGCTGCGCTGGCGATTGTGCTGCTGGCAGGCGCAGGATTAACATTGAAAAGCTTTTGGAACGAGCAGAACGCACCGCTCGGTTTCGACCCGCATGGTGTAGTAAATTTCGAAATTGCATTGCCCATTGGGAAGTACAAGACAGGCGAGCAAAGAAACGCGTTTTGGACGCAATTGTTGCGACGCGTGCGGAGTATTCCGGGAGTCGAGGCGGCAGCCATCAGTTCGAACAGCCCATTCGACGACACTGAAAATGACAATTATTTCCACGTAACCGGCACCCCGCCGGTGCCCGCCGATCAAAGGCCTACCGCGGAAATCACCTCGGTTTCGCCCGATTACTTCCGTGTGATGCGAATGCCGATTCTTCGCGGTCGCGGATTTGGTTCTGAAGATCTACCGGGTGAAAAGGGACACTCGCGTTCCATTGTCATCGACGAATCGTTCGCGCAAAAATATTTCGCAGAAAAGGGCCCAATCGGGCAGCACATCGATGACAACGACACATTGGACGAACATGCGCCGCCGATGACGGTTGTTGGCGTTGTCCCTCGAACGCGCAACGAAGCTCCGGGCGAATTGAATGTGGAGTCGCTGCATCTCGTGGAGCAGTACGTGCTGGCATCGCAGGATCCGCAGTCGGAAAGTCAGCTGCATATTCGTACGGACCTGAGCGACATCGCACCCATCGTGGCTGCGGTGAAGCGCGAAGTAGAAGCCCTCGATCCGGACCAGCCGATCGGTCACATTACCACCATGGACGAAGCCATTGCGTCAAGTTTGGCGACGCGCCATTTGACCATGGTGTTGTTAGGCGCGTTTGCCGTGCTGGCTCTGGTGCTCGCGAGCGTTGGCCTCTACGGTGTAATGGCGCTTACGGTTACACAACGGACTCGCGAACTCGGTATCCGTATGGCGCTCGGCGCGGAGCGCACAAACATTTTCAAGCTCGTGCTTGGCCAGGGCATGACGCTAATGGCAATTGGCATTGGAATCGGTCTCGTCGGCGCGATTGCAACAGGCCTGGCGTTGATGTCGTTGCTTTACAATGTTGGTGCGATCGACATCGGCGCCGTGATGGCCGCGGTGTTTTCGCTGTTGATCGTCGCGCTGATTGCCTGCTGCGTCCCGGCTCGCCGCGCCACGCGGGTCGATCCAATCGTGGCTTTGCGAACGGAATGACGTTATGATTCGTCAACTTCAATTCGCGTTTCGACAGCTGATCAAAAATCCCGCGTTCTCGGCCGTCGCAATTTTAACACTTGCGCTGGGAATCGGTGCGAACACCGCGATCTTCAGCATTATCAACGCCGTCTTGCTGCGGCCCTTGCCGTATCCTCAGGCCGATCGAATCATGGTCCTCAATGAATCGTCCGGGCCGGGGCAGGATTTCTCGGTCGCGCTCCCGGATTATTTCGATTGGCAAAAGGACAACACCGTTTTCGAACACCTCGCCGCGACTCATAAGGAGTCGCGCAATCTCAGCGGAATTCCGGGACGCGACCCGGAGCGCGTTTCGTGCGCTTCGGTCACGCGAAACTTTTTTAACATCATCGCACTGCCGCCGCAGATCGGCCGGACCTTCGGCGAAGAGGAAGACAAAATCGGCGGGCCGCCGGTTGTGGTGATCAGTGATCGGCTTTGGCAACGCGCATTCAATCGCGATCCAAAAATTCTGGGGCAAGCAATGACGCTTCACGATCAGAGTTTCACCGTGATCGGCGTCATGCCACGGCAGGTGACGTCGCCGCAGGATACGGATGTGTGGTTGTCGATGATGCGGCGCAGCAATAACCCCGCGTGGATGGACCGGTCGCATCATCCGATGATTTATGTTTGGGGTAAGCTCAAATCGGGCGTGACAGTTGAGCAGGCCCGAGCGGAAATGAAGGGGATCGCAGCGCGCCTGGAGAAAACATATCCGGACACAAACCACGGGGAAACCGCGGTCGTTACGCCGTTGCTTGATAATCTGGTCGGTAAATACCGGACGAATCTCGGACTGTTGCTAGGAGCTGTCGGTGTCGTTCTGTTAATTGCCTGTGCTAATCTCGCCAATCTGTTCGCCGCCCGAGGTGCCGCGCGAGCGCGAGAATTCGCGATCCATGCTGCAGTCGGAGCGACCCGCGGCCAAATTATCAAGAAGCTTTTGCTCGAAAGTTCTTTGATCGCGCTTCTCGGCGGAGCGCTGGGCTTTTTGTTTGCGATTTGGGTTCGCAACGGATTGGTCGCGCTGAGCCCCGGAGACGTTTCCCGGTTTCAAGAAGTCTCCTTTGATCTGCGGGTGTTGGGATTCACGTTTCTGGTCGCATCGATTACCACGGTATTTTTTGGATTATGGCCGGCATGGCAGGCCTCGCACGCGGACGTTCAACTGGCGTTGAAAGCAGGGTCTACAGGCAGTGGTGATCCGCCATCGGCCAAACGGGCTCGGGATTGGCTGGTGATTAGCGAAATTGCACTCACGCTCACTTTATTGGTCGCGGCAGGATTGGTTCTCAAAAGTTTTTCGCGACTGCAATCGCTCTCGCTCGGTTATGAGCCAAGTGCTCTTTTTACCGCACGTTTCGAGTTGCCGTGGCGTATCTACAACAACCCCGACAAAATCGAGACATTCTCCAAAACGCTCCTCGACAAAGTGCGCACGATCCCCGGTGTGCAAGACGCGGCGATCAGTTCGAACGCGCCGCTGATGGGTGGTTGGCAAACTGGCTTTTGGCGCGAAGAGAAACCGCGCCCGCAACCTTCGGATATGCCGAACAGCGATCTCGAAGTAGTCGGCGGCGATTATTTTCAGACGCTCAAAGTGCCGCTGCTTCGCGGCCGCACATTCAACGAGCTCGACACGAAAGATTCGCCACGGGTCATCATCATCGATCAGGCCATGGCCGAGCAATATTTCCCCGGCGAAAATCCAATCGGCAAGCGCCTCGGAGTTGACGTCGGCAACGACAATGAGGGCTGGGTCATGAGCGAGATCGTCGGCGTCGTGGCGAAAATGCGTTTTCATGCAGTTGACGATATGGCTCCGCTGCCGGTCATCTACTGCTCGTTAGGGCAGGCCCAGCGAACGAGCCTCACAATCTTCGTAAGATCGACAATGACCTTCGCGTCGCTGCAGCGCGCGATTCACGACGCCGTAATCTCGACCGATCCGTCGCTACCGGTGTTCGATGCGCGCCCGATGACCGATCGCGTGCGCGAAAGTTGGGGAAGCCAACGCTTGCTCAGTTTTCTTTTCTCCGTCTTCGCCTTACTGGCGTTCACGCTCGCAACTATCGGTCTCTACGGGCTTCTGGCTTACACGACGGTTAAACGTGTTCGTGAAATCGGCATTCGTCTCACGCTTGGCGCCCGGCCCAACCAAATCCGGATGCTTGTTCTTTCGCATGGAATGCGATTGCTCTTGATTGGATCGACAATCGGGTTGATCGCTGCGATCGGCCTTTCGCGCGCGTTGCAGAGTGTGCTTTTCGAAGTAAACGGCATCGATTCGCGGGTTTATCTCGGCGTCGGGCTGCTTCTCTTAATGGCGACGTTCGTGGCTTCGTGGATACCGGCACGCCGAGCATCGCGCGTTGATCCGATCGTGGCGTTGAGAGCAGAATGATATGAACGATCTCAAGTTTGCTTTTCGCCAGCTCAGCAAATCGCCCGGGTTTACCCTGGTCGCTGTCCTGACGCTCGCGCTCGGCATTGGTGCGAACACCGCAATCTTCAGCGTGGTCAATGCGGTATTGTTAAAGCCACTGCCATTTCCGTCGCCGGATCGGCTTGTTGCTATTGGCAGCACCAATCTGAGGGACCCGGACAGATCTCATCAATTCAATTCGATGTCTTATCCGGACTTCTTCGATTACCGGACTCAAAACCGGACTTTCGACTGCATGTCGAGCTATCGAGGTGGCAGTTATGCGCTCGTTAACGAAAAAGGTGCGCAAAACGTCCAGGCATTAAGAGTCAGCGCGCAATTCTTCGACGTCCTCGGTGTGAAACCAGCGATCGGCCGCGCGTTTGTTCGCGAGGACGAACAAGTTGGAGGCGGACCGGGAGGATTCAAGGTTATTCTTACCCACGATCTGTGGATGCAGGTATTCAACGGAGATAAAACGGCGATCGGTCGCACGCTGCGCATCCAGGGCCATTCCTACACCGTCATTGGAATCATGCCGCGCGGATTTCAATTTCCGTTCGAAGCGCCGGCCACCGAAATGTACGTCACATCTGCGGAGGATGCAGCCACCGCGGACGGAACCAAGCCGAATACGGAACAGCGCGGCAATCACATGCTTTTGGGTCTTGGCCGACTCAACCTGGGCGTGACCGTGGCGCAGGCCGATGCCGATCTGCGAACGATCGCGGCTGCATTGGAAAAAAAATATCCGGACACGAACACGCAATTTGGTGCCGCTGTCGCGCCGCTTCGCAATGAGATGGTTGGGGACGTGCGCACCGCGCTTTACGTGCTCTTCGGTGCGGTCGTTTGCGTATTGCTTATCGCAAATGCCAACGTTGCGAATCTGATGCTGGCGCGCGCCACTGTGCGCGGAAAGGAGATCGCTTTGCGGGCAGCGCTGGGCGCGACGCGCACGCGGATCATTCGCCAATTACTCACGGAAAGTTTGTTGATTGCGGGGACCGGCGGCTTGCTCGGTCTGTTTATCGCGAAGTGGGGAACTGATGCCCTCATCATGACGGTGCCTCAAAATATTCCGCGCATCGGCGCGATCCAACTCGATGGCGCCGTTCTCGGCTTCACCCTGCTCGTTTCCATCGCCACCGGCGTCGTTTTCGGATTAGTTCCGGCCTGGCACGCATCACGTGTCGATTTGAACAATGCACTCAAAACAGGTGCGCGAATCGGCACCGGAGGCGAACACAGGCATCGTTTCCGTAACGGACTTGTCATGGGGCAGATCGCGCTCGCACTGGTTCTGCTGGTTTGTGCCGGTTTATTGATTCAAACATTCGCCCGGCTAGGTCGCGTCCAGACTGGTCTGCGCACCGAAAATGTTTTCACCGCGCGCGTGAATTTGCCGGAAGCATCCTATCCGCGACCAGCGAACGTGAACGCATTTTTCGATCAATTACTTGCGAAACTCCGGGACATCCCGGGCGTCAATTCTGCCAGCATTATTCTGCCTCTGCCGCTGACGGGGAGTCATATAACGACTGATTTCGATATAGAAGAGCATCCGCTGCCGGAAGGCCAACGGCACGATGCTCCCATGCGCATCACCGGGTTGGATTATTTCCAAACGATGGGTATCCCGCTTTTGCAGGGAAGAGTGTTCAAGGAAACGGACAAATTTGACTCGCTTCCTGTCGTCATAGTGAATGAGCGCTTCGCGGAGAAATTTTTTCCAGGACAAAATGCGGTCGGCAAACGCATTCAGCCCGGCTGGGGCGTCGGTGATGAAAAGCCCAGGATGCGTCAGATCGTCGGCGTGGTTGGGAATGTCCGGTACCTTTCGCTTCAGAAGGATTTCACGCCGGAAATGTACGTGCCGGCCACACAAATTCCGATTAATATCATGTCGATTGTAGCGCGCACGAGCCTGTCTGACGCCGCGGCCGTTACCACCTCAGTGCGTGATCAGCTCGCCTCGCTCGATCGCGATGTTCCGCTTACTCACGTTCGTGTGTTTGACGAGTACATCTCGCGAACGCTGGCCAAGCCGCGCTTTCGCTTTAACGCCTTGCTCTTATCGATCTTCGCCGGAACTGCGCTGCTTCTCACAGCGATTGGAATTTACGGGGTGCTTGCTTATTCAGTCTCGCAACGCACAAACGAAATCGGAATCCGGATCGCCCTTGGCGCCGCGCAATCGAACATTTTCCGGTTGGTCGTTGGCGAAGCGATGCTGCTGGTCGCAATCAGCATCGCGATCGGGTTGTTCGGTGCGTTCGCGGCAACGCGTTTCCTGAGCAGCCTGCTTTACGGCGTCGCCGCGTGGGATCCGATCACTTTCGCGGCAATTACGACGCTTATTGGCGTCGTTGCGTTTCTCGCTTGCTGGCTCCCGGCCCGCCGGGCTGCGCGTGTTGATCCTGTTGTCGCCCTTCGTGCCGAATGAAATCGATGCCACAAATTCCGGGGAGCGCGGGCGCCTCGCCCTCTGTGTCAAGCGCCTCGCGCGACACGATTCGGACTGTGTGCAAAGCACACAGACATTCCGAGGGTCATAGGGTTTTTGGCGGGGCGCCAAAAACAGCGGGCGAGGCGCCCGCGCTCCCCATCAAAATTCGCCTAACGAATTATAACGAATCCTTATGATCTCCGACTTCAAATATGCGGTCCGAACACTGGCGAAAAGACCAGCCTTCGCCATCGTCGCCGTCCTGACACTTGCGATCGGCATCGGTGCGAATACTGCAATTTTTTCCGTCGTGGAAGGTGCGCTGCTGCGACCATTACCTTTTTCACATCCGGAACGGCTGGTCAGGATCTATGAAGGGCTCGATGAAAATGGTGCGCGTTCGGCGTCGTTGAATCTGAGCGACCGCACCTTGGCGCGCTTCCGCGAGTTCGGGCGCGACATTTTCGAAGATGTTGCCGGTGGAACCGGAGGCGCCGCGGTCGTCGGCAAAACCACTGGCGCCCCTGCGCAGACTGTTCCTGGTGCGCGGATCACTTCGAACTTTTTCGATGTCCTTGGATTATCGCCGTCGCAGGGCCGCAGCTTCACCAAAGAAGAGGGACTCGATGAAGCTGCGAACGTCGTCATCATCAGCGACGACTTCTGGCGCAACACGCTCAACTCGCGCCTGGACGCGCTCGGTAGCACGATCGTGGTCGACGGCACGCCGCGCACAATCGTTGGTGTGATGCCGAAAGCATTCCGGCATCCGTATCGCGCGAATCTCTGGCAGCCGCTGGTGCTTGAACCTGACAATCCCACGACTCTTAACGATCACTATTTGTACGGGGTCGCACGACTCCGTCCCGGCGTCACGCCCGCGAAAGCTGAGGAGGCCGTCAAACGCATGTGCGCCATAATCAATCGTGACGATCCGAATCCCACGAATGCGCGTTCTGCCTATATGCCGCCGCTGCGGGAAAGTTTCGTTATGGATTTGCGGCCAAAAATTCTGGTCATTGTCGGTGCGGCGGTATGCGCCCTGTTGATAGCGGCAACAAACTTTGCCGGTCTGCTCCTCGCCGGCGTGATCGAGCGGGAAGGGGAGTTTGCGTTGCGAGCTGCGCTCGGAGCGAGCAGGCGACGATTGGTTAGGCAACAACTTATCCAGGCGCTCTTGCTGGCGTTTATTGGAACGGCGCTCGGTCTGCTCATCGCGTTCTGGATCACCCCGATGCTTTTCGCGCTTAGCCCTGAGGGCGCGGACGCAACCGGCAGCGCGATGCGGGAATTCGATTACGCTGCGCGACTTGATCTGCCAGTGTTCGCTTTCGCTGCGAGCGTGATGACGCTCGTCGGATTGGGCTTTGGCTTGCTTCCGGCCGTTCGCGCATCACGTACGGACTTGCGCGGTGCGATGAGCGTCACCTCACGCGGCGCAACACTCGATCGCAGCGCACGCAGATTGCTCGGCTCATTCGTCGTGATCGAGTTCGCGATTGCCGCTGCACTTCTGACCGCGAGTGTCACTGCGACGCAATACTTCCGGAAGCTGATCGAAGAACCATGGGGCTTCGAGACCAAGGATCGTCGCGCTTTCAACGTTACTGTCCCCGATCGATTCTTCCCAACCGCTGCGGCGAAACAAAACGCGCTCGAAGGTTCGCTCGCGCAGCTACGCGCATTGCCCGGCGTGAAATCCGCAACCGTCGTTTCGCCTTCGCCGATGGAAGCCTCCTGGACATTGATGCTTTTCAACGCCGAAGGAGCGCCGGCGCCCGAGCCGCGCGGGGTGTACACGGCTTACGCGCGGGTACCTGCGCCCGGCTACTTCCAAAGCATGGGCCAACCCATCCTGCAGGGGCGCGACTTCAATGCGAGCGACTCTGCCGACGCGCCGCTCGTGTGCATTATCAGCCAGAGCATTGCAAAACGTTTTTGGCCTAACGATTCTCCGATCGGCAAACGCATCCGCGGGGGACGACTGGATGGAACCGGGCCTTGGTCTACGGTTGTCGGTGTCGTGGGCGATATGAAGGCGGTCATCGATCCGCGCGACGGTGAAGTGCTCGGCATGATCGCGCGCCCGCTCGCGCAAAGGCTTGTGCATGCGACCACACATCTCGACGACATCACGTTCGTTCTGCACAGAGATAGCCGCTCCGTAGACGAGGCAGCGATCCGGGCCGCGTTGGCCCGCGTGAATCCTAATCTTGCCGCGTACAACTTTCTCTCGCTCGAAGATGCCGCCGCGCTTTCTCGCACCACTGAGCGTTTCATCTTCGTCCTCGTCTCGTCGTTCGGATTCGTCGGGCTGCTGCTTGCCGCAGTCGGTTTATACGGTTTGCTCGCGTTGCAGGTTGCACGACGCGAACGTGAGTTCGGCATCCGCAGCGCGCTCGGCGCCAGCGCCCGCCAGCTCATACAGCTTGTCGCCCGGCAGGGCGCAATGTTGCTCTTCATAGGTTTCACCGCCGGCGCGCTCGTGACTTACGGAGTCGTGCGCCTGATGCGAAACCAATGGGCCGAAATGCCCGCGCCAAATCTGATCGCATGCGTCTGCGCCGCGATCGTGCTCGGCATCGCTGTAATTATCGCCTGTTGGCTGCCTGCGCGGCGCGCCGGCCGTGTTGACCCTGTTATTGCTCTTCGAGCCGAATGATATGAACGATCTAAAATTTGCTCTTCGCCAGATTTGGAAATCGCCGGGATTTTCCGCGCTCGCGATCATCACGCTTGCGATTGGGATCGGGCTTAACACTGCCATTTTTAGTTTGATCAATGATCTGTTCCTGCGGGGACTGCCGTTTAAAGAGCCATCGCGCATGGTTCATCTTTTTGGCGGCGATAAGTCGCGCGATCTGGAAGACATCGGCGTATCAACGCCGCGATACCAGCATTTTCGCGACGGTCAGACGGTGTTCGACGAATTAGCCGCAGAAAATTTCTTTCTCTTTACGCTCACCGGTCCTGGCGATCCGGTCCAGGTTTTCGGTGGTCGTTTGACCTCGAACTATTTCGACATGCTCGGCATTCGCCCGATTCTCGGACGCAACTTTTTGCCGCAGGAGGAAGAAGGCGCCGATGTTGCGCTGGTAACGAAGAATTTTTGGCAGAAGCGCCTCGGCGGCGATCCGAACGTGATCGGACGCAGCATTACGCTCGACGGCACCGCACACACAATCGTAGGAGTTCTGCCGAACATGCCGGCAACGTGGTTCGGCGCGAATCCCGTGGCGGAGGTATGGACCACGAAGCCGTTTCAGCTTCCCGGTTTCACCTATGAACGAATGATGCGCGGCACGAGCTTCCTGCGCGTGGTCGGTCGAATGAAGCCAAACGTTACCCTCAATCAGGTGAAAGCAGCGCTTCCGTCGCTGGACCAAAGTTATCGAACACAATATCCAACCAAGATTGACAGCGGCTTCACGACCACGGTAAAAACGCTGCCGGAAGACGTGACCGAAAATTTCCG
>Ga0210142_1000182_pt1 | contig 14475 bp, 19 predicted proteins | sample Goodyear_PhragC__FD_184869 | JGI IMG/M metagenome (GOLD analysis project Ga0210142, IMG submission 184869) | Wetland microbial communities from San Francisco Bay, California, USA, that impact long-term carbon sequestration - Goodyear_PhragC_D2... | ecosystem: Environmental > Aquatic > Marine >...
CGGCCCCGTGGACCTGTCGGAGTTCGAGGTTCGCGCCGCGTGAGCGGTGCGACCGGAGCGCCTGCGTATGATGAACGAGATGACTGAACCCACTCTCAAGGACAAGGTCGAGGAGCTGATCCGGGAGAACCAGGTCCTTCTCTTCATGAAGGGCAACCCGGAGGCCCCTCAGTGCGGCTTCTCCATGCGTGTCGTCAACGTGCTCGAGTCCTACGGGGTCGAGTACGGGGCGGTCGACGTGCTTCCGGCTCTCCAGCCGCTGCGCGAGGTGACCGCCGAGATCTCCGACTGGCAGACCTTCCCCCAGCTCTACGTCAAGGGCGAGCTGGTGGGCGGCGCCGACATCGTCGAGGAGATGGACGAGTCAGGCGAGCTGGCCGGCCTGCTCGGCGTCGAGCAGCCGGAGCGCCCGGCGATGTCTGCCAAGCAGGAGCTCCAAGCGGACCCGCAGCAGAGCCCGCCGATCCAGATCCAGCGCTAATCGCTCAGGCGAATCGGGCTAGACCGCGGCGGCCTTCTCGGCCGTGTCTTCCTTCACCTGGAAGGAGGAGCCGCAGCCGCAGGCTGCTTCTACGTTCGGGTTGTTGACCGAGAAGCCGGCGCCCTGGAGGCCATCGACCCAGTCGACCTCGGAGCCGTAGACGAACTGCATGCTCGTCTTGTCGACGACGACCGCGACGCCATCCGATTCAAATCGATGGTCGCCGTCCTTGGGAGCGTCGAAGGCGAGGGCGTACTGGAAGCCGGAGCAACCGCCGCCGCGAACCGCGACGCGAAGGGCCTGCTCGGTCCCGTTCTCCTGCTCGCCGAGCAGCTCCTGGATCTTGGTCGCCGCCTTGTCGGTCAGCGTGATGGGCTGTGGTGCCTCACTCATCGACAAGCATTGTAGAGCCCTCATCCCCCGGCTCCTCAGCGTTTTCCCCGGATTCCTCCCCGTAGGCCCAGTCGAGGTACTGCACGATCCGTCGCGAGTCGCTGACGACCTGGTCGCCGTCGACCAGCACGGGCACGTACGGCTGCTTGGTCAGCTCGACGATCTCGGGGCGCCGCGAGCGCCGGCGCTGGACCCGCTCGGTTCGATACTCGAGGCCCAGCTTCTTCAGGCGCCGGGCGACGCCGCCGCACGGGCAGAGGTAGTTCGTCGGGGTGCCGCAGCGGTAGAGGACGCGGCGTGACTCGCTCATCAGGTGAAGGGAAGCACGGACAGGGCCCGGCCGGTGGCGCGGAGCGCCAGATCGGTGAGGTGGTGGCCCTCGGCGCGCTTGCCGAGCTCCTCGAGCTGCCAGCGGACGGTGTCGTCGAGCGTCTCCTCGTGCGGGCGCGGCTCCCAGCCGAGCTGTTCGCGCGCCTTGTCGTTGCGATAGGTGAACCACTGAGTTCCCGAACGCACCTCGTCCGCCGAGGTCGGCATGTGGAGGCGGACGAGCTCCATCGCCTCGACGCTGGCCAGCGCCAGGCGGCCCTGCAGCCGCAGCGGCGGCGCCGGCACGCCGGCGATCCGGCTGAGGTCGGCGAAGAGCCGCTGCTGGGTGAAGTTCCGGCCCGTGAGCAGGTAGCGCTCGCCCTCCTCCCCGCGCTCGTCGGCCAGCACATGGCCCTTGGCCACGTCGCGGACGTCGACGATGTTGATGGCCCCGTCCAGGTAGCCGGGGATGCGGCGCAGCAACAGGCGGCGGACGAGGGCGTTCGAAGTGCCGCTCGGGTTGGGGTCGTCGGGACCGAGCACGAAGGACGGGTTGACGATCGTCACCGGCAGCCCCTTGGCCGCCGCCCGCATGGAGACGAGCTCGGCCTCGTGCTTGGAGTTGATGTAGGCGATACCGAGGCGGCCCACCGTGAAGGGCTGGTCCTCGTCGATGGTCTCGCCCTTCCTCGCGGCCCCGACCGCGCTGGAGCTGGAGGTGAGGACCGCCTTGACGACGCCGGCGCGAAGGGCCTCCTCCATCACGTTGCGGGTTCCCTCGACGTTGACCTCGAAAACGCGGTCCCGGGCCCGGGTTCGCATCGAGGTCGTTCCGGCCACGTGGAAGACCCGCTCGACTCCCTTCATCGCCTTGCGGACCGCCTTGCGGTCCGTCACGTCTCCAAGAGCGCGTTCGAACTCGATCCCCGCGAGCGGCTCGGTGTTGCTCTCCTTGCGGACCAGCAGCCTCAGGTCGTCGCCGCGGCGAGCGAGCTCTCTGACGAGATGGAGGCCGACAAAGCCCGTCCCGCCGGTGACGAGCGTCTTGGACATACGGCGGGCATGGTAGAACGCTCGGATGCCCTCGACCGCGGTCGTCGCCGACACGACCTCATATCTGCCGCGCGAGCTCCTGGAGAAACACGACGTCCGAGAGGTGAGCCTCTACGTGGGGCTCGAGGGAAAGCAGGATCGCGAGTCGGACATCACCGACCTTCACGACTTCTACGAGCGCCTGCGCGTCTCCGACCAGACGGTGACGACGTCGCAGCCGTCCGTGGGGGACTTCATCTCCGTCTACGAGCCGCTGCTGGCCGAGGGCAAGGAGATCGTCTCGATCCACCTCTCCTCGGGGATCTCCGGCACCTGCGAATCGGCGATGCAGGCGCGGGAGCGCCTAACCGCCGACGGCAAGGGCGGGGAGCGGATCGAGGTCTGCGACTCGCGGACCGGCGCCGGGGGGATGGGACTGATGATCCTGGCGGCGGCGCACGCCGCCGAGAAGGGCGCGGGCGCCGCCGAGGTGAAGGAGGCCGCCGAGGCCGCGCGCGAGGACCTCAGGATCTGGTTCGCGGTCGACACGCTCGACTACCTGCGGCGGGGCGGCCGGATCGGCGCGGCGCGCGCCTGGATCGGCACCACGCTGAAGATCAAGCCGATCCTCACCCTCGAGGAGGAGATCACCCCGATCGAACGCGTCCGCACCCGGAGCCGGGCCTTCGAGCGGATGGTCGGCTACGGGCGCCAGCGCCACGAGGCCGGCGCCGACGCCTGGGTCGTCCAGCACGTCCAGGACCCTGAGAACGCCCAGCGCCTGGTGGATGCCTGCAAGCCGATCTTCGGCTCCGACCCGGTGTTCACCTCCGAGGTCGGCCCCGTGATCGGCGCCCACGTCGGCCCCGGGCTGCTCGGGATCGGCGGGATTCCCAGGTCGTACCTGGAGTCGTGACGAGTTAGTCAGCCGCCCACCATCAAACGGGTGGCGCCTAGCGGCGCCCCCTCGCACGAAGCGCGATCGCGCCGCCGATCAGGAAGCCGACCACAGCCGCGCCGACCGCGAGCTCCGAGCGGTGCTCACGGATCTGACGGCGGACGTCCGTCACCTGCACCCAGCGGGTGCGCAGCGCATCGACCGAGCGTGAGAGCTCATGCCGCTGCTGGACAATGTCGTTCCGGATCTGCTCAGCGGAGCGGCTGCCGGGTGGGGGCGGCGAGAAGCGCCCGTTGCCTCCGGTGGGAAGGGTGGTGCGGCCGGCGGGGGTGCTCACGATGAATCCTCCTGTCCGTTCGGTCCGTCGAAGGCTGCCTTGATCTCCTTGGCCTCCTCGATCGCCATGTCGGGGGTCGGGGGGGCCGCGCGCTTGAAGGCGCGCCAGGCGAACAGCCCCGCGCCGGCGGCGATCAGCAGGAAGAGCGCCGCCTCCACGAAGAAGCCGGCCCAGAAGTTGTCGAAGACCAGGTCGTTGAGGATCCAGGCGACGCCCTCCATCAGCAACGCCAGAGCCAGCAGCACGAACACGCCGGCCGCCAGTCCCGCCACCGACCCACGAAGCAGGCTGTTGAACTTCTCGGTGACCTCGGCCTTGGCGAGCTCGATCTCCTCGCGGATCAGGACCGAGGCCCGGTCGGAGACCTCGAAGACGAGCTCGCCGACGCTCATGTCCTCGGGCACCCGGTCGCCGTCCGCCGGGGTCGGCTCGGCCTGCCCCGCGGGCTTGGCCTGGGCGGGCCCGGCCCCTTCGGTGCTCTCGCCGTCGGTCATTCGGGCGGCTCCTCGTTGAAGACGCGGCGCCAGATCACCTCGGAGAGCCGGTGCGCCGCGACGGTCGCGAGCGCGCCGGTGGCCGCGAGCAGCCCGGCCCAGATCAATCGCCTCAAGATTTCGCTGTCCATGCTGTGCCTCCTCTGCCTCGGGGGTCGCGCTACCCGGGCTCTTGCGAGGAGTAAACCAAGTCGGCGGCCTGCTCGGCGGGTTGCCCCGCGGTGCGCTCGGCGTATGTCGCCCAGCGCTCGAAGAAGGTCCGGTAGACCGCGTGGGTCCAGCCGGGATCGGCGGCCTCGAGCAGGCCGTGTGAGCCGTGCGGCAGGATCCAGACCCGGACGAGGTCGTTGCCCTTGGCCGCCTCGGCCAGCATCCGGGCGTGCTCGACCTTGACTATCGGGTCGTCCTCGGGATGCAGGATCAGCAGGGGCACCTTCGCGCCCGGCACGTGGTCGAGGCCCCTCGCCTCGGTCCAGATCTCCTCGGCGTCCACCTCGTAGTACGGCGCGGAGACATGCTCCATCACCTGCTGCATGTCCTCCGCCTCCGGTGGCCAGCGGCCGGAGCGCACACGCGAGATCAGAGCCGCCTCGAACGCCTTGTGAATCGGATAGCGGGGATGGCCCCGCGGCACGGGCTCGGAGAGCCGCTCCCAGGCCAGCTTCGGCACCGCGGGAGGAGAGACGGCGAGGATCCCGCCATCCAGCGTCGTGGGGGCGTCGTCCTGGTCGCAGGCATTGAGCACCGAGCTGCCACCGAGCGAGATCCCCAGGGCGCCGACGCTGGTTCCCCCGAGCTCCTTCATGTAGCGCGCCAGGCTGAGGATGTCGAGGCTCTCCTTCCAGCCGGCCGTGGACGGCGCCGGACTGGTCAGCTCGGTCATCCCGAAGCTGCGCAGGTCCAGGGCGGCCACGTTGAAGCCCCACTCGTAGAAGGCCCGGACCGCAATCTGGCGGACGTAGTCGAACCGGCTTGAGGTGAAGAGCCCGTGGATGACGATCAGCGAGGGCCGAGCCGCCTCCTGCAGCGCGATGGAGGCCGCGATCCGCTCGCCGTCCGCCCCCTCGACGATGTGGTCATTGAACTGGCCGGGGTAGCGGTATCCGATCACGGCGCCCTCCCGATGCTGCGCGACCACGAAGTTCGAGATGTCGGCAAGTCCCCGGCGGAGCTCAGCGACGTCGGAATGGCGCAGGTGCTCCGGGATCGCCTGCAGATCCCGCATCACCGCATCCATGTCCCGCTCGCGCTCCGGCGGCACCGGCAACGGCCGCCTGCCGCGGCGCTCGAGCGCGACCAGGAAGTTCCGCAGGCGGCCGCCGATCAGCTGGCCGAAGAGCCAGAGGGGCAGCAGGATCAGGCCCAGCAGGACGTTGGCGAGCTTCGCGGCGCCGTGCAGGGCGCGGTCCTGGCGCTGGGTCCTTGCCAGTCCCTCCCACATGGGGAGCTAGGCGACCGCGTCGCTGACGGGGCGGGGCTCAAGCCCGTCGCAGATGGTCTCGACGACCAGCCGCTTGGCGCGCTCGTAGTCGTCGTCGGCGCCAGGGATCGAGCCGAAGATCCAGCCCGTGAGCAGCTGCTCGATCGCGCCGTAGAAGACCATCGCGGCGAAGCTCGGGTCCACGTCGTCGCGGAACTCCCCGGCCTCCTGGGCATCGGAGACGATCTCGGCGACGAGGTCGTAGGCCTGGCGGATCTCGGGCAGATGGGTTTGGCCGAAGGAGTTGGCCGCCCTGGTGACCTCGACGATGATCACCTTCATCAGCTCGGGCTCGTGGCGATAGGACTCGACGATGAAGTTGGCGACCCCGGCGAGCTTGTCCCGAGGCGCGGCGTCGCTGTTCCGAACCTCCAGGCTCGCCTCCACGAGCAGCGCCCAGCGCTCCGTGAAGAGCTCGTTGAGCATCTGCTCCTTGGAGTCGAAGTAGTGGTAGACGAGCCCGTAGGCCACGCCGGCCTCCGCCGCGACGTCGGAGACCCGGGCGCTGTGGAAGCCCTGGCGGGCGAAGACGGTGATCGCGGCGTCGAGGATCGCGCGGCGCTTGTCCGGGGCGGGAACCTGGGCCATCAGGGCGCTCCGGCGGCCGTGGCGGGCTCCGCGACCGAGGCCTGGACGCCGTTCGCCTGGCCGTTCTCGGGCCAGCGGTAGGCGTCGGGACGCCTGTTCCGCAACGAGGGCAGGCTGTCGCGCATCTCGTTCTGGATCGCGAAGTCGAGGTCGGCGGAGACGAAGCACTCCGTGTCGGCGGCCTGGGTCAGGACGACGCCCCAGGGGTCGACGAGCATCGAGCGCCCGTAGCTGCGGTAGTGCGGCGGCGCGAACCCGATCTGCCCGGCGGCGACCATGAAGACCTGGTCCTCGATCGCCCGGGCGCGAATCAGGGTCTCCCAGTGGTCGCGTCCGGTGCGCTCGGTGAAGGCGGAGGGAACGGTTATCAGCCGAGCTCCGCGCAGGGCGAGGATCCGGTAGAGCTCGGGGAAGCGGAGGTCGTAGCAGATGGTCAGCCCGACCATCGCGCCGCCGGCCTCGCCGAGAACGATCTCGTCCCCGGCCTGCTCGACGGCGGACTCCCGGTAGGCGACGTCCCCGACATCGACGTCGAACATGTGGATCTTGCGGTAGACGGCGCGCTGCTTGCCGTCGGGGCCGAACATGACCGAGGTGTTGGCGAGCCGCTCCCATTCCGGGACGACCTCCGGCACGCTGCCGGCCACCAGGTGGATCCCCAGCTCGCGCGCCCAGCCGGACGCGGCGGTCAGCGCGGGGCCATCGAGCGGCTCCGCGCAGGAGCGGATCGCCTCCGGCGGGCCGAGGACCGTCCACTTCTCCGGCAGGACGATGAGCTCGGCGCCGTCGGCGGCCGCCCCGCGAACCAGGCGCTCGGCAACCTCCAGGTTGCGGTCATATTCGTCGGTGGAGTTGAGCTGTACGGCGGCGGCGCGCATATCTCCCCAAGGCGCTGCCCGGCTCGCGCGGTGCGATCCAGGTGGGTTGACTGACCAGTCAATCTAGCGGGTAAGCGGGGGATACCCCGCATAGGATGGGGCCGATGCGGGCTCTCGTCACAGGGGCAACGGGCAAGGTCGGCCACGCGATCGCCTCCGCACTTCTCGATCGGGGCGATCAGGTGCGGGCACTGGTCCGCGACCCAATGCGAGCGGCGAGCGTGCTGCCCGCCGGCATCGAGCCCATTCGTGGCGACGTCAATGACACGGAGAGCCTGGCGGCCGCGGTCGACGGCTGCGAGCTTCTCTTCAACTCGATGGGCATGCCCGAGCAGTGGGTCAAGGACGAGGCCATCTTCGACCAGGTGAACGCGGTGGGCAGCGGGCAGTTGGCCGCAGCCGCCAAGCGCGCCGGCGTCCGCCGCTTGGTCCACACCTCGACGCACGACGTCTTCCACGCGGACACCGGCGAGCGCTTCGACGAGACCATGCTGGCCGACTACCCGAAGGGCACGGCGTACGAGCGCTCCAAGCAGCACGCCGAGGAGCTGGTGCTGGCCGAGCGCGACGGCATGGAGGTCGTGATCCTCAACCCCTCCGGCGTGTACGGGCCGACACCCTCGCCCACGCCCTCATTCGAGAACGGGCTCTTCGAGCCGGTTGTCCGCAAGCGCCTGCCGGCGGTGCCCCCCGGGGGAACCGGGTACGCGTTCGTGGAGGGCGTCGCGGCGGGCCATCTGCTGGCGGCCGACAAGGGTGCCGACGGCGAGCGCTACATCCTGGCCGATGGCTACGGCAGCTTCAAGGAAATCGCCGAAACGGTCAAGGAGGTCGCCGGCCGCGGCCGTGTCCCGCCCGTGATGCCGGTGCCGGTCGCGAAGACGATCGCCGGCGTCGGCGCCGGAATCTCCCGCGTGATCCGGCGCCCGCCGCTCCTGCCGAAGGGCCAGCTCACCTACTTCCTCTGGCAGGCCCATCCGGACTCCTCGAAGGCCCAGCGCGAGCTGGGCTGGCTGACCACGCCCCTCGACGAGGGCATTCGCAAGACGCTCCACTCGATGGGCCTGCTGTGAGGCAACCGCCCGGGCCCTTCCGCGAGCAGTTCTGGCGCAGTCCCCTGCGTGGGCCCTGGCTCGCCTCGATCCTGGGTTCGGCCCTCCTGCCGCTGATCGTCATCTGCGCGCTCACCGGCTTTCTCTCCCAGGCCGCCTACAACCCGTCGCTGGGAGACAACTCGCCGCTTCCGGGCGGTGGCATCGGCATCAACCTCTACTTCTTCAGCTGGCCCACCTCACCCTCCTGGATCTACGCGCTGACCCAGGGGCTGCACGTGATCAGCGGCGTGATGGCGATCCCCCTGCTGCTGGTCAAGCTCTGGGCGGCGATGCCGAAGCTGTTCGAGTGGCCGCCGTTCCGGAGCCTCGCCCGTAGCCTGGAGCGCGCCAGCCTCGTCCTCCTGGTCGGCGGCAGCATCTTCGTCTTCTTCACCGGGCTGGGCAACATCCAGATCTGGTACCCGTGGTCCTTCAGCTTCGTCCCCGCCCACTACTACGCCGCGTTCATCTTCCTCGGGGCGCTGGCCCTGCACGTCACCCTGAAGCTCCCGGTCGTCCGCCGGGCCTTCCGGGAGGAGGGCGTCGTCCGGCCGCTCCGCGACGACCGCGCGCACACCAGGGCCGAGCCGGCCGAGCACGGCACCACCGCCCCGGTCGAGCCCGCGCCGCCGACGATGTCGCGTCGCACCCTGCTGGCGACGGTCGCGGCCGGGTCGGCGGGGCTCGGCGTGATGGCCGCGGCCCCGGTCATCGGCGGGCCGATTCGCGAGCTCGCCCTGCTCGCGCCCCGCGGCCAGTCGCTTGGCGACGGGCCGAACGACTTCCAGGTCAACCAGACCGCGAAGGCGGCGGCAATCCGGCCCGCCCAAACGGGTCCGGATTGGCGCCTGGTTCTCGAGGGCGCGCAGCGGGTCGAGCTCTCCCGCGAGGAGCTGATCTCGATGCCCCATTGCACCCACGACCTCACCATCGGCTGCGTCGAGGGCTGGTCGACAACGCAGAGCTGGACCGGCGTCCGCCTCAGGGAGCTGGCCTCGCTCGCCGGCGCGCCGAAAGGAAGCGACGTCGAGGTGGTTTCGCTGCAGCGGGGGGACGGCTTTAACCACGCCGTACTCAGCTCCGGGCAGATCGCCGACGACCGATCCCTGCTGGCGTTCAAGGTCAACGGTGCCGATCTCTCGCTCGACCACGGCTATCCGGCGCGGGTGATCGTTCCGGGCGCACCCGGGGTTCACTGCACGAAGTGGGTCAAGTCGATGACCTTCAGTCAGGCCTGAGATGACGCGGATGCGCGAGCTCTACGGCTCCTCCCAGCTCCACCTGCTGGCGGTGATCGTGACGATGAGCTTCGCCCTTTACGGCACCATCCGGATCGCGCAGGGCTCCGACGCCCTCAATACCTTCATCTGGTTCGGCGGCGCGATCGTGGCACACGACCTGATCTCGTTTCCGCTCTACTCGGGGCTCAATCTGATCGCGCACCGTTCTCTGGTCGGCCCCCTGGGGGGTCCCACCGCCGAGCGCGCCGTACCGCTGATCAACTACGTCCGAGTGCCCACGATCCTCTCGGGCTTCGCCCTCATCACCTGGTTCCCGCTGATCCTCGGCCTGACCGAGCACAACTACCGAATGAAGTCGGGACTCAATCCCGACATCTTCCTCGGGCGCTGGTTGCTGCTCACCGGAGCGCTGTTCCTGGGCTCCGCCCTGATCTACGCCGTGCGACTGCGGCGGGCCACGCGGTCCGCTGCCTCGCGCGAATCGGCATAGGCGTTCCCCGTGCCGGACCTCAGGAGCGCCGGCCGACCCCGGGCACGAAGCGGCCGACCCGCGAGGTGTAGGCGCGGTAGACGTCGCCGTGGGTGCGGACCAGGTATGGCTCCTCGACCACCCGCACCACGAGCTCGAGGCCGAGCGCGATCACGACGACGGCCCCGAAGGCAAGCCAGGTCGGCACCATCAGCGCGAAGCCGGTCCAGCCGACGATCATGGCCGAGTAGATGGGGTTGCGGCAGATCCTGAACCAGCCGCCGGTGACGAGGTCCGTTCCCTGGTCGTCGCTGACGCCGATCCGCCATGACGGCCCCATACCGAGCTGGGCGCCGAAGACGGCGAGGCCGCCACATGCCGCCAAGACGATGCCGACCGCGTGCACAGCATCGACGTCAATCGAATTGATCGTCTCGAGGTTGTGATTGAGAACGAGGTTCAGCGACACGATCGCCATGGCCATCCCGCCGACGAACAGGACTCCACTGAGCCAGTCGAGCGGGCCGGAGTCCCCGCGCAGCCCGATCAGGCCGGTGTCGCCGGTGCGCCGCAGCTGGATCGCAACCCGCACGAACAAGGTGAGGATCAGGAAGACGACCAGCATGGCGGCGGCGAGCTTCGCCATCGCCCACTACTTCGACTTGTCGCTGCTGCCGTTCGAGTCCGGCTCGGCGCCGCGCCGGGCCTCCAGCTCCGCCACCAGCGCCTTGGTGTGCAGCGCGGCCAGCAGGTCGTTGAGCGGCGCATCACCGGCCTCGATCAGCGCCATCGCCTCGTCGGGATCCATCTCGCCCGCGAGGCGCTCCATCAGCACGTCGACCTCCTGCTTGACCAGCTCCGCCATCGCCTCCTTGTAGCGGAGGGTGTCGTAGACCGTGAAGCCGATCCGCTCCTCGTAGCCGCCGGCGCGGAAACGGCTGATCGCCTCGACGATCCTGAGATCGCTGGGGGAGTAGCCGCCGTCGTCGGGCGTGAGAACCTCGAGCTCCGCGAGGCGGTCGAGCACGTCCTGGGGGACGTCGTAGCGGTGGCGGACCTCGGCGGCGCTGATCCGCTCGCTCTCCCCCTCCAGCGCGTGCTCGAGCAGCCTGTCCCCGAGCTCGATCAGCGCCCTGGCGCGATCGGGGTCCTCCTCGAGCAGGTCCTTGATCACCCGCAGCGGCATGTAGCGCTCCTCCTGGAGCTGCTTGATCATCTTGATCCGGTCGACGAACTCGGCCGGGTAGTAGGCCATGTTCCGCGATGTCTTGACCGGCTCGGGGAGCAGTCCCTCGCGGAGGTAGTGCTTGATCGTCGCGGCCGAGACGCCCGAGGCGCGCGCGAGCTCGCCCATGCGCAGCATCTCCTCGTTCTGAGTCTTCGCCTTCGCCGCGCTCATGCGAGGAATGTCTCCTCCCGCTTGGCGGTGTCCGGGCCCTTGGCCGCGCCGGACTCCTCCAGTGCCTGGATCTCCTCGGCGGCGTAGCCGCTGTCGGCGAGGATCTCCGCCGTGTGCTCGCCGAGCGCCGGCGCCGGCCGCTCGATGCTCGCCGGGGTCCGCGACAGCTTGATCGGGAAGCCGAGCTGCGTGATCTCCCCCATCTCGGGCTGCTCGTAGGTCACGGTCATCTCCCGCTCCCTGACCAGCTCGGACTCGAGGGCCTCATCGAGCTCCAGGATCGGCTCGATCATCGCGTCGTGCTCGTCGTTGAAGGCCTTCCACTCGTCGCGCGTACGCGTCTTGAAGATCTCGGCGACCTGCTTGTGCGCGTCCGAGCCGGGCTTCTCGAATTGCTTCTCGATCAGGTCGGGGCGCTCGACCGCCTGGCAGAAGCGCCCCCAGAACTTCGGCTCGAGCGCGCCGCACGTGACCCAGCCGTCGGCCGCCTCGTAGGGCCGGTAACAGATGATCCCCCCGGAGAGCATGATGTTGCCGCGCTCCGGCACCTCCCCGGACCCGAAGTAGCGGGCCGCCTCCATCACCAGCCACGAGAGCGAGCCGTCCGTCATCGAGATGTCGACCATCTGCCCCTGACCGCTTCGCCGGGCCTCCTGGAGGGCGGCCAGGATCCCGACCGCCGCCATCAGCCCGCCGCCGCCGAGGTCGGCGATCTGGGCGCCGGACTGAATCGGCGGCCCGCCGGCTTCGCCGGTCAGCCCGAGGATCCCGTTCAGCCCCAGGTAGTTCATGTCGTGGCCGGCGCGGTCGCGGTTCGGCCCGTCCTGGCCATAGCCGGTGATCGGGCAGTAGACGAGAGCCGGGTTGGCCTGGCTGAGAACGTCGAATCCGACGCCGAGCTTGTCGAGCACGCCCGGCCGGAAGCTTTCGACCAGGACGTCGGCGGATTCCACCATCTTGAGCAGCGCCCGCTGTCCGCCCTCCTGCTTCAGGTCGAGGCGAACAGAGCGCTTGTTGCGGTTGAGCGCCAGGTAGATCGCCGAGCGGGTGCCGAGCGGCGTGTGCTCCTCCGAGCCGTAATAGGGCGGGGCCCAGCGCACGTAGTCGCCCTGACCCGTGTCCTCGACCTTGATCACGTCCGCGCCCAGGTCGGCGAGCAGCAGCGTGCAGAAGCCGCCGGGGAGCAGCCTCGTCAGGTCCAGGATCTTGACGTCGGAGAGCGGCCTCTCGCTCATGCCTTCGCCTCCGCCCGCTTGGCCGGCCCCGGACGCGAAGCGGAGGAGCCGGCGTTATGCAGACCGAGCAGCTCGCGGGCCTCTCGGACCGTGGCCGGGCGCCGCCCGACATCCTCGGCCATCTGGCGGGCCTTGGCGATCAGCTCGCCGTTCGACTTGGCCATCTCCCCGTCGGGCATATAGAGGTTGTCCTCGAGGCCGGCGCGGACGTTGCCGCCCAGGTTGAGGGAGGCCGCCAGCAGCTTCCACTGATCGCGGGAGACGCCGATCACCTGCCAGTTGTTGGGCCCGTCGGCGCCGCCAGGAATCTGCTCCGACATGAAGGCGACGTTGCGCGCGTTCGGCCTGATGCCGCCGTTCACGCCCATCACGAGCGAGATCTGCAGCGGCGGCTCGAGCAGGCCCATGTCGAGGTAGGGATCGAGGTTGGCGACGTGGCCGGCGTCGAAGCACTCGTGCTCGGGCTGGATCCCGAGCTCGTTCATCTCGGTGAGGAACTGGGTGATCGTGTCGAAGCTGTTCTCGAAGACCGCCTTGAAGACGAAGTCCTTGCGCCGCCTGGAGTACTTCGCGTAGTTCATCGAGCTCATGTTCAGCGCGGCGACGTCCGGCCGGAGCGCGCGCAGGTACTCGAGCCGCTTCTCGATCGGCACGCCGATCGCACCGGTCGAGTAGTTGACGATCACGTCGTCGACCTCGGCCCTGATCGCCTCGGTGATCGCCTGGAAGTCCTCGATCTCGTAGGAGGGCGTGCCGTCGGGCGTCCGGGCGTGGATGTGGATCTGCGAGGCGCCCTCGTCGACCGCCCGCCGCGCCTCGGCCGCGTACTCCTCGGGCGTGTAGGGGATCGCCGGGCACTGGTCGCGGTTGGCGATCGCACCCGAGATCGAGTTGCTGATGATCACCGGGTCCTCGAAGCGGCTCATGCGGAGACCTCCAGTCCGGTCGCGGAGCGAATCGCAGCGACCAGCTCCTTCGCCTGTTCGAGCGTCTCGGGATCGACCTTTCCGGACCAGCCCGCCCAGCCTCCGTGGGCCGCCTTGATCTGCAGGATCAGCCGGTTCCCGTAGGCCTTCGCCTCGATCTTCGTGATCAGGGAGACATGCAGGCGCCGCTCGTTCTCGGTCTGGCCGCCGCCGAAGTGCTCGACGACGCGGCCGTCGAAGGCGATGACCTCGTCCTTGAGACGCACCTCGATCTGCCGGTCGGCGCTCACACCGGCATCACCCCATGCTTCTTGTGGGGCCGGTCGACGCGCTTGCCCGCCGCCATCCGCAGGCCGCGGACGATCGTCGGGCGCGTCTCGCGCGGGTCGATGATGTCGTCGATCATCGCGTTGCCCGCCGCGATGTATGGATCGATCTGCTTGCGGACCGCGTCCAACATCCCTTCCCTGGTCGCTTCGGGGTCATCCGATGCCTCGATCGCGGAGCGGCCGATGATGTTGACCGCGCCCTCGGCGCCCATCACCGAGATCTCGGCGGAGGGCCAGGCGACGATCAGGTCCGGCTCGTAGGCCTTGCCGTTCATCACGTAGTAGCCGGCGCCGTAGGCCTTGCGGACGATCACTGTCACCTTCGGCACCGTCGCGCGGGAGACCGCGTAGAGCATCTTCGCGCCGTGGCGGATGATGCCGGCGTGCTCGACCTTCGAGCCGACCATGAATCCGGGCACGTCCTGCAGGAAGACGAGGGGGATGTTGAAGGCGTCGCAGAGGTTGATGAAGCGGGCTGCCTTGTCGGCCGAGTCGTTCTCGAGGATGCCGCCGAGCTGCTTGGGCTGGTTCGCGACGATCCCGACGGGCTGGCCGCCGAAGCGAGCGAAGCAGGTGATGATCGTCTTCGCGAACTTCGGCTTGATGTCGAAGTAGTCGCCGTCGTCGGTGATCTCCCGGATCACGTCGTACATGTCGTAGGGGTGCCGTGCGGACTCCGGGACGATGTCGAGCAGTTTCTCCGACATCCGATCGTCCGGGTCCTTCGACTCGCGCAGCGGCGCGGGCTCCTCGCAGTTCGATGGGAAGTAGGAGAGGTAATCCTTGACGACCCGGATGCACTCGGCGTCGTCCTTGACCTCCAGGTCGCCGACACCCGACTTGCGGCAGTGGACCTTGGCGCCGCCGAGCTCCTCCATAGAGATGTCCTCGC
>Ga0210142_1000183_pt1 | contig 14436 bp, 14 predicted proteins | sample Goodyear_PhragC__FD_184869 | JGI IMG/M metagenome (GOLD analysis project Ga0210142, IMG submission 184869) | Wetland microbial communities from San Francisco Bay, California, USA, that impact long-term carbon sequestration - Goodyear_PhragC_D2... | ecosystem: Environmental > Aquatic > Marine >...
GCCGGCTGCGCTCCCGACTGCGAGCTGATCCTGCAGCCGGTGACGCGGGCGGAGCGTGTCGCCCTGTCCGCCCGCCAGCTCCTCGACCTGCAGGGAGCCGCATCCCGCCACCACGCCCGGGTGCGGGTCATTCCCCAGACGCATCGTTTCATCGGCTTGCTTTAGATTTAAACCCCTTTATTATCGATCACTTAAAGGAAACCCTTCAGCTATTTTCTGGGATTTCCACCCCAAGGTCGCCGGTCCCGCCCGGAGACTTTAAACAACCATTGCCTCTGACTACGCAGGGCAAAAATGTCGGGGACCTGGAGGCTGGCAAACCTGCGACCGGAGACGCGATTGTGACCACGGAGTGCCGGCGGAGTTGGATGGCCGCAACGGTTGCTCAATGCTCCGCAAACACGCGCCCGCATGCCCCCCGCAGGGGCAGCCGCTTTTTGCCTCCTTTTTGTCGGCTTACAAAAAGGAGGGCGCCTGGCGGGGCGCGTCCCGCCGGTTTGGCCCCTCAAAAACAAATAGCTGAGCATAGTCCCCCGGTCCCATTCCACGTATGAGAGGGCTCCCCGATGCTGATCACCGACCTGACCATGGACGAATTCGCCGCCGGGCTGGCAACAACCCGCACCGTGGTGATCCCCTGCGGCTCCACCGAGGAGCACGGCCCGCACCTGCCGCTGGACACCGACACGATCCAGGCCTGTGAAGTCGCCCGGCGCCTGGCCGCGCGGCGGCCGCTGTTCGTGGCGCCCCCCGTCCATTACGGGGTCTGCCGCTCGACCTCCGGACACCCCGGGACCCTGAGCATCTCTACTGCGACCCTGCGCGCCCTGGTCCTCGACATCGCCGGGGCGCTCTACGACCAGGGACTGCGCAACATCGTTCTGCTCACCGGCCACGCCGGTGTTACCCACTGCGCGACCCTGACCGACGCCGGCGAGGAGTTGCTGCGCCGCTACCCCGACGTGCGCGTGGCGGTGCTGACCGAATACCTGCTGGCGGCGCAGGCCGGGCGCAGCATCATCGAAACGCCGGATGATGCCCATGCCGGGGAAATCGAGACCTCGCGCATCCAGCACTCCCACCCGCACCTGGTGCGGGGCAGCGCACCGGCGGACTATCCGAATTTCCCCAAAGGGATCCTGGTGCGCGACAAGCGCCGCTTCTGGCCGAGCGGCGTCTGGGGCGATCCAGGCAAGGCGACGGCCGAGAAGGGCGCGCGGTTGGAGGTGGCGGTGGTCGACGCCTTGGAGGCACTCCTCATCGACCTGGAGCGGGGGGTGGAATGACGGGAGAGGGGAGGGGGAATCAGGTGCGGATCGCGGCGTTGAGCTGTTTCAGCAGGGCGTCGATGTCGACATGGTGAACCCCGGCGCCGTGCTCCACCGCTTCGAAGGCGGCGATCTGGCAGTCCATGCAGTCGAGTCCGAAGCGTTTGAAGACCGGGATCGTCTGCGGGTAACGCTGCACCACTTCTTGAATCGTCATCTCGCGGGTAATCATGGCAGGCTCCGTTTCCCCACCGGGGCGGCCGGGCCGAACTTCTTCTCCAGGGCGGCCTTGACGGGCGGGGGGACAAAGGTGTCGATGGGTCCCTGCAGGGAGGCTACCTCCTTGACGATGGACGAGCTCAGGTAACCGTAGGGGACGGAGGTCATCATGAACAGGGTCTCCACCTGTTCCTGGACGGTATGATTCATCTGGGCGATCTGGAATTCGTATTCGAAGTCGGAGACGGCGCGCAGCCCGCGCAGGATCACCCGGGCCTTTTGCTTCACCACATAATCGACCAGCAGCCCCTCGAAGGCATCGACCCGCACCCGCGGATTGTCGCCCACGGCGGAGCGAATCATCTCCAGGCGCTCGGCGGTGGTAAACAGTGACTTCTTCTCCGAATTGCGGGCCACGGCGATGATCACCTCGTCAAAGACCTCGAGACCGCGCTGGATGATGTCGAGATGGCCGAAGGTGATCGGATCGAAGGAGCCGGGATAGACGGCGATGTGTGGTCTCATGACGGGCTGCTCGTTTCGCGGGCGAGGGAAAAGAAATGCACGGCGGTGATGCCGTAACGGCGGCTGGCGACCCGGACCAGCGGGCCGACGGTCTCGGGCACCGGGTCCTTGCGCTCGGTTTCGGCGCAGACCAGGGCTTCGGCCGCCAGCAGGCCGGGGGCGGTCAAACCCTCCAGGGTAAGCGGCACCAGTCCCTGGCCGTAGGGAGGATCGAGAAAGACCAGGTCGAAGGGCCCCTTGGCGACCAGCCGCGGCAGCAGGGCGAGGACCTCACCGCTCAGGGTTTCGGCCCGCTCGGCAAAGCTGCAGCGCTGGAGGTTGGTTCGCTGCAGGCGGGTCGCCTGGGCGCTGCGATCGACCAGGACGGCATCCCGGGCCCCACGGCTCAGCGCCTCGAGGGCGAGGGCGCCGCTGCCGGCATAGAGGTCGAGAACGCGCCGCCCCGTGAACTGCCCGATGCGGCTGAGCAACGCGCTGAACACCGCCTCACGCACCCGGTCCGGGGTAGGACGGATGTCCCGTCCCGCGAAGGTTTCCAGCCGTCGGCCCCGGGCTGTGCCGGCAATGATTCGCATCCTGGTCCACCCTGCGCGGAGTTCCTGTTCGTGGCCCGAAAGGCCGGGATCATCTGCCGACAATCAGCGCCTTTCCGGCCGCTAACCGCCCTGAAAAACTAGCATACCGGCTACCGGCCCGTCAAGCCGGGTGCGGCTCTTGGTGGTTGCAGTCGGCGACGGATGCCGCTAGAATCGACCCGTCCTGCGACCCGCCACTCCGGAAAGGCTTCTTGCCCATGGAACGTCCCGATCTCGCCCCTTACGCCGCCCGCAGCGAGCAGAGTCGCGGCCGGCGCTATGCCGAACCCCACAAGGACGATCGGCCGGCCTTCGAACGTGACCGCGACCGGATCATCCACTGCGCCGCTTTCCGGCGCCTGGAGTACAAGACCCAGGTCTTCGTCAACCATGAGGGGGACTACTACCGGACCCGCCTCACCCATTCTCTGGAGGTGGCGCAGATCGCCCGCGGCATCGCCCGCAGCCTGCACCTCAATGAGGATCTGGTGGAGACCCTGGCCCTGGCCCACGATCTCGGCCACACCCCTTTCGGCCACACCGGCGAGCATGTTCTCAACCGCCTGATGCGGGACGCCGGCGGCTTCGAGCATAATCGCCAGTCACTGCGCATCGTCGATCTCCTGGAGGAGCGCTACCCCGGCTTCAACGGCCTCAACCTGAGCTGGGAGTCCCGCGAAGGGATCATCAAGCACTCCTCCGACTACGACCAGCCCCAGGCACAGGACGCCGCCGAATTCGAGCCGGCCACCCCGCCGACTCTGGAGGCGCAGATCATCGATCTCGCCGACGAAATCGCCTACAACAACCATGATATCGACGACGGCCTGAAGGCCGGCTACATCACCCTGGAGGAACTCGCCACCCTCGACCTCTGGCAGGAAACCGCCGCCCTGGTCGCCGCGAAATTCCCGTCCCTTGACTTGGAGCGGCAGATCCACCAGACCATCAGCCATCTGATCGGCAGCCTGATCGGCGATCTGGTGGCAACCACCGCCGGCCGCCTGACGGCTGCGGGAATCGAGATCCTCGCCGACGTGCGCCGACAGCAAGGACGGCTGGTCCGTTTCAGCGCGGCAACCAGCGAACGCAACCGCCAGCTGAAGACCTTCCTCTACCGGCAGCTTTATCGGCATTACAAGGTGGAGCGGATGCGGGTCAAGGCCGAACGTTTTTTGACCATGCTGTTCGAGAGCTACGTCGCCAGCCCGACACTACTGCCGACGGCCTACCAAGCCCGCTTCGAGCTGTACGGGAAGGAGCGGGTGATCTGCGACTACATCGCCGGCATGACCGACCGCTACGCGATGGACGAGTACAAGCGACTCTTCGAGCCGTACGAACGGGTTTGAGACGTCAGGGGAGCTGCAGCTGCGGATCGGCCGCAGCTCGGTAGAGGAGGATGGTGCGGCCGAGGACCTGGACGAGTTGGGCCCTGCTCAGTTCCGCCAACCGGCTCGCCACCTCGCGGCGGTCGGTCAGACATCCCTCCTGGAGTTTGACCTTGATCAGCTCGTGGTCCTCGAGAGCAACCTCCACCGAGGCCAGGAGCCTCTCACTGAGCTCTTCGCGGCCGATCAGGACCACCGGCTGGAGGTGGTGGCCCAGGCCGCGCAGGAAGCGGACCTGCTTGCCGGTTAATTTCTGCATGACAACAAATTCCTTTCCAAGTCATTAGAATGGTATTATTTTTCCTGATTTTGCGGGCTATGCTAACAGAGTCCCTGTCGGAAAGCCAGCCCTCCCGGACCGTTCCCGGCCGGCACGGTGATTGAGGTTTTGATGCACGGCAAGCTGACCATTCTTTGCGAGAATACCGTGACCCGTCCCGGCGGTCTGGTCGGCGAGCACGGTTTCGCCTGCCTGCTGGAGACCGACCAGGGGCGTTACCTGTTCGATACCGGCCAGGGGCTGACGATCATCAACAACGCCCGGCTCCTCGGCAAGGATCTCGCCGCTCTCGACGGCATTATTCTCAGCCACGGCCATGCCGACCACAGCGGCGGTCTGCTGCAGGTCCTCGCCGCGAGCGGCCCCTTGCCGGTCTACGCCCACCCGGGCGTCTTCGCCTCCCGCTGCTGGGCGGGGCGCTACGAGCGGCGTCCCAACGGCTGCCCCTTCGGCCCGGAAGACCTGCGACATGCCGGTGGCCGCCTCGAAGCAGTCCGCACCTTCGGGCAACGGGTACCGGGGTTCCTGCTCTCCGGAGAGGTTCCCCGCTCCAGCCGCTTCGAAACCGGCGACCCGAACCTGCTGGTCGCCGGAGCCGACGGTGAATATGTCCCCGATCCCTTCCTCGACGACCTTTCTCTGGCTCTCGATACCCCACGGGGGCTGTTGGTGGTGGTCGGCTGTGCCCACGCCGGACTGATCAATATTCTGCGCCATTTTCAAACGCAGACCGGCGGCAAGAGTATCTTTGCGGTGGTCGGCGGAACCCATCTGGCCCCGGTCGACGACGATCGGATGGCCGCCACCGTCGACTTTTTGCGCCACTGCGGCATCGAGCGCCTCAGCCTTTCCCACTGCACCGGCCTCGGCCGGGGCGGGGAGCTAGCGCAGATGTTCCCCGGTCGTGTCGCCTTTGCCAATGTCGGTTTCCAGTTCGATTTTTAATTTGGAGATTTAATCCCGATGCCCACCGCCAAGATCCTTCTGGTCGACGACGTCGATTTTTTCCTGGAGATGGAAAAGGATTACCTGCGTCAGACCCCGGCCGAAATTCTCATTGCCGGCAACGGCCAGATCGCCCTCGCGCAGGCCGAACTGCATCGGCCCAACGTGATCTTCATGGACGTCAATATGCCGGTGATGGACGGTTTGACCTGCTGCCGCAAACTCAAGGCAGATCCACGGCTCAAGGACATCCCGGTGGTCATGGTGTTTGCCCCGAGCGGGAATCTGGACGAGGCGGCCTGCCGGGCCGCCGGCTGCGATGCCATACTCAAAAAACCGGTCGATCGCCGCCTCTTTCTGCAAACCGGCCACCAGTTTCTCTTTGACATCGATCGCCGCCGGAAGCGAACCCCCTGCCAGATGACCGTCGATTTCAAGATCGGCGCCGGCACCTATCAGGGGATGGGCCTGGATATCAGCGATAACGGCATATACATCGGGACGCGACAGCCCGTCAAACTCCACGACCAGCTGCGGGTCAGCTTCTTTCTCCCCGCAGTCAGCAGCGAAAGGATCGACCTGTCTGCCCGGGTCGCCTGGATCAACCAGGGCTTCCCGCGATCCAGCATGTACCTGCCCCAGGGGTTCGGCGTGGAGTTCTGTGCTGTTCCAGTCAGTCTTGCCGCCATCATCGGCGACTTTCTCCGCCGTTTCAGTGATCATTGAAGGCCGCCTTGGCCACCCCAAAACCGCTTGTCATCCATTGCGGGCCCGACACCGGCCCGGGAAAGGAACCCGTCATGAACTATCCGATGATTCACATCTGTTTCCGGGTCATGGACCTGGAGGCCTCCAGCGCCTTTTACCAGCTGGCCCTCGGCTTCGAAATCTCCCGGCGCAAGGATTTCCCGGGGGATTTCACCCTGCTCTATCTGCGGGCTCCGGGGAATCCCTTCGAACTGGAACTGACCTATAACTACGGTCGCCAGGAGCGCTACCAGATCGGCAACGGCTTCAGCCACTTCGCGGTCCAGTGCGACGACCTGGAGGCCTCCCACCGGCGGCACCAGGAACTCGGTTTCCAACCCGAGGCGATCAAGGGGTTGGGGAAGGACGGCAAGGGGCATTTTTACTTCCTGCGCGATCCCGACGGCTACTTCATCGAGGTGATTGGTCGTTGAGGCCAGTCCGCCACCGTGCCGGCCCGGCGCCTTTCGGGGCCCGGGCTTTTTTATGAAAAAAAATAGAGCATTCTCCAATTAACCTGTGCTAAGCTTCTGAATGTTCCCGTTTTTCGTCTTTCTAATCCCCGCTTCCAGGTTACCGTCATGCCTGTCGCCCCCCGGTTTGCTGTCTGCAGTCTCGTGAGCAACCCGATCTGCAAGATCCTTTATCTCTGTCTCGGCGGCTGGACGTTGCTGCTGGTGGCGTTTTACGCCTGGGACATGCATCTGAGCTGGAACAGCGTCAATGAAGCGGCGATCATCCAGGCCCGTGCCATTGCCGAAAAGGACATCCTGCACCGACGCTGGAGTTCCAACCTGGGGGGCGTTTACGTCGTTACCGGCAAGGGGGGTGCTGCCCCCAACCCGTTTCTCGCCGATCATCCGAACCGCGACCTGACCACCAGGGAAGGGCTCCATTTGACCCTGATCAATCCGGAATACATGAACCGGATGGTCTATGGCCTGCAGGACAAGGCGACCAAGGTCGTGACGCGGATGACCAACCTCAATCCAATCAACTCCCAGAATGCTCCCGATCCCTGGGAAAAGCAGGCACTGCAGCAGGTCGCCGACGGCGAGCAGGAAATTCACGCCGTGATGGACATCGGCAAACGGCCGTTTTTGCGCTACCTGGTGCCGTTGGCCAATGAAACCGGCTGTCGCCACTGCCACAACGGCCCGAAGGCCGAGGGCCCGATTCTCGGCGCCCTGAGCGTCCAGATTCCGCTGCTCCCGCTCTATCGCCAGGCGGGTCACGAAATCTTCACCCATGCCGTCACCTACGCGCTGATCTGGGTGCTGGGGATGGTCGGCATCTATTACGCCTTTCGCACCTACCAGCGCTCCGACCAGGCGCGGCGGCTGACCGAGCATGAGCTGCAGCTCGCCAAGGAGAGCGCGGAAAGCGCCAGCCGCGCCAAGAGCGATTTTCTGGCCAACATGAGCCACGAGATCCGCACCCCGATGAATGCCATCATCGGCATGACCGAATTGACCCTCGAAACCCGCCTCAACAAGGACCAGCGCGAATACCTGACGATGGTGCAGACCTCGGCCGGCTCCCTGTTGCGGGTCATCAACGATATCCTGGATTTTTCCAAGATCGAGGCCGGCAAGCTGGAGGTCGAGAAGCTCTCCTTCGACCTGCGCGAAACAGTAGAACAGACCATCCAGGCGCTGGCCCTGCGGGCGCACCAGAAGGGGCTCGAGATGGTATGCCGGGTCGATCGCGAGGTGCCGCGCCTGATCGAGGGGGACCCGATGCGCCTGCGGCAGATCCTGGTGAATCTGGTCGGTAACGCGATCAAATTCACCCATCAGGGGCAGATCGTCGTTACCGTCGCCAAGGCCGAGGGCCCCGCGACCGACCAGAACTGCCTGATCGGCTTCAGCGTCGAGGACTCGGGGATCGGCATTCCCACGGCCAAGCTCGACCAGCTTTTCCAGAGCTTCAGCCAGGTCGACTCCTCGACCACCCGCTATTACGGCGGGACCGGCCTGGGCCTGGCGATCTGCAAACAGCTCTGCGAACTGATGGGCGGAGAAATCAAGGTCGCCAGCCGGGAAGGGGGGGGGAGCCGCTTCTGGTTCGAAATCCCCTTTCCGGTTCTTGAGCCGGCGGCGATGCCTCTCCCCGGTCTTCCGGCCCGTGGGACGGTCCTGGTGGCTACCGCCCATCCGGCCACCAGCCTCGCCCTCTGCGACTTGGTCGAGAGCTTCGGCGCCACGACCGAAACGGTCAAGACCGGCGATCTCCTGCTGCGCCTGCTCGGTGCAGCAAAGGATGCCGGCGACCTGCCGTTCCAGTTGCTGCTGCTCGACGGCCGGATGGGGCCCGGCGGTTTCGAGCTGGTCCGGCGCCTGCAGCGCTCCGGCGCGGTCCTGCCGCCGACCGTGATGCTCCTCAATGCCGATCGACTCAGCGAGGAAACTGCCCGCTGTCGCAAGCTGGATCTGGCCGGCTACCTGATCAAGCCGGTGCGCAGTCATGACCTGCAGCAGCTTCTCGATCGGCTGCTGCCCGCGGAAGAAGCATCCCTCTCCTCTGCCGGACCCTCTTCCCGGGCGGGTTCCCAGCCTCTGCCGGCGCCGCCTCTCCCCAGTCGATCCGGTGCCCGTCTGCTAGTCGCCGAAGACAACCAGATGAACCGCCGGGTGGTCGAAGCCCTGGCCAGGCGCCGCGGCTGGAACCTCACCACGGTGGAGAACGGGCGGGAAGCTCTGAACGTGCTCCAGCACGAGACCTTCGACCTGATCTTGATGGATGTGCAGATGCCGGAGCTCGACGGGCTGGAGACCACCCGCCGCATCCGCCGACGGGAGGGGGACACGGGCACCCATGTGCCGATTCTCGGCCTCACTGCCCATGCCCGTCCTGAGGACCGCGGCAACTGCCTGGCCGCCGGCATGGATGATTATCTTTCCAAGCCCATCGAGCCCAAGGCGTTTTACCAGCGCGTCGAAAATCTGTTGGGCAGGAGCTGTATCGGCGGGGAGGGGGGCTTTCAGCCCCTCGCCGCGGCGATGGCCGACCCGAACTCGCTGGTCAGCGAACTGGCCAGGGATTTTCTCGGCGACATCCATGCCGAACTCCAGATCCTGGAAGGGGCCCTCGCCGCGCGCGACGCGCAGCAGGTGGAACGTCGCGCCCATGGTCTGAAATCGGTCGTCGGCCTGTTTCATGCGCAGACCGCCTTCCAGCTCAGCCGCGATCTGGAACGCCTGGGCGCCGACCGCCGTCTCGAAGAGGCGGAGCCCGTCTATCGGCAACTCCGGACGGAAATCGACCGCCTGGTCGACTTTCTGCAGACCCGGCTGGCGTCGTCCGGGGGTTGAATCCCCTCGGGGCGCCACCCCGACCTCCGTTTTAGTCCTTTACAATTCCCCACCAAGCCTATATTTTATCTGTTTCGCCCACCAACCCTAGCCTCGTTTTGCGACGACCACTGCCGATGAACCAGTCCCAAATCCGCAACTTTTCCATCATTGCCCATATCGACCACGGGAAATCGACCCTCGCCGACCGTCTCCTGGAAGACACCGGGACCCTCTCCGCCCGGGAGAAGACCGACCAGTTCCTCGACAAGATGGACCTCGAGCGCGAACGGGGAATCACCATCAAGGCCCAGGCGGTCCGGCTCAAGTACCACGCCGATGACGGCCGGGACTACATTCTCAACCTCATCGACACCCCCGGCCACGTCGATTTCACCTACGAGGTCAGCCGCTCGCTGACCGCCTGCGAAGGCGCGCTGCTGGTCGTCGACGCCTCCCAGGGGGTCGAGGCGCAGACCCTGGCCAACGTCTATCTCGCCCTCGACCAGGATCTCGAGATCTTCCCGGTCCTCAACAAGATCGATCTGCCCAGCGCCGAACCGGCCCGGGTCAAGGAAGAGATCGAGGAGATTATCGGCCTCGACACCAGCGACGCCATCGCGGCGAGCGCCAAGGAGGGGATCGGCATCCACGAGATCCTCGAGACCATCATCCGCAAAGTGCCGGCACCCAAGGGGGATCCGGAGGCGCCACTGAAGGCGCTCCTCTTCGACTCCTGGTACGACTCCTACCAAGGCGTCGTCATTCTCGCGCGCATCTTCGACGGTATCCTGAAAAAGGGCGAGAAGATTCAGCTGATGTCCAATCGCAAGAGCTACGAGGTTCTCAAACTCGGAGTCTTTTCCCCCCATCCGGTGGAAGTGGACCAGCTCTCCGCCGGCGAGGTCGGTTTCGTCATCGCCGGGATCAAGGTGGTGGCCGACGCCAAGGTCGGGGATACCATCACCCACCTGCACCGTCAGGCGCTCAAACCTCTTCCCGGCTACAAGGAAGTCAAGCCGATGGTTTTTTCCGGGCTCTACCCGGTCGATACCGCCGATTACGACGACCTGCGCGACGCCCTGGAGAAGCTGCGCCTCAACGACTCCTCCTTTTCCTTCGAGCCGGAAAACTCCATGGCCCTCGGCTTCGGCTTTCGCTGCGGATTCCTCGGCCTGCTGCACATGGAGATCATCCAGGAACGCCTGGAGCGGGAATTCGGCGTTGATCTGATCACCACCGCGCCGACCGTGGTTTACAAGGTCACCACCACCAAGGGGGAGAAGTTCCAGGTGGAGAGCGCCAACAAACTCCCCGAGGTGCAGTACATCGAGACCATCGAGGAACCCTTTATCCTGGCCTCGATCCACGTTCCCAACGAGTTCGTCGGCGCGGTCCTCGCCCTGTGCGAGGAGAAACGGGGAATCCAGCGGGAGATCAAGTACCTGACCGCCACCCGGGTGATGGTCATCTACGAACTCCCCTTCAATGAGATCGTCCTCGACTTCTTCGACCGCCTCAAGTCGATCACCCGCGGCTACGCCTCCCTCGACTACGAACCGCTCGACTATCGGCGAAGCGAACTGGTGCGCCTCAACGTGCTGATCAACGGCGAGGTGGTCGACGCCCTCTCTTTGATCGTGCATCGCGACAAGGCCCAGTTTCGCGGCCGCGAACTGGTCAGCAAGATGAAGGAATTCATTCCGCGCCAGCAGTACGAGGTCGCCATCCAGGCGGCCATCGGCAACAAGGTCATCGCCCGCGAGACCGTCAAGGCGCTGCGCAAGGATGTCACCGCCAAGTGTTATGGCGGAGACATCACCCGTAAGCGCAAGCTGCTGGAAAAACAGAAGGAAGGCAAGAAACGCATGAAACAGGTGGGGAGCATCGAACTGCCACAGGAGGCCTTCCTCGCCATCCTCAAGGTGAAAGAGCAGAAATAATGGCCAAATTCTCGAAGTCCCTCTCGGCCAAACCGAGAAAATCGAATTTCCGCGAAACCGTCGAAGCCCTGGCGGTCGCCCTGATCCTGGCCCTTGTCATCCGCACCTTCATCGTCCAGGCCTTCAAGATTCCGTCCGGCTCGATGGAGGACACCCTGCTGATCGGCGACCATCTGCTGGTCAACAAATTCATCTACGGCGTGCAGCTCCCCTTCGACGACACCCGCTACCTGGCCCTGCGCCACCCAGAGCGGGGGGACATCATCGTTTTCGAATTCCCCGGGGACAGGGACAATCCGAACCTGAGTTTCTGGCAGCGCCGGGACTTCATCAAGCGCGTGGTGGGAACTCCGGGGGATACGGTGGAAGTGCGCGACAAGCAGGTCTTCGTCAACGGCATGCCCTACGCGATCCCCCAGGCGGTACACAAGGATTCGGGACAGATCATCGGCGACGCCGAGCTCTGCGCCGGGACCGACAGCTTTCCCCGTCCTCAGTACTGCCGCGACTACATGCCGCCGATCACCGTCCCCAAAGGGGAGTATTTCGTCATGGGCGACAACCGCGACCGCTCCTACGACAGCCGCTTCTGGGGCTTCGTTCCCGAAGCCAACATCAAGGGGATGGCCTTCATCAAGTACTGGTCCTGGAATTCGGAGGACAACGTTCCCTTATGGGACAAGGTCCGCTGGGGGCGGATCGGGCAGCCGATCCACTGATCCCGGGTCGGCGCCGATTTGCGCTTGACTCCGCCGCGGCGGCAGGGTATATTCGCAAAGATTTTCCAGCAGCAATTCCCTTTTAAACCGGTCCCGAGAGGCCGGCAAAGGTGAACCAAGATGCGCGACACTCTTATCCGGCTGTGTAACGATACCTTTTCGCCTTCTGGCGGAAAGGTATTTTTTTGTCCCTGCCCCCCGCCCCAAGGAGTTCCGGCATGAGCAAGAACGAGACCGTGATTCTCGATCAGGCGGGCATCAACCGGGCCGTGACCCGGATTGCCCACGAAATCCTCGAGCGCAACAAGGGAACCGCCGAGCTGGTCCTGGTCGGCATCCGCAGCGGCGGCGACCACCTGGCCGCCCAGCTGCAAAAGCGGATCGCCGACATCGAGGGGGAGAAGGTGCCGCTCGGCGTCGTCGACATCACCATGTACCGGGACGACCTCGGCTCACGAGGGAACCTGCCGCTGGGCAAGACCGAAATCCCCTTCAACCTCGATGGCAAGCGCCTGATTCTGGTCGACGACGTCCTCTTCACCGGACGCACCATCCGCGCCGCCATGGACGCCATGATGGACCTCGGCCGGCCGCGCAACATCCAGCTCGCCGTTCTCATCGATCGCGGCCACCGCGAGCTGCCGATCCGTCCCGACTATATCGGCCGCAACGTACCGACGGCCCTGGAAGAGCAGATTCACGTGGAATTCGACGCCGCCCATCTCCCGGTCGAGGTGCGGCTGGTCAAGCCCTAACGGTTCGGAGGAGATCCCATGGTATTCCGCCACAAGGACATCATCGCGCTTCGGGACCTGAACAAGGAGGACATTGAGTTGTTGCTTTCGACCGCGGAGAACATGCGGGAGATCAACAACCGCGACATCAAAAAAGTGCCGACGCTGCGCGGCCGGACGATCATCAACCTCTTCTATGAGGCGTCGACGCGCACCCGCACCTCCTTCGAAATCGCCGCCAAGCGGCTTTCGGCGGACACCGTCAACATCTCGCCGTCGACCAGTTCGGCCACCAAGGGCGAAACCCTGGCCGACACCGCCCTCAACCTGCTGGCCATGAAGCCGGACATCATCGTCATGCGCCACGCCGTCTCCGGATCCCACTACTACCTGGCGCGGAAAATTTCCTGCTCCATCGTCAATGCCGGCGACGGCGCCCACGAGCACCCCTCCCAGGGGCTGCTCGACATGCTGACCATGAAGGACCGCTTCGGCCGGCTCGACGGTCTGAAGGTCGCCATCGTCGGCGACATCACCCACAGCCGGGTGGCGCGTTCCAACATCCAGGGGCTGACCAAGCTCGGCTCCCACGTCTATCTCGCCGGTCCGCCGACGATGATGCCGCCCGGGGTGGAACGGCTCGGCAACGTCACCGTCTGCGGCACCATGAAAGAGGCGATCGAGGATGCCGACGTGGTGATGATGCTGCGCATCCAGCAGGAGCGCCAGGGCAAGACCCTGATGCCCAACGCCCGCGAATATGCGCGTTATTTCGGTCTCAACCAGGAAAACATCAAGTTTGCCAAGCCCGACGCCATGGTCATGCACCCGGGGCCGATCAATCGCGGCGTGGAGATGTCTTCCTACGTCGTCGACGGCCCGCAGGCGCACATCCTCAAGCAGGTTGAAAACGGCGTCGCGGTGCGCATGGCGATGCTCTACCACGTCTGCGGCGGCGGCAGCATGGAATGAGGTAGGGGCGAACCTCGTGTTCGCCCTGGGCGATGATCAGCATCCCCCTACAACACACAATTATTGAGGTGACCGCGATGAACCTTTTGATCAAGAACGGCCGCATCATAGATCCTTCCCAGGACCTTGACGCCACCCTCGACCTGCTGGTCAGCGGCGGCAGGATCAAGGAAATCGGGACCGGGCTCAAGATACCGGCCGACACCCCGACCATCGACGCTGCCGGTTGCTACGTGACGCCCGGGCTGATCGACATGCACGTCCACCTGCGCGATCCGGGCCTGGAATACAAGGAAGACATCGCCAGCGGCAGCCGCGCCGCGGCGGCCGGCGGCTTCACCACCATCGCTTGCATGCCCAACACCAAGCCGGTGATCGACAACCAGGCGGTCGCCAGCTACATCCTCAACAAGGCGCAGAGCATCGGCCTGGTCAATGTCCTGCCGATCGGCACCATCACCGCCGGCGGCAAGGGGGAGCGCCTGGCGGAGATGGGCGAGCTCAAGGAGTCGGGCTGCGTGGCGGTCTCCGACGACGGCCGGCCGGTGGCCGATGCCGAGCTGATGCGCCGCGCCCTGGAATACGCCCGTGGTATCGGCATCCTGGTGATTTCCCACGCCGAGGAGCTGAGCCTGGTGGGGGAGGGGGTCATGAACGAAGGCTTCACTTCCACCGAACTCGGTCTCAAGGGGATTCCGCGGGTGGCCGAGGATATCGCCACCGCCCGGGAGGTGATGCTCGCCGAATACACCGGCTCGCCGCTGCATGTCGCCCACGTCTCCACGCGCGGAGCGGTGCGGATCATCCGGGAGGCCAAATCCCGCG
>Ga0210142_1000184_pt1 | contig 14427 bp, 12 predicted proteins | sample Goodyear_PhragC__FD_184869 | JGI IMG/M metagenome (GOLD analysis project Ga0210142, IMG submission 184869) | Wetland microbial communities from San Francisco Bay, California, USA, that impact long-term carbon sequestration - Goodyear_PhragC_D2... | ecosystem: Environmental > Aquatic > Marine >...
AACTCACCGTTCGTCCGGGCGCCGGACCTGACGCGTACAGTGTGATCGTCGGGCGCCTGACCTAACTCGACTCGGCTTCCACCGGACGCGATTCGCGCGCACCACCCGATCCATCGCCCCACCCGTGGCCGCGTCAGGTTCGAAGGCAATGTATGGTCGCGGTCGACACGACGACACTGTCACTGTGTCAGACTCGTGCCATCCAAGCCAATCCCGGACGGTGAGAAAGCTGTCGGGACGAAAGGAATCCGATGCCCAGTACCACCAACGTTCTCGAGGAGGCCCGCGATCTAGTCCTGAAGCGGCTCTCGGAGCTCGACGACGAGCGCAAGCGCCTTGAGCGCGCACTCGGGGAGCTCGGCGGGAAGATTGCCGGCCGCCCCCGTCGCCGCCCCGGTCGCCCCCGTGGCACCTCCAAAGCGTCCACCTCTCGCCCCCGGCGCCGTCGCAAGGGCACGCGTGCCGACCAGGCCGTGAAACTGGTCGAGGAGAATCCCGGCATCAGCGCCTCTGAGATCGCCAAGTCGATGAAGATAAAACCCAACTACCTGTACCGGGTCCTCAGCGACCTCGAGAAGGAAAAGCGCGTGAAGAAGAAAGGCCGCAAGTACTTCCCCACGAAATAGCGTCCTTCGCAGTCACTTGATGAGAGACCGGTCCTGCGGGGCCGGTGAGGAGGGCGGTTGACCATCGAAGCGATGGTCAACCGCCCTCCTCAGTTTTGACACGTCTCAGACGGCGCCGACCAGCAGCGCACTGAATGGTCGCCGGCCGGCTGGGCGCGTCAGGGCGTGTGGCAGCTTGGAACCTGCCTCAATGCGCTCCCCGTGAGGTGGCCGCGAACTACTGACTCACGACACTAGAGCAGGCCGAGCTGGCTGACGGCCTCGCGCTCCTCGCGAAGCTCGGCGACGCTGCCGTCGATCCGGGAGCGTGAGAACTCCGGCACCTTGAGCCCCTCCACGATCTTCCACTCTCCGCCCGAACATTCACACGGATGGCCGGCGACAATTCCCTCGGCGATGCCGTAGGAGCCGTCAGACGGCACGCCCATCGAGACCCAGTCCCCATCGGGCGTTCCATGTACCCAGTCGTGGATGTGACTGATCGCGGCGTTGGCGGCCGACGCTGCGCTCGACGCGCCCCGCGCGTCGATGATCTCGGCGCCCCGCTTCGCCACGCGGGGAATGAATTCGTCGGCGATCCACGCCTCGTCGTCGACCGTCTCCCAAGCGTTGGACCCGTCGACCCTCGCGTTGACCAGGTCTGGGTACTGGGTCGTCGAGTGGTTCCCCCACACGGTCATGTTCGTGACGCTGGAGACCGGCTTGCCCAGCTTGTTCGCCAGTTGCGCGCTCGCCCGGTTGTGATCGAGGCGCAGCATGGCGTTGAACCGCTCGCGCGGAACGCCGTCGGCGTTCGACATCGCGATCAGGCAGTTGGTGTTCGCCGGATTGCCGACGATCAGCACCCTGACATCGTCCGCGGCGCCCGCCGCGATCGCTTCTCCCTGCGGCTTGAAGATGCCACCGTTTGCCTCCAGCAGATCGGAGCGCTCCATCCCCGGCCCGCGCGGGCGGGCGCCGACCAGCAGCGCCACGTTGCAACCGTCGAACGCGGCCTTCACGTCGTCGAAGATGTCGATCTTGCGCAGCAGTGGAAACGCGCAGTCGTCGAGCTCCATCGCCGTTCCCTCAGCTGCCTTGACGGCATCGGGGATCTCCAGCAGGCTCAGCTCCACCGGAGTGTCGGGCCCCAGCATCTGGCCGCTTGCGATCCGGAACAGAAGCGCGTAGCCGATCTGCCCGGCCGCTCCGGTGACGGTGACTTTGGCGGGAGTGCTCACGTGGTCGCCTCCTGAAGTCGTGGTTTTCGGAACCTAACGATCTAAGCCATTGCCTGGCCGAGCCGCTCGTCGATCGCAGCGAGGAACTCCTGCGTGGTGAGGAACTCCTGATCGGCGCCGACGAGCAGCGCCAGGTCTTTGGTCATCTTCCCGCTTTCGACCGTCTCCACGCAGACGCGCTCCAGCGTCGCGGCGAACCGTGACACCTCCGGCGTGTCGTCGAGACGGCCGCGCGCCTCGAGCCCGCGGGTCCAGGCGAAGATCGAGGCGATCGGGTTCGTCGAGGTCGGATTCCCCTGCTGGTGCTGGCGGTAGTGCCGGGTGACGGTGCCGTGGGCCGCCTCGGCCTCGACCGTCTTCCCGTCGGGGCTCATCAGCACACTGGTCATCAGGCCGAGGGATCCGAATCCCTGCGCGACCGTGTCGGACTGCACATCCCCGTCGTAGTTCTTGCAGGCCCAGAGGTAACCACCATCCCACTTGAGAGAGGCGGCGACCATGTCGTCGATCAGCCGGTGCTCGTAGGTGAGTCCCGCGGCCTCGAACTCGGACTTGAACTCTGTCTCGTATATCTCCGCGAAGAGGTCTTTGAAGCGGCCGTCGTAGCGCTTCAGAATGGTGTTCTTGGTCGAGAGGTAGACGGGATAGCCGCGCTCGAGCCCGTACCTCATCGAGGCGCGTGCGAAGTCCCGAATCGAGTCGTCGACGTTGTACATCGCCATCGCCACACCACCCCCGGTGAAGTCAAAGACATCGAGCTCGATCGGCTCTGAGCCATCGTTGGGGGTGTAGGTGAGGGTGAGCTTCCCCTCACCCGGCACCACCATGTCGGTGGCGCGGTACTGGTCACCAAACGCGTGGCGCCCGATCACGATCGGCTTGGTCCAGCCGGGGACCAACCGCGGAATGTTCGATATCACGATCGGCTCGCGGAAGATGACCCCGCCGAGGATGTTGCGAATCGTCCCGTTCGGAGATCGGTACATCTCCTTCAACCCGAACTCCTCCATACGTGCCTCGTCGGGGGTGATGGTCGCGCACTTCACCCCGACGCCGTGCTGCTTGATCGCATTGGCCGCGTCGACGGTGATCTGGTCTTCGGTCGCGTCGCGGCTCTCGATCCCGAGGTCGAAGTACGCGAGCTCGAGATCGAGGTACGGAAGGATCAACTGCTCTTTGATGAATGCCCAGATGATCCTGGTCATCTCGTCGCCGTCGAGCTCGACGACGGGGTTCTTGACTTGGATCTTGGCCACAGGCGGCGGCGATCCTATCGACGGAGGGCCGATGCGGGCAGCACGGTGCCGGCGCGCACCGAAACGCCGGCTGGTGGCACAATCATCCAATGGCCACCATCGAGCGCATTTCAGGGATTGACCACGAGGTCCTCAACCAGCCGCCGCCGCTGGAGGGGCGCAACACCTTCGAGTCCGATCGACCCCTGGTCGAGGCGGTTCGCCGCGAGGGCGCGGAGTGGGCCGAGGACAGGATCCGCGATCTTGGCGAGATCTGCGGCTCCCACGAGACGATCCGCTGGGGCTTCGAGGCGAACGAAAAGCTTCCCGTCCTGCACACGCACGACCGCTTCGGCCACCGGATCAACGACGTGGAGTTCGACAGCTCCTGGCACGAGCTGATGCGAATCGGGATCGGCCATGGCCTGCACGCCCTGCCGTGGCGCGAGCCGGGCCCCGGCGCCCACGTCGCGCGCGCCGCGCTGTTCATGCAGCTGGCGCAGGCCGAGGGCGGGGTCGGCTGCCCAATCTCGATGACCTACTCGGTGATGCCCGCCCTGCGCAAGCAGCCCGACGTGGCGGAGGAGTGGGAGCCGCGGTTCCTCTCGCTCGAGTACGACGGGCGCTCGATTCCCGCTGAGCAGAAGCGGGGCGCGATCTGCGGAATGTGGCTTACCGAGAAGCAGGGGGGCTCCGACGTCCGGGCCAACACCACGACCGCGCAGCCCCTGAACGGCGGCGGGCCCGGGGGCGAGTACGAGATCGTCGGCCACAAGTGGTTCTGCTCGGCGCCGATGTGCGACGCCTTCCTGGTTCTCGCCCAGACCGACGGCGGGCTCTCCTGCTTCCTGCTGCCGCGCTGGACGCCCGACGGCGAGCGCAACGCCTTCCGCATCCAGCGGCTCAAGGACAAGATGGGCAACCGCTCGAACGCGCTCGCCGAGGTCGAGCTCGACGGAGCCTGGGCGCGGATGGTCGGCGACGAGGGCCGCGGCGTGCGGACGATTATCGAGATGGTCAACCACACACGGCTCGACTGCACCATCGGCGCCACCGCCGGCAACCGCGCCGGGCTCGTGCAGGCCCTTCATCACACGGCGCATCGCACCGCCTTCGGCAAGGACCTGATCGACCAGCCGCTGATGCGCAACGTGCTAGCCGACCTGTGCGTCGAGTCCGAGGCGTCGACGGTCGCGACGCTTCGCCTGGCGCGCGCCTACGACGAGGCGGCCGCCGGGTCCGAGGAGGCGACGGCCTTCAAGCGGATCGCCACCGCCGTGCTCAAGTACTGGACCTGCAAGCGAGGGCCCGCGCACGCCGCCGAGAGCCTTGAGTGCCTGGGCGGCAACGGCTTCATCGAGGAGTCGGGAATGCCGCGTCTTTTCCGCGAAAGCGGGTTGGGCTCGATCTGGGAGGGGTCGGGCAACGTCCAGTGCCTCGACATGCTGCGCGCCATGGTGAAGACGCCGGCCACCGTCGATACGTTCTTCGCCGAGGTCGAAGAGAGTGCCGGCGCCGAGCCGCGCCTCGACGCCTTCTCGAAGGAGGTCCGCGCTGAAATACCGGGCGACATCGAGACGATCGAGTCGCGGGCACGGCGAATCGTCGAGAAGATGGCGCTGGCGCTGCAGGCCTCGCTGCTGCTCCGCTACGGGGACGAGGCGGTCGCCGATGCGTTCTGCGCCTCGCGCCTCTCGGGCGATTGGGGCCAGGCCTTCGGGACCCTCCCCGCGGGCACCGACTTCGGCCGCATCATCGACCGCCACGGCCCCACGCAGTAGCGGGGAGAAAACATCACGCTCGGTCACTTGAGGACAGGATGGTGCTGCGAAGTGACCGGGGATAGGACGTGCAGGCGCGGGATCGGCGTATCTGGGTGCTCGTGGAGCGCCAACACGGCGTGGTCGCACACGGCCAGCTGGTTGAACTGGGACTGAGCCGATCCTCGATTCGCTGGAGGGTGACGAGCGGGCGCCTGCACCCCGTTCGGCGCGGCGTGTACGCGGTGGGGCGACCGGAGCTGAGCCCCTACGGGCATTGGATGTCGGCGGTGCTCGCCTGCGGGCCCGAGGCGGCGCTCAGCCACGGCAGCGCTGCGGCACTGTGGGGGTTCGGCTCCGACCCGCCGGGCTTGGTCGAAACATCGGTGCCGCCGGACAAACGCTGTCGACGACCCGGCATCCGGGCCCACCGGCGTGCCGCGCTGCGGCCGGGCGAAATCACCAAACATGAAGGTATCCCGGTCATCTCGCCGGTGCGAACGCTGATCGACCAGGCGACGCTGCTTTCTCCTGCGCGACTCGAGCGCAGCGTCAACGAGGCCGACAAGCTCGACCGGGTGGCGGCGGACGCGCTGTACAGCGCGCTCGACGACTACCGCGGCGTGCCCGGAGTCGCGCCATTGCGCAAGCTGCTCGATCCCCTCCACTTCCGGCTCAGCGACTCCATCCTGGAGCAGGCGATGCGGCCGCTTGCCAGAACGGCCGGGCTGCCGGTGCCCGAGACGAAGGTCAGGGTGAACGGTTACGAGGTCGACTTTTTCTGGCGCGAGCTGGGGATTGTGGTCGAGGCCGACGGCCTTCGCTACCACCGCACCGCGTCCCAGCAGAGGCGGGGTCTGAAACGCGACCAAGCCCACCTGGCCGCTGGCCTGTGGCCGCTGCGCTTCTCCCACTGGCAGGTCGCACGTGAACCTGCGCACGTCCGCAAGGTGCTGCGCCGGGCGGCGGAGCGCGCGCGGGGGTAGTCCAGCAGGAAGCGAGCCAAGCGGACACTTGAGCACAGGGTCCTGTGCTCAAGTGTCCGAGGGCCGACGCGAACCGCCCGGGGTTTCCTCCGAAGGAGCTCCCGCGAAGCGGCCTGCCGAGGAGCCCCGGGCGGGTCAGGAAACCGCGTCGCGAAGGGCGCGACCGACCTGCTCGGCCGTGATCACGCCGCAGAGACGGCCGTCGGCATCGACGGCCATCAGGGCGCCGAGACGGCGCAGGTTCTGATTCGCCAGCAGCGCCTCGAGCGGTTCGTCCTCGCTGACACGCAGCGAGCCATGGTCGCGCTCGAGCAGGTCGTGGACCAGCGAGGTGGCGCGGGAGACCTCCGGAACCTCGTCGGCCCGGTCGCGCTCCAAGAGCCCGAGGAAGCGGTGGGCGGCGTCGACCACGGGAAACCAGGGCCAGCGATAGCGCAGGAAGTACTGCTCGAGAGCCTCCTCGACGCTCATCTGGCTCGGGATGGCGACGGGTTCGCGATCCATCACGTCCGCCACCCGCATCCCCTCGATCCGCCCGGAGATCGCCGTCTGCATCGTGGCGGCGCGGGCCGAGTTGTTGACGAGAACGCCGATCAGCGCCAGCCACACGCCGCTGAAGATCAACCCCCGGAAGATCAACACCAGGCCGACGGCGATGAAGATGTAGGCGAAGACGCGGCCGAGCCCGGCGGCAATGCGGGTTGCCGAGGTGCGATCTCCAGTCCGCCACCAGGCGATCGCCCTGACGACCCGCCCGCCGTCCATCGGAAAGGCCGGCAGCAGGTTGAAGACCAGGACGAGCAGGTTGATGGTCGCCAGCCAGGCGATCATCGACAGAAAGCCGGAGGTGCCGGCATCGCTCTCGACCAGCATCGCCCTGCGGAACTCCTCCCAGCCCACGGTCGCCAAGCCGAGGCCGGTGAGGGCCGCGGCGATCGCGAGCGTCACCAGTGGGCCGGCGATCGCCACGTTGAACTCCGTCGAGGGGCTGTCGGACTCGCGATCCATCCGCGCCACTCCGCCGAAGATCCAGAGCTGGATGCCGGTGATGCCGATCCCATGGCGCATCGCGACGAATGCGTGGCCAAGCTCGTGCAGGACGATTGAGCCGAAGAATCCGAGCGCGCTGAGGACGGCGAGCATGAAGGGGGTCGCGGAGGAACTGCTCTCCCCCAGCACGTTCCCGTAGAAGTTCGAGAGCCAGAAGATGACGAGAAAGAGGACGAAGAACCACGACCAGTTGACCGCGATCCGGATCCCACGGATGTGGAAGAGGGTGATCGTGCTGCCGCCGAGCATCCTCCAATGGTAAGTGGCCGATAGGGTCGGCCCGCAATGGCCTCGCCATCCGCAACGGATCCGAAGATCTCCGAGCTGATCGGCGACCCGGATCCGGCGCGGCTGCGGGAGCTGCTCGAGGAACTGGAGCGGATCGAGCGCCCATCGGCCTCCGCGGGAGAGCGGCGGGCCGCCGAGTGGCTGGTCGAGCGCCTCGCCGAACGAGGTGCCGAGGCGCGGATCGAGGCCGCGCCGGCCCACGGCACCTACTGGTGGCCACTCGGCCTCGGTGCGGCCCTCGGCGCGGCGGGAGCTCTGGCGGCACTGCGAGGCAGGAGGCTCTTCGGGGCGGCGCTGGCCGCCGTTGGAGCCGTGGGGATGGCGGATGACTACCCGCCGGGAAAGCGGCGGCTGCGCAGGCTGCTGCCGAAGCGGGAGACCTACAACGTCGTCTGCGAGCTGGGCCCGGCGGACGCCGAGCGGACGGTCGTCCTGATCGCCCACCACGACGCCGCGCACTCCGGCCTCGTCTTCCACCCCGAGCTGCCCGAGATCGCCAACCGCCTGGGGATGATCGAGCGAGCCGACACCAGTCCGCCGCTGATGGCTCCGGTGGTGGGCGGGCCCGTCCTGGCCGCCCTCGGCGCCCTGAGTGGAAAGCGGCTGCTCTCCAAGCTCGGCCTCCTGCTGGGTCTGGGCTCCGCCGCGGCCATGGTGGAGATAGGGCTGCGGGACACGGTCCCCGGCGCCAACGACAACGGGACGGGCGTCGTTGCGCTGCTCGCCCTCGCCGAGCGCTTGGTGGAGGAGCCCCCCGAGTCGGTGCGAGTGATCCTCCTCTCGGCCGGCTCGGAGGAGTCGTTCAGCGAGGGGATGAAGGCGTTCGGCGAGCGTCACTTCCCCCACCTGCCCCGAGAGAGCACCTTCTTCCTGTGCATGGACTCGATCGGCTCACCGCACCTGTTGGTTCTGCGCGGCGAGGGATTCCTGAAGATGCGCGAGTACCCTCGCCGCTCGCTGGCGCTGATGGACGGACTCGCCGAGGAGCTCGGCATCTGGCTGTTCCCGAACCTGCGCCTGCGCAACGGGACCGACGGCATGGAGCCGCTGGCGGCCGGCTACGAGACCGCGTCGCTCTGCGGCTGCACGGACCTCAAGCAGCCGGCCAACTACCACTGGCCGAACGACATCGCGGAGAACGTCGACTTCGGCAGCGTCGTCGACGCGACGCGCCTCTCGGAGGCGGCGATTCGCCGCCTCGACCGAAGCTGGCTCTGAGGCCTTGGCCCGCTCCGGGAATCCGGCGCTCGGGACCGACGTGACCCAGGGACAGCCTCTTGCGGAAGGACCAGCTTTCGGCCGCCGGCCGGATGTCCGCACCTGCCGGCCGCCAACCCGGCCATTCGAATCCCGACTGCGCTCTCGGATTTCCCCTCTATAGGATGCCCGCCTGTGCCAACCCATGACGTCCTGGTCATAGGAGCCGGCTTGGCCGGACAGCGAGCGGCCCTCGCGGCCGCGGAGCAGGGCGTATCCGTAGGTCTCCTCAGCAAGGTCCATCCCGTGCGGTCGCATTCGAACGCGGCCCAGGGCGGGATCAACGCAGCGCTCAACCCCGAGGACAGCTGGGAGTCCCACGCGTTCGACACGGTCAAGGGCTCCGACTACCTGGGCGACCAGGACGCGATCGCGGTGATGTGCCGCGAGGCGCCCGAGGAAATCCTTCACCTGGAGCACCTGGGGGTCACGTTCCACCGCAACGAGGAGGGCAAGCTCGGGACCCGCGCCTTCGGCGGCGCCTCGGCGGCCCGCACCTACTACGTGGCCGACATCACCGGCCAGGCGATCATGCACGTGCTCTACGAGCAGCTGATGAAGCACGCCGACTCAGTGGCCCGCTACGAGGAGTGGTTCTGCACGGCGCTGGCCATGGACGAGCAGGGCGAGTGCTGCGGCGTCGTAACGCGCAACATCGCCGACGGCTCGATGGAGCTGTTCCGCGCCAAGGCGGTGATCCTCGCCTCCGGCGGTAACGGCCAGGTCTGGAAGCCGACCACGAATGCCCTGATCTGCACGGGCGACGGGATCTCGATGGCCTATCGCGTCGGGGCGAAGCTGATGGACATGGAGATGATCCAGTACCACCCCACCACGCTCGCCGGCAAGGGCTTCCTGATCACCGAGGGGGCGCGCGGCGAGGGCGCCCACCTTCTGAACGCCAAGGGCGAGCGTTTCATGGAGCGCTACGCGCCCAACAAGATGGAGCTTGCCTCGCGCGACGTCGTCTCCCGGGCCGAGCAGACCGAGATCGACGAGGGCCGGGGCTTCCCCGACGGCACTGTGGAGCTCGACATCACGGTCGTCCCGAAGAAGCGCATCCACGAGGCACTGCGCGAGATCGTCCTCGTCGGCAAGGACTTCGCCGGCGTCGACATCACCAAGGAACCGATCCGCATCAAGCCCGGCAACCACTACACGATGGGCGGCATCAAGACCGATGTCGACGGGCGCACGGACATCCCCGGCCTCTACGCGGCGGGTGAGGTCGCCTGTGTCTCGGTCCACGGCGGCAACCGACTCGGTGCCAACTCGCTGCTCGACACGCTGATCTTCGGCCGCCGCTCCGGCGTCGACGCCGCGGCCCGCGCCAAGCAGATCGACGGCTCGCAGCCCTCCAAGGAGGTGCTCGACGCCGAGCAGGCGAAGATCGACGCGATCGGGGCACGGGAGAAGGGCTCCGGCCGGCGCGTCTCGGAGATCAAGCTCGAGCTGGGCATGACGATGGACAAGCACGTCGCGGTCTTCCGCAGCGAGGCGGGCATCCAGGAGGCGCTGGACATCGTCCGCCGTCTCAAGACGGAGGCAGAGTCCGCCTACATCGACGACCGCGGCAGCGTCTTCAACCAAGACATGCTTGGCGCGATCGAGCTGGGGTACATGCTCGACAATGCCGAGTGCACCTGCGTGTCCGCGCTCGAGCGCAAGGAGAGCCGCGGCGCCCAGTACCGCACCGACTTCCCGGAGCGCAACGACGAGGAGTGGCTCAAGCACATCGACCTGCAGCTGGCAGACGACGGGCCGGAGATCTCATACTCAGAGGTGACGATCACCCAGTGGGAACCTGAAGAGAGAAAGTACTAATGGCCGAGTACACGCTGAAAGTCCGCAGGTACCAGCCGGAGGCGGGCGAGGGGCCCTACTGGGAGGAGTTCAACGTCGAGCTCGAGCCCTCGCTCTCGGTCCTCGACGGCCTGCTGCAGGCCAAAGACCGCGACGACGGCTCTCTCTCCGTCCGCTGCTCCTGCCGGGCGGCCATCTGCGGCTCGTGCGGGATGAAGATCAACGGCCAGTCCGGGCTTGGCTGCAAGACCCAGATCGGCGAGGCGCACGAGGCGGCCAACCGCCGCAACGGGGGCGGCAACCCAATCGTCGTCGAGCCGATGGGGAACATGCCGGTGATCAAGGACCTGATTACCGATATGGAGTCGACGCACTGGGAGAAGATCCGCCGCATCACGCCCTGGCTCCTCCCCCACGGCGACCCGCCGGAGCGCGAGTACATCGTCGAGCCCGAGTCGATGATCGACATCACCCAGTCGATGGCCTGCATCCAGTGCGGAGCGTGCGTCTCCTCCTGCCTCTCGATGGAAGCCGACCCCGAGTTCGTCGGCCCGGCGGCGCTGGCCAAGGCCTACCGCTTCGTCGGCGACCCGCGCGATGCGGAGACGAAGGAGCGGCTCCACGACCTGGCGGAGGACCCGCACGGCATCTACGACTGCACCCACTGCTTCAGCTGCGTCGATGCCTGTCCGAAGGGGGTCGCCCCGATGGACCAGATCATGCGGCTGCGCCGGCGCGCCGGCCAGGAGGGCATTGGGGATCCCAACAGCGGCCACCACCACGAGCTGGCGTTCGTCAAGATCATCGAAAAGAAGGGCACGCTCGACGAGGCGGAACTTCCGGCCGAGTCGTTCGCATTCGGCGTCAAGGGCAAGCTGATGCCGAGCAAACGGGCGATCAAGGAACTGCTTGGCTCGGTCCCGACCGTGTTGCGGGCGATCAAGGTCCGCAAGGTCAAGGCCCGCCAGTTCATTCCAGGCCTCCACCACAAGCTTCCCGGCGGCGCTCAGGACGACGTCAAGGCGATCTACGCGCACGCCCAGGCGCACCGCGAGGAATTCAACATCTACATCAAGGGCGAGGAGGGCACGGAGCCCGAGCCCGACGAGAAGGAGGCCGCATGAAGCTCGCCTACTGGCCCGGCTGCGTTTCGCGTGGCTTCACGACCGAGCTGCATGGCTCGGTCGAGCTGGTCGCCGAGAGACTGGGCATCGAGCTGGTCGAACTCGATCGCGCCAACTGCTGCGGCGCGGGCGTGATCGCCGAGCACAACCAGGAGCTGGCCGACACGCTGAACGCGCGCACCTTCGCGCTCGCCCAGCAGACGGGCCTCGCGATGCTGAACATCTGCTCCACCTGCCAGGGAGCCCAGTCCGAGTGCCAGCAGCGGCTCGATGCCGACTCCGCCTACCGCACCCACATCAACGAGGCGCTCGCCGGCCAGGGGCTCGAGTACGTCAAGGGCAAGGATGGCTTCACCAACAAGAACTTCCTCTGGCTGCTGGTCGAGGACTACGGACTCGACAAGCTCGCCGAGAAGGTCGTGCGGCCGCTCTCCGAGCTGCGCGTCGGCCCGTTCTACGGCTGCTACGTCGTGCGGCCGAAGGAGCGGCTCGGCTACGAGGACCACCCCGACCGCGACATCTACCTGGAGCAGGTGATCGAGACGCTGGGCGGCGAGGCCGTCGACTACGACGGAGCCCGCAAATGCTGCGGCTTCCCGGTGATCACGATGAACCGCGAGACGTCGCTGCGCCAGGCCGGCACGCACCTGGGCGACGGGCTGGACGCCGGCGCCGACTGCCTCGTCACCCCCTGCCCGCTGTGCCACCTCAACCTCGACATGCAGCAGCCCGAGGCGGCCAAGGTCGTCAACCGCGACCTGGACATGCCGGTGCTGCACCTCCCGCAGCTGGTCGGGCTGGCGCTCGGCTTCGAGCCGAAGCAGCTCGGGATGAACCGCCACGTCGCCTCGACCGGCAAGGTCGAGGACCGCCTCACCGCCACCCCCGCCTAACGCTCATAGACTGCGGCCGCAGTGGCCGTAGCCGTGGCGACATTCACGATCGTGCTGGCGGTGATCGCCAGCGAGAAGATGCACCGCACCAACGTGGCGCTGCTGGGCGCCGCGATCGTCGTTCTCTTCGTCGGCAACTTCTCGCAGGAGCAGGCGATCGAGTCGGTGGACTTCAACACGATCGGGCTGCTGACCGGGATGATGATCCTCGTCTACCTGACCCAGCAGACAGGCGTCTACGACTTCCTGGCGATCCGCGCCGGACAGCTTTCGGGGGGGCGCTCCTTCGCGGTGACGATGAGCCTCGCCGGGACGACCGCGCTGCTCTCGGCCTTCCTCGACAACCTGACGACGATCCTGCTGATCGCGCCGATCACGTTCCTGCTCGCCGACGCGCTCGACATCGAGGCGGTGCCGCTGCTGATCATCGAGGTGATCGCCTCCAACATCGGCGGTACGGCGACGCTGATCGGCGATCCCCCGAACATCATCATCGCCGGCGCCACGGGTCTCAGCTTCAACGCCTTCATTGCAAACCTCGCGCCGATCGTGCTCGTCACCTTCGCGGCGGTCATCCCGCTGCTCTATCTCGTCTTCCGCAGCCGCCTCCATGTCGAGGAGCGCAACCGCCAGGCTGTGATGGAACTAAACGCCCTTGCCTCCATTCGCGACTCCGAGGAGCTGCGCCGCACCGGTCCCGTGCTGCTCCTGACGGTGCTCGCCTTCTTCGCCCACCAAGCGCTTCACATCGAGCCCGCAACCGTGGCGCTGACCGGAGCGGCCGTCGGCCTGCTGGTGACCAAGATCGACCTCGAGGAGGCCCTGTCGCACATCGAGTGGACAACGCTCTTCTTCTTCGTCGCCCTCTTCGTGATGGTCGGCGCGCTGGAGGAGACCGGGGCGATCGGCCACATCGCCGACGCCGTCAAGGACGTCACGGGCGGTGAGCGGGCGGCGGAGCTGATCGGGATCACCTGGGTCGCCGCGCTGGGCTCCGCCGTGGTCGACAACATCCCGTTCACCACGGCGATGATCCCTGTCGTCAAGGACCTGCAGCAGGCTGCCGGGACCCGCGGCGACGACGCTTACTGGTGGGCCCTTGCCCTGGGCGCCTGCTTCGGCGGCAACGCGACGATGATCGCCGCCGCCGCCAACGTGGCCGCCGCCGGCATGGCGGAGCGGGCGGGGACACCGATCGGCTTCTTCGCCTTCATGCGCGTCGGGCTTCCGGCCACGATCATCTCGATCGCCCTCGCCTCCGCGTACATTGCAATCCGGTACATCCTGATCTGACGGAGGACCAAGTGCCCGACTCGATCGTCAAGCAGACAATTCGCGAGGTACAGCCACTCAGCGCCGACGAGCCGATCGGCTCGGCGGCGCGCACGGTGGTCGACTCGGGATTGTCGGCGCTGCCCGCCGTCGAGCGCGACGGCAGCTTCGCGGGGATCTTTGGGCCGCGCGAGTTCATGACCGCGCTGTTCCCGGGCTACGTCGGCGAGTTGGGCTCCGCAGCGATGGTCTCCCGCTCGGTCGACGAGACAATCGAGCGGCGCAGCGAGTGCGCCGAGCAGCCGATCCGGCGGTGGCTGACCACCGACCACATCCTCGTCGAGGACGACTTCTCCGACACCCAGCTGGCCGAGACCTTCCTCCACCACCGGGTTTCGGTCATCCCGATCGCAACCGGCGGCAAGGTGCACGCGGTGGTGACGCGCGACGATTTCTTCCGCTCGCTGGTCGAGCGCTTCGGTGCGATCGCCGAGGACCTCGGCGACTGAGCCGGCGGGCCCGCCGTCCGTCAGCCCCTGAGAAGGCCGCGCCCGACAAGCAACTCGGCGATCTGGACGGCATTGGTCGCCGCGCCCTTGCGCAGGTTGTCGGAAACGATCCACATGTCGAGCGCCCGCTCGTTGCCCGGATCGCGGCGGATGCGGCCGACGAACACGTCGTCCTTGCCGGCCGCGTCGATCGCCAGCGGGTAGAGCGCCGCGCCGGGATCGTCGACAACCGTCACGCCGGGGGCAGCCGCGAGCAGCTCCCGGGCGCGCTCCGGAGAGAGCGGCTCGCGGGTCTCGACGTTGACCGCCTCCGAGTGACCGGTAACGACCGGCACCCGCACGCAGGTGGCGCTGATCCCGATCTCCTCGTCGCCGAGAATCTTGCGGGTCTCGTTGATCAGCTT
>Ga0210142_1000185_pt1 | contig 14401 bp, 8 predicted proteins | sample Goodyear_PhragC__FD_184869 | JGI IMG/M metagenome (GOLD analysis project Ga0210142, IMG submission 184869) | Wetland microbial communities from San Francisco Bay, California, USA, that impact long-term carbon sequestration - Goodyear_PhragC_D2... | ecosystem: Environmental > Aquatic > Marine >...
GATGCCGAGCAGGCCGGCGGCCTGCAGCTTGTTCCCCTGGGACTGTTGCAACGCCTGTTCGAGCAGCTCCCGCTCCACCCCCTCCATGATCGCCTGCAGCGGCCGGCGGCCGACCTCGGCGAGGAAGGCCGCGCCGCCGCGGGGACTGTCGGCTGGTGCCGGAGCCGGCGCGAGCTGGCGGATGTGGGCGGGGAGGTTCTCCTTCCGCAGCAGCGGCCCGGTGACGACGTTGAAGGCGCTTTCGATGATGTTGCGCAGTTCGCGGATGTTGCCGGGATAGCCGTAGGCCTTGATCGCCTCCCAGGCCTCGGGTTCGAGCCCCTCCACCTCCAGGCCGAATTCGGCGTTGAAGTTGTCGATGAAGTGGTTGACGATGAAATAGATGTCCTCGGTCCGCTCGCGCAGGGGGGGGATGGCCAGGGCCATGACATTGAGGCGGTAGTAGAGGTCCTCGCGGAACTTGCCGTCCCGGACCTGCTCCTCGAGCTTGACGTTGGTGGCGGCGACGATGCGCACGTCGACGCGCTTGGCCTGGTTGCTCCCCAGGGGGGTCAGCTCCTTCTCCTGCAGGATGCGCAGCAGCTTGGCCTGCATCGGCAGCGACATGTCGCTGATTTCGTCGAGGAAGATGGTGCCGTTGTGGGCCAGCTCGAACTTGCCGACCTGCCCCCCCCTCTTGGCGCCGGTGAAGGCGCCGTCGGCGTAGCCGAAAAGTTCCGACTCCAGCAGATGCTCGGGGATGGCGGCGCAGTTCATCTTGATGAAGGGGCCGTTGCGTCGCCGGCTTGCCGCATGGATGGCGTGGGCGAAGAGTTCCTTGCCGGTGCCGCTTTCGCCGATCAGCAGGACGTTGGAGCTCCGCTCCGCCACTCGCAGCAGGGTCTCCTTGAGGGTCCGCATCACCTTGCTGTGGCCGACGATGCTGTTGATGTCGTAGCGGAAATCGCCGACCTTGGCGATCTGCGGGGACGCCGTCGGCGGCGCCGGCTGGCCCGTCGACTGGCTGGCGAGGCGGACCACCTCTTTGGCGTCCTGGATCAGCACCTTGCCCAGGGCGCCGATCGGCTGGCCGTCGCGGATCAGGGGGTAGCGGCAGACCACCACCTCCCGCCCGTTGAGCAGGTGCGGCCAGCCGACTTCGGCCTTGCCGGTCTGCATGACGATGGGAAGCCGCGACAGCTTGGAGTTGGGATAGGCCTTGAGAATGTGCTTGCCGAGCATGTCCTGGGCGCGAATCCCGAGCAGATCGACGAAGGCCTGGTTGACGAGAACGACGTAGCCCTCCTCATCGACGATGATGGTCCCTTCGTAGGCCAGATCCATGATCGGACCGAGGGTGCGCACGATGTCCTGCAACTCGATGTAGGAGAGGTCGTCGCTGGCCCGCACCTCCCGGTCCACCGCCAACACCCCGCCGACCAGCGTGCCCCCTGCCACCCGCGGCACGTAGTGGCAGATCAGCTTGCCGCTCTGGATCGAGATCGGTTGCGAACGGAAGCAGAACCCCTTGGCCATCAGCGCATTGAGGTGCCCCAGCTTGACGACGTCGTCGAGCCGTTTCCCTCGCAGCGTCGCCCCTTCCAGGCCGAGGATGGTTTGGCAGACGTCGTTGCAGGCCACCACCCGCTGCTCCCGGTCGAGGTCGACGATCCACCAGTCGCGGTTGGCGAAAAGGGTTTCGAGGTCGAACTCGGTCCGGCTGACCAGCTGTGCGAAATCCATGCTCTGCTTCTCCCTGCGGAAACTATCGTGGCCGGGGTTGTATGTCCGGCGCCGGGGTGTCGCCGCTGAGGACCCCCTTCTTGTCTCGGAGAAATCCCCGGTTTGCGACCTGTCCGTCTCCTCAACTGTTAACAGAGGTAGACACGCTAAATCAAGTAAAACATTTTTGGTTTTCCGCCAGGGGCGTTAAGATCCAATTATATTTCGTTATTGCAGCTGCTTACGGCTGAAGGCAAGGGGCGGGGCAGGAGTGGTATGCCGGTGGCTGGAACGTCGTTATGTCGTTTCGACAACTGGTCTGCCCGCGCGATGGAACACTATGCGCCTCATCCATGCAGGCTGGCGGTTGCATCGCCGAAAATGGTAGGCCGGCATAAGCGCAGCGTTAGCGGCAGGACGTTGCGGCGGCCGGAAAATCCAAGCGGACGAAAGGTACGGGGGCAGGGCCGTTTGGCCCTGCCCCCGTGGGTTACTGGCGGGAGTAGATGGGAATCGAACCCACCGCGGACGGGATACGCCCGCCACCGGTTTTGAAGACCGGGCGCGTCACCAGACTACGAGCTACTCCCGTGGAGCAGAATATTTCCAAACCGCCTTCGAACTTCCGGGAGGTTAGCACTGTTCAGGGGGGAATTCAATGATCCGGAGCCCTTGCCGGCAGGAAAGGCGGCCGGGACTACGACGGGGCGGGGGGCGGTGACTCACCATCCTCACCCAGGGTAAAGAAGAAGGTGGCCCCTGCTCCGACTGCGCCTTCGGCCCAGATCCGGCCGCCGTGACGATGGATGATGCGCTCGACGGTGGCGAGGCCGATGCCGATGCCGTCGAATTCGTCGGCCTCGTGGAGACGTTGAAAGGGGAGGAAGATCTTTTCGACGCGGGCCATGTCGAAGCCGGCGCCGTTGTCGCGGACAAAGCAGATCCGCTCCCCGGCCTCCTCCTGAATGCCGAACTCGATCAGGCCGGAATCGGCCCTGGCGCTGTATTTCCAGGCGTTGCCGAAAAGGTTGGCAAGTGCCACCTGCAGCATTCCGCGGTCGCCGTCGGCCATCACCCCCGGTGCGATGCGGAATGCACACCGGCGCCCCGGCTCGCGCTGGCGCAGTTCGGAGGCCAGGGTCTCCGCCAGGGCGGAAAGGTTCACGGGTTCCCGGTGAAGCTCCTCTCTGGTGACCTGGGAGAGCGCGAGAAGGGCTTGGATGAGCTGTTCCATCTCCTCGGTGGAGTCGGCGATGCGCTGCAGCGAGGCGCGGAGTTCGGCCTGTTCCACGGGCTCGTCCTCGGCGAGCTGGATCTGGCAGAGGGCGCTGATCCGCGCCAGCGGCGTGCGCAGGTCGTGGGAGACCGAATAGCTGAAGGATTGCAGCTCGCGGTTGGCGGATTCGAGCTGCCGGGTCCGTTCGACCACCCGCTGTTCCAGGTCGGCGTTGAGACGCTCGACGTCGGCCCGGCTGGCGCGCAGCCGGTCGACCATGGCGTCGAACTGGGCGGCGAGGCTGCCGAACTCGTCGCGGGAGCGAAGGTCGATGTGGTAGTCCAGGTTTCCCGCGCCGATGACCGCGATGCCGGTGCGCAGTCTCTGCAGGGAACGAAGAATCTCGCGGATCAGCTGCACCGCCCCGGCAACCAGCAGCAGGGAGAGGAGGACGACCACGATCACCCCCTGGCGGCTGGCGACCGTGGCCAGCCGCAGAATTTCCTGGCCGCCGTCGTCGAGGGCCGTGGTCAGCTTCGGCATCAGGCCGCCGTCAAGAAGCGGGTCGAGATCCTCCACCACCAGCTTGAGAGCGTTGCCGGACTGGCCGCTGCGCTTGAGGTGGATGGCCGTGTCCGCCAGCGCCAGGACCTGGCCGTAGCTGCGTTCGAGGTTGACGACTTCACCGAGCAGACGGGTGCGATTGGCCGGGTCGAAGGCGGCCTTGCGGTTGGCGGACCGCGCGCAGGCCTCGATGGCGAGTTTGGTCTCCTTGCCGTAGTCGGTGAAGATCAGGAGATCGGGATCGGCGTCGAACAGCAGGAAATCGAGCAGCGACTTGAGTTGTTTGTTGACGCCGGCACTGACGCGGTTGACGGCCAGCAGGTAATCGATGGAGGCCTGGGTGCCGCGAAGCCGGTGCAGGACGTCGGCGGGCAGCCAGGGGATCAGTCCGGCGCTTATGAGCAGATCATGGTAGGCGTACTGAACCTCGTTAATGCCGTCTTCCAGGGCTTGGTCGATGCCGGTGAGGACCGAGCCTTCGATGAGCCGGTCGGAGCGGTCGGCGAAGATCTGCAGGGCTTCTTTGCGCCGCCCCGCATCGACCAGGTCGAAGAGGGACAGGCTCAGTTTCTCCCAGGCGTCGTAGCTGGTGCGAATCGCCTGCGCCTGCGCGATATCCTGCTCTTCCCCCACGACGCCGAGCTCCAGCTGCTGCTGCGCCGAACGCTGCCACAGCTCCAGGGCCTCGCGGGTCAGGCGGCCGAAGTGGAGGAACTCGGCGCGGTCCGCGGCGGCCCCGGCAACCAGGTAGTCGGTCGCTTCCTTCATCTGGCGGGTGATACTGATGCGGGTGTCGGCGACGCCGCGCAGATAGCCGATGGCCGGCACGAAGTCGCCGACCTGGTGGCGAATCCGCCAGGACGCCCAGAGCAGATAGCCGGCCAGCAGCCCGAGAATGACGCTCATCAGCAGGACCAGGCCGATCAGTTTTCCCTTGATGCTCATGCGGCGATGCCAACCGGGAGCGGGGTGATGCCGAACACCTGGCAGGAGGACGGGGGAATCGAGAGGTTAGCCCACCTTAACCTATCCGGGGGAATGGGTCAATGGCGATGCTGGCACGATGTCAGGCCCGAAGCGGAACCGGCGGTGCTAACGGCGACCCAGCAGGCGCAGCAGGCCGTCGAGGGCGGTGTAGGGATGGGGGGGGCAGCCGGGGATGTAGAGATCGACGGGGAGCAGATCGCCGAGGCCATCGTTGACTTCCCCCAGGCCGCGGAACGGTCCGCCGCCGATGGCGCAAGCCCCGGAGGCGATGACCAGCTTCGGCTCGGGGACCGCGGCGTAGGTGTCGAGCAGGGCGCTCTGCATGTTGGCGGTGACCGGCCCGGTGACCAGCAGGCCGTCGGCGTGGCGGGGGGAGGCGACGAACTGGATGCCGAAGCGGCCGAGGTCGAAGACCAGGGTGCCAAGGACGTTGAGGTCGGCCTCGCAGGCGTTGCAGCCACCGGCCGAGACCTGGCGCAGCTTGAGGGAGCGGCCGAAGAGCCTCAGCATCCGCTCCTGCAGCTTATCGGCGAGCCGGTACTCCCGGTCGCCGACCAGCAGGTCGTGGCGGGCCCTGGCCGCCAGGCGGTAGTCGCTGCCGAAGCGCAGCGCCCCCTGGGCGGCCGCCGCGCAGTCGGCGCAGAAGAGGCAGCGGCCGAGGTCGAGCTGCAGCTGGTCGCCGCTGCCGCTCAGCGCGGCGAAGGGGCAGCTGGCGACGGCGGCGTCGCGCTGCGCGGCGGAGAGCTGCGGGGTGAGCTGTGGCAGGCCGCGGAAGCGTTCGGGGAGTTTCGGCTCCTCCTTGGGGAACTTGCCGGTGCGGTGTCCCTGGCGCAGGCGTTCACGGATGATGGTCAGCATGCTTTTTTCTCCCAAGATGGTGAACTGTTCCCACGGCCGATCAAAAGGCCCCGGATGCAAGGCGCCCGCAGCCCCAAGGAGTGAGGCGTAGCGGTAGCTACGTCGCAGCGACGCGGGCCAGGGGAACGCAGCAGGCGGGGTCTTTTCATCGGCCGTTCACAGGTCGAAGCCGCAGTAGGACAAGTTGAAACTCTTGTTGCACAGCGGAAAGTCGGAAATCTGCTGGCCGCGCAGCGCCAGCGCCAGCCCGCTCCAGTTGTGGAAGGAGGGGTCGACGATCTTGTAGCGGACGATCCGTCCGGCGGCATCGGTGAGCGCCGCGTGTACCACCTCGCCGCGCCACCCCTCGCAGAGGGAGACCGCCAGGGAGTTGGCGGCGAGAGGGCCGAGCGGCACCTGGAGCGGGCCGTCGGGGAGGCGTTTCAGGCCCTGGCGCACCAGCGCCAGGGAGGCATAGATCTCACGCCGCCGTACGTTGCCGCGGGCGAAGACGTCGCCGTCGGTCTCGATCACCGGGTTGTCGAGGCCAACCTCGCCGCCCCTGAAAGGGTGGTGCAGTCGGGCATCGCGGATCAGCCCGCAGGCCTTGGCGGCGACTCCCACCAGCCCCAGGGCCTCGGCATCGTCGGCGCTGACTGTCCCGGTCCCTTCGAAGCGGGCGAGGACCGAGGGGGTGTCGAAACAGAGGTCGACGGCGCCCCGGGTCTCGGCTTCGAGGATCTCCAGGCGCTCCAGAAAGCGGGCGCAGAGCGCCCCATCGAGATCGAAGCCGGTTCCCCCCGGCCGCACCAGCCCGCGGCCGAAACGGCTGCCGCAGAGCTCGGCGGTCAGGTTCAGGAAGTCGCCGCGCAGCCGGCCGCAGAAGGCGGCGGTGGGCAGATAGCCGACGTCGCCGGCCAGCGCGCCGATGTCGCCGACGTGGTTTGCGAGCCGCTCCAGTTCCAGGGCGACGGCGCGCAGCGCCCGGGCGCGCGGCGGCGCCTCGATCCCGGCGAGGCTCTCCAGCAGTTGGCAGTAGGCGGTGGCGTGGCCGATGGTGGTGTCGCCGGCCGCCGTCTCCAGCTGGTAGATGCCGGCCGGATGGGGGCCGCCGCGCAGCGCCTGCTCGATGCCGCGGTGCTGGTAGCCGAGGGAGATCTCCAGGTGCAGCACCTCCTCGCCGTGGCACTGGAAGCGGAAATGCCCCGGCTCGATCACCCCGGCATGGACCGGGCCGACCGCCACCTCGTGTACCCCCTCGCCCGCGACCCGGTAGAACTCCATGTCGCCGGGGACCGGGTGCTGGTCCGCCGGGCGGCCCCAGCAGTCGGCGGCGTCGATCCAGGGGCGGTGGAAGCGCACCGGCTTGAGCCAGGGGTGCCCTTCCGGGCGCACTCCGAACTGCTCGGCGAGTTCCCGCTCGAAGAGGTGGAGCTGCGGGCAGCGCGGGGTGAGTGAGGGGAAGCTGCCGGCGACGCGGGTGCGCAGCAGGGCCAGGTCCCCCTGCCAGTCGTGGGCGAGGATGGCGTAGAGCTCCAGGCCTTCCGCCACCGGCTGGCCGAAATAGCCGGCGACGCGGCCGTCGGCGGCGACCGCGGCGAGGACGGCGGCGGCGAAGTCGTCGTAAGCGAGGAGCGGCAGCTCGGCCAGCGGGACGTGCAGGCCGTGGCGGAAGCGGTAGAGACGGGAAGCGCTCATGGCTGCACCTCCAGCAGGGCGGCGGCGTCGTGCAGGGCCGTTTGCAGCGAGGACGGCAGGTAGACGCCCAGCAGCAGGACCAAAAGCAGGAAGACCAGCGGCGAGGCGACCAACAGGGCGCTGTCATGGAAGCTGGTGTCGAGCTGGACCGGTTCGCCCTGGGTGGCGGTCAGCACCGTCGCCCCCATGCCGATGAAGACCGTGGCCAACAGCAGCAGCATGACCAGGCCGATCGCCAGCTGGCCGTTGCCGAAGATGCCGCGCAGGATGGTGAACTCGCTCATGAAGGGACCGAAGGGGGGGGAGCCGGTGACGGCCAGGAAGCCGGCCAGGAAGATGGCCCCGGAGACCGGCAGGGTGGCCAGGGCGCCGTGGACCTCGGAGAGGCGTTTGCTGTCGTAGGCGCGCTGGATGTTGCCGGCGGAGAGGAACAGGCAGCCCTTGGTGAGGGCGTTGTTGACCAAATGGAGCATGGCGCCGAAGGTCGCCAGGCCGCCGATGCCGACGCCGATGGCGAGAATCCCCATGTGCTCGACCGAGGAATAGGCGAGCAGCCGCTTGATGTCGGGCTGGCGCACCATGAAGACGGCGGCCACCAGCAGCGAAAGGAGCCCCATGCCGAGCAGCGCCTGGCGGGCCATAGCGCCGTCGCCAGCGGCGTTCATCAGTTGCAATCCGCGCAGGATCGCCAGGAAGGCGACGCTGGTCAGGCCGCCGGCGAGCAGCGCGCCGACCATCCCCGGCGCTTCGCCGTAGGCGTCCGGTTTCCAGCTGTGCAGGGGCGCCAGGCCCATCTTGGTGCCGAAGCCGACCAGCATAAAGACGAAGCCGGCATGCAGCCAGGGCGGCGAAAGGGTGGCGGCGCCGGCGAGCAGATCGTCGAACTGCAGGCTCACCGGGATGCCGCCGCCAAGCAGGGCGGCGTAGGCGACGAAGAGGATGCCGAGCATCGCCAGGGCGATGCCGACCGAGCAGAGCAGCAGGTACTTCCAGGTCGCCTCGATCGACAGCCGGTTGCGGTTGAAGTAGATCAGCGGGGCGCTGGCGATGGTGGTCGCCTCCACGGCCATCCACAAGAGGCCGAGGTGGCGGGCGGCGACCGCCAGGGTCATCGCCGCCAGAAAGACCAGCAGGCAGGGGACCATGGTGCGGTTGCCGCGGTCGCGGCGCAGGTCGAGATAGCCGACGGCGTAGAGGGCGCAGCCGAAGAAGAGCAGGCTGGTCACCAGCAGCACCAGCCGCGAGAGGGGATCGAGGCCGAGCCAGGGGCCGAGGTGGGCCGGGGCGGTGTGCACGCACCAGCAGGCGAGCGCCAGGTGCAGCCCGCCGCCGGCCGGCAGCAGCCAGGAGCGGCTGCGGTAACCGGGCAGGATCAGCGCCAGGGCAGCCAGCGCCAGCGGCAGGAGGATCAGCGCGGTAAGCATGGGATCATTCCTTCAGCGCCGTCAGGCGCTCGGTGTTGAGGGTGGCGAATTCCCGGCTGATCTGGTTGAGGACGATCCCCATGACGAAGACGCCGACCAGCAGGTCGAGGAGCACCCCGGCCTCGACCATCAGCGGCAGCGCCGCCGACAGCAGCACGGCGAAGATGAAGATGCCGTTCTCCAGGATCAGGTAGCCAAGGACCTGGGTGATCGCCTTGCGCCGGGTGATCAGCAGCAGAAAGCCGCTGAACATGGTGGCCAGCGCGGTCGGCACGTTCAGTCCGGCGACGTGCTCGGGGGCGAGCGGCAGGAAGTCGGCGAAGATGAAGGCGCCGGCGGTCACCAGGGCGCCGAGGATCAGGGTCGGCACGAAGCCGATGAAGGGCTCGACCTCGCGGCGGATGCGCACCTCGCGGATCGCCCGCAGCAGCAGCCAGGGGATGAAGATCCCCTTCAAAAGGAGCGCTCCGGCGCCGAGCAGCAGCGCATGGCCGGAGAAGCCATGGGTGGCCAGCGGCAACAGGGCCAAAAGCGCCCCCTGCAGGGCGACGGCGCGGATGCAGGCGACCAGTCGGGCGCTGCCGAGGGTGAAGAAGTTGATCAGGATCACTGCCAGTAAGAGCAGGTTGGCCATCGTCATCTCCTACCTTAAAACCAAAACCAGGGCGAAGACCGAAAGGAGCGTGGTGCCGACCAGCACTTGCGGCACCCGCGGCAGGCGCAGCCGGGCCATGACCGACTCGACCACGCCGATCAGCACCGCCAGCGCCAGCTCCCCACCCAAAAAGATCAGCAGGTCGAGAAGCAGCGAGCCGGTCTGGAAGGGAAGGGCGATGCGCACCAGCAGGGCCCCCAGGACCATCAGCTTGAGCGCCGCCCCGTAGAGGACCATGCCGAAGGCCGGCCCGCTGTGATCGAGGACCATCACCTCGTGGATCATGGTCAGCTCGAGGTGGGTATTGGGATCGTCGAAGGGGATGCGCGAGTTCTCCACCAGCAGCACCACGAACAGGCAGACCAAAATCAGGCCCAGCGAGGCGCCGGTCTCGCTCTGCCACTGGCCGGCCAGCTGCGGGCCGAGCAGGGCGCCGAGGGAGAGGCCGGAGGCGCCTCTCGCCAGCACCAGCAGGGCGAAGAAGAGGGTCGGTTCCGCCAGGCAGGAGAAGGTCACCTCGCGCACCGCGCCCATCCCTTCGAAGCTCGAACCGGTGTCGAGGGCGGCGATCGCGGTGAAGAAGCGTGCCAGGCCGAAGAGGTAGACGAAGAGGATCAGGTCCCCCTCGAAGGAGACCGGGGCCGGCAACCCCCCGAAGGGGATGAAGAGCGCCGCCAAAAGCGGTACCGCCAGGCCGACCACCGGCCCGGCGAAAAAGACCCAGGTGGTGGTGCGGCTGACGACGAAACCCTTGCCCCAGAGGCGCGCCAGATCGTACCAGGGCTGCAGCAGCGGCGGGCCGACCCGCCCGGCGAAGAGCGCCTTGGTCTTGGCGATGACCCCCGCCAGGAGCGGGGCGAAGAGGAGGAGCACGACCAGTTGCAGAACCAGCCTGGCGACCATGGGAGCGGATCCTTTCAGCGGGTAAAGAGGGTCAGCAGGACCACCAGGGCCGCTGCGACGTAGAGAAGGTAGATGGCGGTGACGCCGTGCTGCACGGTCCGGCGCAGCCAGCGGAACAGCCGGGCCAGCCCGGTCGCGGCCGGGGTCAGGGCGCGGTCGAGGACCACGTCCGGGGTGTGGCTGGCAAAGCTCGCGGCGCCGGGGAAAAGCCCCGCTACCTCCGCGCCGTGGCGTTCGCTCCACAGCCCGAAGCGGAACAGGCCGACCAGGGTGTCGGCGAAGGAGCTGGCGGTGTACTGCATGCGCGGCGTCGGGAAGCGGTAGCCGCAGCCCCAGGTCTCTCCCGTCGCGCCAACTCCGGCGCGACGCCGGCGCAGCCACAGACCGAGGCCGGCCAGGAGCAGCAGCAGCACCCAGCCGGCCAGCCCGACCCGGGACAGCGGCGCCAGGCGGGCGGTCAGGGGTGGCAGCGCGCTGCCGTTCCAGTTGCCGGCCGCGGCGGCCAGCAGCGGCGCCACGCTCCCCGGCAGCAGGCCGATCCAGGCGCAGGCCGCCAGCAAAAGAGCCATCGGCGCCAGCATTGAGGCCGGCGCCTCATGGGCCTGTTGGGCTTCGGGGGTGCGGGGTGCGCCGAGGAAGGTCACACCGAAGACCTTGACGAAGCAGGCCAGCGCCAGGCCGCCGATCAGCGCCAGCGCCGGAGCCGCCAGGAGCGCCAGGTAGAGCCCCCGGCCGGGATGGCCGACGGCATGGAAGGCGCCGAGGTAGATCAGCCATTCGCTGATGAAGCCGTTGAAGGGGGGGAGCCCGCTGATCGCCACCGCCCCGCCGAGAAAGAACAGGCCGGTCCAGCGCTGCAGCTTGAGCAATCCGCCGAAATGGTCGAGGTCGCGGCTGCCGGTGGCGTGGATCACCGAGCCGGCGCTCAAAAAGAGGAGCGACTTGAACAGGCCGTGGTTGGCGACGTGCAGCAGGCAGCCGGCGAGGCCCAGCAGGACCAGCTGTGGCTGGCCGAAGCTGCGGCCGAGCAGGGCCAGGCCCAGGCCCATGGCGATGATGCCGATGTTCTCGACGCTGTGGTAGGCGAGCAGCCGCTTGATGTCGTGCTGGGCGAGGGCGAGAGCGACGCCGAGGATGCCCGAGACCGCGCCGGTCAACAGCAGCGTCCAGCCCCACCAGGGGGGAATGACGGCGAACAGGGAGGTGAGGCGCACCAGCCCGTAAATGCCGGTCTTGATCATCACCCCGGAGAGGAGCGCCGAGGCATGGCTGGGGGCGGCGGCATGGGCGCCGGGAAGCCAGATGTGCAGCGGCATCAGCCCGGCCTTCATGCCGAAGCCGAACAGCCCGAGCAGAAACAGGGCGGTGCTGCCTGCCGCGGGGAGGGTGCCGGCCGCCGGCCACAGCGCGCTGCCGGTGGCGTGCCCGAGCAGGGCGAAGAGGCCGAACAGGGCCAGGGTGCCGGTATGGGTGGCGATCAGGTAGATGTAGCCGGCGCGGCGCACTTCGGCGCGGCGATCCTCGGCGGTGATCAGAAAAAACCCGGCCAGCGCCATCACCTCCCAGGCGACCAGGAAGAGGACGCCGTTGCGAGCGCACAGCAGCAGAATCATCGCGGCGCTGATCAGTCCGTAGTTGAGGCGCAGCTTGCGGCCGTTGTCGGGATGCGCGCGCTGCGGCCAGTAGCCGAGGCCGTAGACGGCGCCGGTGGCGACCACCAGCAGCAGCGGCAGCAAAAAGGCCGCGGCCAGGGCGTCGACGCGCAGCGCGAAGCGGCCGGCCGGGACCGCCCACGCCAGCTGGAGTTCGGCTCCGCCGTGCAGCAGGGCGCCGCCGATCCCGGCCAGGCAGGCGAGGCAGCCGACCACCACCAGCACGGCGGCAGGCCGCTCGCCGGCGTCGCTGCGGCGGTCGTACAGCAGCCCGGGGACGCCCGAGAGGGCGATGCACAGCATCCCGAAGATCAGCCAGGTCATGGTCATCCTCCCCGTCCGGCCCAGAGGGCCCAGGCCATCAGCAGGGTGCTGATGACGAACATGTAGAGCAGATAGACCGGTAGCCGTCCCTGCTGCAGCCAGCGCAGACGCTGGCAGCGGCTGGCGAGCCAGCGACCGAGGGGGTGCAGCTGCCGGGTCAGCACCGGGTCATGGGATTCGAGCTGCAGGTCGGCGGCGGCAGGGAAAAATCCGGTCACCGCGGCTCCGCCGACCTGGGGGTGCAGCACGGCGGGCAGCACCTGGTCGTAGAGGAGTTCGGCGCAGCCGTCGGCGGTGTAGGCCATGCGCGGGCCCGGGAAGGCAAAGCCGCAGCCCCAGGTCGCCGCCCGGGCCAGCGGTCGGTGCCGGCGCAGGTAGATCAGCAGCAGGGCGCCGCCGCAGAGTGCCGCCAGCAGCAGCCAGCCCCAGGCGGCGAGCGGGGAGACCGCCGCCGCCGGTGGCTGGACTTGCGCTCCGGCGAGCCGGGACAAGGGGTGTTGCAGCAGCCGCAGCGCCCACCCCGGCCGCAGCCCGATCGCCAGGCAGCCGGTCAGCAGCAGGGCCATCGGCAGCAGCATCAGCGCCGGTGCCTCGTGGGCCCCGGCTGCGGCCCTCCCCCGCGGCTCGCCGAGCAGGCAGACGCCGATCAGCCGGGCGAAGGTCAGCAGCGCCAGGCCGCCGACCACGGCGAGGGCGCCGATCAGCAGCAGCGGCAGCAGGGCGGCGAAGCCGCCGGCGGCGGTACCGGCGTGGAGCAGGCCGAGATAGATCAGCCATTCGCTGACCAGGCCGTTCAAGGGGGGGAGGGCGCTGATGGCCAGGCTGCCGCCGATCCACAGCAGGCCGGCCAGCGGCATGCGCCGCAGCAGCCCCCCCATTTTATTCATGTCGCGGCTGCCGGTGGCGTGGACCAGCGCCCCGGCGCCGAGGAACATCAGTCCCTTGAAGAGGGCGTGATTCCAGATGTGGAGCAGGGCGCCGGCAAAGGCAAGGAGAGCCACCGTCGGCTCCCCCCGGGCGACGGCGACCAGCCCCAGCCCCAAGCCGAGGGCGATGATGCCGACGTTCTCGATGGTCGAGTAGGCGAGGCAGCGCTTGAGGTCGTGCTGCAGGGCGGCCAGGGCGATGCCGTAGAGGGCGCCGGCGGCGCCGAGAAGGGCCAGCAGCCAGCCCCACCAGGCCGGCGCCGGCGGCAGCCAGGTGAGGACGCGCAGGATGCCGTAGAGGGCGGTCTTCACCAGGACCCCCGACATCAGCGCCGAGACGTGGCTCGGCGCGGCGGGGTGGGCGTCGGGGAGCCAGACGTGCAGGGGGAGCAGGCCGGCCTTGACGCCGAAGCCGAACAACGCCAGCAAAAAGAAGGCGGCCGCGACCGGGGCCGGCAGCTGGGCCAGGGGGCCGAAGTCGGCGAAGTCGAAACCGCCGCAGCGCACCCCGGCCTGGACGAAGCAGGCGAGCAGCAGCATCATCCCGCAATGCGCGACCAGCAGATAGAGCCAGGCCGCCCGGCGTACCTCCTCGTGGTGATGGTCCCAGGCGACGAGGAAGAAGGAGGTGAGGGTCATCAGCTCCCAGGCGGCGAGGAAAAGGACAGCGTTGGCCGCGGTGACCACCAGCAGCATGGCGGCGACCAGCAGGTTGAAAAAGAACCAGTGGGGCCCCAGCGCCCGGCGCTCCCCTTCCTGTTTCAGGTAGCCGGCTCCGTACACGGCGCACGCCGCCCCCAACAGGGCGATGGGGACCACGAACCAGGCCGCCAGGGGGTCGAGGCACAGCGCCAGGGAGCCGGCCGGCACCGCCCAGGGAGCCTGCCAGGAAAGTACCTGGCCGCTGCGCAGGACGCGCAGCGCAGGCGCCGCCGCCAGCAGCCCGGCGGCGACCGCAGAGACCGCCCCGATCCAGGAGGCGAGTCCGGAGCGCCGCCCGGTCAAAAGGGCCGCTCCGCCCCCGGCGGCGAGCAGCAGCAGGGCCAGGCAAAACGCGATCATGGGGTGCCTGACGGGCTGCGGCCAAGGGCCGCTTCGACCTGCTGCAGCGCCGAAAAGATCTGCTCCCGGCCGGCCTGTGCGTCCAGGATGCGGCGGAAGGCCGGATCCCTGAGGACAAAGCCGAGCCGGGAGAGGAGATGCAGGTGGAAGCGCACCGACGGGGAAAGCAGGGTCAGCAGAATCCGCACCGGCCTGCCGTCCAGGGCGTGGAAGTCGACGGGGTTTTCCAGGAAACAGAGGGTCACGCTGGGGCGGGTGACATGGACCAGGACCGGGTTGCGCGGGTGGGGGAGGGCGATCCCCTGGCCGATGGCGGTGGGGGCCAGCTCCTCCCGGGCGATCAGCACCTTGCGCAGGTAATCGCGGTCGACCTCTTCGGAGAGCCGCAGGTGGGTGACCACGTCCTCCAGGACCTCGTCCCGGGTGCGGCCCTCGATGCGGTAGAAGACTCC
>Ga0210142_1000188_pt1 | contig 14247 bp, 11 predicted proteins | sample Goodyear_PhragC__FD_184869 | JGI IMG/M metagenome (GOLD analysis project Ga0210142, IMG submission 184869) | Wetland microbial communities from San Francisco Bay, California, USA, that impact long-term carbon sequestration - Goodyear_PhragC_D2... | ecosystem: Environmental > Aquatic > Marine >...
TCGCGATCCTCGGCGCTCTGCTCCGGCCAGGGATAAATCCGATCAAAATCGTAACGCCCAATAAAAAGATTGCTCGCAAAACTGCCGCGCTCATCCAGCGGGTCGCGCGAGGCCTCTGCCAGCTCGAGCGCTTCGCGCTTGCCTTTGGACATTTTCGACGTGTCGATGACCTCAGAGGGGCTCGGCTTTTCCGGCCGGGCGCTCGTTTCCTCGGTCCCGCCACCACGGGATTTTTCCGGCGCTTCCAGTGGGGATTTCATATCATGCGTTTGTCATGTCGAGCGAAGTCGAGACATCCCGTTGCAAAACCGACGGGTAATTCTACGGGGTTCCTCGACTTCGCCCGGAATGACGAGCAACTATTCCTCATAAAATTCTGTTCCTTCACCAGCGTGCTTTTTCAATATCTCGCAGGGCGAAAATTTTTCTTCCGTTCGAGCGAGTCGTTCCAATTCATCAACGGTCTTCTTTAGTCCAAAGTGCTCTGCGAATCGCAGCGGGCCGCCACGAAACGGCGCAAAACCGGTTCCCAAAATCATTCCGTAATCCGCGTCCTCGGGAGATTCTACCACTTTTTCTTCTACGCAACGAGCGGCCTCGTTCACCATGAGGAGCACGAGGCGCAGGGCGATATCATCCGCTGCAGCCGGCGATGAGGCCGGCTGGCGTGTTGTTCCGGCTTCCGTTGCGCCGGGGTCAACGCCCCCGGCTACAATTTCGCTGCGCCACTGCACCAGCGTATCGTTAGGCGACCGGCTCTTGCCTTCATACTTGTAAAAGCCCGCACCTGTTTTGCGACCAAGCATCTGCCGGTCACGCAACCAAAGCAGAACATTCGGGACATGATCGCGCTGCCCGTAAGCTTTCTCCAGCGTGTTGGCAATGTCGACGGTGATATCCACCCCGATTTCGTCGATCAATCGTAACGGTCCCATCGGCATGCCCCATTCGGTCAGCAATCTATCGATCCGCTCCGCATCCAGGCCCTTCTCGAAAAGCTCCGCGGCATCGAGCAAATAAGGAAACAAAACGCGATTCACCAGGAATCCCGGGCTGTCGCGTACGATTACCGGCAGCTTGCCGATTTGCCGCACGAAACCGAGACTCCGCTCGCGGGTTTCCTCAGACGTCTCTCTGGCAATCACAACTTCTACCAGTTTCATCCGGCTGACCGGATTGAAAAAATGCAGGCCGATGACGCGTTCGGGTGCAACCGTCACATCGGCCAGTTCGCTGACAGGCAGCGCGGAAGTATTTGTGGCGACAATCGTTTTCGGGCCGGCTTCCATCGCCAGTTCACGAAAAATTTCCTTCTTGACGCTCAGCTTTTCCGAGGCGGCTTCGATGATGAATTCCACGTCGCGCAATTCCATCGGCGCGGTCGAACCACAAATGCGGGCGCGACCCTGTTTTGCCTTTTCTTCGTTCATCAAGCCTCGCTTCACGGCGTCGGCATAGATTTTTTCGATGTTCGCCAAACCGCGATCTATCTGTTCCCGCGCGACGTCGCGCAGGATTACAGTGACGCCGCGCGAGCTGAGCCATTGCGCGATGCCGGAGCCCATGACACCGGCGCCAATCACAGCGGCATGCACAATTTTTTGGGGCGCCGTTCGCGAGGTCCCCTTCTTATATTTTTCTGCAAGAAAGAAATTGCGAATCAGATTTTGCGTCGCCTCAGTTTTGCCAAGCTCCACGATCGTCTCCAACTCCAGGTTTAACGATTCGTTAGGCGAAATGCTCGGTGTTCGATTGATAATTTCCAGCGCACGTGAGGGAGCCGCATTACCGGTTGTTCCACTCTTACCGCCGGCTGCGCCGCGTGCCTCTCCCTGGCCAGGGAGAGGTGGATGCGCAGCGCCGGGTGAGGGTGGTTTCCCAGCGCTCAATTTTTTCCGAGCTAAATCAAGAAGCTGATCGCGTGGCGCGATTTCGTCCACCAGCCCGATCTTTAAAGCTTCCTGAGCAGAATAAAGTTTGCCCTTCAAGATCACTTCGGCGGCTTTCGCGACACCAATCAATCGCGGCAGTCGGGTGCATCCGCCCCAGGCGGGAATTAACCCGAGCGTAGTTTCGGGGAGGCCGATGCGTGTGGCCGGATCATCGGATGCGACGCGATAATCGCAAGCCAGCGCAACCTCGTAACCGCCCCCGGCCGATGCGCCATGAATGATCGCAACCGTCGGGATTTTGAGGTCCGCCAAACGATTGAAAACCTGCTGCCCCCGCGCGATGAATCCGCGCATTTCCCCGCTCTTTGCTCCTTTCAGCAGCGTTTTCAAATCAGCGCCTGCAACAAAGATCGATTTTTTTGCAGACGTGATGATCAGACCACGCAGCGAAGGGTCTTTGTCGACGAAATCGAGATGCGAATTCAACTCACCGAGAGTCGCGGCATCGAAGATGTTGGCGCCAGACTCGGGTCGATCGAACGTGAGCACGCAAATATGGTCGCCGCCGATCTCGCGCCGAATCACTGGAGCTTTAGCAACCTGAGACATTCTTTTCATTTTGGAGCGTTTCCGGCAAATTCCAAGTGCAGAGGTAGAGGTAAGGACGCGGCGCAGCGCGCGACCGGACAAAAGGAGGCGTGTCCCTGTCATTGCGTGTGCCAATCCCGAGTGGTAGAAACGCGACGTGGTCGGCAAGATCCTAGAGCCTGAAATCAGGAGCATGATCGAGGCCCGTAACTTCGGGGCCCTGCGTGAAGTGTTTCGTGAATGGGCGCCGGCCGACGTCGCCGAAGTCATTCTCGATCTGCCCGAGGACCAGCAGGTGATCATCTTTCGCGTCCTGCCACACTCGCTGGCGGCGGATGTTTTTGAATATCTCGACTTCGACGCGCAACAGCAGTTGCTCCGCGCGATGGCTCACGAACAGGTGGTGGCGATTCTGAATGAAATGTCGCCGGACGATCGCACGGCGCTGCTCGAGGAGATGCCGAGCGCGGCGGCGCGGCAACTGATCCGACTGCTCACGCCGGGAGAGCGCCGCGTGGCCACGGCGCTGCTCGGTTATCCAGAAGACAGCGTGGGCCGTTTAATGACCCCGGACTTCATCGCGGTGAAAGAAGATTGGACCGTGCAACAGGTCTTGGATTTTATCCGCGAAAACGGTCAGGATAGCGAAACGCTCAATGTCATTTATGTGGTCGATGACCACGGCAAACTGATCGATGACATCCGGATGCGGGAGTTTTTGCTGAAGCCGCTCATCTCGCCGGTCCGCGATTTGATGCAAAAAACTTTTGTGGCGTTGAATGTGACTGATTCGCAGCAGGATGCCCTGAATATCTTTCGAAAATACGACCGCACGGCGTTGCCCGTAGTGGATTCCAGCAATGTGCTTGTAGGCATCGTGACCATCGATGACATGCTGGATGTCGCCGAAAAGGAAGCGACCGAGGACATTCAAAAATTCGGTGGTATGGAAGCGCTGGAGGAGCCCTACATGCGGATTCCACTCTGGCGCATGGTGCGCAAACGCGCCGGCTGGCTCATAATTCTCTTCCTTGGAGAAATGTTGACGGCGACGGCAATGGCAAGTTATCAGGAGGAACTGGCAAAGGCGCTGGTGCTGGCGCTGTTCCTGCCGCTCATTGTTTCCAGTGGCGGCAATTCCGGCTCACAAGCATCCACTTTAATGATTCGCGCCATGGCCCTGGGCGAGGTGACCCTGCGTGATTGGTGGCGTGTGATGAGTCGAGAAGTGCAGGCTGGGATTTCGTTAGGCGTGATTCTGGGAGCCATCGGCGTTTTGCGGGTAGGGGCATGGGCTATCATCGGTGAACAATATTTCCATCGACAACCGTACGGTCCACACTGGCCGCTCGTGGCGATGACGGTCGGAATTGCGTTGGTGGGCGTCGTGCTTTGGGGGACACTTTCCGGATCCATGCTCCCGTTTCTCCTGCGCAGAGTCGGAGCCGACCCGGCGACTTCGTCCGCCCCTTTTGTTGCGACGCTTGTCGACGTGACAGGCCTGATCATCTATTTCAGCATTGCCCTGGTCATCATGCGCGGCGTGATGCTGTAGCCGCGGGCGCTGACCCCGGCGATACATGGGCAAGCTCTTGGATTGCCGACGCCAACACTATCGGATAAAACTGTATCGACGTTATGTTCTCGATTCAAAAGCTCCTCGGGCGTGATGGAAAATTCTACGATTTGCTCGAAGCGAGCGCGCAACAGGCCGACAGCAGCGTGCATCATTTGATCGGCCTGCTGGAAAAACTTCAACAAAACGAGACGCCTGCGAATTTGGAGGAATTCGCGCACAGTCGGCGCGAAGACAAGCGAATCACTCAGGAACTGACCGAGCAGCTTTCAAAAACGTTTATCACGCCTCTGGAGCGGGAGGACATCCAGGAACTGGCTGCTGCTCTTTATAAAATACCGAAGACGGTGGAGAAAATCGGGGAACGGATTTTGATCTGTCCGGAGGACTTGCGCGGCCATAGTTTTCAAAAACAGATGGTGCTGCTAGATCAGGCTGCCGAAACGGTGCTGGCTATGGTGAAACAGTTGCGCAAAGGAATCGATTCCCGCACTGCGAAGGAGATGAACGCAAAACTCCAGGCGATCGAAGGCGATGCGGACCAGCTTGAACTGGACCGGCTTCGCGATCTTTTCCAAGGCAGTTACGAACCGAAGCAGATCATTTTTTTGCACGATCTTTACGGCCTCCTGGAAAAGGTGATCGACCGCTGCCGGGATGCCGGCAACATCATCCTGCAGGTGGCGCTGAAGTATTCGTAGCAAGCTCATCGCGTGCTCACGCTCATTTTCGTCGTCCTCGCTGCGATCGTTTTCGAGTACAGCAACGGCTTTCACGACGCTGCAAATGCAATCGCTACGGTTGTGTCAACGCGGGTGCTCACGCCGCGAAAAGCGATCGCCATGGCCGCCTTTTTCAATCTCACCGGCGCGCTCTTCGGTGGCGCGGTTGCTACCACCATTGGCAAGGGACTGGTGGATACAGATATCGTTACAATGACCACTGTGCTTTGCGCGGTTATCGCCGCGTTCGCATGGAACATGATTACGTGGTGGTTCGGATTGCCCTCCAGCTCCAGTCATTCGCTGATTGGCGGTCTTTGCGGAGCTGCCCTGGCTGCCGCAGGTGGTGATTGGTCAGTGATCAAATGGAATGCCGGTATGTGGCCAAAAGTCATTGTGCCGATGATCACCTCGCCTTTTGCCGGATTTATCTTCGGCGCGTTACTGATGTTCCTGCTTTTCGTGGTGCTCCATCGATTCACGCCGCAATTTGTTCATTCGCTGTTCGGGAAGCTCCAAATCTTCAGCGCGGCATGGATGGCTCACAGCCATGGGTCGAATGACGCGCAAAAGACCATGGGCATCATTGCGCTTGCACTTTTTACCGGCACGAAGGCAGGCAGCTTCGACCATTTGCCGGGCTCGCTGGCTTTCCTGAAGACCCCAACCTTTGTTCTGCCGGTTTGGGTCATTGTGCTTTGTGCGCTAACAATGGCTGTGGGAACAGCGGCCGGCGGTTGGCGAATCATTCGCACACTCGGCCATCAAATGGTGAAACTGCAGCCGGTAAATGGGTTCGCCGCGGAAACCACGGCCGCAGTGATTATCCAGGCAGCGAGCTATTACGGCATTCCGCTTTCAACTACCCACGTGATCACAACTTCAATCATGGGCGTCGGCGCAGTGAAACGTTTCAGCGGATTGCGATGGACGGTCGTGGAGCGAATCGTTTGGGCCTGGCTTTTTACATTGCCGGCCAGTGGACTGATTGGTTATGCCCTCGAACGGGTTGCGCGGGCGTGGCTTTGATTGCAGGCCACTATCTTCGTAACTCGCTCGCTGTGTTTCACTGCCGCAGCAGGGAGATTACAATTTATCCAGACCTTCGATTACTTTTTCCATGCCGCTAACGACGAGTGTGAACCGATCGTAATCAAGCTTGTCGGGTGTGTCGTTAGGCGAATGATAGTACGGATAACGAAAAGGCGCGGTGTCGGTAACCATGATGCCAGGATAACCGTATCGCCAAAACGACCGTTGATCCGACCAGCTCACACCCGGAATGAAAGCGGGAAGCGCTGCGCCTTCAGATGGAACTTTGGCGTGTTTGCGAAATAGGCCGATTACCCGACGAAGCAGCGCGCGTGAGTGAACGTTGCTGACAAATCCGATGAAGTTGCCAATTCTCGGATAAAAGAGGCCCAGCCCGGGCGATGGATAGGTTTGTGAGCCCGGCGCATCAGAAAAATAGCCGATGGTTTCCAAACTGATCATGGCTGAGATGTTGTCGCCGCGCGCTTTGCAACGGCCCGCGTAAACGTCGCTTCCCATTTCACCCGACAAAAAATAAGGCGGCTCCTCATTCACAAATGCGACAAACCGCACAGTGTGTTGCGTCGTTTTCCCGGCAAAACGCCGGGCCAGCGCCAGAAGCGCCGCCACTCCGCTCCCATTGTCGTTTGCACCGGGCGAACCAGATACTGAATCGTAATGTGCACCGATTAAAATAACTTCGGGGCGAGAACCGCGAATTTCCGTCTCGATATTGTGGCAGGCTTGCCCATCGACTTCGTAAGTATCTCGGCGTGGACGAAGGCCGGCGCGTGAAAAGGAACCTTCGATGAAATCCGCGGCAGCATTTAGTTCCGGGTAGTGCCACATATTTCGCTCGCCGATTTCGCCGGCAAGTTTTTGCACATCGGCGCGAAGCTCTTCCCGTAACACCACTTCATTGGGCGACAAAGGCGCTGGTTTCGAAATGTTTTTGCCGGGCATCCTCACTCCAAACCACCAAAGTAACGCAAGAAGCGCCATAACCGCGATAAGAACGCGAAGAGCGCTGAGGAAGATTTTTGAAAGGGTTGCTGCGCGCACGAGCGGTATTTCTTGTGGTAGGGATTGGATCGCCGAGCCGTCCGTTCGATCGGCGCAACCGGCGGTCGCGCCCTGCCAAATTAATCAGCAGGTTACGCGATCTTTCTTCGGAAACGCAAAGCGCAGAGCCCAAATAACAGGTTCGCCATCACCATCAAAACGACAAGGTTCGGCCAGTATTCGAAGAGATGTGCACCCCGCAAAATGATGGCGCGCATGAGCGCTATAAAATAGGTCGTGGGAAAAAGCGTGCCGAGCGCATAAAAAATCCAGGGCATGGTTTCCCGCGGAAAAATGAAACCGGAAAAGAAGACGCTCGGTAACAGAAACACCATCGACATCTGCAGCGCCTGCATTTGGTTTTCAGCAAAGGTGCCGATAAGCAAACCGAGACTAAGCAACGCAAACACATAAACCAGCGTTGAAAACAGCATCGCGACGATGTTTCCGGCGATGGGAACGAAAAACAGAAATCGCATGACCAGAAAGAGCACCACAGCCATGGCCATGCCGATACACAAATACGGAACCAGCTTGCCGAGCATGAGGCCCGCGGGACTAAGGGGACTTACCAGCAATTGCTCCAGCGTGCCGCGTTCTCGTTCGCGTACCAGAGCCATGGCTGAAGCCACTGTCGTCCCGAGCTGCAAGACAATGCCGATCACGCCCGGTACATAGAAGTTCGGAGCGCGCATGGCCGGGTTGTAAAGCATCTGTGGCCGGATATCGATGGGCACACCTTCCCGGCCGGTCTCGCGAAGGAGCGACTCCAGCGACTGAGTCAACGTCACGCCGAGCGCGGTATTGAGAGCTTGCAGCGCTGTCGTGGAATTGGATCCATCGACGAGCAGTTGCACCTGCGCAGAGTGGCCCGCGTTAAGGTCGCGTGTAAAATTCGGCGGGATATCCAACGCGGCATAAGCGCGGCCTTTGCGCATTTCGCTCTTTAGCTCATCCAAGCTGCGGACTTCGCCTACCACGCGAAAGGTCTCTGTGTTCACGAACCGATCGATCAACTGGCGGCTCTCAACCGTCCGGTCTTCGTTCAAAACAAGCATCGCCATGTGTTTCACGTCGTTGTCGAGCGCGTATCCGAACGCCACCATCTCGATCAATGGCGGGAAAAACATAAAGAACAGTGTCATCGGATCGCGCCAGACGATGATGAATTCCTTAAACAGAATGGCTCCGAGCCCGCGAAAAAATTTGTGTTTCATCAGGCCGCCTTTCGTTGTTCGGCAGCGTGCTTGGCCGAAAGCTCGACGAACACGTCCTCCAATGAGGGACCTATCTCGTGAATTTCGGCATGAGTAACGCCGACTTTGCGCAATTGCTCGTCGATCTGGGCGCGCTTTACATTTTCATCGACCAGCAAATGCATCGATTGCCCAAAGACCGTAGCGGTGCGGACGCCGCTCATCTGTCGCATGGTTTGCAGCGCTGTGGTCACGTGATCGCAGGTCACATCCAGGCGGCGCGTTCCGAACGGATTTACTTCCGGAAGTTTTTTTAACTCGTCCGGCTCGCCGCACACGATCAATTTCGACATGTAAATGTAGCCAACGTGATCGCAGCGCTCTGCTTCATCCATGTAATGCGTGGTCACAAAAAGCGTCATTCCTTTACCGGCGAATTCGAACAGCAAATCCCAGAGCTCGCGACGCGCGACGGGATCAATGCCGGCTGTCGGTTCGTCGAGAAAAAGGACCGTCGGCTTGTGCATAAGCGAGCAAGCCATGGCCAGACGTTGTCGCCAGCCGCCGGAAAGCTGGGACGCGCGTCTGTTGAGGTACGGTTCGAGATGTGTCGTTGCGATCATTTCATCGCGACGCTGGTTCAATTCGTGATTGCGTAAGCCGTAAAGTTTCCCCGCAAAGATGAGATTCTCGTTGACCGTCAGTTCGTCGTACAGCGAAAATTTCTGCGACATGTAGCCGATCATCTCTTTGATCGGTTCGATATCCCGCACCACGTCGTGGCCGCCGATCCGAGCGGTGCCATCGCTCGGCTCCAGGATTCCGCACAACATCCGAATCACGGTTGTTTTCCCGGAACCGTTCGGCCCGAGAAACCCAAAGATCGATCCTTTTCCCACGGAAAACGAAATGTGATCCACTGCGGTGAATGTCCCGAAGCGTTTCGTCAGTCCGTCTACTTCAATCATCGGCTCGGACACCCTTTTACCGTGGTTGAGCGAAGTTTCGTTGATGTCGCGCGTACTCATTCGAGGGGTGCCTCAACTCATTTCACGTTTGGAAAATAGACATCTGCCGCCATCCCGGCGCGCAGGCGGTCGTCGTCGCTGGGCAAACGAATCTTTACTCCAAACACTTGTTTGATCCGGTCGGCGACGGTTTGCACGTTGCGCGGGGTAAACTCGGCCTGGCGATTTATCTGCTCCACGACCCCGTCGAAATCTTTGCCCGGAAACGAATCGACCCGGACGCGAACGTGCTCGCCCAGCTTGATCAGGCCCAGCCAGGATTCCGGAACATAAACGCGCACCCAAAGATGTCCGGTCAGGATCAGCGTAGCGCCTTCGCGATTTGCCGGCAACACGTCCCCCACTTTCACGCTGAGCACTTCAAGAATGGAGTCAGCCGGAGCGGTGACTTGCATTTCCGCCAACTGCGCGTCGATGTCGGCCAGTTGAGCGCGCGACATCGCGACACGCATTTTCGCCGCCGCGACATTTTTCTCCTGAGTGTTCGCCGAGCTGGCAGCCCGCTCAGCGTCACTTGAAGAAACGACTTTCCGCTTAAGCAAATCCTGCTGGCGCCGCGCTTCATCCTGCAGGAAAACCAATTGTGCTTCCTGCGCGTCTGCGTCGTGAATCGACGTATCGATTTGCGCCTGGGCAAGATCGCGACGCGCTCGCAGCTCCGAAGCGTCCAGCTGAATGATCAGTTGTCCCTGGTGCAAATGGTCCCCTTCCCATGCTAGAATTTTTTCCACACGTCCACCCGAGCGCGGACCCACATGCGCTTCGTCCACTTCGATAGTGCCTGAAACCGCTTTCTCCCGATTACCACAACCGGCCAGCAAAAAAACCACGGTTAATGCTCCGGCCAGGCGCATTAGGTAGCGATTTGACCTAACGAATACAGTATTCACGCTTTGCGTCCCTTTGCTGTCAGCGCGCCTTCGAGAATAATTGTAAGGATCCCGGTGTACCCTTCCCTTGGCATCATCCCGAGCTCCTCCATCTTCGACGGGTTCATGATCGATTGAACCATCGCCAGCAAAATTTCGATCATCAGCCTGACGGGGACATCCCTGCGCAGCATTCCCGCCCGTTGTCCGTCGGCAAAAAATTTTCCAAAGTAGCGCTGAATGAGCGCAGCCCGGCGGCGTTCGACGACCTTGAAAACGTCCGGCGCTTTCTGGCGCATATCCCGCACGAACGGCGGCTTAATCTCATTCAATTCCCGTTGCGTGCCGGCCATCAATTCCCGCAAAGTCGCCGGAAAATCTCGCGGTCGTCCCCGGGTGATTCCCTTCAGTGCTGCTTCAACGCTTGCGAATTTATCGGCCAGAACGGCCTCAAGCAGATCGAACTTGCCCGGAAAATGAGTGTAAAGCGTTTTCTTGCTAATCCCCAGCTCCTCCGCCAGATCATCCATGGTCACGCTGCGAAATCCGTGGCTAAAGAAGTGGACCCGCGCGGCATCAACGATTCGTTGCCGGTTCAGATCACGCTTGCGGCTACGCGGTCGAGTTTTATGTGCCTCCTTCATCTCAGGAATAGTGTTAGCACATTCAGGAAACTAATCCAGTATATTTAGTTTCCACCGAGGATTCGAATATTCAATGCCCTATTCAGACTGCGCCACCCACAGAGAAACTTTACAGACACCACACCAGTTACCTATAGTGCTCACAATGGCCGGTTACTCCGGAACGCCATTAACCCAAAAACTGGGAATCAAACCGGGGCTGACTGTCGTCACGATCAACGCGCCGACAAATTACCGTCGGTTGCTCGACCCAGTTCCCGAAGGCGTAACTTTCTCAACTCGGTTGAAACGAGATTCGAATTTTGTCCACGTATTCGTCAGGAAATACAGCGCGCTGGCGAAGAGATTACCGGACCTGCGCGAGAAAGTTGCGGATACTGGACTCGTTTGGATTTCCTGGCCCAAGAAATCGGCCGGTGTGCCTACTGATGTGACCGAAGGCGTGGTCCGCGCTCTCGCACTGCCGCTCGGATTCGTCGATGTAAAAGTCTGTGCGGTCGATGAGACCTGGTCCGGACTAAAATTGATGGTTCGCCGAGAGAGTCGAAAAGAAGCCGCCAGATGAATGGCGATGGCAAACTCGAAGTGATCGTGCAGTCGTTTGCCACGAGAGCGACCGGAATACCATCTACCGCTGCGAACCTGACACGATCGAAGCCGTATTGGCTGTCGAATGTGGAGCGTGAAGCAGCGGGGTCGTCCGCCGGCGCGCAACCCTCCTGTCAAAGGCAAATTCGCTGTCCGAAACAGGAACCCTCCCTTATAAAAAGGCTGTGAATTTGCCCGACACGCTGAAAAAATATTTTGGTTACGATCAGTTCCGGCCATTGCAGGAGGAGATCATCCGGGATGCGCTCGCGGGCCGAGATGTGTTTGTGTTGATGCCGACCGGCGGTGGCAAATCACTTTGTTTTCAACTGCCGGCTTTGATACGCGACGGGCTCACCATTGTCGTATCGCCTCTGATCTCGCTGATGAAAGATCAAGTGGACGCACTGCAAACCAGTGGAATTGCGGCCACATACTTGAATTCAACCTTGAATCGGGAAGAGGCAAAGGCGCGCTGGCGCGGCTTGCATCGCGGCGAATACCGGATGCTGTACGTGGCTCCGGAGCGATTGATGCTGGAGACGTTTCTGGAACGCGCGCTTAACTGGAATATCGCCCAAGTCGCGATCGACGAAGCGCATTGCATCAGTGAATGGGGCCACGACTTCCGCCCGGAATATCGCGAGCTGAAAAAGCTGCGGAAACATTTGCCCGATGTGCCACTCATGGCGCTTACCGCCACGGCAACAGAACGCGTTCGGGTGGATATCATCAAAGAACTGCAATTGCGGGATCCTTGTTGTTACGTGGCCAGTTTTAACCGGCCGAATCTGACATATCGGGTCGTTCCCAAATCGGTGCCTTACGAACAACTGCTGGCGTTCGTCCGGAGCCGGCCTAACGATAGTGGCATCGTTTATTGCGCAAGCCGCAAGAGTACCGAGTCACTGGCGCGAGATTTGAATGAGGACGGTGTGAGGGCGAAACCATATCACGCGGGCCTAACGGCGGCGGAACGCACGAAACACCAGGACTCATTCCTCCGCGATCATGTGCGCGTGGTCACCGCGACTATCGCGTTCGGGATGGGGATCAACAAACCAAACGTGCGTTTCGTTGTGCATTACGATCTACCTAAAAATATTGAGAGCTACTATCAGGAAACAGGACGTGCCGGACGGGACGGATTGCCCAGCGAATGCGTGTTGCTTTTCAGCCCCAACGACGTCGCCAAGCAACTTCATTTCATCGATGAAAAAAGTGAGAGCGAGGCGCGCATTGCGCGGACGCAACTTCGACAAATGGTCAACTACGCTGAGACGCGCGAATGCCGTCGGGGCGTGTTGCTGGCGTATTTTGGTGAAGCCTACCCTGCGGATGATCAGACGGTCGGCGGTCATAGACCGCCGCTACAGCATTCGTGCAATGGTTGCGACAATTGTTTGCATCCGCCGGAAACGTTCGACGGAACCGTGCAGGCTCAAAAGTTTCTGTCCTGTGTCTATCGCGTCCACGCCAGACATGGATTCGGATTCGGCTTGGGACATATCGTCGATATTCTGCGGGGCGCCGATACGGAAGCGATCCGGCAACGAGGTCACAACGAGTTGTCCACCCACGGTATTGGCACCGAATTGAAGCGCGGCGAATGGCAGGCAATCGGTCGTGAACTGCTGCGTTTGGGGCTTGTCGAATGCGCGCCGGGCAAGTTCGCCACGTTGTCGCTCACTTCTTCTGGTCTCGAGGCGTTGCGGAAGCGGACACCGATCATCTTGACCAAACAAATCGACATTGCGGAGAAATCTGCTGCGATCCGGAAGGGAGCGATCGAATGCGACGAAGCTCTATTTGAGCGTCTGCGCGACCTTCGTCGAAGACTGGCCGACGAACGCAACGTCCCGGCTTACATTATTTTTTCCGACGTATCGCTTCGCGAGATGGCGCGCAGTTATCCCACAAACACAGACGAGTTCCGCCGCATTCCGGGAGTCGGCGAACAAAAGCTGCACAACTTTGCAGAACCTTTCCTCAGCGAGATCAGGAGTCACGTGGATGCAAACCCGCGCCGAACATTCTCTGAAGATTTTAATCGTGTAGCCATGAAACGGCGCACTCGATCTCATCGCGTCGCGCCGCGCAGAGGCCGACAGCAGCCTGCCGGGGGTCTTCCAAGCTCGCGTTGAGAGTGCCGGGTCGCCCACCAAGCCATCGCTCAAATTTTATTGTTGATAGCCGAGTGGTGACCATAAACTGCACACGACTCGCAGGTCGGCATGAAAATATTTTTAATGCTTGTCACTGTAGCATTCGCGTTAAATCGAACATGGTTATCCGCGGCGGATGACCAGGTCAGGGATACATCACCGGATGGAAAATTTGCAATGCTGTTCGCTCCGGACCCGAACGAAGAAGGTCGCGTGAAGATTCAACTCATCGAGGTCAGTCCTCGCAAAGTTGTGCTGGATCTGGCTTTGAGCGGGCATCCGCATGACGAGGATTGCAAAATCCTGTGGGCGCAGGATTCGCAGCGGTTCGCTTTCTACGAGGCCAATCGAAGAGGCGGCAACACGATAGCTTATTTCCGGAACGATTCTGGTTTTACAGAATCATGGCTACCGGAATTGCCCGGTTGCGCCACGACGCCCCAGAGAAAGGAGCTCCACAAGTACGGAGTGAACAAATTCATCGAAGCGAACATCGCGCCAAAACAATGGCTCAAGTCCGGCGCGCTCGTGGTCGAGGATGTGCAGGGATGGGAAACGAATAACGGCTATTTGCGAGGATGCACTCAGACTGTGACGATTGTGTTTGATGCGAAGCACAAAGGGTCGGTGCAACATGTCACCGGGAAAAAAGTGAAAGAGTACTAAGCGCGTCAATAAGCACCGTGAAGCGAGTTATCGTTCTTTTAGCGTTTTTTGGGATTTGCGCTGCTGCGGTTGGAGGCAATCTCCATCCAATCGTCGAAGTCCAGAGTGGCTATCTCTTCGGCGCTACTGCTGACGGAAAATGGATAAAGGCTGAGAAAGCCGCGAAAGCGCTTCAGGGTGAAAAGACGTACCGAATTTACGGTTTGACCCGAGCCCTCG
>Ga0210142_1000189_pt1 | contig 14228 bp, 14 predicted proteins | sample Goodyear_PhragC__FD_184869 | JGI IMG/M metagenome (GOLD analysis project Ga0210142, IMG submission 184869) | Wetland microbial communities from San Francisco Bay, California, USA, that impact long-term carbon sequestration - Goodyear_PhragC_D2... | ecosystem: Environmental > Aquatic > Marine >...
GTCGTCAAGGTCCGCCTCAAGCTCCCTGCCGTCCTGTTCGGAGAAGGGAGCGACCTGCTTCATTACCACATGGAGATCCGCGGGCTGGGGATCATCAACATCAAGCACCTCTTCGGTGTCGCGGCCATCCGCGAGCGCAAGAAGATCGATCTCGCCGTTGAACTGGTCGAGTGGGAGGAGCGCAAGGAGTACGATCGGCTGGGGCTGGCGGAAGAGGCTTATACCCTGCTCGGAGTGGAAATCCCGTTGCTGCGCATCCCGATCCGCCCCGGGCGCAACATGACCGCCATCGTCGAGGTCGCCGCGCGCAACCAGCTCCTTAAGGAAATGGGCTATCACAGCGCCCTGGAGTTCCAGGACCGGCTGGAGAAACGGATGGCCGAGATGGCCCGGCTGCATGCCCACGAGATCATCGGGGACAACCTCGAATGATTTCCCGGCGCGTGGTCATTATCACCGGCCTTTCCGGATCGGGGAAGACGACCGCGGCACGCGCCCTCGAGGACGACGGTTTTTTCGTCGTCGACAACCTGCCTGTCCCCCTCCTGCCGCGGCTTCTGGAGATCAGTCCGAGTCCCGGAATCCCCGGCAGCGACGTGGCGATCGTCCTCGACGTACGCAACCGCAGTTTCCTGGAGGGGGCCGAAACCGTCCTGGCGGAAGTGCGGCGCGCCGGGTACCGGATCGAGATCCTTTTTTTCGAGGCCAGCGACGAGATCCTTTTGCGCCGGTTTTCGGAAACCCGGCGGCGGCATCCCGTTTTGGGGGAACACGGGCTTGGCGACAGCATCAACCGGGAGCGGGAAATGCTGGCCGGGCTGCGCAGCCAGGCGACCATGATCACCGACAGCTCCCAGCTGACGCCTCACCAGTTGCGGGCGCGGGTCACCAGCCTGTTGCACAGCGGCAGCGAGGCGACGCCGCTGGCGGTACTGCTCCAGTCCTTCGGTTTTCGCTACGGCATCCCCCCCGGTTCAGACTTGGTGATGGATGTGCGGTTTTTGCCCAACCCCCATTTCATCTCGGAACTGCGGGGGCAGACTGGTCTCGATCCGGCAGTCAGGGACTATGTGCTGGATCAGGCGATCTGCCGGGATTTCCTGACCCGGTTCCAGGCGCTGCTGCAATTTCTCCTTCCCCACTATCGTCAGGAAGGAAAGAGCTACCTGACGATCTCCATCGGCTGCACCGGCGGTCGGCATCGCAGCGTGGCCCTGACCGAGGCCCTGGCCCCCTTCGTCGTCGGCGAGGGAATCACCATGAAGATCGCCCACCGGGATCTGGGCAAAGGATGAGGAACCGATGACCGGTCTGATCATCGCCACCCACGGCAGCCTCGCTGAGGCACTTCTGCAGGCCTGCACCTCCATCATCGGCCCGCCGGCCACCGCCCGCAGCCTGGCCATCGACCGCGAGGATGCCGTGGAGGAGGTGCGCAGCCGGCTGGCCGCCGCCATCGACGACGTCGGCCGCGACGGAGACGGGGTCTTGATCATGACCGACATGTTCGGCGGCACGCCGGCCAACCTCAGTCTGGCTTTTCTCAACCCCGGCCGGGTCGAGGTCCTGAGCGGGGTCAACCTGCCGATGGTCCTCAAATTCTTCAACCTGCCGGAGGGCCTGTCATTGGGCGAGCGGGCTGCCCTGCTCAAGGCCTACGGTCAGCAGGGGATTACGCTGGCCAGCGATTTTCTCAAGCAATGACCCTGGTTGGGAGCGCTGTCCGCTGATGAGTATTGTTCTGGTCCGCATTGACAACCGCCTCCTGCACGGCCAGGTGCTGGAAGCCTGGGTCCCGGCCGTCAATGCCAACTGCATCGTTGTCGCCAACGACCAGGCCGCCGCCGCCCCCTTTCAGCGCACCCTCATGGAGGCTGCCGTTCCGCGCGGAATCAAGGTGGTGGTCGACAGTGTGGTGGGAAGCGCGCAGATTCTGCGCCGTGGTGAACTCGACGCTTACCGGGTGCTGCTGCTCTATGCCACCTCGCAGGATGCTCTGGCCGGATTCCGCCAGGGGGTGGAGTTCGCGGAGCTCAACCTCGGCAACATGCATGCCGGAGCCGGGAAAATGAAGCTCTCCTGCACCATTGCCCTTGCCCCGGAGGACATCGAAAACCTGCAGCAGCTAGAGGCCCGGGGGGTGCGCATCGTGTCCCAATGTATCCCCGCCGACCGCGGACGCGGCTGGAAAAAGCTGCTTTCCGACAACGGGAGTTGACATGAGTCTGGCCAACTGGTTCGGAGCCGCACTGATGGCCGTCGTTGCCGGGTTGGATCGCACGGCCGCCCTGCAGGTCATGATCTCCAGACCGCTGGTGGCGGCGCCCCTCACCGGCTGGCTCCTCGGTGCCCCGCAAAGTGGCCTGCTGGTCGGCTCCGCGGTGGAACTGCTCTGGCTCGGACGCCTCCCCGTCGGTGCCGCCATTCCCCCGGACGATACCCAGGTGGCGGTGGGTGCCACCACCCTGAGCGTATGCATGGGACAGACTCTCGGCCTTCACGGCCCTGGTTTCGTGTTGCTTTGCGTGCTGGTCGCCTTGCCCATCGGCAAGATCGGGCAGGTTTTCGATCGTCTGGTTCGGAATTGGAACAACCGCCTGATTCCGGAGGCGGAAAAGGCACTTGCCGACGGTCGGCCGGATTGGCTTGAAACCCTGCACCTGCAGGGTGTGGGGCGGTTTGCTTTGGCCGCTTTGGCGACGTTTGGAACCATTCTCGGCGGCGGTTCCCTGGTAGTTTGGCTGGTCGCCCCGGTGCTCGGGCCTTGGTTCACGCTCGCCGCAACCCCGTTGCGGATCACTTTGCCGCTGGTCGGAATTGCGGTGGTTCTCGGTACCATCAACGTGAATCGGTCCTGGACCCTGTTCGGAGCTTCTTTTGGCAGCGCGCTGCTCCTGTTGTGGCTGGTCTAGGGAGAGACATGGACGAGCCCCGAATCCCCAAAGCAACACTCGCAACGGTTATTCTCCGCTCCTTTCTCCTGCAGGGGAGCTGGAATTTCGAACGGATGCAGAACCTGGGTTTCGTTTATGCGCTGGTTCCGGCCCTGCGCCAGCTGTTCCGGGGCGAGGAGCTCGCTGCCGCCTGCCAGCGGCACCTGGTCTATTTCAATACCCATCCCTACCTGGCTTCGCCAGTGCTGGGAGCGACCCTGGCCCTCGAAGAACAACGATCCCGGGGGGAACCTGGCGTGCTCGGTGTTGCGGAGTTCAAGGGGATGATCATGGCACCCTATGCGGCCATCGGCGATGCCCTGTTCTGGGGGGGGCTGCGCCCAATGGCCGCGGGCGTCGCCCTGTTCGTCGCGGTCAAGGGATCATTATGGGCGCCGGCGGTCTTTCTGCTCCTGTTCAATCTCCCGCACCTCTGGTTGCGGTGCTTCGGTCTGCTGCGCGGCTACCGGCTCGGCCTTGGGGTGATCGAGGTCATTCAGCGCCACCGGTTGCCCGACCTCGCCGTGCGCTGCAAGGAAGCCACCGTGGTCCTGCTGGGGGTGCTGAGCGGTTTTCTGGTCTATATCGTCTGCCGGCAACAGGGGGTGGCGGAGCTCTGGGGACTGTTTCTGCTGGTGCCGCTCTATCTGCTGGCGGCGTTGGTGCGCAAGGGCTGGTCGACCCTGCTGCTGGTTTTCCTGGTGACCGCCCTGGTTTTGGGACTTTCCGGGCTGGCCGTTTCCTGATTTGGGATTGAAGCAATGCAAAAATCCGGATTCACTATCGTTAACCGCCTCGGCCTGCATGCCCGCGCCGCGGCGCAACTCGTCCAGACCGCAAATCGTTTTCGCTGCGATATTACGGTTGCCAAGGATGACGAAGAGGTCAATGGCAAGAGCATCATGGGGATCCTGATGCTCGCGGCTCCCAAGGGGTCACAGGTCACCGTGACGACCGACGGGGAGGACGAACAATCGGCAATGGAGGCTGTCGGCCAGCTGATCAAGAATGGTTTCGGCGAAGATTGACATACCCCAGGATTCCTTCCTGGTCGGCATCGGTTCCTCCCCGGGGATTGCCATTGGCGAGGCCTACCTGGTCAACCGGGCACGCATCGCCGCCATCGACCGGAAGATTTTACCGGAGCAGGTGGATGCCGAAATCGCGGCCTTTCGGGACGCCTTGGCCCGCTCCCGGCGGCAGCTGCAGGATGTCCGCCGGGAGGCGGAAGATCCTCAACTCTCTGAACACCTCTACATTATCGATACTCACCTGCTGATCCTCGACGACCAGATGCTGGTCGAGAACACCATCCGCACCATCCGCGAAGAATTGGTCAATGCCGAAGGAGCACTCAAGACAACCCTGAACCGCTTTCGTGCCGTCTTCGACAAGATCGAAGACGAGTACCTGCGGGAACGGCGCTCGGACATCGATTCCATTGGCGATCGCCTGCTGCGCAACCTCAAGGGAGAAGGGCAGCAGTCGCTGCGTGACATCGACCACAAGGTGGTGGTCGTCGCCCATGACCTCTCCCCGGCCGATACCATGCAGATGGACCGGGACAAGATCATCGGCTTCGTCACCGATGTCGGCGGCCGGACTTCGCACACTTCGATTCTGGGCCGTTCGCTGGGGATCCCGGCGGTGGTGGGCCTGGAGTCTGCAACCGCGCTGATTCCCCCGGGCGTTCCGATGATCGTCGACGGCAGCGCCGGGACGATTGTCCTGAACCCGAGCCCGGAAACCTTTCGCGAATACCTCCTGAAGAAACAGGCCTACGAGTACCACGAGCAGGAACTTCTTTCCTACTGTGAACTCCCGGCGGCGACCCGGGACGGCGAGCGGGTGGTGCTGCGTTGCAACATCGAGAGCGCCGCCGAGATCCCCCAGGCGCTCCATCACGGCGCCGAAGGGGTCGGACTGTTCCGTACCGAATTCCTGTTCATGAACCGTCCCGCCCCTCCCGGCGAGGAAGAACAATGCCAGATCTACCGGGAACTGGCGGTGCGGATGGCTCCGCACCCGGTCACCATCCGGACGCTCGATGTCGGCGGCGACAAATTCGTACCGGAGGTCAACCTCAGTGACGAATCCAACCCGGCGATGGGGCTCAGGGCGGTGCGCTTTTCGCTCAAGGAGCGGCGACTGTTCCGCGTCCAGCTGCGGGCCATTCTCCGTGCCGGTGTCCATGGCAACCTGCGGGTGATGTTCCCGATGATCTCCGGCGTCGCCGAAGTTCGCCATTGCAAGGAATGTCTGGCCGAAGCGCGGGCCGAGTTGCTCGCCGAAGGAATCCCGTGCGCCGGGAACCTGCCGATCGGGGTCATGATCGAGACGCCGGCGGCGGCGATCATTGCGCCGTTGCTCGCGGCCCAGGTCGATTTCTTCTCGGTCGGCACCAATGATCTGATCCAGTACTGCCTGGCCGTCGACCGCAGCAACGAGCATGTGGCTTATCTTTACGAACCCCTCCACCCGGCGGTGCTCCGCGCTTTGCAGATGACCTGCCAGGCAGCTCGGAGCGCCGGCATCGAGGTCGGCATGTGCGGCGAAATGGCCGGCGAGCCCCTCTACATCCTGATCCTGCTGGCGCTGGGTTTTCACGAACTGTCGATGAATTCCATCGGCATCCCCAGGCTCAAGCAGATTATTCGTGAAATCCGGCGCGCGGACGGAGTGACCCTGCTCGAAGAGTTGCTGCAGTTGCCCACTGCTGCGGAAGTCGCCGCCCACCTCGAGGCCTACATGGCCCGGCATTTCCCAACCATATTCGGCACCCCCACGATTTAGCCGCGCCCTGATCCCTTGACAGCACCGTGCGCTTGGCCCTAAGATGCAACGCCTTTCATTTTCAAGCCGGTACGAAGGAGGATTTTCAGCCCATGGCCATGACCGATTTTCTTTTTACCTCGGAATCCGTTACCGAGGGGCATCCGGATAAGGTTGCCGACCAGATTTCCGATAGCATTCTCGATGCCATTATTGCCCAGGACTCGCACGCCCGGGTGGCCTGCGAAACTCTGGTGACGACCGGCATGGCAATGATTGCCGGCGAAATCACCACCAGCGCTTACGTCGACATGTCCAACATCGTCCGCCAGACCATCCGGGAGATCGGCTATGGCGATTCCGCCATGGGGTTCGACTGGGAAACCTGTGCCGTGCTGACCACCATCGACCGCCAGTCCCCCGACATCTCCCAGGGGGTGACGGAGGGGGAAGGGCTCTTCAAGGAGCAGGGGGCGGGCGACCAGGGGCTGATGTTCGGCTATGCCTGCAACGAAACCCCGGAATTGATGCCGATGCCGATCACCTTTGCCCACAAGCTGACCAAGCGGCTTGCCGAGGTGCGCAAGAGCGGGCTGCTGGGTTTCCTGCGTCCCGACGGCAAGGCCCAGGTTTCGATCCAGTACATCAACGATAAGCCGATCCGCGTCGACACCGTGGTCGTCTCCTCCCAGCACAGCCCCGACGTCACCTACGAGACGCTCCGGGAGGGGATCGTCGAGGAAGTGGTGCGCAAGGTCGTTCCGGCTGAACTGCTCGATGAAAGGACCAAATTCTTCATCAATCCCACCGGTCGTTTCGTGATCGGCGGGCCGATGGGCGACTGCGGCCTGACCGGGCGCAAGATTATCGTCGACACCTATGGCGGGCAGGGTTCCCACGGCGGCGGCGCTTTTTCCGGCAAGGATCCCTCCAAGGTCGACCGCAGCGCCTCTTATATGGCCCGTTACGTGGCCAAGAACATCGTTGCCGCCGGCCTCGCCGCCAAGTGCGAGGTCCAGGTCGCCTACGCCATCGGCGTCGCTCAGCCGGTCTCGGTGATGATCAACACCTTCGGCACCGGCAAGATCCCGTCCAACGACATCGCGCGGATCGCCCAGGAGGAATTCGACATGCGTCCGCGGGCAATTATCGAAACCCTCGACCTGCTGCGGCCGATCTTCCAGAAGACCGCCGCTTACGGGCACTTCGGCCGCGAGCTCCCCGAATTCACCTGGGAGCGGACCGACCGGGCCGAGTCCCTGCGCAAACGGGCCGGAATTTGACCTTCCGGCCCGGACCAGTCCAGACCAGACGGGCCTTCACGGGCCCGTCTTTTTTCCCGGACAGGACGGCATGGAAAACCGGGGAAAACCACCGGAACTTTCGGTCATCGTACCGGTTCTGAACGAAGAGCAGACCCTCCCGTCGCTGCTGGCGACCCTGGCAGGGCAGGCAGGGATCAGTTTCGAACTGATCCTCTGCGACGGCGGCTCCACCGATCTCACCCCGCAGCTCGGCCGGCAGGCGGCAGCCGATCAATCCTACCCGATCCGCCTTCTGCGTACAGCCCCGGGGCGCGCCCGGCAGATGAACGCCGGAGCCGCATGCGCCGCTGCCGACACCCTGCTCTTTCTCCACGCCGACTCCCGATTTGCCTCTCCGGACGCCCTGTCCAGGGGGCTGGCCGCCTGGCGCGCCGGTCAGCGGCAGGCGGGATCTGGCCCCCTCGCCGGTCATTTTCGCCTGCGCTTCGAGGGCCCCGGAGCCGAACATGGCGCCTACTACTTTTATGCCTGCAAGGCGCAAAGCGGCCGTCCCGGAACCATCCATGGCGATCAGGGGTTTCTGCTTGCGGCCACCGGTTTCCGCGACCTGGGAGGGTTCCCCGAGGATCTGCCGCTGCTCGAGGACACCCGCCTGGCCGATCGCATCACGGCGGAGGGCGCCTGGCTGCTGCTGCCGGCGGAAATACGGACCTCGACGCGGCGGTTTCAGGAGGAGGGACTCGTTGCCCGGCAGGTTCTCAATGCGCTGGTCATGAATTTTGCCGCCATCGGCTGGGACGCCTTTTTCCAGGAGGCCCGCGGCCTCTATCGGCAGCAGGCGGCGGCCGGACCCCTGGAGTTGGGGCCGTTCTTCGAGCTGATCCGCAGCCTGCTGCAACGACTGCCGGGGCCCGAACGGCGGAGACTCTGGCTGCAGACCGGCGGTTACGTGCGCAGCCAGGGGTGGCAACTGGGACTCGCCCTCGATTGCCGGAGCAACTATCGTTGCGGCCATCGACCGGGGAGCGGGTCGCGGTTCTGGCGGACGTGTTTCGAGCGCTGGTACGACCGGCTCAGCGATAATCTCTGCGGCCGCTGGGCCGCAGCAGGCTTGGTCTTCGCCTGGTTTGTCCTCACCCGTCGGCGGCTTGCGCAACGATAATGACGGCAAGGTGGTGGCCCATGGCACCGTAACCTTGATGCGGGTGGCGGGGTAGGGCTGTTGCCCGAGGTGGCGGCATGGTAAAATCAAAATCATTTTCAAGGAGAGTGCCATGAAGTCATCCGCGTTCCTTCCTGCCTTGTGCCTGGCACTGGCGCTGGTTGCTGCCTGTACCTCCTATCAGAGCCAGGAAGTCCCCTTCCGGCCCCCCTCCGCCTATCCTGGAATGCAGGTCATCGACGGCGCGCAGGTGGCGGCCGAGGCTTATGCCGACAAGGCCAGGGCCAAGGAGGCCTTCGGTTTCGACATTCGCAGCGCCGGCCTGCTGCCGGTCCAGGTGGTGATCGACAATCTCGGCGGCACGACCCTGGAAGTGGTCCCCGAACAGACGTTTTTGATCGATGCCGCCGGCAACTACTGGAACCTGCTCGATCGCCGCACGGCTTACCAGCGGGTCGAAGGAAGCTCCGAGTACGCCAGGATCGCCAAGGGCGCCGGAAAGAGTTCCCTGCTCGGTGCGGCCGGCGGCGCGGTGATCGGCGCCGCCATCGGCATCCTCACCGGAGAGAATGTCGGCGAGGCCCTCGGCAAGGGGGCTGCCGCTGGCGCCGCCGGGGGGGCGATCATCGGTGGGGTGAACAGTGGAACTTCGGGGGATGAGGAACGCCGGATTTCCAGCGACCTTGCCAACAAAACCCTGGAAAACCGCCGCATCAAGCCGGGCATCCTCGGCCGGGGGTTCCTCTTCTTTCCGGGCGAGGCTCCGTCGGCCGGCCAGCTGCGCCTGCAGCTGCGCGATACCGGCAGCGGGCAACTGTACAACGCCATCCTGTCGCTTTAAGCCGGCTGGCCATACGTGCAACAGTCACGGTGCGGGCATCCCGGCCAGCTGTGCGCCCGTGCTTTTCTCCTTGCCGGCCCCTGCCACCCGGGATGCAGCAAAACTGATTTACATGACCGGGATAGCCTGCTATGTACTCGGCCGGTTGTTACTCACCGGGGAGCGCAGGGCGCAGCGTGGCTCCGGTCCCGCGTTAAATGCCGGGTGCGGGTTCAGCCTTGTCCTTCATGGCCCAACGTCCTTACGTCCCGACCTTGCCGCTGCCTGCTGGGAAGGTCGAAATTTTGTAACCGCCGGCACTGCCCGGCCAGACTGGAAAAGAGGGAAAAATGACAGAACAATCTGCAATCAGCCCGGTCCCGACTGGGGACTTCAAGGTCAAGGACCTGGCCTTGGCCGCCTGGGGCCGCAAGGAGATCGAGCTGGCCGAGGTCGAGATGCCGGGGCTGATGGCCCTGCGCGAGGAGTACCGGGAGCGCCAACCCCTCAAGGGCGCCCGCATTACCGGTTCGCTGCATATGACAGTGCAGACCGCGGTGCTGATCGAAACCCTGGTCGCCCTCGGTGCCGAGGTCCGCTGGGCCTCCTGCAACATTTTTTCCACCCAGGACCAGGCGGCGGCGGCGATTGCCGCGGCCGGAATCCCGGTTTTCGCCTGGAAGGGGGAGACCCTCGCCGAGTACTGGTGGTGCACCGAACAGGCATTGAGCTGGCCCGACGGGCAGCTGCCGAACATGATCCTCGACGATGGCGGGGATGCCACCATGATGGTGCTCAACGGGGCCGAATGGCAGCGCAGCAGCCTCCCCGCGGTCGGAGCTGAGGCTCCCGAGGACTGGGCGGAACTGGTCCGCTGTCTCGGTTCATCGATCGCCGAAGGGCGCAACGACTGGGAGGCTATCTGTGCTTCCATCAAGGGCGTCACCGAGGAGACCACCACCGGCGTTCACCGCCTCTACCAGCTGGAGCGGGAAGGGAAGCTCCCCTTCCCGGCGATGAATGTCAACGATTCGGTGACCAAGAGCAAGTTCGACAACGTCTACGGCTGCCGCCACAGCCTGGTGGACGGCATCATGCGGGCCACCGACGTCATGCTGGCCGGCAAGGTCGCGGTGGTCTGCGGCTACGGCGACGTCGGCAAGGGGTGCTGCCAGTCGCTGCGCGGCCAGGGCGCCCGGGTGATCGTCACCGAGATCGACCCGATCTGCGCTCTGCAGGCTCTTATGGAGGGGTACGAGGTAAGGACCCTGGAGGACGTGGTGGAGCAGGCCGATATCTTCGTCACCGCCACCGGCAACTTCAATATCGTCAGTTCCGAGCACATGGCGCGGATGAAGCACAACGCCATTGTCGGCAACATCGGCCATTTCGACAACGAGATCGACATGGCGGGCCTGGCGAAGGTGCCGGGCATCCGCAAGATCAACCTCAAAAACCCCCGGGAGCACGGCAACCAGGTCGATCAGTGGGTCTTTCCCGACGGTCACGCAGTCATCGTCCTCGCCGAGGGACGCCTGCTCAACCTAGGCTGCGCCACCGGCCATCCCTCCTTCGTCATGTCCAACAGCTTCAGCAACCAGGTCATCGCGCAGATCGAGCTGTTCGCCAACACCGGTCAGTATCGCAACCAGGTCTACGTTCTGCCCAAACTCCTCGACGAAAAGGTCGCCAGGCTGCACCTCGGCAAGCTCGGCGCCCGGCTGACCACGCTCACGCCGGCCCAGGCCGACTACATCGGGGTACCCGTCGATGGCCCCTACAAGGCCGATCCCTACCGCTATTGAACCGGCCCGCACCCAGCAAAAAGCCCCGCATCGTTGCGGGGCTTTTTGCGTTATGGGGCCTGAATATAGGTCACGGCGCTCTGACTGCCGCCCGGGTTGATCACCTGGATGGCGATGCGCTTCGGTTGGCTGCTGTAGGGATGCCGGTGGTAGACCAGCGTCCGGCAGTCGCTGAAAGAGGCGCTGTCCTGACCCGGAACAACGTTCTCGCCGAGGGGGATGTGTTTGCCGTCGACCAGCAGTTGCGAAGCGGCGAGGAAGTTCTTGCCGTCGATGATCAATGCGTAGGAGGTGACATCGTCGCTGCCGATCTGCACGGAAAATATCTCGGGAGTGCCGTTGACGAGCAGTCCGCGGGGGAAGGAGCGGTTTCCTCCCGGGTTGGCGACCACGACTTGGTGGGGGCCGGGGGATAGCGCCGGCGCCGTCAGGGTAATCCGCTCCCGGGTGACCGATTCGACCGGAACGGTCACATCGTCGATCAGGAGGCTGGCGGTGCCGGCGAAACCCTTCCCGGCGACCTCGATCCGCGGCGGCGGATCGGTCAGGCACTGGTCGTATTCAGCAGGGCTGATGGCGCTGATCTGCGGTTGGGGGGTCACCACCTGAAACAGCAAAGGATACGGCGAAACCACCTCGCCCTCGGCGAGCCGCAACAGGTACTGGCCGGGTGGCAGGTCGGGCAGGACAAACGTCAACCGCCGCTCCTCCAGGGCCTGCGGCGTCACCTCGGCTTCGCCGATCAGTACCCGAATTCCGGCGCTGAAGGGCCCGCCGGTCACGGCGACCTCGGTTCCCGGACTGGCACTGTCCGGGCTCAATGAGGTGATTTGCACCGCGCCATAAGCCGACAGCGAAAAGAACACCAACAGGACGAAAAGGATCGCTCCTGACCGCATTGCATCCTCCTTGACTGGGCTGTGATTATTTAGTCTCCGTCCGGAACCGGCTATTTTCCGCCGTGGCGGCGTCAATCTGCAGCCTTGCTTGTGCGGCGTACCGAGGTACGCCTCCGCGCAAGCCCTTGATTTCCTTGCGACGACGAAAAATCTCTCGGTTCCGACACGGAGACTGCACCGTGTTCATCCGGAGTTTCCGGTTGGACACTATTTAACCACGGGTCGGGCCGGAGACAAGCCCGGCCATCAGTCTCGTGAGGAGAGGAGGAGCCAGATGCCGATCAGCATGAAGAGGAGGTTGGGCGCCCAGGCGGCGACCAACGGCGGGATGACGGCCGAATAGCCGAAGGCGATCAGCATGGCCTGCAGCAGATAAAAGGCCACCCCGACGGCGACACTCAGAGCGACCCCCATGGCGAGGCTGGCGTTGCGTCCCTTCTGCAGGGCGAAAGGGATACCCAGAAAAGCCATGATCAGGCTGGTGAAGGGGGTGGCGAGGCGGGCCATCATGTCGACCCGGTAGCGCGTCGCCTCGAAGCCTTCGGACTCCAGGTTTTCAACCATACGGTGCAGCTGGCGGTAGGTCAGGTCCTCGTTGCGCAGCTCGGGTGTGGCGAAATCCTTGGGGGTCTTCTCCAGCGGCAGGACCTTTTCCTTTTCCCGTTGCAGGCTGACCGGCTTCTCCCCCTTGGGGTCGAAGGTGCGGATGGCCAGGTTCTGGAAAACCCAGTGGCCGTCACCGTAGATGGCGCGGTCCGCATCGATGCGCGAAAGGAGCCGGAAATCGCGATCGACCTGGAAGATGGAAATGCCGTAGAGAATCTTTTCCGCGGGAAGGACCAGCCTGACGTTCACCAGCCGGTCCCCTTCACGAAACCAGACCCGGTCCCGGCGCAGCAGCCGGCGGGGCTCGCCCTTGATGATGGTGCGGTCGATGAGGTCGACTTTCCGGGCGGTGGCCGGCACCATATATTCGCTGGCGATGAAGGTCCCCCCGCTGGCCAGCAGGCCCATGGCCAGCAGTGGCAGGCTGATGCGCCAGAGGCTGACTCCTCCGGCACGCATCGCAGTCAGCTCGTTGCTGCGCGACATCCCGCCGAGGGTCATGAAAACCCCGAACAGCACGGCCATCGGCGTCACCTGGGTGAGAATCTGCGGCAGCTTGCCGAAAAAGTAGACCAGGTAATCGCCGGCCGCGGCATGGCGGGCAATGAAGTTGTCGACGTTCTCGACAAAGTCGGCCAGCACGTAGATGCCGGTAAACGCCAGCAGCGACAGCAGCCCGACGCGGAAAAAGGCGCGCAGCAGATAGCGGGTGATCAGGGTCATGCCAGCCCCCGGCGCCGCAGCAGGCGGCGGACCAGCCGCCAGCGTTCGACCAGCCAGTCAACCCATGGCAGACGATTCTCGCGGGCGGTTTGCCGCAGCAGGTAGAGGGCGCCGGCAAAGAACAGGATGGTGGGCGCCCACAAGGTCGGGATCACCGGCACCCCCTTCTCCTCCACGAGAGTTTGCGCCAGGGACAGCAGCATATAGTAGACAAGGAAGACCACCAGCGCCAGCGAGAAGCCGCTACCGCGGCCGCTGCGGTTCGACTGGATGCCCAGCGGGACCCCGACCAGTGCGAAAATCAGCGGTGCCAGGGGGAGAATCAGGCGGCGCTGGAGTTCGACGTCGAAACCGGTGCGCTGGGGGCCGGCAGGGGCGCTGCGGCGGCTGGTGAGGAGTTCGCCAAGGGCGTATTCGGACGGTTTGCGGTAGCGGTTTTCCTTGCTCGGCAACTGCTGCCCGAGACTGAGGTTGATGTCGTAGCTGGCGAAGGCGACCAACTGATAGGTGTCCTCTTTCTGACCCCGGGGTTTGCGGTGAATGCTGCCGTCGTTGAGGCGCAGAGTGACGGCCATCTGGTCGCGGTCGGGAATGATCCGCCCGGAACGGGCCAGGATGATGGCCGGGGCATTGCCGGAGCGTTCGTCGGCGATGAGGATCCCCTGCATGGTGCCGGTCTGTTCGTCGACGCCGTTGGCGTAGATGGCGAGCCCCTCGAAATCGTCGTTGAAGGTGCGCGGTTGCAGCTTGATGTTGGCCTGGCTCAGCGCGATCTCGAAGACCTGGCTGCGAAAAAGCTGTTTGCAGGCCGGCGCGATCACCAGCGTCGAAAGCGCGGTCAGGGCCGAGGCCACCAAGGCACAATAGAGTACCGGTCGCATCAGCTTGTAGAGACTGATGCCGGTCGATTTCAGGGCGGTGATTTCATTGTCGGTGGAGAGCCGGGTGAAGCCGAGCAGGACGCCAAGCAGGAAGCCGAGGGGGATGGTGATCACCAGGAAGGTCGGCATCAGGTAGGCAAAGAGGGTAAGAATCTGGCCGATGGGAACCCCCTGGTTGATCACCAGCTCTGCCAGCTTAAGGAGCCGCCCGAGGATCATCACGAAGGTGAAGACCAGCAGCCCGAGAATGGCCGGGGTGGAGATTTCCAGGGCGATATAGCGTTGAATGCGATGGGCGGACATGGGCGGACATATTAGTATAGAAGGGCGTCCTTGTAAACTGGATTTACCCTATTTTCCCC
>Ga0210142_1000191_pt1 | contig 14151 bp, 14 predicted proteins | sample Goodyear_PhragC__FD_184869 | JGI IMG/M metagenome (GOLD analysis project Ga0210142, IMG submission 184869) | Wetland microbial communities from San Francisco Bay, California, USA, that impact long-term carbon sequestration - Goodyear_PhragC_D2... | ecosystem: Environmental > Aquatic > Marine >...
TCATGCGATCGATCTGTTTCAGTTTGCTCTGTGCTTGCGACGCTTTGCTGGCCTTGGCGCGAAATCGATCGGCAAACAATTGCAGCGCCACGATTTCTTTCTGCTGATTTTTGTAAGCGGCGAGTTGTTGTTCTTCGCGCGCCGCTTTCTGCTCGACATAACTGTCCCAGTCGCCGCGATAACGGATGAGTTTCGTGTGCGCGATCTCGACGATGCTGCCGACAAGTTGATTCAAAAATTCGCGGTCGTGCGAGATCATGACAATCGCGCCCGGATAAGTTCGCAGATATTCCTGGAACCATTGGAGCGATTCGAGATCGAGATGATTCGTCGGTTCGTCCAGCAGAAGGAGATCGGGTTCCATCACCAACAACCGCGCAAGATGCGCGCGCATGATCCAGCCCCCGCTTAAGGCGCGCGCCGGGCGATCGAAATCAGTTTCGCGAAAAGCGAGTCCGGCGAGGACCCGTTTCGCTTTTGGTTCGAGTTCCCACCCGCCGTGCTCATCAAAGGTAACGTAAGCTTCCAGCTTGCGCTTTTCCTCGATTTGCAGGCTGGAAGCTTGCGCTACTCTGCTGCAAGCAAGTTCGAGCACCGTTTCGTCTCCGGCCGCAGCAGTCTCCTGCGGAAGAAATCCAATCGTTGCCTTCTTCTCGATCGCGATCGTTCCCTTTTCAGGCGAGACTTCGCCGAGGATCAACGAGAACAAGGTTGATTTGCCAGCCCCATTGGGGCCGACCAATCCGATCCGATCGCCACGATTGACCTGGAGCGACACATCATCGAAGAGCGCCCGCCCGGCGAAAGATTTTGAAAGTTGAGAAACAGTCAGCATTGCGGAAAGGGCGCAGTGTCCCCTTGTTCGGTGGCCGGCGCAACTCGTTAACCATGAATCGAGGAACGGGATTTCCGAAATAGAACACGCGGCGATTGGGAATCGCGCGGGTAGACGGCAACGCAGCTAGGGTTGCTGGCACAAGCACGGGGAATGCGAGTGATCAAGGTAAAGCTGCGAGGATAGCAGCGAGTGAGAGCGGGAGCCGAACGAGTTTCAATGAACACGAATAATGAAACGATTTTCTGCGTCTGGGGAGCGCGTGCGTCTCGCATGCTGGTTGCGGTGTCCCGTCGCAACGAACTTCCCTGCAACATTCTTTGCCACAGATTACACAGATCTTCACGGATCAATTGGATTCGTGTCGACTCGTGGGCATTAGTGGTTACAACTAGCCTTGCGTCCGACGCGAGTTCGGATTCAGGGCGGGCAGATCAGCGGAATCACCTCGCAATGTGAATTCCGAAAAGTGATCGACAACTGGTTCATCGCATGGAGCATGAAACTCTGTGGACGAGTTTGGATATCTCTCGGTTATCACCTCCGTTATTATCGGGTTGAGCATAACGCAGTTGCTGCAGGGGATCGGTCAGATCATCAACGCGCGCGATCGAGTGCGGATTTACTGGCCGACCATGGCGTGGGCAGTGTTCCTTCTGCTGGTCGATACCCAGGCCTGGTGGGCGATGTTCAGTTATCGCACCCTTCAGGCGTGGACGTTTATCCAATTCACCGTTGTCCTGCTGGAAGCGATCATGCTCTATCTGCTCGCGGCGATCGTGCTACCAAATATCCCGGACGAAGGCGAAGTCGATCTGCGAGGTAATTATTTCCGGCACGCCGGCTGGTTTTTTGGCTCGCTGGTTGTCCTCCTTTTGGACAGCCTGTTAAAGAGTGTTGTTATCTCCGGAGGTTTGCCTGGAAAACTCGACCTGGGGTTTCATTTGTTCTGGATTACAACCGCGTTTATCGCCGTGTTCAGTCGCAGCGAGCGTTATCACAAGGCATTTGTCTGTCTCAGTTTCGCTGTGTTCATCACATACATCGCGCTGCTTTTTCCCTGGCTGCGCTGACTGGAACACCATCCGAGTGATCAACGAAAGTGACGAGGGTAGGAACGAGAATGCTGGAGCGTTTGGGAAAAGCGACCCGCCTTCGCCGAGGCTATGCCGTGCCAGACATAGAACACGCGCGATCGGGAAATCGCGCGGGTAGACGGCAACGCAGCTAGGGTAGCTGGCGCGAGCACGAGGCAGTGCGAGTCGATCAACGTAAAGTCGCGATGGGTAGCGACGAGTAAGCCGGGAAGCGAACGAGTTTCAAATGGGCGGGCGCGCATGAGTCAAAGCGGGACCCGACAGAGTTTCAATCAACACAAATCAACCCGAATCGGCGTTGTAGCGGCGGCTGTGTCAGCCGCAAATCCCTTTAGCCTCGCAACCTCCTGTAACGCGGAATCATTAGAGTCCCCGACGCAGGAACCGCTCGAAACAGTGTTGCGTTTTCTGTTCGATCTCTAAGTCTATCGAAGCCTGAGCAGAACCAGTCGCGCCAGAACCAGGTCCGAAATTATGCGCCAGGCCGTGGATCACTTCGAATTGAATTCGCTCAGCCTCGCCACGTCCGACGTAGCGCTGTTTCAGCGCTTCGAAGGCGCGACGCGCGGGTTCAATACCTAATTGCTTATCGGCATCTCCCTGCACGATAAGCAGGGCTGGCAGAATTTTGCGCTCGGCGATTTCATCGGCTTGGAGTTCCACATCGTAGCGACTGGCCGCCTTCCTCGAAGCATTGTCCCATTCGAACTGACGTTTGAGCCTGCGCTGCCAGTTCTCGACGTTCTGCATCACGCTCATCGGGGCGTTTACGATCACCGCCGCCGCGGATTGGCACGTCGGACTCGATGAGAGCAAGCAAGGCTGCGGCTCCGCCGGCAGAGAAGCCGAAAAGGCCGATCCCTTTATCGGCGTCCAAATGGTAGGTTGCGTTCAGCTCTTTCACGATTTGCGGCAACTCCCCAGTCGCGCCGCTGATGGAGCGGAAGAAAAAACCATTCACAAAATCCTCCTTCTGCACGCGCAACAACTCGTCTCTGCCTCCGGCCGGCATTCGATCGGCCACCATCGGCAGATTCACAAATGCGAGGATCGCATCCATTTCTTCAAGTCGCAGCACCTCTGCGAGCGCCCGTGGGTTTTCCGGGGGACCGAAGCCATGATAAAGCACTACCAAACGGGTGTTGGGATTCACCACCCCTGGCTTTGAAATGAGAACGGGCACTCCGCCAACTGATTTCTGCTCCGTGGCGCGCACCGAACTATTCTGACCTGCACCGTTGTCGACCTCGGCGCTGTCCTTATGCATGATAGCCGGCAGTGGCGGCCCATCTGGGACTTGTTCCGGGAGTGCGCTCGTTCCAGCCAACACACTCGTGCCCCCCAGAATGATTGCGAGAGAACCGACCAGCAGATTGATCATCTTAGCTCGTCAGTGGAAGGAACTCTGTCTCGATTTCATTGTAAGATTTTGAAAGTTGGAAAACGGTCAGCATTGCGGAAAGCGCGCAGTGTTCCCTTGTAAAAGAGCGTGACTCCGACGGAGCTTACGCTATCAACTTTTCGCAGAGTCCGCCATTGCTCGCGCTTTCACGAAAGCGCGCACCGAGCGTTCGATCTGTTTTTGCGTCGTCGCCCAATCGCAAACACTGATTCGAATGACCGCTCTTCCACGCCAGGTTGAGCCGCCACACCAGCATTCGCCGGAACTCTGGATGTTCTGTAGTGTGGCCGTGGTAAGGGCGTCGTCATCACATGAGGCGAGCACCTGATTAAAAACCACATCGTTGTGGATCTGAAATCCTTGCCCGGACAGCAACCGGGCAAAGCTTCGCGCGTTTTCGCAAAGCTGTTCGATCAAACGTCGGACTCCTTCTCGGCCTAAGGTCTTGAGAACGGCCCACAATTCTATCACACGCGCCCGGGCGGACATCGACGGGCGAAAATTCATGCTGTCACGATGTTCGCTCCACTGAAAATAGGAAGCAGAAGCCTTGAAGGCGCTCATCAATGCTTCGCGATGCCGGCAGAGAATGACACCGCTGTCGTAAGGCACATTGAGAGTCTTATGCGCGTCGACCGACCACGAGTCTGCCATCTCGATGCCCTCACACGTCTTGCGCATCGATGGCAGCACGCGCGCCCAAAGACCGAATGCGCCGTCGACATGAACCCATGAACCCGAAGCGTGCGCGCATTCGCAAATTTGGCCGATGGGATCGATCGCTCCGGAATTTACGTTGCCGGCCTGGGTGACGACTAACGCAGCTTCATCCAGGTTCGGCATTCGATCGGCTCGCATGCGTCCCTGATCATCTACCGGAACAAGCTCGATGTTTTCGGATCCGAGTCCAAGCATCGAAATCGATTTGTGGACCGCCGCGTGCGCATCGGCGCTGGCGACGACGCGAATTTTCGGCGCGCCGTAAAGACCTTTGCGGGCAACGTCCCAGCCGCGCCGACGTAGCAATTCGTTGCGACCGGCACATAGTCCTGAAAAATTGGCAACGGTTGTTCCGGACACAAAACCGGCTGCGGTTTCTTCGGGGAAACCAAGCAACGAGACAATCCAACGTTCGCAGACTTCTTCGAGACGCGAATTGATCGGCGACATGACGTAATGCGCAGTGTTTTGGTCCCAGACATCGGCCATCCACCTGGCGGCGACCCCGACCGGAAGCGCTCCGCCGTTCACGAAACCGAAATATCGGCCGGCTGTTTGAGTGACGACAGCAGGCGCGCCGATTTCCTGGAGCTGATCGAGAACCAGGAATGGATCGCTCGGATTTTCCGGGAGCGGTTCGATCAGGGTATCCATCGCGCGCTGCGATTTTTCATCGGGAAAAACCGGCCGCTCTTCAAGACTGTCGATGTACTCCCCGGCAAACTGCCGCGCCTTATCGAGCAACAATGAAAGCTTTTCACGATCTGCGACTCGACTCACGCACGTGTGTTCGTTTGCTGTCATATGGTCGAAAAATAAGTTGTCGTATCGACAGCGTCCAATTCCTGGAGCGACACGTCGTCGAACAGCATTCGGCCGCTAAAAGATTTACTGAGTTGTGATTCTGGGGAAAAGCGGAATTCAACGCGCGCATTCAAGAAGGCGGAAATACTCCTCGCGAGAAATACCAGCCGTTTTCAGGTTGTTGCGAATAATAAAGAGTGGCACTTCCCTGTAGGTTGGAATTACGACCGGACGCGCGATGCCCTCTTTTACGTACGACCGATGACTCCCTTCCTGTCGTTGGAAGCGGAAACCCGCGGCGAGAAAAACAGATTCGAGCGTCTTCCAGTTAACCGGCGCGAACTTTGGCATACGCAGGCTCAGCCGCCCACAGATGCCAAGTGGCGTTCGAGAGCAAACCATGCCGGGCTGCGCCACTGGTCTGCTTCGCGCTTGTAGCCGGCATCCTCGAGGACCTCGTTCAGCGTGCCGTGATCGGCCGCCGTGCGTAGGAACAGGCGCACCGCTTCGTCGAGCGCTTGTCGAGCTTCTTCGGGAGAAGAGCCTGAACTGGCTACATCCAGCGGCATGGCGTGGGCTATAAACTGATCGCCTTCCTTCCAGATCTGAACGTGGTACTCGATCTCCATGAGTGCAGTTTAGCCCAGGCTAGAGAGCAACCCAACATCTTTCAGTCAGCGCCGCCTTCAAATTAGTCTCCGGAAAAGAGAATTGAAAGCCTGGCCGTTGCTTCCCATCTGTTGCAGCGTGGGTTCTCTCAACGGCGAGTCTTCGACCGGACTAGCAGTAGCTGATCAACGCGCACGCTTGGATAGTGTTTTGTTTGACAACTTATCTCACTGCGCATTTTTCAACGCTTGGGCGATCGCTTCGGTGCTCGCGCGCTCCTTGTAGCCTTCCAGAAAAAGCTTCGCACGGATCACGCCGTCGGTTCCAACAATAAAGGTGCCGGGATACGGTATCCCGCTGGCGCGTCCGGTTGCTTCTTTGTTACGAATGCCATAGGCGTCGATCGTTTTGCTGCCACTGTCTGAGAGCAACGGGTAAGTAATCGACTTTTTTGCCGCGAACCGCTTAAGAATCTCCGGAGAATCGTAGCTGATGGCCACTAGCTGGCCGCCCGTTGCCTGAATCTCATTCAGATCTGATTGCAGTTGAACCAACTGCTTCTGGCAATAGGGTCACCAATCGGCCGAGCGGAAAAAGACGAGCGCGACAGGACCTTTCTTGAGCAGCGCTGACAGGGAGATATCACGGTCGTTCTGGTCTTTGAGCGTAAAATCAGGGGCTTGTTGACCGACGGCCACTCCGGTCTTTTCAGGTGATGCGGGTTCGGCGGCGGTGGCGGCTAACGCCAGCAACAGCATGCAGGCGGCGAGAGGTCCGGCAATGCGCATGGATGTCATGCGGGAATCATAGCGGGCGTTGCGCTAGCTCACAACCTTCTTGAGAATTGTAGGGCGTCTGTGCCAGACGCCGATTTGAATGCCGTCTCACAGAGACGGCCTACAACGAGAATGCGCTGGGGACAGCGCACGCTACAGCATTGAGCGGAACACGCTTCCGCATCGGCTTTTAAGCGTTCGCGTGAGACGGAACAAGCAGAAAAGGGTCGGTCCTTTTTTCTTGCATTTCTGCGAAGGCGTAAAGAGCGGCGGTCAGCCTCCTGAGGTTCGTTTCCAAGCCACCATCATCCCGCCGCGCACGGTGAGGCAGACCGCGTAAAAGCTTCGCTCACGCGGTCCACTGACCAGCGAGAATCATTTCCGTTTCCAGGCGAGCATGATTCCATCGCGTACTGTTAAACAAACATTCTCAACGCGAGGGTCGGATTGCACCAGCCGGTTAAAAGCGACGATGCTACGGGTGTCATCATCTTTTGGATCTATCACTTTGCCGCTCCACAAAACGTTGTCGCCGACAATCAAGCCGCCGGGTTTCGCCAAGGGAAAACAAGCCTCGTAATAGTTTGAGTAGTTGACCTTGTCGGCATCGATAAAAACCAGATCAAAAGGACCGGATAATGTCTTAATCGTGTCCAGGGCTGGCCCCATCCGGATCGTGATCTTATGCCCATGCGGACTCTCGTCGAAATACTTTCTCGCGATCGCTTCCGCTTTGGGATCGACTTCGCAGGTGATGAGACGGCCGTCGTCCGGCAGAGCTTCGGCCATCATCAGCGTGCTGTAACCGGTGAACATTCCAATCTCCAGAATGTTTCGAGCGCCGATCAGGCGGACAAGCATCTGCAAGAAGCGTCCTTCAATGAGGCCTACCTGCATCTCGGGCGATTGCATCCTGCGATACGTCTCCTCGCGAAGACGGGCATATAAGTCCGTCTCCGGCTCAGTGTGATCCTGGGCGAACTGCTCGACTGCGCTATCGATTAAGCGGTCCATAAAATCGGCGAAACGTGAAACTCTTAAATCTTACATCGGACGAATCCTTTATTTTTCATGGCCACCATCCCGGAAGATTTCCTCCCGCCGATCGCTTTTCACGAGCAGCATGCTAAGCAGCAACTATTTGTAAGTCGTCTTTGGCTCGGGGCCGGCCAGGATTTTCTGAAATCGCGGATCCTTCCGTAGCGGGTCCCATTCCCAGCGCGTCCGTAAATCGGAAACAGTAATGCTGTCGTCGGCGTAATCGACGGCAAACGGTGTCGTAAGCAGACGCTCAACTGCGGAAACGGCTTTGTCGGTTTCGCCGGTGCGCGCGAACACTAAAGCCTGGAACGCTTGCACGATCGCGCCTTCGATTACGTCTCGCGACATCGGTAGTAACTCGACCGCGCGCTGCGCTTCGCGAAGAGCGTCTTCTTTCCTTCCCATGAATGCGTAAAGCAATCCGAGTTGCGCGTGGCGCACTGCGGCGTGCGGGCTGTCGGCGACCGTTTTTTCCAGCGCCGGTTGTGCCGCTTCGAAATTTTGCTGCGCCCGCGTGTTATCGCCGCGGACGAGATCAATGCAGGCTTGCAGATAACTTTTTGGAAGCGGTACGCCCGGCTGCGAGGTGATTGTTTCCAGGCGGCAGGCGGCAAGCGCTTTTTCCGCCGCGTCAGGATCGCGATCCATCAAACTCACGTCCCAGCGGGCGAAGGTGACGATTCCATCTGGATCAAGATTAGCGGGAATACTGTCCAAGGCGGCTTTGATCGGGGCCGTGCTACCTTTCCACAAGAATTCGATGTAACCGCGCTGGATCTTTACATTGACCGAGTCAGGCGCGAGCGCGAGCACGCGATCCATTCCGCGCAACGCATTCTGCCACTGGCGCAACCCGAAGTATGTCTGCGAAGCGTCGTAGAGGCTAACCTGATTACGCGGGTCAACCGCTTCGGCCTTTTTGTAAGCGGCGATGGCCTCCGTCAGATGTCCCTGCCGGCGTTGGACGGCCGCGATAAAGAGACCCACATCGCCATCGTTCGGCAGTGCGCGCGCGGCGAGATCAAATTCGCTCAACGCCTTCTGGTAGTTCGCGTCTTCGTAATAAAAGTACAATCCCAGAGCGAGGTGCCCTTCGCCAAGGTCGGGTTGAAGTCGCAGCGATTGTTCAGCTTCAGTTCGCGCTTTTTGTTTTACCGCCTCGGTTGGTTCAAACCAGTGATAAATTTGGCTGGTGGTGGCGGAGAGTCGTGCGTGCGCCAGGGCAAAGTTCGGATCGAGCGCGATCGCCTGTTCGTAAAGTTGGGCCGCAGATTGAAAATCCTGCAGAAGATTATCGGGACGCGTCTGGTACGTTCGCCCACGCAGGTAAAGAACGTAGGCGTCCGGATTATTCGTTGCCTTGGTTTCGACGCGCGCTTTCTCCTGCGGCGAAAGAGTTGCCTGCAGTGAATCGGCAATACTTTTTGCGACTTCGGCTTCAACGCCGAAGATGTCGATTAATTGGCGATCGTAACTTTGCGCCCAGAGATGCGCGTCTGTATCCGCCTGGATGAGCTGCACGTTGATGTGCACGCGATCGCCCGATTTTTGGACGCTGCCTTCGAGGATATTGGCCACCCGCAATTCGCGCGCGATCTCCGGCAAATTCTCCGGCACGCTTTTGTAGCGCTCCGTGGAAGTGCGCGAGATTACGCGAAGCCCGCTGATCTTCGAAAGAGTAGTGATGATTTCATCCTGAATGCCTTGAGCAAAAAAGGCGTTCTCCTTATCTGAGCTGAGATTTTCGAACGGAAGTACCGCAATGCTCTTTTTGGAAATGGCCGGGGCGACCGCGGACACTGATGGCGCTGTGCCGGTCGATGTAACCGGTTTCGATTTTGTCGATGCCTGGTGTGAAAGGAGCCAAAATACTGCGCCGCCAATCAGCAATATGGAGATGGCACCAGCGATAAAGAGAAAGTTAGCCTTGCGCGTGGCAGATCTGGAGATAACGGGGGCCGGCGCTGCCGCTTCTCGTTGTGCGGCCATGAACTTGGTCGGTATGGCGGCGTTTCCGGCTTCGTCGGTATAGAGATTCACGACTGAAACCGTGAGGTCATGTTTGACCTTGCATTCGCCGAGATCATGCAAGGTCGGCTGCCATTGACGATAATGTGCCAGATCTTCGGCCACTCGTTTGGACAGCAGAATGTGTCCGGCGTCGCCGCAATCCATAACGCGCTGGGCCATGTTGATTCCGTCGCCAGCGATGTTGGAGCGATTGTTGAGGTCGGTGACAGCGCTAACGGGACCGCTATGGACACCCATTCGGACGCGAAGCTCGGGCCGACTTTTCAACGCCTTGCTGATTTCCAAAGCGCATTGCACCGGAGCATCGGGCGTTGTTGAAAAAACCAACGCCATGCCGTCGCCGGTGGGAATCTTCACAAGTTTTCCGGCAGCTTCCGCGGTGCGGAACGCGTCGGTGCCCCGAACCACATTGTTTAGTTCCTCCAACGATTCGCTCTGTTCGTTGATGAGCAGTTTTGAATAACCAACAATGTCGATGAACAGAACATGCGCGATCTCAAGGCGCAGGTTCGTTTTTTCGTCTTCAGCCATGACAGGTCTTGTCGCGGTTCGATTTTGCCCGGTTTCTTACAAGTTGGAAAGGTAAACGACGGCGGGCCGTTATTTCACGTGCCTCTTCGGTATACGTTCACAGATGTCATTGATTTCCTAGGTGTTCGAGCGATCTCGCGAATAGTGCGGAATTGATATTGACGTCCAAGCGCATTTCTGCCGGAATCCCGGCACTAATGAAAACTCGAATCACAGCAGTTGTTACGGCTCTGTCGTTTGCGGCGACGGTGGCATGTTTTGCAGCGAGCCCGCAGATGGGAACGTGGAAGCTCAATGAAGCGAAATCGAAGTTGCAGCCTGGGATGGGCAAGAACACGACCGTGACTTACGCCGAGCAGGGGGACAAAATCAAAGTGACCGTCGATGGCGTTGATAAGGATGGGAAACCGAGGCACGGCGTCTGGGTCGGCAAGTGGGACGGAAAGGCGTACCCGTCGAAAGGGAACATGCCATGGGACGCGGCTGCCTACACCGTGGTAAACGATCGGACTAATAACATCACCACGACGAAAGATGGCAAGGTGGTGTGGACGGGCCGGATTGAGGTCTCAAAGGATGGCAAATCGCGGACCGTTACTGTCAACGGCACCGACGCAAACGGGAAGAAGTACACATCCAAAGTCGTTTACGATAAGGCGTAGGATGGAAGTCGGCCGTCAGAACTCAGCGAAAGCAGCGGACTTATCGGCGTTCGGGAGAGGCAGATAATTTGCGGTCGAAGAATTCGGCGGCAGCCGCGGAACCTGGAAAGTAAGAAGTAAGAATTAAGAAAGGGATCGCTGACAGCGCGGATGGTTCTCAATTTTTCTGTGAGACGCGACAACACCAGGTTCTGCTGGCATACCTGTCATTTAGCCACGCGATACGCCCAGATGGTAATGCTGTGACGATGAATGGATTAAATGGGAGAAAACGTTTCTCCAATCACTTCGGTGTCGGGTCCGGACCGCTCTAATGTCCTGCCGCTTGAAGGCGACATCGACCTGCACGTGTCGCCTGTCGTCAGGGAGTCGCTTAACTCAATGATCAAGAAAAAACCGGAATGCATCGTGGTAGATCTTTCCCGCGCGACTTATATCGATAGCGCAGGAGTGGCGGCGCTCATTCTGGCCATGCAAGAAGTTGAAGCGTATGGCGGGAAGTTTTTCCTGAGTGGTCTGCAGGAAACGTTGCGCTCCATCTTTGAAACTTCGCGTCTTGATCGAACATTTCGGATTTTCCCGGATATAGATGCTGCGCTGGCTGGCGCGGGTGGCGCGTCGGTCGAGACATAGCCGGATTGGTGAAAGTCGAGACGGAGCAGGCCGCAGTCAACGCCAGCGGCTACAGCATGCATCGTAAGCGGCTTATGATGCGGTGGCGCGCATTCGCTTTCTCCCGGTTCTGGTTTCGCTTCTCATTAACAAGCTCATTGCTCCTGGTTTGAGGCGGCCAGATTGCGGTCGAAGAATTCGGCGGTGGCACGGTAGGCGCGGACCCAGTCATTCCAGCGGAGCAGATCGTGAATTTCGTCGGGGATGATCAGCTCTTCGAACGCGACTTTTTTGGCGCGCAATTTTTCGACCAGATCAGTTGTCTGTTGGAACGGTACGTTGCGATCATCGTCGCCGTGGATCAACAGCACTGGTGAGCGCCAGTTTGCGATGCTTGCAACGGGCGATGATTTAAACGCCAGATCCCGGGCTTCCTTGATGTCGGGCGCCACATCGGCGTTTTTGGCGTCGACTTCCGCCGCCCACATCGGCAGGAAAATTGCCCAGTCGTGCACGCCGTGGAAATCGACGCCGGCTTTGAAAATGTCGGAATTGCGCGCCAATCCCATCGCGGTCAGAAATCCGCCGTACGATCCGCCCCACAGACCGATCCGCTGGGGATCAACGTTCTCCAGCGTTTGCAAAAATTTCGCACCTGCGACCACGTCCTGGTATTCGGACGCGCCGCGCCACACAGAGTGAGGCGGCTCGCGAAAGGCGCGTCCGTACATCACGCCCAGCCGGTAATTCACTGAGAGCACAGTGTACCCCTTGCTGGCCAGATATTGATTCATGGCATAGGCGTTGTGGTAGTACTGCATGTAATGCCATCCGAGCAGCATCTGCCGGATGGGTCCGCCATGCGTGAAGATGAGCGCCGGGCCGCGCCCTTTCTGGTTCTTGGGCGTAAATAATTGGCCGTGAATTTCCAGGCCGTCGGCGCTTTTGAATATCACCTGTTTTGGTGTGACTAACTGCGTTTCCGGGAACTCAGCGGGAATCAGATTCTTTGCGAGCAATTCGCGTCCGCTGCTGGTGACGCGATAAGGCATGGCGGGCGAAGTCGCGGTTGAGCCGAGACACAAAAGCGTTTTACCATCGCTGGTCTCCACCGGGTTCCATTCAATTGTGTCGCCACTCGTTAGGGCTTTCGGTTCGCCACCTGTTGCGCTGACCCGCCAGATATGCCGGCGATCGACGTCGTTTTGATTCGAGGTGTAAAGAATGCCGCGCTTGTCAGCAGTCAGTGCTACTTCTTCCACATCGAAATCGCCCGGGGTGAGGAGCTGAGGAGTTCCACCAGTCGCAGCGATCGAATACAGATGGTTTCGCCCGTCTTTTTCGCTGGCGAAAATAATGTGGTCTGCATTCGTGAATTGCAGCGATTGAAACGCAAACAGCGGCAACGAATCTTCCATGGCATTGCCGCTGTGAAAGAGTTCACGGCCTTCGCCGCTTTGCGCGTCTGCAATCCAAAGAGCCCACGGTCGCGGGAACTCTGGAATGAGCGGTCGTTTGTATTCGACTCCCGGCTGGCGAATAAACGCCACCTGTTTGCTGTCCGGCGACCAGACGGGATCGGCATCACGATTCGTCGTCGGCGCAAGATAAGTGATCTTTTTCGTCGCCAGATCGAGCACAGCGACAAACGAGTGGTCTTTGCGATTCGACCGAAACGCGATCCGTTTTCCGTCCGGCGACCAGCGCGGCGTGTTGCTCTCACCAAGTAAGTCCTCGAGCTGCTCTGCTTTCTTCCTGCCATCGATCGGCGCGATCCAGAGATGTTTCTTTGCCGGCCAGACGACGTTCTTTCCGTCTGGCGAAACCTGCAGATCTTCACAGCCTTCCTCATTGCACCCGATGTCGCCAAGCAAACGCGGTTCGCCGCCATTCACATTTACCGCCCAAGCCTGCTGCTTCGGCATTTTTGTCAGGCTCTGTGGATTGGCGGAGGTGCCTTCCTTGTTCACCTCGCTGCCGCGCGCGTATACGACCGTTTTGGCATCAGGAGTCAGCTTCACGCTCGCGATCGGCTGGCCATCATCGCCTTTGTAATGCGTTATCTGTCGCGGCGCGAAGTCCGGCGCGTCCGCCACCCAGATGTTGCGCTCGCCTTTGTTGTCGAAAACCCACGCCACGCGCGGCGCGTGCGCCGCGCTCGTTAGGCTATAGGGAAAGGGTGCGCTCAACACCTGCTCAACAGTGAAACTTTCGGCAAAGGAAAAAACCGGCAAAAGAACAGAAACGACAGCGACACAGCGGAGTGGAGTTTTCACAGCGGCGCGACTCTACTCGCGCTCCGGTGCGTCGTCGATTCCATTCAGGCGGCTTGCGCGGCTTAACTCTGGAGACGGCCTGCCTTCAGGCCGTTCTTAATTTGCGATTGAACGGCATGGGGCCACGCCGTCTCGAAGGGCGAGACACCGAAAAGCTCTTTCGGAGGCGAGGATCGACTTCGGGCTTGGCACTTTTTTGTTTTGCTGGTGGAATATTCACTAACGGAGGCGGCTTTGATGGATCTGCCGCTGCAACAAAAGCATCTATTATGTCTAAGAAATTCATCGGTTTAGTGACAGGAATTGGCCTCATCGCCGGTGCAGCGACGCTCTTTGCGCAAGCAAGTGGTGGTGAAGGGACATTGATGATAAAGGGTAAAAACTATCCGCTAAAACATGCCGCAGCGTATGAGACGACTGTCGATGGAGAGCCAGGAATTGCGGTGGTGTTGAGCGGTCCGACGATCTCCAGTGAAAAAATCATCGCGGCGAGGAAATCGGAAAATGCGGGTGATATGCCTGATTTCAGGAAGCCTTACGTTAAGCTGGAGTTCACGAAGGAAGGGGGATTCAAGGGCTGGGGCGCCGGTGCGGGTAATATATCTCTGGGCAGGCATACCGGTGGCAATGCTACCGGCGAACTAAAACTGCAGGGTGGGCGGGCGATTGGAAAAGCCAATCAGCCGAATGAGACCGAGGGAATGTTTCCATCGGGCTTGGACGTCCATTTTGATGTGCCGCTTCTTGGTGCCGGA
>Ga0210142_1000192_pt1 | contig 14142 bp, 10 predicted proteins | sample Goodyear_PhragC__FD_184869 | JGI IMG/M metagenome (GOLD analysis project Ga0210142, IMG submission 184869) | Wetland microbial communities from San Francisco Bay, California, USA, that impact long-term carbon sequestration - Goodyear_PhragC_D2... | ecosystem: Environmental > Aquatic > Marine >...
CTCACGCGCTTTCTCCTTGAAGATCGCGCGGATCAGCTTCTCCTCCGCCGTCAGCTCGGTCTCGCCCTTCGGCGTCACCTTGCCGACCAGGAGGTCGCCGGCGGCAACCTCGGCGCCGATCCGGACGATCCCCCGCTCGTCGAGGTTCCTGAGGCTCTCCTCGGAGCGGTTCGGGATGTCGCGGGTGATCTCCTCGTCGCCGAGCTTGGTCGTGCGGGCGTCGATCTCGTACTCCTCGATGTGGATCGAGGTGAGCTCGTCCTCCTTGACCAGGCGCTCGGAGATGATGATCGCGTCCTCGAAGTTGTAGCCCTCCCAGGACATGAAGGCGACCAGGCAGTTCTTCCCGAGGGCGATCTCGCCGCCCGCGGTCGAGGAGGCGTCGCAGAGCACGTCGCCGGCCTTCACCTTGTCGCCGACCGACACGATCGGGCGCTGGTGGATCAGCGTTCCCTGGTTGGACCGCATGAACTTGTGAAGCGAGTACTCGTCGCGCTTCGAGCCGTACGTGACGACGATCTGCTCGGCGTCCACGGCCGTGACCTCTCCGTCGTTCTCCGCGATGACGACGTCGCCGCTGTCCTTCGCGGCGCGCCGCTCCATTCCGGTGCCGATCAGCGGCGGCTCGGGCTTGAGGAGGGGCACGGCCTGACGCTGCATGTTCGAGCCCATCAGGGCGCGGTTGGCGTCGTCGTGCTCGAGGAACGGGATCAGGGCGGTCGCCACGGACCAGATCTGCGTCGGCGACACGTCCATCAGCGTGACTTCCTTGGGCGCCACGGCGACGGCCTCGTCGTCGCGGCGACGGCAGATCACGTACTGGCCCTTGAGCTTGCCGCTGTCCGGATCGACCTCGGCGTTCGCCTGGGCGATCGTCTCGTCCTCCTCCTGCGTGGCATCCATGTGGACGACCTTGCTGGTGACGACGCCGTCCTTGACCACCTGGTACGGCGTCGTGACGAAGCCGTGCTCCGAGATCTGCGCATATGAGGAGAGCGATCCGATCAGGCCGATGTTCGGGCCCTCAGGCGTCTCGATCGGGCACATTCGCCCGTAGTGGGTGGCGTGCACGTCGCGGACCTCGATGGGGGCGCGCTCGCGCGTCAGGCCGCCGGCGCCGAGCGCCGAGAGGCGACGCCGATGCGTCAGCCCGTCCAGGGAGTTGGTCTGGGACATGAACTGCGAGAGCTGCGACGACCCGAAGAACTCCTTCAGCGCGGCAACTACGGGACGGATGTTGATGATGGTCTGAGGCGTGATCGCGTCGGCGTCCTCTGTGGTGAGGCGCTCGCGCACCACGCGCTCCATCCGGTAGAGCCCGATCCGGAAGGCCTCCTGGATCAGCTCGCCGACCGTGCGCAGACGGCGGTTGCCGAAGTGCTCGTACTCGTCGAGGTGATCGTGGATCGGCTCGCGGGGATAGGTGATCGCCTCCGCGGCGTAGTCCTTGATCGGGTTCTCCTCGTCGATCTCCTCCGGGACCCCGAGGAGCTTCGGGATGGAGGTGAGCTCCTTGACCAGGGCGATGATGTCGTCGTGGGTCAGAACCCGGGTGTCGAGGTCGATGTCCAGATCCAGCCGAGCGTTCAGCTTGTAGCGGCCGACCCTGGTCAGGTCGTAGCGCTTGGGATCGAAGAAGAGCTGCTCGAGCAGGGCTCGCGCGGCGTCGACCGAGGGCGGCTCGCCGGGACGCTGCTTCTTGAAGAGCTCGATCAGCGCTCCCTCTTCGTCCCTGGTCGCGTCGGTGTCCGCCGCGATCGTGTGGCGCATGTAGACCGAGTTGTCGAACATCTCGAGGAGCTTCTCGTCCTCGACGTAGCCCATTGCACGCAGCAGGACGGTGACCGGGAGCTTTCGCTTCCGGTCGATGCGGACGTAGACGCGGCCCTTCTTGTCGATCTCGAGCTCCAGCCAGGAGCCGCGGGCCGGCATCAGGTTGGCGATGAAGACCTGCTTCTCGCGGTCCTTGGGCTCCATCACATAGGCGCCCGGAGACCGCACCAGCTGCGTGACGACCACGCGCTCGGTGCCGTTGATGATGAAGGTGCCGCGATCCGTCATCCATGGGAAATCGCCCATGAAGACGGTCTGCTCCCGGATCTCTCCGGTCTCGCGGTTCTGGAATGCGACCTTGACGTTCAGAGGTCGCGAGTAGGTCATGTCCTTCTCGCGGCACTCATCCACGTTGTTGGGTGGAGCGTCGAACTCGAACTCCCCGAAGACGATCGCCAGGTTCCCCGTGTAGTCCTCCGTCGGGGAGATGTCGTCGATCGTCGCTCTCAGCAGTCCTTCCTTCGGGTCAACCAGATCCGCGAAGGACTTCCGCTGGATATCGATCAGATGTGGGACTTCGAGAGGGTTCTTAAGGCGAGAAAAGGTCCTACGGGTTGCGGCGACAGCGTTGGATCCGGCCAACTCGGCGACTCCTCAAAGTATTCGAAGGGTTGTGAGACCGCGCAAAGAATCGGGCAGCAGGGCTCACCGGGCGCGCGAACCGTGCATAGTAACGCACGGCAACCTTTTGGTCAAGGGTTGCTAACACGCCCGGGGGGCAGGTGCCGAGATCTTACTCCGATCTCCGAGCAAAGGGGGCGTTTTCATGTCGGGATCTACTTGATCTCGGCGGTGCCGCCGGCCTCCTCGATCTCCTTGAGCAGGCCCTCGGCCTCCTCGCGCTCGATCGCCTCCTTGACGGGCTTGGGCGCTTCGTCGACGAGGGCCTTCGCCTCCTTGAGGCCAAGCCCGGTAGCCGCGCGAACGACCTTGATAACGCCGATCTTCTTCTCGCCGGAACCGGTCAGGACGAGATCGACCGTCCCGGCCTCCTCCTCCACCGCAGCGCCGTCGCCACCCGCACCTGCGGGGGCAGCCGCCGCGACGGCGGTCGCGGAGACGCCGAACTCCTCTTCGAGCGCCTTGATGCGCTCTGAGAGCTCGAGCACGGAGATGTTCTTGAGCTCCTCGATCCAATCTTCTGTGGTGACCTTCGTGGCAGCCATCTACTCGCTGTCCTCCTTGTTCTCGTCAGAGTCTTCTGAAGCTTCATCAGAAGAAGCGTCCTCGGCTTCGGCGGCCTCATCACCAGAATCTTCAGAGACCGCCTCGTCTGCGGGCGCTTCATCCTCCTGTGGCGTCTCGCCCAAGTCCTGATCGCCCTCTCCGGTCTCGGCGGGCTCCCCCTGGCCTGCGTCCTCGCCTTCGGGAGCCTCTTCCTCGGAGGTCTCCTCTGGCGATTCCGTTGGCTCCGGATCCGGTGCGGGCTCATCCGCAGCCGGTGCCTCGCCGCTGACCAGGCCCTGCTCGGCGATCTGGCCGAGCTGCAGCGCGAGGCCCTGGACCATCGAGCCCAGGCCCCGGACCAGACCGGTGATCGGGCTGGCGACCGTGCCGGCGAGCTGAGCGTTGAGGGCTTCGCGGCCGGGAAGCCGGGCGATCGCGGTGAAGGTGTCGGGATCGAGCGCCTCGCCGTCCATCAGGCCGCCCTTGTACTCGAGCAGCTCCCACTCGGTCCCGAGTCGCCGGAGAGTCTTCGCCGCCAGCGCGGCGTCGCCCTTGACCAGGGCCAATGCGGTGGGACCACTCAGGTGCGCCTTCAGCCCGTCGGTGCCGGCGGCGTCCGCGGCGCGCAGGGTGAGCCGGTTCTTGACGATCCGGAAGCGGGTGTCGGCATCGCGCAGGCCTTCGCGAAGCTCGGCGGCCTGTGGCACGCTGATCCCGCGGTAGTCGACCGCGAAGATCGCCGTCGCGTCCTTGAGCTCGGATGCGAGCCCCTCGACCACTGCTGTCTTCTGTTCTCTGTCCATGTCCTAAGTAAGTCCGAAATGTCCGGTCCGCCGCCAAAGAAAAGACCCGCGCGCAGGCGGGCCAGAGCGGGCGGTCCACGGACCGGTTGACTCTCGCGACCTGCGCCGGACTTCTGGACTCTCGTCCCGCCGACGGTCTTGGGCGGCTTCTGTTGGGCCGGTGATGTTAGGCGGTCGCGGCTTCCTCCGCCGTCTCATCAACGGATTCGGACTCGTCGTCTGCCGATGCTCCGGCTCCGGCCATGATCTCGCCGCGGCGGGTGCGGCCGGAGTCGATCCGAATGCCCGGACCCATCGTCGCCGTCGCGGTGATGGAGAGGATGTAGCGGCCCTTGGCCGCGGCCGGCTTCGCGCGGATGATCTCCTCGATCACAGCCGCGTAGTTCTCGAGCAGGTCGGTTTCCGAGAAGCTGGTCTTGCCGATCGTCAGATGAACGATCGCCTGCCGGTCGGTGCGGTATTCGACCTTGCCGGCCTTGGCCTCGTCGACCGCCTTGGCGATGTCCTCGGTGACGGTGCCGACCTTGGGATTCGGCATCTTGCCCTGGGGGCCGAGGACCCGGCCGAGCTTGCCGACCTTCGGCATCTGGGAGGGGTGGGCGATCGCGACGTCGAAGTCGGTCCAGCCTCCCTCGACCCGCTCCGCGAGGTCGTCGGAGCCCACGAAGTCGGCGCCGGCCTCCGTGGCCTGACGAGCCTGATCGCCCTCGGCGAAGACGGCGATCGTGACGTTCTTGCCGAGGCCCTTGGGCAGCGCCAGGGTCCCGCGGAGCTGCTCCTCGGCGTGGCGGACGTTGACGCCGAGGCGGATGTGCAGCTCGACCGTCTCGTCGAACTTCGCGGCGGAAGTCTCCTTGATGAGATGGATCGCCTCCGCCGGCGGATAGGCCGTCGTGCGATCGATCTTCTCGTACGCCTCCACGTAGCGCTTACCGCGTGCCATCAGACCCCTCACAATTTTGTTCGCTGACGCTCACAGGCCTTCCACGGTGACGCCCATCGAGCGGGCGGTGCCGGCGATGATCTTGGTGGCGGCGTCGATGTCGTTGGCGTTCAGGTCGGGCATCTTGCGCTCGGCGATCTGGCGAGCCTGGTCGACCGTGATCGAGCCGACCTTCTCGCTGTGAGGCTCTCCCGATCCCTTCTCGATCCCGGCCGCCTCCTTGATCAGGATGGCCGCAGGCGGGGTCTTGGTGATGAAGTCGAAGGAGCGGTCCTCATAGACCGTGATCTCGACCGGGATGATGGTGCCTGCGTCCTGCTGGGTCTGCGCGTTGAACGCCTTGCAGAACTCCATGATGTTGACACCGTGCTGTCCCAGGGCAGGGCCGACCGGAGGCGCGGGGTTGGCCGCTCCGGCGGGAATCTGCAGCTTGATCTGGGTGAGGACCTTCTTTGCCATGAACGGGGACCCTAGATCTTCTTCACCTGGTCGTAGTTGACCTCGACGGGCGTCTCGCGCCCGAAGATGGAGACCAGCACTTTGAGCTTGGCGGCGTCCTCGTTGATCTCGGCGATCTCGCCGGAGAAGTCGGCGAGCGGGCCCGAGATGACCTTGACGGACTCGCCGATCGAGAACTGCGCGCGGGTCCGTGGGCGCTCGGCCGTCTCCCGGTGGAGCAGGCGATCGACCTCGACCTTCGAGAGCGGGATCGGCTTGTTGCGCGAGCCGACGAAGCCGGTGACACCGGGGGTGTTCTTGACGAGACCCCAGGCGTCGTCGGTCATCTCCATGTTGACCAGCACGTAGCCGGGCATCGTGCGCTTCTCGGCCGTCACCTTCTGGCCGTCCTTCATCTCCGAGATCTGCTCGGTCGGGACGACGACCTGGCGCACGTTGCGCTCCTGGCCCATCGTGTGGACCCGGTGCTCGAGGTTCTGCTTGACCTTGTTCTCGTGCCCTGAGTAGGTGTTGATCACATACCAGCGAAACATCGTCAGTCTCCTTTGGTCCGCCTAGAGAAGCTGCTGGATGAACCAGTTGAAGGCAGCGTCGAGGGCGCCCAGATAAGCGGCCATGACCGCTACGAAGATGAATGTCACGGCCGAAGCCTGGACCAGGGTGTCCCGGTCCGGCCACTGCACGCGCTTGAGCTCGGCCCAGCAGGAAAGCAGGAACCCGAGAACGGGGCCGCGCCGCTTCTCGGCCTTCTCGGCCTGACCCTTCTGGAGCTCCTTGGCTCGGGCCTTGCGACGGTCCTCCTTCTCGCGCTGGCGGCGGTCACGCCGGCTCTCCTTCGGCTCGGTCGGAGCCTCACCGGTCGCGCCGTCCGGACGACCAATGTCCGCTCTGGAAGGGGCGGGGGGCGCAGCCTCGGTATCTGGCTGCAAAGGGGCGGGAACGACCCCGGGCACCGGAGACCCGCGGCCCTCGACCTCGTCCCTTGCCTCTGGATCGATGGTGTGCTCGCCGTAGTCCTCGGTGTGGGCACCGGTCTCGATGATCGCCTCGGCCTCGGCGACCTCGCCGGAGACTCCCTGGCGGGTCGCCTCCTGGGCGCGCTCCTCCTGCTCGCGCTCTGCGTCGCTGCGGCCTGGCTGCTGCCCGCGCTGCTCGGCCTGCTGGCGACGGCGGCGCTCGGCCTTTCGCTGTGCTCTGGTCTTGGCCATCGGCGAGGCTCCCTAGCGGGTCTCTTTATGTGGGGTATGTCGCCCGCACCAACGACAGAACTTCCGGATCTCGAGCCGGTCCGGCGAATTTCGCCGGGACTTGTTCGTCTCGTAGTTGCGGCGCTTGCACTCCTCACAGGCGAGCGTTACGCCGATTCGAACGTCAGAGGCCATCTATCTACTTCACTCTCTATTCGCTATGGCTTCGCAGACGCGGCGGCCACAAACGACGCCGCCGGGTTACGACAGAAAAAAACCCCCGGCCCCAGGCCCGAGGTACGCCAAAGAGAATAGCGACCGATTCGCCCATGGGTCCGCTACTGGGGCTGGCCGGCGAACCCGGCGGCGCGCTCGTAGAGCTTGTAGAGCTTGAAGCCGCGTGCGAACTGATTCTTGCAGTAGTTGTCGAACAGGCCGTAGGCCTGCTTGTCGCTGAGGACCGAGCCCGTCCCGGACGGGTCGGAGGCGTTGTTGCCGACCACCGGGCCGCCGGCGAAGGCCTTGAGCTGCTGGATGGTGCCGAGCCGCTGGCTGGTGTCCGCCTGATTCCAGTCGTTGCAGTCGGCGAGATTGATCGGGGCGCCGACGTTGGGGCCGACGTCGATCTGGGGCTGGGTCCCGGAGCCGGAGCCGCAGCCGGCGATCAGCGCCACACCTACCACGGCGAACGCGACCGCCGCCGCGCGGCGACGTAGGCGGCGGATGGGACCGGTTATGGCTTGGGCGGGGTTGTGAACCACGGGCAGCTCGCTGACCCTTGGGGCACGGAGCTGCAGGTTAGAAGCTCGGTGGCCTGGCCATCCAGAGATCCCGTCAGCGGACTGTGCTTGCAGTCGGAGGGCAGGTTGTTGGGAGGCGCGCCGCTCGGCGATGGAACGCCGGTGACGCTGGCACCCGTGCCGTCCGAACCGGTATTGCTGTACCAGCAGTTGCCGCTGTTGTAGCTGGGGTCGTCGATGATCCCGCCCTGGTCCCACCAGAAGTCGACGCCGTTGGGATGCGAGCTGCCGTCGGGCGCCTGCCCCATCTTGTTGTCGTAGAACTGGTTGCGGTAGGAGGTCGCGGAGAAGTCGTGGGTGGTCCCGGCCTTCGGGTTGCAGCCCGCCACCTGGTTCTTCGAGTCACCGCAGGCGAAGACGTCGGGCACGGCGAACAGCATCGTGCCGCGGCGCCAGTTGTCCCAGAAGCGGTTGCCGCGGACCACGTTCGCGTTGCCGCCGGCGATCCACATCCCGGTGCCGACCGGCACCGGCTCGGTGGGCTCGACGTCGGAGCATCCCTGGTTGGGCCCGTTGGGCCCGGGCTTCTCGCCGTCGGCGCACGGCCGCAGATAGGTGTTGAAGTTGTTGTTGAAGAAGTTGTTGTGCTCGAGCAGGTCGGAGTCCTGCGGGAAGCCGGGGTGTCCCGCAGCGGTGAACACGTCCGTGGAGAAGCCCATGGAGTTGTCGTAGAAGTTGTTGTCGTGAACGTAGACCGCGTTGCCGTCGGTCCCGGAGTAGCCGAGGGTGTTGTGGTGCATGTCGCAGTTGCGCAGCTCGGTGCCGTAGCGGCGCTCGCTCGGCGGCGCCCCCTCGCCGAGGTCGGCGCTGGCGCCGGGATAGAGGCCCGAGTCGCCGCTGCCCCAGGCGTCGCAGTTCTCGATCAGGGAGTGATCCGCGACGAAGGTGAGCACGCCGTACTCGCCCGCGTATGGGACCTTGAAGCGGTTGAGGGTGGAGCCGTCGGTCTCGATCACGTAGACGTCGTGCTCCCTGGCGTGGCGGACCTTGACGTTGTTGAGGACGAAGCCGTCGGCCCGGTCGGCCCTGATCCCGACATCCTTGACTGCGCCGATCGGCGCCTCGTCGCCCGACTGCGTGTTGCCGGCGTCGATGGTGACCGCGTCAGGTGAGGCGCCGGTGCCCTGGATCTGCAGGTTGCAGCGAATGCACTTGCCCGCGTCGGGGATGTTGTGGCGGTCGATCGAAGGCGGCTGCGGGACCGGAATATTGGTCAGGGCCCGCCCGAGAACCGCGATCAGGTTCTGGTCGTTCGGGCATTTGAACTGGTAGGCGTAGGAGACAGCGCCGGCCTGGCTCTTGTCGTTGGTGATCTTCAGGTTGGCGCAGGCCGGGTCGTTTGTCGGCCGGGCGCGCGACTTGGGCTCCGTGTAGAGGCCGGGCATGATCTCGACCCGGTCGTTGTTGTGGGAGGCCGTGACCGCGTCCTGGATGTTGTTGTAGCGGCAGCGCCTGAGCAGCTTGATGTTGAGGGTGCGCAGCTTCCGCGCGCGCTTCTTGCTGATGCGGATCGCCGGCTGCGACGCCCGGACCTGGAAGCCGTTCTTGCGAGCGTTCTTCACGTCCTTGTCAAGGGCGACGATCGACTTGTTCTTCGAGAGCTGCTTGGCGCTGGCGTGCTTGCGCGCCTTCTTGCCCGGGACCTGCTGGCAGACGACCAGCGTGCGCCCGGCCAGCTTCTTGTTCAGGGCGCTGAAGAGCTTGCGGACCGGAGGGACCTTGCCCCCGGCGGCGGGCTTGACATGCGTGTCGGGCGCGGGATTCGGCCAGTAGGAGGCGCGCTCGATGTGAGCGAAGGCCAGGGCGGGAACGAGCACCGCGACGGCCGCGATTGCGATCGCGACGATCAGTGTCCCGCGGCGATGTGTGGCCCTCCTGGCTTCCATCAATCCCTGCCTCCTGGCTTCCCTCAATCCCTTTCTCGCCGGAGATCTAATCAAACGGCGGCGATTTGCGTTTACTCGGTTATTACGAAACCTGCTGCGGAGCGGTCGAGCCGCTCGGCAGCACGAACTTCGCCATGCTCGATGCCTGGCCCCCGTCCCTGCTCTGAATCTGGACCTTCTTGAACTCACAGGCGACCTGGGTTGGGGTGACCTCGAGGACGGAATAGCCCCGGTTGTCGAGATCCAAGTAGCTGATGTGGTGGTCCAGGGCGTTGACCAACGCCTTGATCGTGCTCGAGGCGAGACCCGTTTCCTCAGGCAGTCCGTGCGAGTTCGTGGAACCGCCGACGAACTCCCCGCAGACCGGGGTCCCCGTGTCGCTTCCATCCGTGGTGGCCGTGCCGGTGAAGAAGTTGTGGATATCCCCGGTGAGAGGCACGAGGTTCGTGACGCCGTTCGCCAGCACGAACTCGAGCAGCTCCTTGCGCTCGGCGGCGTAGCCGTCCCATTGATCGTTGTTGGCCCCGTTCTGCGGCCCGCTCTGGAATCCCATCAGCATCACCTCGTTGGCCCAGAGCTTCCACGTCTGGGGGGACCCCGCGAGCGTCTGCTTGAACCATGCCTTCTGCTTCGCGCCGAGCATCGTCCGATTCGGGTTCTGCTGATCAGGACAGTCGACCAGCTGCGCGTCGTCGCACGGCTGCTGGTCCCTGTACTGGCGCTCGTCCGTGAGGATCAGGTCGACGAGCTTGCCGATCCGGACGTGCTCGTAGATCCGATCCCGGTCGCCGTCGAAGCGCAGCCTCGGCATGTAGTTGAAGTAGGCCCGATAGGCGTTTGTGCGCCGCTCCTGGATCGAAATGCGCCGCGGGAGGCCGTTGTTCGTCAATCCCGGCTGATCGTGGGAGCTCGCCAGGCCATCGGCGTAGTTGTCCTCCACCTCGTGGTCATCCCAGACGGACACGAAGTTGTGGGCGGCGTGCATAGCCTGGAGGTCAGGGTCGCTCTTGTAGAGGTTGTACTTCTGCCTGTACTCGGGCAGGAACTCGACGTTGCCGTCGTGGTTGAACCCCGACGTGTCCTTGCGGAAGCCGTCGTAGTAATGGGACTCGTAGATGTAGTCGCCGAGGTGGAGGACGAGGTCGACGTCCTCCTTGGCGATCGCGGCGTGGGCGTTGTAGAAGCCCGCCTCAAAGCTCTGGCAGGAGAGGAACGCGATTCGCAGCGGCGCGCTGGAATCGTGCGGCGGCGCGGTGCGGAAGCGGCCGACGGGCGAGCCCTTGTCCTTGGTGTGGAACCGGTAGAAGTATTCGTGTGCCGGCTGGAGGCCGCGAACCCGGGTCCGCGCCGTCAGGTCGCGCTCCTTGCGGGCCGTGACGGTCTTCTCCAGGACGACGTTCTTGAAGTGCCGGTCCTTCGCCACCTGGAGCTTCAGCCGCGCGGTGTGCCCGTGCCCGCCCAGCTTCGTCCACAGGATCGTGCCCTTCGGGTAGGGGAAGCCCGAGGCGACGCCGAGGGGGAAGGTGCCGGACTTCGCGATCGGTATGCGGCGCTTGCGGGCGATCGCGGCGTAGTTCGGCAACGCCGTCGCGGCCGCACCCGTCGCCAGCCCGGCGATCAGGAACTGACGCCGGCCCAGACGCGGCTCGGTCTCAAGTGAGTCCAGGTCGAAGCTGGTGTCCTCAAACTCCTGCAGGTCCATCCGCTGCTCTCCTCCCGCTCTCCGCTCGTGGGCCGTACTAAATCAGTCCAGGCCTCCCGGGGAGCACCGACTTTTCCGCGACTTTCAAACCCCGGCCCGATCCGATCGGAGCGCTGTCGGCAACCCCACTAGATAGATTGCCGCCCACGCACCGGGACTGGCGCGCTGGAGAAGGAGGAGGAGAGGACGGACTTGAAGCGGACGGACTCGCTGAGAGGATCTGCAACGCCTGCACTCATCGGCCTCGCGCTGATCTTGTTGGCCGGACTGCTCGTGGTGACCGTTGCGCAGGGCAAGCGCGGCCATCACCACTCCACCCGGGCGAAGGTGCTGAGCGGCCAGCAGCACCAGATCCTCGACAGCGGTCGCATCAAGGTAAGGCTGCGCGGGACGGCGAAGAAGCGCTTCCGCGTTGACGGCTTCACGGGCCTCCGCGATCGCGGGCGTCTGACGAAGGCGTCCAAGACGGGGCAAGCCGGCAAGCTTCCCCTCAAGCTCACCAAAGGTGGGCGGCAGTTGCTGAGCGGATGCGACGTCGATTACCTCAAGGTCGTGAACGCCAAGGCCAAGCGCAAGAAGAAGAGGCGGCACAAGAAGAAGGGACACCCGCGCGCGTCGACTCCGTTGCAACGCGATCTCGCGGCCTGCAACGGCAACGACCTGGGGATCGACACCTCGAACGCGGACCGGTGCGACTTCATGGATCCCTCGGCCTGCCTGCAGCCCTGGCCCAATGACTACTTCACGGTGGCCGACCCGAACACGGCCACCGGGCGCAGGCTCAACCTGAACGTCGAATCGATGCCGGCCAACAAGGACGGCGTCCACGCCGACCCGACCGACATCAACAGGGCCGACGGCTTCAGCCCCGGCAACCTGATCACGGTCAAGATCCCGCAGGTCGAGACGAAGGCGGCGTTCGACAACACCGGCTTCGTGCCGATCACCGATCTGCACCGGTACTCGGATGCGAATCAGCCGGTGGTGGTGATCGACGCGGCCACCGGGCAGCGGCAGCCGGTCTTCGCCGAGCTCGACCCCAACCCGAATCTCAACCAGCCGCGTGACACCAAGGACGTCAACCTGATCGTCCGGCCGACCCGGAACTTCATCGAGGGCCACCGCTACATCGTGGCGCTGCGGAACCTGCGTGACGCGCAGGACAACCCGGTGGACGCGCCGCCCGGGTTCCGCGTCTACCGAGACAACGTGATGACGCAGGACCCGGCGATCGAGAACCGCCGTCCCCATATGGAGGGCCTGATCTCAAGCCTCCAGGGCGACGGGATCCAGCGGTCCAGCCTGTACATGGCCTGGGACTTCACGGTCGCGAGCGAGCACAGCCTGGCCGGACGGGCGCTGGCGATCCGTGACAACGCGCTGCATCAGCTGGGCGACGACACCCCCGGCGACAGCTCCATCGACGGCAGCGCGCCGACCTTCCACGTCACGAGCATGCTCAACAGCGGTGACCCCGGCCTCCCGACGAACACCTACCGCCAGATCGACGGGGAGCTCACGAACATCCCCTGTTACCTGAACAACGGGAACTGCCACCCGGGCGGGACGTTCAACTTCAAGTCGAACGGGGACGTGAACGCGACCCCGACCGGAACGGCGGACGACCCGGATACGGGCACGACCGGCGTGAAGTTCGAGTGCCTGATCCCGAATTCGGCGGTCAGCGGGACGGACGTCATTCCGACCCAGAACGGGATCTTCGGACACGGGCTGCTCGGCGACTTCACCCAGGTCTCGGACATGATCAAGTTCTCCAACAGCGAGGCCAACGTCAGCAACACGAGCTGGTGCGCGACCAACTGGGCCGGCTTCTCGAGCGACGACCTCGGGAACGTGATCGGGGTACTGGCGGACGTCTCGAAGTTCCCACAGCTCTCCGACAGGATGATCCAGGGGTTCGTGAACATGATCTACCTCGGCCGGGCGATGGCGATGCCGGGCGGCTTCGACACCGATGCCGCCTTCCAGCTCGATCCGGACGGCGCCGGAGGCAACGACCCGGTGCCGGCGCTCCAATCCGGCAACCTCAACTGGGAGGGCATCAGCCAGGGCGCGATCATGGGCGGAGCGCTGACCGCGCTGGAGCCCGATCTCACCCAGTCGGTCCTGGACGTGACCGGAATGAACTACTCGGAGCTGCTGCGCCGGAGCTCGGACTCCGGCCAGTACCTGGACACGCCCGGGCTCGGCCTCTGGGCCCACTACCCGCACCTGCAGCAGCGGCCGCTGGTCCTCTCCATCATGCAGCTGCTCTGGGACCGGGGCGAGGCCAATGGCTATGCGCAGCACATGACGGGCGATCCGCTGCCCGATACGCCGGCGCACCACGTGCTGTTGCAGATGGCCTATGGCGACCACCAGGTCTCGAACCTGGCCGGCGAGACCGAGGCGCGGACGATCGGGGCGCGGGTGGAGACTCCGGCGCTCGATCCGGGCCGGCACTGGGAATCGAATCCGTTCCTCGGGATCCCGTCGATCTCGAGCTATCCGTACAGCGGCTCGGCGGCGATGGTCTATTACGACGGCGGGCCGCTCGGGTTCGACGGCGAGCTGGACTGCACGGACGAGAACGACGACCCGCAGCACGGGACGGCTCCCGCGCCGACGGTCGAGCTGCCACCGAATCCGGCCAGCGTCTACGGGTGCGATCCGCACCAATATCCGCGGCGCTCGGTGGATGGCGTGACCCAGGCGGCGAGCTGGCTCCAACCGAGCGGGTTCATCGACCAGTGCGTCGACTCGGGCCCAGTGGCGCGGCCCTGCTATTCGAACGGATATACCGGGCCGTAGAGGGAAGGCTCGGCGAGATCCGAGCCCGAACGACGCCGGGCCCCTCGCGGGGCCCGGCGGCGGCTTCGAGCTCGGTCGCGATTCGGCTACGGAGCGCGCTCCACGACCCCGAATGGCTCGAAGTCGTAGACCGTGTTGTTGATCCGCAGGCCGTCAACCGCGCCTTGGAACTGGTAATCGGTTCCCTTGCCGACCGCAACCGACAGGATGCTGGCGGGAGGCCCGCCGTCATTTTGGTCGTGCAGTGCCGCAAGTGCACCGGCCAGCGAGCAGTAGCTGGACTGCTTGCACCCGGTCGCATTGCCGACGTCGGTGTTCGTGAACCACCAGCCCCGGTTCGCGGTGGGTGGCGCCGTCGTATCCAGGTAACCACTCCACACGTTCGGCACTATGTCCGCGTCCTGGGCGTTGTAGACCATCGAGGTGTAGTTCCTGCTGGCCACGCTGGGGTTGATCTCCAACGTGATGTTCGGCAGGTTGTTGGCGGCTTGACTCTGATCCTCGCCTGTTGCGAAGACGTGGAATCCGACTTGGTTTAGGCCGGAAACCGG
>Ga0210142_1000193_pt1 | contig 14139 bp, 7 predicted proteins | sample Goodyear_PhragC__FD_184869 | JGI IMG/M metagenome (GOLD analysis project Ga0210142, IMG submission 184869) | Wetland microbial communities from San Francisco Bay, California, USA, that impact long-term carbon sequestration - Goodyear_PhragC_D2... | ecosystem: Environmental > Aquatic > Marine >...
AGGCTGCGGCCGGTGTAGACCGTCGGCACCACGCTCATGCCGACGCGCAGCAGGTGCCCGGGGTCGCTGTCGGCGTCGATGACGATCTTCACCGGGACGCGCTGCACCACCTTGACGTAGTTGCCGGTGGCATTCTCCGGCGGCAGCAGCGAGAAGGCGGCGCCGGTGCCGGCCATGATGCTGTCGACCTTACCGGAAAAGGTCCGCCCCGGGAAGGCGTCGACGCTGAATTCGACCTTCTGCCCAGGCTCCATGTGGGTGAGCTGGCTCTCCTTGTAGTTGGCGACGATCCACGGCTCCTCGAGCTGGACCAGGGCGAGCAGCGGCTGGCCGTCCTTGACGTTGCTGCCGACCTCCGCCGATTTGCGGGTGACGTAGCCGTCCACCGGCGCGGTGATCCGGGTATAGGCGAGGTTGAGCTTTGCCAGGTCGAGTTCGGCGGCCCGTTCGGCGATCCGCGCCTTGAGGCCGTCGTCGCCCACCTCGCCGAGCTGGGCCGCGGCCTGCCGCAGGTTCTGCCGGGCCTGGGCCAGCGCGTTCTTGGCCACCTTGGCGGCGGTGCGCAGCTGGTCGAGACGTTCCTTCGGGATCACCTGGCGGGCAAAGAGGGCTTCCCCCCGGGCCAGATCGATAGCGGCCTGCTCCGAACGCGCCCGGGCCTGGCCCACCGCGGCGCGGGCCGCCTCGACCCCGGCGGATTCCCCGCTGGTGGCGTTTCCCGCCATCGCCAGGGCCGCTTCGGCCTTGGCCACCTTGGCGCGGTAGGTGGCGTCGTCCAGGGCCACCAGCAACTGCCCCGCCTTGACCGGCTGGTTGTCCGTCACCGCCACCTCGGCGATGTGGCCTTCGACCCGGGCGGAGATGAGGTGGATGTGGCCAGCGACGAAGGCATCGTCGGTGGTCAATTCGACCTTGCTCTTATACCAGAGCCAGCCGCCGGTCACGATGCCGGCCACGATCAACAGCGCCAGCACCAGGCCGATCTTACGACGACCGCCGCCGTTGGCTTTCTTGCCGTTCTCCGCTGCAGCCTTCGAATCCTTCTCTTTTTTGTCCTGCGTCTCGCTCATGGGTCTTCCCTCAGAGGCTGCCGGCAGCCCGCTGCACGCGGGCCATCGCCACTTGGTAATCGAATTGCGCCCGGGCCAGGTCGGTCCGGGTCTGGGTCAAAAGGGTCTGGGCGTCGAGCACCTCGGTGGCGGTCCCGACCTGTTCCCGGTAGCGATCCTGGTTGATGCGCAGGTTCTCCTCGGCCTGGGCGATGGCGGTCTGTGCCACTTCGATGCGCCGCGCCGCCACCCGGGCATCGTTTCCGGCGCTGCGGTAGTCGAGGATCGCCTGCTGCTCGAGATCGGCGAGCCGGCGGCGCTGCAGATCGAGGCTCTGGCGGGCTTCTCGCAGCCGGGCGCTGCTCGCCCCGCCGTCATAGAGGTTGCCCCGCAGACCGAACGTCGCCGCATAGATGGTCGACTCCTTGACGTAGCTGTTCTCGACGTAATCGGCGCCCAGATGGGCGTAGAGTTCCGGCCAGAACTCCCCTGCCGCCTGCCGCACCTGCTCTTGGGCGGCGATCACGGCCTGCCGCTGGGCGGCCAGTTCCGGCCGCTTCGCCACCGCCTCGGCAGCCGGGAGCGTCGGCAACGCACTGCCCGCTTCGGGCTGCAGTTCGCCGCGGGCTTCGGGGGCGCGCTCAGTCAGGTAGTTGAGCCGCAGCCAGGCATTCTCCAGCTCGCCGCCCCGGGCCAGCTGCAACTGCTGGCTGGCGGCGAGGCGCACCTGAGCCTGCAGGACGTCGTTGCGGGTCACCACTCCTTCGGCAAAGAGCGCTTCGGCGTCCTTGCGGTGCGCCTCGGTCTGGGTCAGCTCTTCGCCGGCCGCCTGCAGCAGGTGATCGGCAGTGAGGACCCCGTAATAGGCGGCAACCGTCTGCAGGAAGATATCCTGCTGGTTCCCGGCGTAGCCGAAACTGGCCGCCTGGGCCGCCGCATCGGCGGCGGCGACCCGGCCCGAGGTGCGGCCGAAATCGTAGAGGAGCTGATCGACGCCGAGGCTGAGGTGGCGATAATTCTGGTCCTGGGTCTGCTGGGTGAGGCCACCGAAGACCACAGCCTGGGGCGCCTGCTGCCAGGTGTAACCGGCTTGCAGGTCGACCCGTGGCCGGTAGGCGCTACGCGCCTCCTGGCCCCGTTCGGCGGCCAGCTGCGGCGCGAGGGCTGCGGCCTGCAAACTCGGGTTCTGGGCACGGGCCAGCGCCAGGCAGCGGGCCAGGGTCAGTTCCTCCCCGTGGGCGGCCAGCGGCGCGAAGAGCAGGACCAGGGACAGCACAAGGCCTACCGATTTAGTCATGGACACCTCCACGGAGTTTGATCAGCAGCCGGCAGAGTTCTTCGTACTCCCCCGGCGCCAGGGCGGCCACGACGGTCCGCCGCAGGTCGTTGGCCAGCGGGGCCAGCTTGGCCTCCAGCGCGCGGCCGGCCGGAGTCAGACAGACCCGGCAGGCGCGGCGGTCGGCCGGATCGGGCAGACGCCGCACGAGACCGAGCTTCTGCAACCGGTCGACCAGGCCGCTGAGGGTAGTGCGGTCGATCTCGGTCTTTTCGGAAAGGGCCGTTTGCGAACGGCCGTCCTCCTGCCAGAGAAAGGCGAGCAGCGCAAACTGATGAGGGGTGATGCCGTGGGGCGCCAGCAGGTCCCGAAAGTTCGCGTAGAGTCCCTGGTGGGCCTTGGCGAGCAGAAAACCGACACTGGTTTCGATGTAAAAACTGTCCACCGGCTTCTCCGAATTTTTGTTCCCATGCGAATATTCAGCATACTGTAAAAAATTGAATCTACTCCCGGGGCGGCTGGAAGTCAAGACGGGTGACCGCCGGCAGCACGCCCAAAAGGGTGCGCGGCGAAGGTGCCGGCGGAAAGATTCCGATTGCCGGCCCGCGGACGGCCGGCAATCGCGGCAAGGACCTGGGCCGCACCCCGGAACGGGGGCAGAACGAACCGGGTCGCCACCGAAATTTTGCCCGGGGCGCACATGCCGCTTGACCGCCCCGTCGGTTCTTTCTATAATCCACACCACTTTTGCCACCCGACGCTCGGCCACGGCCGGGTTGACCGCTTCGGGGGTGTGGTGAAATTGGTAGACGCACTGGACTCAAAATCCAGCGGGCGCAAGTCCATGTCGGTTCGACTCCGACCACCCCCACCAGCTGCACGCAAAGAGCCCGCCATCCTCCCGATGGCGGGCTCTTTGCCGTTGTGGCCGGAAAGCTTCCGGTGCGGTGCCGGCTCCCGGCTATTCTCAGGCGCCCCCGTCCCGCAGGGTCTGCAGCGCCTGCCGCCGCAGCGGGCCGAAGGTCTCCCGCCAGGCGTCCACGCGGCGGCTCCCCAAACCGATCAGCAGCTCCTCGCGGAAGAGCTCTTCCGGCAGCCGGCCGCAGACCTGGTGGAGAAACTCCCGCCAGGAATCGGCCGCTGCCGGGGACAATTCGACGGCACCGGGAGCCATACCGTCGCCGGCCACCAAGTGCAGGGTCAGGACCGGGTCCTGCTCGGCGGCGAAGTGCAGCAGCAGGGCAGAGCCCTCGCCGGGCATCGTTTCGAATTCGCTGGCAGCGAGCAGCCGCGCCAGGCAGCCGGCGTGGAGCAGGCCGCGGTGGCGGCTGTGCAGGGCCTGATAATAAGCGCCGGCCCCGGGTGCCGGCGCGGCGCAGAGCGGACAGCTCGCGGCATGCAACCGCGACCGGGGCTCTCCGGCTGCGAGGTCCGGTCCACGGGCGGCCAGCGGCGCCGGGAGGGCCGCCAGGCGCGCGAGAACGAACTCGGCCAGGGTGCGGAACTGGCGGTGGACCTGGGTGCTGCGAGCATGGGTCAAAACCGGGTAGATGCGGCTGGAGAGGCCCGTTGCCAGGCTCTCCACCTTGGGGCTCTTGGCGATCCCGGTCGGCGCCACCTGGTAGCCGCGCTCCTGCGCCGACCAGACCAGGAACTCCTGCATGCCGAGGTTCTCGCGCAGCCGCAGCCGGCCGTCGATCAGGCTCGGCACCAGCCACAAACGGTCGGCGCCGGCCGTCACTCCGGCGAGTTGCGCCTGAACCGCGGCCGCATTGACCAGCGAGGCGCGATCCTTGATCGGCGTGAGGACCAGGTCGGCGGCGAGCAGGGCGCTTTGGCTGAGGACATCGAGAATCGGCCGGGTGTCGAGAATCAGCACACCGCAGAGGCCTGAGTGGGACAGCAGCTGGCGCAGGAAGTGCGGATCGGCAGGGGGCTCCAGCCCCCGGGCCGAGGCGAGAAAAGCGACACCGTATTCGCCCAGCTGCGCCAGCTCCTCGGGAAGGGTGCCCTCCAGCAGCCTGGCGACCGAGCCGCCGCTGCGGCCGCCGATGGCGAACATGCTGTCAACGGAGAAATGGTTATCAAACGAGGCGATGGTGACCGGCAGATCCTCGTCGAGAGCCTTGAGATAGACCGCCAGGTTGGTGGCGAGGGTGGTCTTGCCCACCCCCCCCTTCTCGCTGGCCACCGTTACCACGTACGGCCCGGCGCTACGCAGTCTTCGCTGGCTTTCAAGGTTCATCGGTCATTGCCCGTCGCCGGCCTCCTCGTGCAACGCTTCCCAGCGCTGATAGAGATTGGTGATGCGCTCCTGGAGCCGCCCATGACGGCTTGAGGCCTCGCGCCACGCCGCGGCGTCGGCATAGAGACCGGGATCGGCCATGGCCTGTTCCCGTTCGGCCAGTTCCGTTTCCGCCGCTTCGATCTCCCCTTCCAGATCGGCCAGATCCTTCTGCCGCCGTTTCTCCTGGCGCTGTGCCTCCTTGCGTTCTTCGTGCTGCCGGCGGCGGTCGTCCTTGTCGAGAAGGGCGAGGTCGCTGCCGGTGCCGACCAGCGCCTCGACCCGTTGCGCAGAATGCCCGCCCTCGCCGCTCGCCGCCTTGGCGGCGAGGAAATCCTCGTAGTTGCCGAGCCAGGAGGCCACCTGGCCGCCGCCGACCTCGATCACCCGTGTGGCCAGGGCATCGACGAAGTAGCGGTCGTGGGAGACGAAGACCAGGGTTCCGGCGTAGTGCTGCAACGAGGCGAGCAGCACCTCCTTGGAGGCGAGGTCGAGGTGGTTGGTCGGCTCGTCGAGGAGCAGCAGGTTGGCGGGCCGCAGCAGGAGGATGGCCAACGCCAGGCGGTTGCGCTCCCCGCCGGAGAGGACGGCAACCTTCTTGTGCACCTCGTCGCCGGAGAAGAGAAACGTCCCGAGGATGTCGCGCACCTTCGGTACCATCGCCATCGGCGCAGCGCTGGTGATCTCCTCCAGCACGCTGCGCGTCGGGTCGAGGATCCGCGCCTGATCCTGCGCGAAGTAGGCGAGCTGCAGGTTGTGGCCGGGGGTACGGGTGCCGGCCAGAGGTGTTTCGACTCCGGCCAGCAGGCGCATCAGGGTCGACTTGCCGGCGCCGTTGGCGCCGACCAGGGCGATGCGCTCCCCCTTCTCGACGCAGAGGTCGATGCCCTCCAGGACGATATTGTCGCCGTAGCCGTGGCGCACCCCGCTCATCTCCAGGGCCAGGCGCCCCCCCTTGGGGGGATCGGGAAAACGGAAAAAGATCTTGCGGCGCGGCGGCGGTACGTCGATGCGTTCGATCTTCTCCAACTGCTTGACACGGCTCTGCACCAGCGAGGCCTTGTTGGCTTGGTAGCGAAAACGGCTGATGAAGGCCTCGATGCGTGCAATCTCTTCGTCCTGGCGGCGCTTGGCCTCCTGCAGGGCGCTGATCCGGCGTTCGCGTTCCTCGAGGTACCGGCTGTAGTTGCCGGGGTATTCGGTCAGGGTGGCATTCCAGACCTCGACGATACGGCCGACCACCTGGTCGAGAAAGAAGCGGTCGTGGGAAACCAGCACCACCGCCCCCGGGTAGGCGGCGAGATAGGCTTCCAGCCAGTCGCGGGCCGGCAGGTCGAGGTGGTTGGTCGGTTCGTCGAGGAGCAACAGGTTGGGGCGCTGCAACAGCAGCCGGGCCAGCGCGATGCGCATCTGCCAGCCCCCGGAGAAGTGCTCGCAGGGTTTTTCCCAGTCGGCCTCGACAAAACCGAGGCCGCGCAGCACCTTGGCGATCTCGGTCTCCATTTCGTAACCACCGCGCTGGCGAAAGGCCTCCTGCAGGGTGGCGTAGCGGTCGAGGTCGGCCTGGCGGTGGAACTCGGCGATCCGCAGCTCCAGCTCGCCCAGTTCGCGCTCCATGGCCAGCAGTTCGGCCAGCGCCGAGCGCACCTCGGCGAAGAGGCTGCGGCCGCGGTACTCGAGGCCGTCCTGGGGCAGATAGCCGCAGGTGGTGCCGCGGGCGAGCTGCACCTCGCCGCCGTCGGGCGTCACCAGGCCCGCCAGCATCTTCAGCAGGGTGGTCTTGCCGGCACCGTTCTCGCCACAGAGGCCGACCTTGTCGCCGGGGCGCAGGTGCCAGTTGATGCCGGCGAAGAGCCGCCGGCCGCCAAAGTCCTTGATGATCTCCCGTAGCTGCAGCATGGGGCCTGTTATAACACAACCCGGCCCCCGGCGAAAACTCCCAATTTCCGGCCTTCGCCCCGCGCGCGCCGGCACAATCGCGCTGGGCAAATCCCCTGTTCTCTGTTATAGTTGCGCCGCAACCGGAAGGTCCGGCCTTCCGCGACGATGCTTCTTCAAGGCCACGTGCCTCGACGATAGAGTACTGCAGAGTTCCCCAGCGTCCCGCCGGCGCTTCCTGTGCCCGCCGTGCCCGCCCATTCCCCGCCCTCTCCGGCGGCCGGAGGGTGCTGGGCCCGGGGCGGAAGCGAAACCGCGGAGCGCGCCCGGCCGGGCGATCCCGGACCGACCCCCGTTTGAGGCCGCGCCCGGCGCGGCCGGAAGGATTTCCATGAGCAAGAAGATGCTGATCAACGCCACCCATCCGGAGGAGAGCCGGGTGGCGACGGTCGAGGATGGGCTGCTGACCGACCTCGACATCGAATCCGAAGGCCGCGAGATGACCCGCGGCAACATCTACAAGGCGACCGTGGTCCGCGTCGAGCAGGGACTGCAGGCCGCCTTTATCGATTATGGCGCCGAACGCCTCGGCTTTTTGCAGATGGGAGAGCTCCACCCCGCCTTCTTCAAGAGCTTCGAGGAGGGGGAGGGCAAGGGGCGGCCGCGCATCACCGACCTTTTGCGCCGCGGCCAGGAGATCCTGGTCCAGGTGGTCAAGGAGGAGCGCGGCACCAAGGGGGCGGCGCTCACTACCTACCTCTCCCTCCCCGGCCGCTACATGGTGCTGATGCCCGACTCGGACACCAAGGGGGTGTCGCGCAAGATCGAGGACGAGGCCCAGCGCAAGAAGCTCAAGGAGGCGATGAAGTCCCTCGACCTGCCGGCGCAGATGGGCTACATCGTGCGCACCGCGGGGATCGGCCAGACCAAGGAGGAACTGCGGCGCGACTTCGACTATCTGGTGCGGGTCTGGCAGAACATCCAGGAGCACGCCAAAAAGGTCAAGGCGCCGGTTTTGGTCTACAAGGAATCAAACCTGGTCATCCGCTCGATCCGCGACTACTTCACCGCCGACATGGACGAGGTGCTGGTCGACGACCCCGAGGTCTACGAAGAGGCCCGGGAGTTTTTCCAGCAGGTGATGCCGGAATACCTGCGGCTGGTCAAGCTGCACCAGGAGCGACGGCCGATCTTCTCTCGCTACCAGATCGAGGAGCAGATCGATACCCTCTCCCGCAACAAGGTGCCGCTCCCCTCGGGTGGGTCGATCGTCATCGACGCCACCGAGGCGCTGGTGGCCATCGACGTCAACTCGGGAAAGATGGCCGGTGAGCAGGGGGTCGAGGGGACCGCCTTCAAGACCAACCTCGAGGCGGCCGCCGAGGTCGGCCGACAGCTGCGGCTGCGCGACCTGGGCGGACTGATCGTCATCGACTTCATCGACATGCGCGACCGCAAGCACATCCGCGAGGTTGAAAAGACGCTCAAGGATTCGCTGAAGAACGACAAGGCGCGGGTCACCGTCGGCCGCATCAGCCAGTTCGGTCTGCTCGAGATGAGCCGGCAGCGGATCAAGGCGGCCCTCGCCGAGGGCTCCTACCTCCCCTGCCCCAACTGCGGCGGCAGCGGCCGGGTGAAGAGCGCCGAGGCCCAGGCGGTGGCCTTTCTGCGCAAACTGCAGGCGGCCGTCGCCCGCGGTTCGGTCGAGCGGGTCGAGGGGGAGGTGCCGATCGACGTCGCCCATTACCTGCTCAACACCAAGCGCGAGGAGCTCAGCGAGATGGAGCGCCGCTACCAGGTGAGCATCTTCATCCGCGCCCGCAAATCCTTCGTTGCCAGCCAGTTTGAACTAACCGTCCACAAACGCGAGAAAGGCGAGGCCCGCGACGAGAGCTGGGCTCCGGTCACCGCGGCTTCCGCCCCTCATCTGCCGCTGGCAGCTCCGCCCCTGGCGGAGCCCCCGGCTGCAAGCCCGGAAGTCGCCGCGGCGGCGCCGGTCGAGGAAGAACCGATCCCGGCACCGACCGAGACGCCGGCAGAAACCGAAGCCGCCAGCGAGGGCGAGGGGAAGAAAAAACGCAAGCGGCGCCGGCGCAAGAAAAAGAAGGGGGAAGTCGGGGAAGAGTCGGCCGCGCTAGAGATGCCCGGCGCGCCGCAAGAAGCCGGCGAGGAGGCTGGCGAGGAGGCCGAGGAGGAGCCGGCTACGGCCGCACTCGGAGTCGCCGACGAGGGGACCGAGGGAACGGAAGACGCCCAGAAACGCCGGCGCAAACGCCGCAGGCGCAAGAAAAAACCGGCCGAAGCGCCGGCCGGGGTTGAAGCTTCGGCCCCCCAGGCCAGCGTGACGCCGGCGGCCGTGGCGGTCCCAGCCGAGACACCCGCGGCTGCCTCCTCCGGCCCGGAGCCCACGGTCGCCAGGAAGGTGGAGGCCACGGAACCGGTCGCCCCGGAACCAGGTGCCGCGGAGTCGGCGGCCGTGGAACCCGACGGCCAGGAGCCCCCCCAGAAAAAACGGAGAGCCCGAAAGCCTCGGGCAGGGAAACCGGAGGCCGGCCCACCCGTAGTCGAAGAGGCGCCGGAGAAAAAACCGGTGCCCAGAAAACGGACCACCCGCAAAGCACCGGCCGGGGAACCGGTTTCCGCTGAGCCGATGACGGAGCCAGCTGCCGCCGGGAAACCGGCGCCGCCGAAACGCCGGGCGGCCAGCAGAAAAACAGCGGTCGAGCTCCCGGGCGGGGAAGCGCCGGCACCGGCAGATACCGGCGGCAAGCCAGCGCCCCCATCCGGCCCGGCAACGGTGGCGCAGACCGAGTCGCCACCGGCCGCCGATGCCGGCGAAGCGGAGGGAGGGGTCGCAAAACCGCCCCGAAAGCGCGCCTCGCGGAAAACCGCAGCGGCCGCTGATGCCCCGGAGGAGAAAAAAAAGGCTCCGGCCCGCAAAGGGGCGAGGAGCAAACAAGCAGCTGAAGACCAATCCGAGTAAACCCATCCCGAGCCGAAAGCAAAAACGGGGCACCGCTGTGGTGCCCCGTTTTTGCTTTCGGGAGCTACAGATAACGCTCGCCGAAGAGCATCTCCAGGGTCAGGGCGAGCGACGGGTTCGGCTTGAAATCATCGTCGCGCAAAAACTCGATCTGCGGCTTGAGTTCGAGAAAAATCCAGCCATGGTGGATATCGCGCCGGTAGCGGATGCTGGAGAAGTAGCGGGTATCTTCGAACTTCGGCTCGATCTCGCCGTTGACCCCAAGCTCGTAAGCCACCTGCGCCCGGCTGCCGAAGGGATGAGCAAAGAACAGCACCTCGGTCCAGAACAGGTTGTGCGGATCGTTGAGTTCCCAGACCGCTTCGGTGCTGCTGCGGAACAGCCCCTCCCCGCCGGTTCCCCGCTCCAGATCGTAGCGGGCACGGGCCTCCCACCCGCGGGAACCGTACCAGGCGGGTGTGAAGGTCACACGACTCAGCCAGGTCACACTGAGCGGATTCAACCAGCGGAAACGGAGACGGACGAAGGGGTCGGGCATCCACTTGAGCTTGATCCCGGGCTGGAGGCGCACATCCCAGAACTCCTTGGCCTGGAGGATGTATTGCAGCGAAGCGGCAAGCGCCTGGTTGTCGATGTTCTGCGGAAAGGTGCGGTTGCCGGTGGTCAGGGCATCCTCGTTGGGTTGGTCGGGCTGCTCGCTTTCAATGAGCAGATTGATCCGGTCACTGAGATTCGGCAGATCGAGGTGGGCCCGCACCTTACCGTCGTAGTCGATTTCTCCGCCACGGCCGTAGATGACACTGCCGCGCACCAGCAGATAGGTCCCCGAGCTCTCCTCGTAGGCCCGGTTGGTGGCGAAGAAGGAGTCGACCCGGCGCGAAAGGTTTTCCACGTTGTGGGAAAAGTAGGTGTGAAAGGCCGTCAGTCCGCTGACCCCCGGGAAATGCAATTCCGGTTCGGCCGCATCCGGCGTGGCCGGGGCGACCGAGGTGGCCGCTGCCGGGGCCGGCCCGCCACTGTCCGCGCGCGCGGCAACCGGCAGCGGCAGGAGATTCCAGAGCAGGACAAAGAGGATCAGGGATCGCTTCATCGCTTCGGACTCGTTTGGTTAGGTGTTGAGAAGCCTGCCGCAGTCTCGACCGGGAGAACAGCGATGCCAGGGTATATTCTTCCCGGCCTATGGTGTGGCCTATTTCAGCGCCCGGATCCTCTCCATGCTCTGTTGCAGGATGGTGAGTTTCTCGCGGGCCTCGGTCAGCTTGCCGCGGTCCTTCTCCAGCACCTCGGGCGGCGCCTTGGCGACGAAGGCCGCGTTGCCGAGCTTCTTCTCGAAAAGCGTCACGTCTTTCTCGACCCGGGCGATCTCCTTGCCGAGGCGCGCCTCCTCGGCGGCGACGTCGATCAGCCCGGCCAGCGGCAGCAGGATCTCGACCTCGCCGGCGACCTGGGTCGCGGCCTTGTCGGGACGAGCGATGCCGACCCCGTAACGGAGCTCGCCGACGCGGGCCAGGGCGCGAACATAGCCTTCTCCCGCAGCCAGGACGGCGGCCGCCGCAGCACTTCGGCAGTCGAGGACCGCGGCCACCTGGCGGCTCGGGGCGACGTTCATCTCGCCGCGGATGTTGCGGATGGCGCGCACCACGTCCATGACCAGTTCCATGCGCACCGCGCCGTCCGCGTCCAGCGGCAGGCCAGCTCCGGTCGGGTAGGCGCTCTGCATCAGGTAGGCGCTCGGGCGGCTGCCCGGCAGGGCCTGCCAGATCTCCTCGGAGATGAAGGGCATCAGCGGATGGAGCAGGCGCAGCAGCTGTTCGAGGACGGTGAAGAGAACTGCCTGGGCACGGCTCCTGGCCCCCTGGTCGGCGCCGTAGAGATCGTCCTTGATCAGCTCGATGTACCAGTCGCAGAAGTGGTGCCAGGTAAAAGCGTAGAGCAGGCTCGCCGCCTCGTTGAAGCGGTAGTCGGTCAGCGCCTGGTTGACGTCGCGACAGGTTTCGGCGAGCCGCACCAGGATCCAGCGGTCCGCCAGGGAGAGATCGAGCCGGTCCAGGTCGAGCGCATCCGGGTCGAAGTCCTCGAGGTTCATCAGCGCGAAGCGCGCGGCGTTCCAGAGCTTGTTGGCAAAGGCCTTGTAGCCGGCGATGCGCTCGGTGGCGAGCTTGATGTCGCGGCCCATGGCCGCGAACGCGGCCAGGGTGAAACGGAAGGCGTCGGCGCCGTACTCGTCGATGACCAGGAGGGGATCGATAACGTTCCCCTTGCTCTTGGACATCTTCTGCCCCTGGGCGTCACGCACCAGGGCGTGGATGTAGACGTCCCGGAAGGGGACCTGGTCCATGAACTTGAGCCCCATCATCATCATCCGGGCCACCCAGAAGAAGAGGATGTCGAATCCGGTGACGAGGCAGGAGGTTGGGTAGAATTTGGCCAGGGTTGCCGTCTGCTGCGGCCAGCCCATGGTCGAAAACGGCCACAGGGCGCTGGAGAACCAGGTGTCGAGAACATCGGTCTCCTGGTGGAGGGCGCTGCTGCCGCAGTGGGCGCAGGCCGTCGCATCCGCGCGGCTGACGGTGATTTCGCCGCAGGCCTCGCAGTACCAGGCGGGGATGCGATGCCCCCACCAGATCTGGCGGCTGATGCACCAGTCCTTGATGTTGAACATCCATTCGAAGTAGGTCTTCTCCCACTGCGCGGGCACGATGCGGGTCGCTCCCTGCTGCACCGCCTGGATCGCCTTTTCGGCCAGCGGCTGGACGTTGACGTACCACTGCAGGGAGAGGTAGGGCTCGATGATGGTCTTGCAGCGGTAGCATTCCCCGACGGCGTTGGCGTGGGCCTCGATCTTCTCCAAGAGTCCCCGTTCTTCAAGATCGGCGACGACCTTGCGGCGCGCTTCATAGCGCTCCAGCCCTCGGTAGGGGCCGCCGTTTTCATTGATGAACCCGGAATTGTCGAGCACGTTGATGAGTTCGAGGTCATGGCGCTTGCCGACCTCGAAGTCGTTGAAGTCGTGAGCCGGCGTGATCTTCACCACCCCGGTGCCGAATTCGCGGTCGACGTAGTCGTCGGCGATCACCGGGATCTCCCGACCGAGCAGCGGCAGAATCACGCTCTTGCCGATGAGGTCGGCATAGCGCTCGTCCTCGGGGTGGACCGCCACCGCGGTATCACCGAGCATCGTCTCGGGACGGGTGGTGGCGACGACCAGGAAGCGTGCCGCGCCCTTGACCGGGTAGCGCAGATGCCAGAGCTGCCCCTGTTTCTCCTCGTGTTCGACCTCGAGGTCGGAGAGGGCGGTGTGGCAGCGCGGGCACCAGTTGATCAGCCGGTTGTCGCGGTAGATCAACCCTTCCTCGTAGAGGCGCACGAAGACCTCGCGCACCGCCGTGGAGAGCCCCTCGTCCATGGTGAAGCGTTCCCGCTCCCAGTCGCAGGAGGCGCCGAGGCGCTTGAGCTGGTTGATGATCTGCCCCCCCGACTCGCCGCGCCATTTCCAGACCCGCTCGACGAAGGCCGCGCGCCCGAGTTCGTGGCGGTCGGTTCCCGCGGCTGCGAGCTGCTTTTCGACCACGTTCTGGGTGGCAATACCGGCATGGTCGGTACCGGGCATCCACAGCACCTCGTGTCCGGTCATCCGCTTCCAGCGGCAGAGGATATCCTGCAGGGTGTTGTTGAGGGCATGCCCCATGTGCAGGACGCCGGTAACGTTGGGCGGCGGAATGACGATGGAATAGTGCGGCTTGGGCGAAGATTCTTCGGCATGGAAGCAGCCGTGCCCTTCCCAGGCACGGTACCATTTGCCCTCGATGTCCTGGGGCTCGTAGCCCTTGGGGAGTTTTGGTTCCATGAAAATCGGGATCCTTGACTGCTTGGCTGCTTGAAAATGGGGGCGCCAGGACGGCGGCCGGGAAAAGGAAATGGGGATTGTAACAATCCCCATTTCCTCCGTCAACCCGTGTCTGCCGACCGCCATCAGGCGGTCTTTCGCGTGATCTTGCCGATCTCTTCGCGGATCAGGGATTCGGCCAGGTCAGGCACCACCTCCCAGACCACTTTTTCCAGGAGACTGCCTGCCAGCCGCTCGACAATGGCGCCGGCAACCCTCTCGACGATGCGTTCCAGGTCCGCCTCCGAAAAGGCGGCCACCTGCTCTTCGACCGCATCCGCCGCAGCGGCCGGAGCCTGGGCTGCGGCCGGGGCCTCCGGTGCAACCGGAGGGGTGGGAACTTCCGGCGCGGCTGAAAGGGGAGGCGCGGCCGGCGGTTCCGCCAAGTCGAAATCCCACGCCTCGGCCACGGGCGCCGCCGGCGCCGCCGCTTCGGCGGGGAGGTCCCAATCTTCAGATACGGATGCCGGGGGCGTTTCCTTCTCCTGGGCAAAGAAATCCTCGGGTTCCAGGGCTTCCCCAGTCGCGGGCGCGGTCGGTTCCTCCGCAAACAGGGCATCCATTTCCAGATCTTCCTGGAGTTCGGATACTGCCGCCTCTTCCTCGAAGATGAATTCCTCTTCCACCAATCCCTGGCCGGCCGCCGGAGTCTCCTCTTCCGCCGCGAAGAAGAATCCTTCCTCTTCGCCCTCAACCAGTTCTTCGGCGTCGAGGATATCGCTATCGTCGAGGGGCAAAATCTCTTCCTCGAAATCGCCCCAGTCGGCCTCTCCCAGCTCCGGG
>Ga0210142_1000194_pt1 | contig 14058 bp, 13 predicted proteins | sample Goodyear_PhragC__FD_184869 | JGI IMG/M metagenome (GOLD analysis project Ga0210142, IMG submission 184869) | Wetland microbial communities from San Francisco Bay, California, USA, that impact long-term carbon sequestration - Goodyear_PhragC_D2... | ecosystem: Environmental > Aquatic > Marine >...
GTCCTCCGGCCTTCTGCGGCGTCCTTCCCCGACGCAAATTCAACTCGTACAAGAACCAGTTTGGTCGTATCGGCATCGTAGCCGGTTCGAAAGGATTTATCGGAGCAGCGCTGATGGCATCGCAGGGCGCGCTGCGAGCGGGCGCCGGTCTCGTGGAAGTTTTTGTTCCCGAACAAATTTACCAAATCGTTGCCGAAGCGGCGTTCATGGAAGCAATGGTGAAGCCGGTCGCGTCATACCGTGATCTGCTAAAAGAGAAAACTGACGTTTGGGCGGTAGGCCCGGGTCTCGGGAAGTCACGGGCAGCAGAGATCCTCGAACTGATTGAAAAAGCCAGGCAACCGATGGTCCTTGACGCTGACGGCCTCAATATTGTTTCGGAAAAAACTTCGGTGCTGAGACATTGCAAAGGGGAACGACTGCTCACGCCGCATCCGGGTGAGATGAAACGGCTTTTTCCAAAAGAAAAAAATTCTCGCGCCAAAACAGCGACGCATTTCTGCAGTCGTTTTCCGGTAACACTTTTGCTTAAAGGCAGTCGCACCATCGTAGCGCAACGGGGCCGGCCTTTGAGCTATAACACAACGGGCAATCCGGGAATGGCTACGGGAGGAATGGGCGATGTTCTCACCGGCGTTTGCGCCGGTTTGCTCGGACAAGGTCTTTCGCTCTACGATGCAGCGCGAATCGGTGCATGGGTGTGCGGACGTGCAGCAGAAATCGCTATTTTTAACAATGGCCAAAGCGAGCAATCGCTGCTGCCCCATGACGTTCTCAATCACCTGGGCGATGCCTTCAGAGAATTGTAGCGCGTCTGTGTCAGACACCAAACGACAGACCAAAAGTCGTATCGGTTTTTGGCCGCTTTTCCTGCTTTCCCGCCTTCCTGATTTGTAGATTCTTGGAGAGTGGAAAAATTCGTTCTCATCGGAAGCGGTCTGGCGGGCGGATTGCTGGCAGCGTACTTGGGACGGCGTGAACACGAGGTGGATCTTTACGAAAGACGCGCCGATCCGCGCGAAGGAAACATCGTTGGTGGGCGCTCTATCAATCTGGCGATTTCGACACGCGGCATTCACGCGCTTGAGCAGATCGGGATCGCTGCGGAAGCTTTGGAACACGCCATCCCAATGCGCGGCCGGATGATCCATGAAAAATCCGGCGCTCTGCACTTCACGCCGTATGACGTCGATCCGAAAAAATGCATCAACTCCATCGGACGCGCGGCCCTCAACACCACGCTGATCGAAGCTGCGCAGCGTTATCCAAATGTGCACGTCCACTTCAATCACAAGTGCACTGACGTCGATCTAGAATCCGCCACCGCTCATTTAGAAACGGCAAACGGGGCCGTTACCGCGCAAGGCGACGCCGTCATCGGTGTCGATGGTGCTTTCTCCGCGGTGCGAAAATCAATGCAGCGCGATATCGCTAATTTTCAGTACGATGAAAGTTATCTCGCTCACGGCTACAAAGAATTGACCATTCCACCCGGGCCGAACGGCACTTGGAAAATGGAAAAGAACGCGCTCCACATCTGGCCGCGGAAGAGTTTCATGATGATCGCGCTGCCGAACCCTGACGGCTCGTTCACCTGCACACTGTTTTGGGAATTCGAGGGGTCGCGAAGCTTCGCCACTACAACAACTGACGACGATGTTCGCCGATTTTTCGATGAAGAATTCCCCGATGCCGTGCCACTCATGCCGACGTTGCTTGACGATTTCCGCGACAACCCCACCGGTTCGCTTGTCACAATTCGCTGTGCGCCCTGGTCTTACCTGGACAAGGTTTGCCTGGTTGGCGATGCCGCGCATGCAGTCGTGCCGTTTTATGGACAGGGAATGAACGCTGCCTTCGAAGATTGCGTGGTCTTGAACGAGTGTCTGCAAAGATATCCGGAAAACCGCGAACGCGCCTTTGCCGATTATTTCGAGTGCCGGAAAGAAAATGCTGATGCAATTGCAGACCTCGCAATTGGAAATTTCATCGAGATGCGCGACAAAACCGCGTCGAGGGCGTTTCGCGCGAAAAAGAAACTCGATCACGCGCTCGAAGCAGTGCTGCCCGGGATCTATCTGCCGCTTTATACCATGGTCACCTTCACGCGAATCCCATACGCAGTCGCCAAACATCGTGCCCGAATTCAAAACGCCATCGTTTATGGTGCACTTGGGGCTCTGGCAATTGCCGTTGTAGCGGTCGGAATTGGGCTTTGGCGAATGCTGGCGCGCTAAAAGATACAACGCCAACCGCGAAATTTTCTCCCTTAAAAGCACACTGGCTGAACTTGACGGCTTAAAGCCGTCAAGTTTAAAAATCAGAAACCTATGTCGAACAAAAATTGTCCAATCGCGGAGGTCCTCTTTCCGCAAGTACGCGCGAAAGTGTTGGAAGTGCTGTTTACCAGGCCCGTTCAACACCGATACGTGCGCGAGCTCACAGCTCTGACGAATCTTTCGTTGCACACCGTCCAGGACGAACTCCGTAAGCTAAGTACGCTGGGAATCGTCACTACATGGTCAAACGGTTATCACTGCTTTTATGTGGCAAACCAAGCCCACCCACTTTTCGAACATCTGTCAGAGATCATGCAAGTGAGCACCAGATTGCCGGGGATAAGGCAGGCCGCATTACGACGGGCAAACGCGCGCCTGAGAAGACGACGGCGCCACTTAACGCGGCCATTGCCTCGCGATCGCCAACCAAATTGGAATTTATTCAAATCGCGGGGACGAACTTGACGGCTTTAAGCCGTCGTGTTTCAAGTCGCGATCGCCATCGGGACGGTGGTTGTAGTAAGCGCCGCGCTTTACGTCGGTGGAATCCAACCTCAGCGCATCGGCGTCCTCTCATGCATTGATGGCGGCGTGCAGTGTTCTGAATTTGGGTTAACATGCTCGATAGCACAAAAGAATAACGACAAGGAGAAAATGACTATGGCTGATACGTATGTTCCAATGATCAGTTCCGGAGTTGCGGGACCGCTCGGCGTTCTACATCTTCCACGGCTCTGGTTGAAAGTTTCCCTCGAGGAGCAGGGCAAACTCGCGCCCGGCTATCCGGGTATCGGTCGAGGTTACGATGCCATGACCTGCGCAGCGCTCGGCCTCGAAGAACAGGCGGTTAAAGATTACATCAAACAAAACAAACCGACCTATCCGCAATTCGAAGCATGGGTGAAGAAGAATGCAAAATCGTTAAACCGAGAAGCAATCGAAAAACACAACGCGTCGGTGCGGGGCTACAATCATGACGACGAAACTCGGCGCGGCATCCTGAGCGCATGCGGGATCGCCGAGGATGCTTCAGCGCCAAAAGACGCAGTGAATCTAAACAATCTCGACGATTGGTACGAGTTTCACCAAGCGGTGCTGGCGTAGTTAAATCAGGACCGCAGGAAAATTAAAGGCTCCGAAGGGGCGCCCGAGAACGCGTAACAGCGCCGTGACACATTCGGCATGCGTTGACGCAAACGCATGACTCGCGCAGTTTTGCGTAATGCATCCGACGCAAGCAAGAGCAACGCCAGAGTTCTGCAAAACGGCGGAGACTTTTAAGGCGGTCGCGAAAACCCTGGCTCAAAAATATTTCACTTCACCAGCTATCTTCGCGCGGGAGCGAGAGAAGATTTTCTCAAGCCGATGGATACTGGCTGGACATCAGAGTCAGATCCCGCAAGCGGGTGATTATTTTCTGGCAGAACTCGCCGGCGAAAACCTGGTCGTTGTGCGCGACAAAGGCGGGGCAATTCACGCCTTTTACAACGTCTGCCGTCACCGCGGAGCGCGACTTTGCGAAGAGCAAATTGCGCACACCGCCGCGATTCAATGTCCGTATCATGCATGGACGTATGCGCTCGACGGGCGATTGATCGGCGCCCCGCACATGGATGAAACCCCGGGGTTTGACAAAGCCAATTACTCACTGCACGCAGTGAACCTCGCGTTGTGGGAAGGATTCATCTTTGTGAATCTGGCGGACAAGGGGACCGGGGTCAGCGACCCCGGCCACAACTCTTTGGAGCGATGGTTCGCACCCATAACTGGCAAATTTGCGCGTTGGAACATGCCGGCGCTACGCTCGGCGAAACGGATCGAGTACGAGGTTCGCGCGAATTGGAAACTGATCTTTCAGAATTATTCGGAGTGTTATCACTGCCTTGGAGTACATCCAGAGCTTTCGAAAATTTCCCCTTATGATTCAGCCGAGAACGATCTGACCGAGGGCCCATTCCTTGGCGGGTTTATGCGAATCAACAAGGACAAAAGCCTGACCATGACCGGTAATGCCTGCGCTCTGCCGGTAGGCGACTTCGGGAACGAAGAGTTTCGTTTTGTTTTCTATTATTCCATTTTCCCCAACATGCTGCTGAGCCTGCACCCCGATTATGTCATGGTGCATCAACTTCAGCCGCGGTCACCGGAACGGACAGTGGTCTTTTGCGATTGGTTCTTTAATCCCGAAGCGGCCGGGGTCAGCGCCCCCGGCTACAGATTCGATCCGGACGATGCCATTCAGTTTTGGGACATGGTAAACCGACAGGACTGGCACGTTTGCGAATTAAGCCAGCAAGGCATTTCCTCGCGCGCGTACGAGCCAGGGCCGTACTCAGCACGCGAAAGCATTCCGGCGGCCTGGGATGATTACTACTTGCAGCAGATGGGCTGAGTTCTGTCCATGGATTTCAGACACCTCAACTCCCTTGCGCAAAGACTGACCTAACTAATCTGTGGGGGGGGTTCCTCCCGCAGTCGAGCGAGTCGCACTAGAGATTCGTAAGAATTTTTGTGGCCAACGACTTTTCCGAATCGAGAACCACCTTCGCGGGAAGGCCGTGAATTCCAATTGTGATCAGGACATCGCCCTTAAGAACATGCAACATTGCCATGCCTGTTTCGTTAGGACAGAAGATGGCTTTATCGCCGAGACCGTCTACGGCGATCGACTTGCTGCCATCGGCGGGCAGCACGGAAAACATTGTCTGCGTGAGATGCGGCGGGGCTTCCCGGCCCGCATAGAGAACGTCGAAATAGAGCCCCCTATCGCCTTTGATCGCATGATAACTCCACTCCGAATCGTAGTAGCCACCTTTGCCGTTCTGGTTATGGCCCCTGGCCTCTTTGACCGCTACCGCCAGAATTTTCTCGGCATCGGACTTGGTAACGACTTTGGGGACATCGATCTTGTCGCCGGCCATTGCGCAACGGACGCCGGCGCAACTGATGATCAAAACAGCGAGGCCGACCAATGTTCTTTTCATGTCCTCTCCGTGAAGTTCGAGGCAAAGCATGACGAGAACGCGCCGTCATATCAATCTTCAATTACATGCGGCCAAAGAATCGCGCTTTGTGATCCGGAATCTAACATTTAGTATCCAGTATCAGAGCTATGCCGCCGCCGCTGACGTATGCCAGTTATCTAGACCTCGAGGAGTTGCTCTCGCTTCAGAAGCCGCGGTCCAGTCCGCCGGAGCACGACGAAACGCTCTTTATTATCATCCATCAGACCTACGAGCTGTGGTTCAAGCAGTTGCTCCATGAGTTTGAAAAAATAAAACGCGATTTTTCGGCCGGCGACTTGTTCGGCGCGCTGCACTCGTTCAAGCGCGCGCGCACAATCATGAAGGTACTGGTCGCGCAGGTAGATATTCTTGAAACGATGACGCCATCATCGTTCTCAAGTTTCCGCGACCGGCTCGAAACGGCGTCAGGGTTTCAATCCGTGCAGTTCCGCGAGATTGAGTTCACACTTGGATACAAGCGGCCCTCGACCGTCAATTATTTGAAACCGGATTTCCCGGGCTATGATCGGCTCCAGCAACTGCTGCATGGACGTACTGTGGTGGATCATTTCTATGATTTCCTCGAATCGCGCGGCGCGGTAATCCCCGCTGCTTTAAAGAATCGCGATCTGACGCAGCCGAATGGACCCGACGAACGGGTGCAGAAGGAGGTTCTTAGGCTGTATAAAAATTCGCCGGAATGCTCAATATTGTTCGAATTGATGACCGATTTCGACGAAGGCCTTCAGGAGTGGCGATATCGGCACGTCAAATTAGTGGAGCGCACAATTGGCGCGAAGAAAGGCACCGGTGGATCCCCGGGCGTGCCGTTTTTGAAGGAGTCGCTGTTCAGGCCGGTGTTTCACGATCTTTGGGCAATCCGGCACGACCTGTGACGCGGCCGTGTCGTTGAATAACTCACGATTTTAGGCCGAGAAATTCGCGCGCGGTACCGGAAAACAGTTGCGTTTTTTCTTCGTTAGCGAGTTTCATGGACTCGATCAGTTTGCCCGGATGTGTTTCGCCTAACGAAAACGGGTAATCGGACCCGAACGCAATGCGTTGCGCTCCGAACAATTTAAGCAGCAGGTCAAGGGCGTCAGCGTCATGAACAAGCGAATCGACATAAAACCGTGCCGGTTCTCCATCGTGAGCGAGGTAACGACGCGGACTGGTGCTGTTTTCAGCGGCCACGACATCAGGACGCACGCGAAACGCATGGTCGACCCGTCCAACTGTAAATGGAAACGCGCCGCCGCCGTGGGCGAAAGCGACACGAAGGTTTGGAAACCGCTCGAAGACGCCGCCAAAAATCATCGAACAAATCGCCAGCGACGTCTCTGCCGGCATGCCCACCAGCCACGGTAGCCAGTAGTTCGGCATTCGATCGCTTCCCAGCATGTCCCAGGGATGAACGAAGATCGCCGCATCGAGTTCTTCCGCAGCACTCCATACTGACTGAAATGATGCGTTGTCGAGATTCAAAGTATCGATGCGTCCGAATTGCGGATTTGCATCAACGTGCGTACCGATCTGTGCGCCGCGCAGACCTAATTCCCGAATGCACCGTTCCAGTTCCACCGCCGCCAGATCAGGATCCTGCATGGGGATAGTGCCCAGGCCTGTAAAACGTGTCGGATGCTCGCGAACCAGTTCTGCAATGTGGTCGTTGAGTAAACGCGAAAGATCGTATGCATCCGCCGGTTTGGCCCAGTAGCTAAACATCACCGGAACGGTCGAGAGCACTTGCATGGACACATTGGCCTGGTCCATCTCTTCGATCCGGCGGGTCGGCTCCCACACGTTATCGCTGATTTGCCGAAAGAAACGGTCACCGACCATCATTCGTGCGCAGCACGGCTTGTGGTGATCGAGCCGAACAAAACCGCCGTAACCATATTTGGTGTCGAGGTCAGGCCATTCACGGGGCAAAATGTGGGTGTGCAGATCGATCTTCACCGGGAGCAATTGTAGGGCGATTCCGTGAAACGCCAACGTCGAAAGAGGCCGAACACCAAAGCCCTGGAGCGACGCACTACAGAGACGCTACCGGCTGCGCTTTTTCCACTTTCTTCCCGCACTTTTTGCAGGTACGGCGGCCATCGTCACTCCAGAATTCGAGCATTGCTTTGCTAAAATGGTCGACGATATCCGCGCAATCGAAGTGGATGTCCTCCACAAGTGCTCCGCAATTTTCACAGTAAAAAATGACGTGTTCCTTTTCACCAGGCGGACGCCGCCGCTCTACAACTACTCCAATGGTTTCAGGCGGGCGTTGAGGCGAGTGCGGCACGTTCGGCGGAATGAAAAACGTCTCACCCTCATGGACAATATGATCAACGATGCGATCGCCCTCACGAATCCGCACCTTGATGTCTCCCTTGAGCTGGTAGAAGTACTCCTCCGAATCGACCAGGTGAAAATCGTTCCGGGCGTTGGGACCTTTAATGACCATCACAAAAAAATCCCGGCCATCGTAAAGATATTTGTTGCTCACCGGCGGTTTAAATTTCTCCGCATTCTCTTCGATCCAGTTTTCTAGATTGATCGGTGGTGGTACGTTGGTCATACATGTGAGGGTATTTGTGCCAGTGCCCAGCGTCAAACCTGCATCGATGGCCGCTAATAAAACGGCTTTTGTGTAGTCCTCGCCTTTTGGATTCGGTCGAATTTCACGCAAATACGGCAGACAAATTTGTTAGGGTTGGAGTAGCGTGCGCTGCGGAAATACGACATAGTTTTCGATCGCAGCCAAGCTCGTGCAAGCGACGTTGCTCACGCGCCTTTTGGAGGATCAGCTCTCGTAAGAGACAGCCACAAGCCCCCTTAGAACCGACTTTAAAGTTGAACAAATAACATGGAATTAAATAGTATCCGCCCCTTCGTGAATGTTGGCAGAGTCTTGCAAATTGCAGGGACGCTTCTCGCAGCACTGATTGTTTGCAGTTGTGAAGAGTACCCAACGTATGAGTCGGGCTTCTACCCTCGTGCGGCTCCCACAGGCTGGTGGAACGACGACGACGCTTCCGGAAAGCCAAAGATCGTCGTACATGTCGGCGAGCAAAAAGCTTACTTTTATAAGGGCAAACACCTGGTCGGCGAAACAACTGTCTCCACGGGGAAACCTGGCTTTTCCACGCCGCCGGGCCATTACACGGTGGTCTCGAAAGATGTGGATCACGTTTCGGGCGCGTTCGGCGATTATATTGATGACAACGGCAACGTCGTTAGGTCAAACATCGATTCTCGCAAGGACACTCGTCCGAAAGGAACTCATTTCGATGGTGCGCGAATGCCTTACGCGATGTTTTTCAGAGGCGGTTACGCAATGCACCAGGGTTACGTTCCGCCCTTTGCGGCATCCCACGGATGCATCCGTTTGCCGGGAAGAATGGCCGTGAGATTTTTCGAGAACGCGCCGGTCGGAACTCCGGTGACCGTAACCGATTAGGTGAGAGCCGAATTTTTTTTATTCTGAAGTTCTCGCTGCCCGGCGATGATCAATTCGCATTAGAAGATTACAACACCGCCGGGCAAATAGATCGATCGAGTTTTGACGTACGCCTCAATCACACGACAAATGCCGCGGTACGCGACCCGTGCTAATTTGGAGGAAGCATGCATAAGAGCATCATTGCACAGGAAAGGATTTCAGCTACCGGCCTAACGAATAAGGAATTGCAGCGCTATTCGCGGCATCTGATCATGCCCGAAGTCACTGCTGAGGGGCAAAAAGGACTTAAGGCAGCACGGGTTTTATGCATTGGCGCCGGTGGTCTGGGTTCCCCTGCTGCGCTCTACCTGGCGGCAGCCGGTGTGGGAACGCTCGGCCTTGTCGATTTCGATCGGGTCGATATCACCAATCTCCAACGGCAAATTCTTCATGGAACAAAAGACATCGGCCGAAGCAAATTGGAATCTGCGCGCGACAGCTTGCGGGATATCAACCCAGAGATCGAAATTGAATTACACGAATGCCGTTTTTCCAGCGAAACCGCGGAGCAAATCGCAGGGGATTACGACGTGGTGGTCGACGGCTCGGATAATTTCGCCACGCGTTATCTCTCGAATGACGTCTCTGTTTTTGCGCGGAAGCCAAATGTCTACGGCTCAGTATTTCGATTCGAGGGTCAAACCACCGTGTTCGCGCCACATCTGGGCGGTCCATGTTATCGGTGTCTTTTCCCCGAGCCGCCTCCGCCGGAGTCCGTTCCAAACTGCGCGCAGGCGGGAGTGCTTGGAGTCCTGCCCGGCATTATCGGCATGCTTCAGGCGATCGAGACAATCAAGCTGATCGTGGGTATCGGCGAATCGCTAATCGGACGCCTGTTGCACTTCGACGCGCTAAAGATGCAGTTCCGCGAGCTCAAGCTTCGGCGCGACCCGCAGTGTCCCGTTTGCGGTGACAATCCGACAATCTTTGCACTGATTGATTACGATCAGTTTTGCGGAGTGCGAGAAACCGAAGATGTCCCCGCGATATCCGTACACGAGCTAAAACAGAAAATGAATGACGGCGAAACGTTCGAGTTGATCGATGTTCGGGAGCCGTTCGAATACGAAATCGCGCGGATCGACGGCGCGAAGTTGATCCCTCTGGGGGAAATCGCCGAGCGAACCGACGAGCTGCAACGCGAGCAACCGATCATCGTTCATTGCCACAGCGGCGGCCGCAGCGCTCAGGTGGTGCGATTACTACGGCAACGCGGTTTCCGCAATGTGTACAACCTCGAAGGTGGAATCGATGCCTGGTCGGATCAGATCGATTCCGGAGTGCCGAAGTACTGAGCACATCGCGCAACATTGAAACGGCTACTTGCCGCAGTTTAACACTGCTGCCAATTGAGCAGTGCTGGGAACCACAGACCATTGCGCAAGCAATTCCCCGGTTCGCCCGAAGACAAAGACAGAAAAATCTTTCGCCCTTGCCGCCTTGCCTAATTGTGAAGCGGCTGTTCCGTCAAAATCGGCCACGACAAATATGTCGCCTTTGGCGTCACGCAGGAGTTTTTGTGAGTCATATCGGGCCTGAAGCCGTTTTGCCTCTTCACGCACGCGATGCCGGATGAACGTAGTCGCGATCCGACGCCCGATAACGGTGTGTCTGCCGGTAAAATGAACGACCGTAATCATTCTGTAATTCGGGTTGCCCAGACAATTGTCTGGAACATGATCCCCCACTGTGCGCGCCTTTTCGCGGTCTGCCGTAGTCGTAAGGACCACAACTGTCACATGTCCGTCTGAGGTAGAAAGTTTGTTGCCATCAATATCGACAAAGCTGACCGAATAGGTCCCACCGATTGAAAGCGTTCCAGGCAAAGCCGCAGCAGGGAGCAGAAGGCTCGTCGCTATCAACAAAAAAATTTGAAGTGCACCCACCTTCACAAGTAAGCAAATTGTCGAGAATGCACCGCATTGCCAACAATCCGCGCCAGTCTGGTCTGAGGTCTCCATCATCGGCAAGCCCAAACCTGGTGTGTGTTTGTCTCGCGATTTTTTTGCTTTGCGGTTTGACTGGCTGCGATCGCGTCGGCAGTTCGCGCTACGATCAGTTGATGCAGGACGCAGATGGCAAATCATCGCAGGGTGATTACGAGCGAGCCATCAATCTCTATGAAACGGCGCTTGATGACAGTCCACGCGGTGCTGAGGTCCATTACAAACTGGCGCTTGTTTATGATGACAAGCTCAACGACCCTGTAGGCGCTCTGCACCATTTCAAGCGGTACCTCTCACTAAATCCAAACGGCTCGCATGCTAAAGACGTCAAAAATTCAATTAAGCGCGACGAAGTCGCGGCACTGACTGCGTTGTCCGGTGATTCCGTGATTACCCGGGGAGAAGCGGCACGGCTTCGTAACGAAAATCTGATGCTGCACAACCAACTTGAATCGCGCGCAGCGGCGCGAACGGCACCGGGAAAATCGCAGGCAAGCGATACAAAATCGAAGAAACCCGGGTCAGGAAAGCCAGGCCAAACCTATGTGGTCCAGTCGGGCGACACGCTCTTTTCGATTTCCAGAAAGTTTTATAACTCGTCGAAACATTGGAAAGATATTCTCCAGGCGAACAAAAAGCATGTTCGCAACCCGAAAGATCTCACCGTCGGCCAAACTTTGCTCATTCCTTGAGCTGAGGTAGGGACGCCGCGCCGCGAGGTCCGAGCGGCGCAGCACGCCGACTCTACCGGATGTCATCTCCGATCCCCAATAGCTCGTGTTGCCACGGCACTAGCAAAGCCTTTGCCCGTGCAGGCTCCGCCGCGACGGCTTCCAGCGCACCGCGTGACGCAATGAATGATGGCTCCAAACCTAATTGGTCGGCCGATTTGTCGCGCCGTTCTCGCAACTTGTCTGCGCAACGAAGCGTGCCTGCACTCGGTCGAACACCTGAACGACGGCGCATTAGTGGCCACTCCGATTGCGGCGACTGCAGCGCAGTTTTCGCCGCTTCGCAGAAAGTTTCCCTGCGACGGGTCGAAAACTGCCTGTAATCAGGTACACCGCCCGACGCAAAATTTATTGCTGCTTTCAAGAGTTCGTGGTTCTGCAGAATATGGAATGGCGGTCGATCCGCCAATTCCGCTTCTCTCTCTCGCCATTGCCACAAAGCGCGTAGAACGGCTCCCGCATGCGGATCGAGCGCACCGGCTCCGGAGATGCGCCAAAGTTCATCCGGATTGCGTTCACGCGAAGCCGCCGCCAGCTCAACGGCACGATCGCAAGACTGTCGAAACCAGTCACGCCGTTGAAATCGCTCCAGCTCTTCCTCTAATTTCGAGGCAAGTGGCAACAGATAATGCACATCGTTCAGGGCGTAATTCGCCATGCGCGCCGGCAAAGGCCGCAACCCCCAGTTTGCTTTTTGCGAATGTTTTTGAAGCTCGACCCCGAAGAAGCGCTTTACCAGCGCACCCAGATTAAACTCACGAATCCCAAGCAACCGCGCCGCAATGACGGTATCGAAGATTTTCGTAGCGGTGAATCGCAAACCGCGCCGAAGCATCCGCAGATCATAGTCAGCTCCGTGCAGAACAATTTCTCTGGGCTCCAGTGCATGCCGGAGCGGTTCCAAATCGAGATCACTCAAGGGATCGACCATGAAATCGTTGCCGCCGTACCCGGGAGGCACGCTGATTTGAAGCAAACAAAGTTTCTCTCGATAGGAGTGCAAACTGTCCGCCTCTGTATCGAGAGCGACGCGATCAGCGGCTTGGATTTGCCGAATCAAATCGGCCAGGTGCTGCGCCGACGCAATGAGATCGCCGCCCATCACCGCAATCCGCTCAAGAGCAATTCGGCGTTCGTTTTAGTCGCGTGGAGATTATCGATCAGTTTTTCCATCGATTCGAGCGGTGGAAGCGCCCCCATCGCCTTACGCAGCATCAGCACGCGATCCCATTCGTCGGGATGATAAAGCAATTCCTCGCGTCTTGTGGCCGATAACAGCGGATGGATCGCGGGGTAAATCCTTTTCTCCTGCAATCCCCGATCGAGGTGCAACTCCATGTTTCCGGTGCCTTTGAATTCCTCAAAGATCAATTCGTCCATGCGGCTGCCAGTCTCGGTCAGCGCTGTGGCCAGCACGGTGAGGCTGCCCCCTTCTTCGGCATTTCGCGCGGAACCGAAAAATTTCTTCGGCTTAATGAGCGCTTTCGCTTCAACCCCGCCGGACATAATGCGGCCTTTGCCCGGCTCAAGATTATTATATCCACGAGAAAGTCGCGTGAGACTGTCCAGCAACAGCACCACGTCGCGTTTCATTTCCACCAGGCGTTTGGCGCGTTCCAGCACCATCTCGGCGACCTGCACGTGGCGCTGCACGCTTTCATCGAAATTTGAGTGATATATCTGGCAATCGATTTCCCGCTGCAGATCCGTTACTTCTTCGGGACGCTCGTCCACCAATAGCATGACCAGAACTATGTCCGGATGATTAGCTCGAATCGCTTTGGCAATTTCCTTTAACAGAATGGTTTTGCCCACTCGTGGCGGCGCAACGATCAGGCCGCGTTGCCCGCGACCAAGCGGCGTCAGCAAATCGACCGCGCGAGCGCATATCGAAGTGCTGTCTGGATTTTCCAGGATAATTCTGCCTTGCGGAAACTGCGGCGTTAGTTTGTCAAAGGCCGTCGGTTGTTTCCATTCTTCGACCGGCTGGTCCTCCACTTTGGTAACCGCCTCGAGCGATAGAAACTTCTCGCGCTGGACAGGCAATCGCACCGTGCCGGTGAGCTTTTGCCCGGGCCGGAGATCGTACTGCTCCACCAGCGAGCGCGGGACAGCCACATCTTCGGGAACAGGCAGGAAATTCAAATTCGGCCAGCGCAACATCGCAAACGTGTCGCTCACCTGATCAAGAAATCCTTCTACTGTAACACTTGCATCACTTGCGATTGCCGCGCGCACTATGTCCAGAATGTGTTGATGGCGTGAACGCGTGGGATGCAAATGTAAATCGAAATCGCGGGCCAATGCTCTTAGTTCTTTTTCCGGAAGCTCCTGCAGCTCGCTAAGATCAAGCGCGCGTACTGTAGCCGGCGGCGCTGCCCCCTGCGCCTGGGCTTCCTCTTCGGATCCGCCTTCACGCCTTTCGTGAGCAGGCGACACGCCTGTCACTGCAGTTTCCATTTGTGATGCGGAGGCCTCTACTTTTTCGTCCATGTTTGCGCTTGCCATAACCCCACCAAAAATCGCGCCTGCTCGATAAGGCCCGAGCGACGGCCGTTGTTCCAGATCACGTGGTCAGCACGTCTGATTTTTTCTTCGAGCGGC
>Ga0210142_1000195_pt1 | contig 14044 bp, 10 predicted proteins | sample Goodyear_PhragC__FD_184869 | JGI IMG/M metagenome (GOLD analysis project Ga0210142, IMG submission 184869) | Wetland microbial communities from San Francisco Bay, California, USA, that impact long-term carbon sequestration - Goodyear_PhragC_D2... | ecosystem: Environmental > Aquatic > Marine >...
GCGGCGACCGCGCGGCCCGACGTCCACGGGTTCCTGCCGGTGTTCGTGCTCGACCGCTACGAGGGCTACGAGGTGAGGCGCGTCCCGGACTGCACGCGCGCCGAGCTCGACGCGTGGGTCGACGCGAACGTCGCGGCCGTCAGGGCCCTGCTTCCCGCGGATCTCGTGTTCTGCAACCACGTGCTGCTGGGCGGCCCGGTCGGAGCGGCGAGCGGCGCCCGCTTCGCCGTGAAGGCGCACGGCTCGGAGCTCGAGTATGCGATGCGCGGCAACCCCGAGCTCGAACGGTGGGGCCGTGAGTCCCTCCGGGGCGCGAGCGCGACCTTCGTCGGGTCGGAGCACATCCGCACGGTGCTCGCCGAGGTCTGCGGGGCGGTCGAGCGGGTCCACGAGGTGCCCCCCGGGGTCGACGTCGCGGAGTGGGTGCCGGAGGCGCGCGAGACGGCGCTGAGCGCGCTCCTCGCCGAGGCCCGCCGTGACCCGCCCAATCCCGGCGGCAGCGAGGAGCGCCTGCCGGACGCGGGCAACGCAGCACGGCTCGACGCGTTCCTCGCCGGCGACCGGCCGACCGTCGTCTACTTCGGCAAGCTCATCGAGCAGAAGGGCGTCGACGTCCTGCTCGACGCGCTCGCAGGCCTCGACGCGCGGGTCGTCGTGGTCGGCTTCGGCCCCGAGCGCGCGCGGCTCGAGGAGCGGGCGGCCAAGGCCCGCGTCGAGGCGCTGTTCACCGGCCCCCTCGAGCACCGGCACCTGCGCCACCTGCTCGCGCTCGCGGACGCGTGCGTCGTGCCGTCGGTGTTTCCGGAGGCGTTCGGGATGGTCGCCGCGGAGGCGGCCGCCGCCGGCTGCCCTCCAGTCGTTGCGCGCCACTCCGGTCTCGCCGAGGTCGCGGCCGAGCTGGAGCGCGCGCTGCCACCCGCGCTCGCGCGGCTCGTCGGCGCTCCCGCGGCCGACGCCGAGGCGCTGCGCGCGCGGCTCGCAGCGCTGCTGGCGCTGCCGGACGGCGATCGCGCGCTGCTGCGGACGACGGTACGACGCGTCGCCGAGGAGCGCTGGAGCTGGGCCGGAGTCGCCGATCGCCTGCTCGAGGCGTCCCAGGCGTCCGACTGACGTCCGACACCGCAGACCCGTCGCTATCGAAACGGAAGCGGGAGCGTCTAGCCTTCGCGGACATGCACCCGTCCGACAACGTCCCCCACGAGCAGCTCCTCGCCGAGGCGCGTGAGCGCTTCGAGGCCGCGGAGGACTTCACCGTGGCGGTCGAGGAGGAGTTCGCGCTGCTCGACCGCGAGACGCTCGACCTCGTCAACCGCTTCGAGGAGGTGCAGGCCGCGGGTGCGGCCACGGGTCTCGCGCCCAACCTCGTCGGCGAGCTGATCGCCTCCGAGGTGGAGGTGAAGACGGGCAAGCAGCCGTCGTTCGGCCATGTGCCGGGGGCGCTCGCGGAGCGGCGGGCCGAGCTGGCGGCGCTCGTCGAGCGGCTCGGCCTCGTGCTCGGCGCGACGGGGACGCACCCCTGGTCGAGCTGGCGCGACCAGCGGATCATCGACACGCCGCACTACCGCCGCAACGACGAGATCCTCAAGTACGTCGTCTGGCGCAACAACACGTTCGGGATCCATACGCACGTCGCGATCCGCGGCGCAGATCGCGCGGTCCGGGTGACCAGCGCGCTGCGCAACTGGCTGCCGGAGCTCCTGGCCGTCTCGGCGAGCTCTCCGTTCCACGAGGGCGTCGACACGGGGCTCCACTCCGCCCGCACCCAGGTGTTCACGCGCTTCTTCCCGCGGTGCGGCGTGCCCGACGCGCTCCATTCGTGGGACGAGCACGCGCACTACGTCCGGTTCCTCTACGAGACCGGGTCGGTCGACGAGCCCACCCAGCTCTGGTGGAGCGTCCGGCCGCACATGGATTTCCCGACGGTCGAGCTGCGGATCTGCGACGCGCAGCCCGACCTCGCCGACGCGCAGTCCCTCGCCGCGCTGATGGTCTCCCTGACCGCCCGCTGCGCCCGCGCGATCGACGAGGGCGAGCCGCTCCCCGAGCACCCGCACCGGCTGATCGAGGAGAACCTGTGGCGCGCGATCCGCCACGGCCTCTCGGGCGAGCTGATCGATCTCGAGCGAGGCGACGTGGTTCCCGCGCGCGCCCGGCTGGAGCGGCTGCTCGAGTGGGTGCGCCCCGTCGCGGACGAGATCGGGGCGACGCCGTGGCTGCGGCTACCCGAGCGGAACGCCGCCGAGCGGCAGATCTCGCGCCGCGCCGAGGGCGCGAGCTTCGAGGACATCTACGCCGAGCAGGTGGCAGCGACGGCCGACCGCGCGCGGCTGAGCCTCGGCACCTAGCACGCGCCGCAGGCGCGTGCTGCATAATCCCCCGCGCTGACGCCTGATCGGCGTCTCTTTGTGTGGGCTTTCACCCGGAGGATTGATGGATTTCTTCGTTGACCATGCCGTGTTGTTCGCGCTCGTATGCGCCGCAGTCGCGATCCTCTACGGCCTCTACCTGACCTGGTGGCTGCTGTCGCAGCCGGCGGGCAACGACCGCATGCGGGAGATCTCCCGCGCAGTCCAGGAGGGCGCCGCCGCGTACCTCCGCAAGCAGTACACGACGATCGCCGTCGTCGCGATCGTGCCGTTCCTCCTGATCGGCTTCTACAACGAGCTGGGCTGGGGCACGGCGATCGGGTTCCTGTTCGGTGCGACGCTGTCCGCCGCCGCCGGCTTCATCGGCATGAACGTCGCGGTGCGCTCGAACGTCCGCACGGCGGAGGCGGCGCGTGAGGGCATCGGCCCCGCGTTCCGGGTCGCGTTCCGGGCGGGCTCGGTGACGGGGCTGCTCGTGGTCGGGCTCGGGTTGCTTGGCGTCGCCGGCTACTACTGGATCCTCACCGGGTGGATCGGCAACAGCCCGGAGTCGGCGGTCGACGACCTCATCGGGCTCGCGTTCGGTGGCTCGCTGATCTCGGTGTTCGCGCGGCTCGGCGGCGGGATCTTCACGAAGGCCGCCGACGTCGGCGCGGACCTCGTGGGGAAGATCGAGGCGGGGATCCCCGAGGACGACCCGCGCAACCCCGCGGTGATCGCCGACAACGTCGGCGACAACGTGGGCGACTGCGCCGGGATGGCGGCGGACCTGTTCGAGACGTATGCGGTCACTGCGGTGGCTGTGATGCTGCTCGGGACGGCCTTCCCGTCCGGGCAACTCTGGCTCTACCCGCTCGCACTCGGCGGCGTCTCGGTGCTCGCGTCGGTGATCGGGACGTTCTTCGCCTGGATCGGCCGGGGCGAGAACGCGATCATCAACGCGCTCTACAAGGCCGTGATCGTCGCCACGCTCCTCTCCGCGGCCGGCTTCGTCCCGGTCACGCTGGCGTACGACGGCGACCGCTTCTCGTTCTGGCAGCTCTACGTCCCGGCCCTCATCGGCCTCGCCGTGACGTTCCTGCTCGTCGCGATCACGGAGTACTACACCGGCTCGCGCTGGCACCCGGTGAAGAAGATCGCCGAGGCGTCGCAGACGGGCCACGCGACCAACATCATCGCGGGGCTCGCGTACGGGATGCAGGCGACCGCCGCGCCCGTGATCGTGATCGCCACGGGGATCGTCGGCTCGTACTACGCGGCCGACCAGTCGATCTTCGGGATCGGCGTCGCGGTGATGGCGCAGCTCTCGATGACCGGTCTGATCGTGGCGCTCGACGCCTACGGCCCCGTCACCGACAACGCAGGCGGCATTGCGGAGATGGCCGACATGCCCGAGTCCGTCCGCGGCGTGACCGACCCGCTCGACGCCGTCGGCAACACGACGAAGGCGGTCACCAAGGGCTACGCGATCGGGTCGGCCGGCCTCGCCGCCCTGATCCTGTTCGACGAGTACGTCCGCCGGCTCGCGGACGAGGGGCTGGGCGTCAGCTTCGACCTCCAGAACCCGTGGGTGATCGCGGGCCTGTTCATCGGCGGCCTGATGCCGTTCCTCTTCGCCTCGATGGCGATGACCGCCGTCGGGCGGGTGGGCGGCGAGGTGGTCGAGGAGGTGCGGCGCCAGTTCCGCGAGGACCCGGGGATCATGGAGGGCACCTCCCGCCCCGACTATGCGACCTCGATCTCGATCGTCACGGGCTCGGCGATCAGGAGCATGCTCGCGCCGGCCCTCGTGCCGATCGTGATCCCGATCGTGGTCGGGATCATCAAGCCGGAGATGCTCGGCGGCCTCCTGATCGGGACGATCGTCACGGGCCTGTTCCTCGCGATCGCGATGACGTCCGGCGGCGGAGCCTGGGACAACGCGAAGAAGCTGATCGAGGACGGGGCGTACGGAGGCAAGGGCTCCGAGGCCCATGCCGCGGGGGTGACCGGCGACACCGTCGGCGACCCCTACAAGGACACCGCGGGCCCCGCGATCAACCCGATGATCAAGATCGCCAACATCGTCGCGATCCTGATCATCCCCATCATCGCCTCGATCCACGGTTGACGGCCCCTATGGGGGCCTGGCACTTTCCGGGCCGGCAACGGCCCGGAAAGTGCCTCTGAGAACGGCCCGCGTGCTCCGTGTGGGCGCCTAGACTGCGCCGGTGCCCGGGAGCAGACGGCGCCGCGAGGTGCGCATGGAGCGCGTGCTCGGCACACCCGCGCTGTTCGCCACCGCGTACGGGAACGTCGGCTCCTCGATCTACTACGCCCTCGGCCTCACGGCGGTCTATGCGCTCGGGCTGACGCCCGTGGTCTTCGTGATCGCGGGCGCGGTGTTCGCGATGACCGCCGCGACGTACGCCGAGGGCACGGCCCGCTTCCCGGAGGCCGGCGGCTCGGCCAGCTTCTCGCGCCACGCCTTCGACGAGGTCGTCAGCTTCGTCGCGGGCTGGGCGCAGATGCTCGTCTACGTCGTCACGGTCGCCGTCTCGGCCTTCTTCGTCCCGCACTACCTCTCGATCTTCTGGGAGCCGCTGCGCACGAACCCGTGGGACATCGTGGGCGGCACGATCGTGATCGTCGCGCTCGTCACGCTCAACGTCGTCGGGGTGACGGAGGCGGCGAAGCTCTCCATCAGCCTCGCGGTGGTCGACTTCGCGACCCAGGTCCTGCTCGTGATCCTGGGCTTCGCCCTCGTGCTGAGCCCGGAGACGCTGACCTCGAACATCCACTGGGGGGTGGCGCCGACCTGGTCGAGCCTCGCGATCTCGATCCCGATCGCGATGCTCGCCTACACGGGGGTCGAGACGGTCTCGAACCTCGCCGAGGAGGCCCGCGACCCGGTGCGCACCGTGCCGAACGCGTACAAGCTCGTCGCGCTCGCGGTCTTCACGATCTACTTCACGCTGCCGGCCGTCGCCCTGTCGGCGCTCCCCGTGAAGCTGATCAACGGGGAGTACACGACGCTGCTCGCGCTGCCGCCCGAGCAGGGCGGGTTCTCGAACGACCCGATCCTCGGGGTCGTCGAGAACATCGGCGTCGAGGGCTGGCTGCTCAGCGGGCTCAAGGTCTACGTCGGGATCCTCGCCGCCACCATCCTGTTCGTCGCCACGAACGCCGGGGTGATCGGAGCCTCGCGCATCACGTACTCGATGGCGAGCTACCGGCAGCTGCCGGAGGTCTTCCGCAGGCTGCACCCGCGCTTCAAGACCCCGTGGCTCGCGCTCGTCATCTTCGCGGGCATCGGCCCCATCCTGATCCTGCTACCCGGCGACGTGAACTTCGTGGGCACGCTCTACTCGCTCGGGGCGACGCTCTCGTTCACGGTCGCGCACGCCTCGCTGGTGCGGCTGCGGATGGCCGATCGCGGGGGCGGGGAGACGCCCCCGTACCGCTCGCGCGGCAACCTGACCCTCTGGGGCGTCGACTGGCCGCTGTTCGCGCTCGTCGGCGGGATCGCGACCGGCATCTCGTTCGTCGTGATCGTCGTCCAGGACGCCACCACACGGTGGGTCGGGCTCGGCTGGGTGGTGGCTGGCCTGATCGGCTACACGATCTACCGGCGCCGCGTGCTCGGGCTGTCGCTCGCCGAGACCGCCAAGGCGCCGCCGGCGTTCGGCGCGGCCCTGGCGCTGGAGTACCGGCGGATCGTGGTGCCGATCGTGCCCGGGCGCCCGTCCGACGACGCGCTCGACCTCGCCTGCCGGCTGGCGGCCGAGCGCAGGGCGCGCATCGTCGCGCTGAGCGTGATCGAGGTCCCGCTCGGGCTCCCGCTCGACACCGAGCTGCCCGCGGAGGAGCTCCTCGCCAACGACGAGCTCGACGAGGCGATCGCGGTCGGCGACACGTACGGCGTGAAGGTGGTCGGCCGGCTGGTGCGGGGTCGCAATGCGTCGACCGAGATCGTCCGCGAGGCCGAGCGGCAGGTCGCCGAGCTCATCGTCCTCGGCTCTCCGCGCAAGAGCCTCGTCGAGCGCCGGCGCGGCGTCTTCGGCACGACCGTCGACCGCGTCCTGCGCAAGGCACCCTGTCGGGTGATGATCGCGGCCTCCGGCAGCGACGCCGCCCTGCGGCCGGTGGGGGCGCTCGCGCTCGGGGGGTCGGCGTGAGCTGGTACGGGCGCGCGGTGCTCGTCTTCTCCGCAATCTTCGTCGCGCTCGGCGTCGCCCTGCTGGTCGTGACCGCCGTCCACGGCGGCGGAACGGTCGGCTTCGTGCTCGGCGGGCTGTTCGTGGCGCTCGGGGTCGCGCGCTTCCAGCTCGAGCGGCGGCGCAGCGGATGAGGCCCGAGGCGGGCTGATGGCGCGGAAGATCCGCGGCTTCGAGCGCGTGCTGGACGCGCCGGCGCTCTTCGCGATCGCGTACGGCGAGATCGGCGCCTCGATCTACGTCGCGCTCGGCATCGTCGCGGGGGCGGCGCTCGGGCTGACGCCGCTCGTCCTCGCCCTGACCGGGCTCATCTTCCTCGTCGTCGCCCTCTCCTACGCGGAGGGGACGGCGGCGCTGCCCGAGACCGGCGGCGCCGCGACGTTCACGAGACGGGCGTTCAACGACCTCGTCGGGTTCGTCACCGGCTGGGCGCTGTTCCTCGACTACCTGATCGTGATCGCGCTCTCGGCGCTGTTCCTGCCGCACTACGTCGGCGCGGCGCTCGAGATCGACACGCTGCGCGACTCGCCCTGGGACACGGTCGTCGCGGTGCTGGTGGTCGCGGCCGTCGGCGGCGTGCGGCTCGCCCGCAGGAGCCGTCTCTACCTGCCGGCGCTCGTGGTCGCGCTGCTCGACCTCGCCGTGCAGTCCCTGATCGTGATCCTCGGGCTCACGCTCGTCTTCTCGCCGGGCGTGCTGACGGACGGGCTCGCTCTGGCCCCCGGGCAGCACTGGCTCGACGACGTCCTGTACGCGATCCCGCTCGGCTTCGTGGCCTACACCGGGCTCGAGACGGTGGCGAACCTCGCCGAGGAGGCGCGCGAGCCGGGGCGGACGCTGCCGCGCTCGCTGTTCTCGGCGATCGGGCTGGTCGTGATCCTGACCGTGCTCGTCGCGGTCGTCGGCGTGACGGCGTTTCCCGCCAAAGGCGGCACGTCCGAGCTCGGCGAGACGTGGCTCGAGGCGCCGCTCGTCGGGATCGTGACCGCGTTCGGCTCCGAGTTGCCGGCGGGGATCGTCGATGCGCTCCGCGTGGCGGTCGGCCTCTCGGGCGCGCTGATCCTGTTGATGGCGGTGACGACCTCGATCTCCGGCTGCGCCCGGCTCGCGCACTCCATGGGGACCCACGGCATGCTGCCGCGCGAGCTCGGGCGCCTCGAGCGGAAGACACTCGTCTCGCGTGAGGCGATCGCGACGATCACCCTCGTCGCGATCGTGGTGCTGCTCGTCGCCTCGCTCGTTCCCGACGAGGCCCGGTTCCTCGCCGGCACGTACTCGTTCGGGGTCCTGCTCGCGTTCACCCTGGCGCAGCTCGCCGTGATCCGGCTCAGGCGGCGCGAGCCGGATCTCCACCGGCCGTTCCGCGCGCGACCCGACGTGCGCGTGAGGGGCGTCGACGTCCCGCTGCCGGCGCTCGTCGGCGCGCCTCTCACCGCGGCCGTGTTCGTGATCGCGCTCGTCACCCACGAGTCGGCCCGGTACGCCGGCCCCGCCTGGCTCGTGGTGGGGCTCGCGATCTACGTGCTGACACGCATGCGGGCCGAGCTCGGCGTGCTCGCCGACGTCGACCCCAGGATCGCGCTGCCGACCGGGGTCACGTACAACAGGATCCTCGTCCCGATGAAGCTCGGCGTGATCGGCGAGGAGATGGTCGCGACCGCGGTGGCGCTCGCGAAGGAGCGCGGCGCGCGGGTCGAGGCGATCACGGTCGTGCAGGTTCCCCGCGAGCGGGCGCTCGAGGCGCCGCTGCCCGAGGAGCTCGCCCTGGCCGCCGCGGAGTCGATCGCCGAGGCGCGCGCGCTCGGCGAGGAGAACGAGGTCGAGGTCCATGCCGACGCCGTGCCGGCCCGGTCGATCGGGCACGCGATCGTCGACGAGGCGTCCCGTCGCCGCGTCGACCTGATCGTGCTGGGCTCCTCACCGCGCTGGAGGCGCCAGTCGCGCTTCTTCTCGCCGACCGTCGACCACGTCCTCAAGCACGCGCCGTGCGAGGTGCTCGTGGTCGCGTTCCCCGACGGCGTGTTCGAGGAGGCGTGACGCGTCGAGTACCCTCACCGGTATGAACGCCGTGATCGTCGGGTGCGGCCGGGTCGGCTCCGGGGTCGCGAAGCAGCTCGCGGAGGAGGGCTGGGACGTCACGTGCATCGACGAGGACGAGGGCGCCCTCGCGCGGCTCGGCGAGTGGCGCGGCGGCTTCGTCGTGGGGCACGGGATGGACCTCGACGTGCTCGTCCGGGCGGGGATCGCGTCGGCGGACGCGGCGGTGGTGGCGACCAACGGCGACAATACGAACGTCGTGGTCGGTCAGGTGATCCAGCGCCTCTACTCTCCCGCGTGCGTCGTCGTGCGCGTGCTCGACCCGCGCCGCGCCGCGTTCTACGCGGAGCGGGGCCTGCGCACCGTCTGCCCGACGCAGACGGCGATCGCGACGCTGACCGACGTCGTCCGCTCGTGCGAGGCGAGCGTGCTGTAGTGCCTCTCGAGGTGCACTGATGTACGCGATCGTCGCAGGCGGAGGCAAGGTCGGGGCGAACGTCACGCGCTCGCTTCTCACCATGGGGCACGAGGTGACGCTGGTCGAGCAGCGCCGTGACCGCTTCGAGCAGCTGGAGGCCGAGCTCGGGCCGGTGGTGCTCGCCGGGGACGCGACCGAGATCCACATCCTCGAGCGGGCCGGCATCGCGCGCCCGCCGGACATCGTCCTCGCGGTGACCGGCGACGACGAGGACAACATCGTGATCGCGCAGATCGCACAGGACGGCTACCAGGTGCCGAAGGTGATCGCGCGCGTGAACGACCCGCGCAACCAGGGCCACTTCGACCTGCTCGGCGTGACGCGGACGCTCTGCGCGACCTCCGGCCTCCTCGGGCTCGTGGAGCACGAGGTGCCCGAGCACGGCCTCGTGAAGCTGCTCGAGCTGCGTCGCGAGGGGCTCGAGGTGGTGGAGCTGCAGGTGGCGCCCGAGTCGCCCGCCGCGGGGAAGCGGGTCGCCGGGCTCTCGCTCCCCGACGACGTGCGGCTCGTGTCGATCACGCGGAACGGGGTCGCCGAGGTGGCCGGGCTCGACACCGTGATCCGCCCGGGCGACCAGGTGATCGCGATCCTGAAGCCGGGGCTCGAGGACCGGCTCCGCAAGGCGCTCGTCGGCTGAGCTAGTTCGTCCAGTACCGCCGCGTGGCGAGGACGATCACGGGGATCACCTCGAGCCGGCCGAGCCACATGAGGAGCATCATCGCGGTGGTCGAGACGTCGCTGAACCCCTCGAAGCTGCCGATCGGGCCCGCCACGCCAAGGCCGGGGCCGACGTTGCCGAGCGTCGTCGCCGCCGCGGCGATCGCGTCGATCGGGGTCAGGTCCGGCCCCTGGAACGCGGCGTCGACCGCGATCACCCCGGCCCCGACCACGAAGATCCCGACGTAGAGAAGGATGAACGCCGTCGCCGCGCGCAGCGTCCGCTCGTCGAGCACGCGGCGGTTGAGGCGGATCGGGATGACCTCCTCCGGGTGCACGGTCTGCCGGAGCTCGCGCCGCAACGACTTCCCGAGCAACACGTGGCGGACGACCTTGATCGACCCCGCGGTCGAGCCGGCACAGCCGCCGACGAACATCATCGCGACGAGGGTCATCAGCGCGAGCGTCGGCCAGCCGGCGAAGTCGAAGGTCGAGAACCCCGTCGTGGTCATCAGCGACGTGGCCTGGAAGACGCCGTCCCGGATCGCACGCTCCCCCGTGGCGAAGCCCTCGTCCCAGATCTCGGTCGCGATCACGATCGCGCCGATCGCGAGCACGGCGAGGTAGACCCGCAGCTCCTCGTCCCCGAGCACGCGCCCGGGTCTGCGTCGTACGAGCGCCCGGTACAGCAGGGCGAAGTTCATGCCCGCGACGATCATGAACACGACGATCACCCACTGGGTCGCGGCGTCGAACCCCGCGATGGAGTCGGGCTCGGTGGAGAAGCCGCCCGTCGGCATGGTCGTGAACGCGTGGCCGAGGGCGTCGTACGGCCCCATCCCGTCCTTTCCGATCACGCCGATCGCGACCAGCGCCGTGAACAGCGCGGCTGTCAGCGCGACGTAGAGGAGCCAGAGCCTGCGCGCCGTGTCGCGGATGCGGTCCGCGAGCTGGTCGATCTCGGGCCCCGGCAGCTCCGACTCCAGCAGCTGGCGGCCTCCGACGCGGAGCCGCGGGAGGACGGCGAGCGCGAGCACGATGATCCCCATCCCGCCCAGCCACTGCGTGAACTGGCGCCACATCAGCAACGACCTGTCGACCGCGTCCACGTCGGTGAGCACGGTCGCTCCCGTGGTCGTGAACCCCGACATCGACTCGAAGAGGGCGTCGACCGGCCGGTCCAGCTGCGGGTCGCCGCTCAGGACGTAGGGCAGCGCGCCGAAGGCGGCGGCGGCGACCCACGTGAGCGCGACGACGAGGTACCCCTCGCGGAAGCCGATGCTCGTCGCGCCGGCGAATCCGCGCTCGAGCGCCAGGCCGACGGTGAACGCGATGGCCGTCGCCCCGACGAACGGAACCACCGACTCGTGGTAGCCGATCGCGAGGACGGCGGGCATGAGCGTCGCGAAGGAGAGGTACTTGAGCAGCATCCCGACGAGCGAGAGTGACCCCCGAATGTCGACCGCCGCGCGGCGGGTCGGCGCGATCCTCCGTTCCGCCCCCGCCACCGCGCCCCCGCGGGTGGGACTCACAGCACCTTCTCGACGTCCGGCACGCGGGACGTCTCGGTGAACACGATCACGCGGTCGCCCGCCTGGAGCACGTCGTCGCCGCGGGGGAAGAGAGCGGACCCGTCGCGCACGATCGCGCCGATCATCGCGCCCCGGATCGGCATGTCGCGGAACCGGAGGCCGACGTACTCGCTCGTCGGCTGGGTCGTGATGTCGAGCACCTCGTAGCGGTCTCCCTCCAGCATCGTCACCTGCTGGGTGCGCGGGTCGTGGGCGAACCGGACGATCTCCTCCGCGGTCACCGCCCGCGGGTTGATCGTCACGTCGACGCCGGAGTACTCGTACACCTGCGTCGAGATCGTGTCGTGCACCACCGCGATCGTGAACGGCACGCCGTGGACCCGCGCGAGGGTTGCCGCGTAGTGGTTCTTCGTGTCCTCCTTCATCGCGAACACGGCTGCCTGCGCCTGGCCGATCCGCTCCCGCTCGAGGAAGTCCGGGTCGATCCCCGAGGTGTTGTAGACGCGGCACCCGGGCAGCTCCTCGGCGACCTCCCGCGCGCGCTCGCGCTGCGCCTCGATCAGCCGGACGCCGATCCCCTGGGCGCGAAGGGTGCGCGCGATCGCGGTCCCGACCTGGCCGCCGCCGAACACGACGACGTCCTCGACGGTGCCCGCGCCCGGCGCGAGCAGCGTGCCCCACGCGCGCGCGGCCTCCGGCGAGCCGATCACCACGATCCGGTCGCCCTCCTCCATCATCTCGTCGCCCCGGGGAAGCGTCATCGACTCCTCGCGGATGATCGCGAGCACGCGCGAGTCGTCGGGGATGCGGGCCTCGCGCAGCGGCGTGCCCACGAGCGAGGGGTCGGCGCCCTCCGGGACGTCGAACTCGACAATCTGCACCTGGCCACGCGCGAACACGTCGGTCTGCCGCGCCGCGGGCATGCCGATCGAGCGCGAGACCGCATGGGCGGTCTCGAGCTCGGACGAGACGGCGAAGTCGACGTCGAGCCGGCCCGCGCGCCAGAGTTGGATGTACTCGACGTTCGAGGTCCTGATCACGGTCGTCGCCTTCGGCGCCTCGACGCGCGCGAACGAGCAGGCGACGAGGTTCACCTCGTCGCGGGAGGTGCACGCGATGAACAGGTCCGCCTTGTCGACGCCGGCGTCCTGCAGCGCCTTGCGGCTCGCGCCGTTCGCCTCGAACGTCCCGACGTCGAACCGGTAGGCGAGAGGCTCGAGCCGCTCGCGGGCGACGTCGATCACGCTGATGTCGTGCTCCGCATGGAGCGCCTCGACGATGGTCGAGCCGACCTGCCCCGCGCCGACGATCACGATGCGCATGCGGGCGGCAGCGTAGCGCCGACGGCCGGACGGCGAGACCCGGCGGCTATCCTCGGACCGTGATCCGCGTCGCGCTCCTCTTGGCGGTGCTCGGCGGCGTGATCGGGGTCGGTTGCTCGTCCGCGTCGCCGTCCGCGTCGCTCCGTCTCGTCACGGTGGCGAAGGGCTTCTCGAGCCCGGTGCTCGCGACGCAGGCGCCCGGCGAGCCTCGGCGCCTCTACGTGGTCGAGCAGCCGGGGCGGATCCGGGTCGTCGAGGGCGGCCGGGTGCGTGCGACGGCGTTCCTCGACATCCGCCGGCTCGTGCTGAGCGACGGCAACGAGCAGGGGCTGCTCGGCCTTGCCTTCTCTCCGCGCTACGCGCGGGACCACACGTTCTACGTGAACTACACGGCCCGCCCCGACGGACACACGGTGATCGCGCGCTACCGGTCCCGCAACGGCAAGGCGCTTTCCGCAAGCGCCCAGCAGATCCTCACGGTCGACCAGCCGTACTCGAACCACAACGGCGGCGATCTCGTCTTCGGCCCCGACGGCCGGCTCTGGGCGGGGCTCGGAGACGGCGGCTCGGGCGGCGATCCCGAGCACCACGCGCAGGATCCCGACAGCCTGCTCGGCAAGCTGCTCCGACTGGACGTCCGCCGCACGACGCCAACGCCGGAGGTCGTCGCGATCGGGCTCCGCAACCCGTGGCGCTTCAGCTTCGACCGCCGCACCGGCGACCTCTGGATCGGCGACGTCGGCCAGAACGAGATCGAGGAGATCGACCGTCTGCCGCGGGGCACCACCGGCCTCGTCAACTTCGGCTGGAACGTGTTCGAGGGACGGAACCGCTACTCCGACAACCCGCTCGGGCCGGGGCAGCTGCTCGGGCCGGTGGCGCAGTACACGCACGCCAGTGGCTGCTCGGTCACGGGCGGCTACGTCTACCGGGGCACGGCGGTGCCGCGCCTCCGGGGCCGCTACGTCTTCGGCGACTTCTGCAGCGGCACGATCCGGAGCATGCCGGCCGCCGGAGGCGCGACGCGGGTCGAGCCGCTGCGCGTCGCCGAGCTCACGTCGTTCGGCGAGAGCCTGACCGGGACGCAGCTCTACGCCGTCTCCCGGAACGGCACGGTCTACCGGTTCGCGCGCTGAGCAACCCGGACGCCGCGGATCCGGACGCCGCGGAGCCGGACGCCGGCGGATCTGGACGCCGCGGAGCCGGACGCCGGCGGAGCCGGCAGTCCGCTTCAGGGATCTGCCCTTGGCCCGGCGCAGCCGGGTCCAACGGTGTTTGCGGCGTCCGTTCCGCGGGAGCGGAATGGACGCTCGCAGGCAGGCTCAGGTTCCGGCGCAGCCGGGCCAACGGAGTTTGCGGCGTCCGTTCCGCGGGAGCGGAATGGACGCTCGCAGGCAGGCTCAGGTTCCGGCGCAGCCGGGCCAACGGTGTTTGCGGCGTCCGTTCCGCGGGAGCG
>Ga0210142_1000196_pt1 | contig 14033 bp, 13 predicted proteins | sample Goodyear_PhragC__FD_184869 | JGI IMG/M metagenome (GOLD analysis project Ga0210142, IMG submission 184869) | Wetland microbial communities from San Francisco Bay, California, USA, that impact long-term carbon sequestration - Goodyear_PhragC_D2... | ecosystem: Environmental > Aquatic > Marine >...
GATCGTGCGCCGCGAAGGGATCGACGTCGTCCTGACGACCTCGCCGCCGGGCTCCGTGCACCTCGTCGGGGCGGCCGTCCGCCGCATGACCTCGGCGCGCTGGGTCGCCGACCTGCGCGACCCGCTCGTCGGGTTCGCCCACCGGAAGCGCGAGATCCGCGGCGAGGGCCTGCTGGCACGGCTCGTCGCACGGCGGGCGGACGCGGTCGTCGCCGCTTCCCAGGCGATCGCGGAGGAGATGGCCTCGGTCGCGCCCGGCCTGGAGGTCCACGTCGTCGAGAACGGCTGCGACTTCGACGAGTTCGACGGGCTCGAGTACACGCGTGCCGAGCGCTTCCGGATCACGCACACCGGCAGCTTCTTCGGGCGCCGGAGCCCGCGAGCCTTCCTCGAGGCGCTTCGGCGTACGGAGGGGGACGCCGTCGCCCGTTTCGTCGGCGGGCTCCCGCAGGGAGATCTCGACTGGGCGCTGGAGAACGAGCTCGGCGGACGGGTCGAGGTGAGGCCGTTCGTGACGCGAGCGGAAGCGCTGGCGCTCGAGCGCGATTCGGACGCGCTGCTGCTCCTGATCCCCGACGCCGGCGGCCGGGGCCGGGGCGTGCTGACGGCGAAGATCTTCGAGTACCTCGCGGCCGAAAGGCCGATCCTCGCCGCTGTCCCGCCGGACGGGGACGCGGCGGCGCTCATCCGCGAGGCGGGCGCGGGCCCGGTCGTCGACCCGGACGACGCCGTGGGGATCGCCGCGGCCCTCGCCGAGCTCGAGCGGCGCTGGCGCGACGGCCGCCTCGGCGACTCGCGGCTCTCGCCGGAGCTCCGCGCGCGGCTCGACCGCCGAGCGCGCGTCGAGCAGCTCGCAGCGATCCTGCGGAAGCTCGGCTAGCGCGCGCGGCGGCGCGACTGCGTCTGCACGAGGCGAGCGGCCAGTCTCGGGCCGTGCTTGCGCGCGTGCCTGATGAGCTGCTTGCGATGGCGCGGCGGGATCCGCTGCCAGACGTCCCAGATGGTCAGCGCGAGCCCGACGGTTCCTGCGCGGCGAGAAAGGCGTGGCATCGGCTGGATGCTAGTGCTTCCGCCTGTGGCCGTGCGGCTTGTCGCCCGGCCCACCGTGGCCGGCGCCGTGGTCACCGTGGCCGGCGCCGTGGTCACCGTGCCCATGCCCGTGGTCGCCGTGGCCCTGCTCGTGTTCGTGGCCGGAGTCGTTGCCGTGTCCAGGCGGCGGCTGACCACGCCCGTGCCCGTGACCGTGCCCGTGCCCGTACTCGTGCTTCGACTTCTGCTCGTGACCGTGAGGCGTCGGCCCGTGCCCATGTCCATGCTCGTGCCCGTGTTTCGGCCCGTGGCCAGCCGGCGCGGGGGCGGAGGCGGGAGGCGGCTCGGCCCCGGGCGAGGCCGGGCGCGGAGGCGGCCTGCCGGCGGGGCCCGCGACCGGGATGACGCGTCCGGGGTGGCGCACGTGCCGCACCACCACGGCCCGAGCCGGTCGCCCGCGAACGGTCGAAGCAGCCGCAGAGGCGGCGGTGGCAGAACGAGTAGCCGCGACCGCAGGCGCAGCGGCGATCGCCGGCGGCGCGAGCGCGACCCGAACGGCCGGGGGCGCGACTCGCCGCGTGTGCTTCACGCGGGGCAGCGACCTGGCCGGAACGACCGTGTGCTTCGCGCCGGGCGCGATCACGAGCCGCTGCGCGGGAGCGCTGCCGTCGACGACGAGCACAGGTAGCTTCAGCGCGGCCGCCACCGCAGCCGCGAGGGCCAACGGCACAACGGCCAGTGCGAAGATCTTGCTCACGGGCTCCCCTTCATCTGCCGATCCACTCTAGCCGGGGTATCGGCGAAACGAACGATTCTCCATAGTGGGGTCTGTATGAGTTTCAAGCTAAAGCTGGTCGCGTACTTCCTGGTGCTCTCGCTGCTGCCGCTCGGCGCGGCGGCCTGGGGCCTGCATTCGGTCGTGCGCCGGAGCGAGACCCGCCGCGTCGACGTTCGGCTCGAGGCCGGCCTGCGGGCGGTCGTCGGCTCGTACAAGGCGGAGCTCGACCGGACGAACGGGCGGGTCGCGGCGCTTGCGGCGAGGCTGCCCTTCCAGCAGGCCCTGGCGCGCCGGGACCGCGAGCTGCTCCGGAAGATGCTGGCAGGCGAGGACGGCGTCTGGCTGCGCTCGCGGGCGCTGACGACGAGCCCCGTGAGGACGATCGGAGCTCCCTCGCAGACGACGGTCGTGGCCGGCGGCCACACGCTCGGCACGCTCTTCGCCGGGGTGCCGGTGTCCGATCGCCTGACGCTCGTCCATCGGGCCGGGCTGGCGGACGGCGACACGCTCGTGGTCGTTCAGCACGGCACCGTGGTCTCGGGGCCGAGCAGGCTCGGGCGCGCACGCCTGAGCGCGCCCGTCGGGGCGCCGCGCACCCTGCGTGTGGCGGGCACGGGCTACCGGGTGCTTGGCACCAGCCCGCGGCCGACCGGTACGTCGCTGACGGTCATCTCGCCGCAGAGCAAGATCGACGCGAGCGTCGGCGCCGCGGACCGCCGTCTGCTGCTCGGCGTGCTCGGCTCGCTCGTCCTGATCGGGCTCGTCGCCTACGCGGTGGGCGGCTCGATCGTGGTCTCGCTCGCCCGGCTGTCCGACGCGGCCAACGCGATCGCGCGCGGGCGTCTCGACCGCCGCGTGCCTGTGTCCGGCCGGGACGAGTTCGGCCGGCTCGGGCTCGCGTTCAACGAGATGGCCGACCAGCTGCAGGCGCGGCTCGCCGAGCTCGAGGCCGAGCGCGGGCGCCTGCGGGACTCGACCGTCCGCTTCGGCGAGGCGCTCGCTGCCACGCACGACGTCGACCAGCTCCTGCGCGTGATCGTCGAGACGGTCGTCGAGGCGACCGGCGCGACCGGTGGCCTGGTCGTCGGGCTCGGGGGAGAGGTCGTCCAGGTCGGCTCGCTCTCCGACCGCGGCGAGCGCTTCGAGCTACCGCTGACCGCGGGCCGCCAGAGCTTCGGCACCCTCACGCTCTCGGGGCGCGGCTTCACGGTCGAGCAGCGGCGGATGGCCGCGTCGCTCTCCGCGCACGCCGCCGTCGCGCTCGAGAACGCGCGCCTGCACCGGATCGTCACGCGGCAGGCGCTCGTCGACATGCTCACCGGCCTCGCGAACCGCCGGCAGTGCGAGGACGCGCTCGCCGGGGAGCTCCTCCGCGCCGAGCGCTTCGGCGGCACCGTCGCGTTCGTGCTGGCCGACCTCGACAGCTTCAAGTCGATCAACGACCGCTTCGGCCATCCGGTCGGAGACAGCGTCCTGATCGAGTTCGCCGAGACGCTGCGCGAGTGCGTCCGCGAGATCGACCTGCCGGCCCGCTGGGGCGGCGAGGAGTTCGCGATCGTCCTGCCCGGCACCGATCTCGAAGGCGCGGCGAGGCTCGCCGAGCGGACGCGCGTCGCGCTGGAGCGTCGCACGATCCTCGCGCCCGACGGGACGAAGATCCAGGTCACCGTCAGCCTGGGCGTCGCCGCCTACCCCGAAGGAGCCGGCTCGGACAATCTCGTCGCGGCCGCCGACGGCGCGCTCTACGAGGCCAAACGTGCCGGAAAGAACAAGGTGATGACCGCCGGCGTGTCCGAGAGGCGTTAGACTGACTCGCCGTCGAACGAGACCCAGGGGAGGTCAATCTCGTTGGAATCTTCTTCGCTGTTCGCACAAGTGATTCAGGACCATCTCGAGCTGAAGGAGCGGAACTCCGAGCTCGAGTCCGAAAGGCCGCTCGACCGCTACAAGAGCGACGATCCGTTCGAGAACCATCCGCTCTTCAAGACCGAGGAGCAGGCGCGGCTCGAGGAGACGATGGACGGCGAGGAGCCGGCGGTCGCGCCCGAGTCGCTCGAAGACGCCTGGCCGAAGGAGGAGCCCCCCACGCAGGAACAGGGCCTTTGGAGCAAGTCGCGCGACTTCGACTGGGGCGACTGACGTGCCGCGCCGGCCGGGCCGCCTCCGGCTGATCGCACTCGGCGCAGCACTCAGCTACTTCTTCGACCCGCAGAACGGCCGCCGCCGGCGCAAGGTGACAGCCGATCGGCTCGCCGCGCTGCTGCGCCGCCACGGCAAGCAAGCGATCAAGGGAACGGCCGCCAAGGCCAACGCGCTCGGCAAGCAGGCGACGCACCTGAAGGAGGAGCCGAAGCCTCAGCCGGACGACGTCACGCTCGCGCGCAAGGTCGAGACGGAGATCTTCCGCGAGCCCGACGTGCCCAAGGGCAAGATCAACGTCAACGCCGAGAACGGCAAGGTCGTTCTCCGCGGCGAAGTCGACTCGGCGGAGCTGATCGACGACCTGGTCTCGAAAGCGCGCAAGGTCCAGGGCGTCGAGGAGGTCGAAAGCCTCCTGCACACGCCCGGCCAAGCGTCCTCGTAACGTCGTCCGGGCCCGCTAGCTTCAGCCGCGTGCAAACGCGGTCCGAGCCGGTCGAGCGCTGCCTGCGCTGCTCCGCGCAGATGGAGTGGCGGCACGGCACGTGGCAGTGCCCACGTTGCCGTTTCAAGCTTGGCTGCTGTGAAGGCGAGCCGCAGTCGTGCCCGCCGGCTCGCGCTGACGCGAGATAATCGCTCGGCGGTGTCAGTCCAGGAGCGAACGTCCGGAGAAGAAGCCCTCGACCCCTTGCCGCACGCTGCGGGGGTTCGGCTCGTGGAAGTGCGGAAGTCGTACGGCGACGTGGTCGCGGTCGACGGCGTCGAGCTCGAGATCAGGGCGGGCGAGTTCTTCACGCTGCTCGGGCCGTCGGGCTCGGGCAAGACGACCACCCTTCGCCTGATCGCCGGCTTCGAGCGCCCGGACGGCGGCCGCGTCGAGCTCGGCGGCGTCGACGTAACGGACCGGCCGCCCTACCTCCGCGACGTGAACACCGTCTTCCAGGACTACGCGCTCTTCCCGCACATGACGGTCGCTCAGAACGTCGCGTACGGGATGCGCGTGAAGGGCGTGGGTCGCGGCGAGCGCAATGCGCGAGTCGAGGCCATCCTCGAGACGATGCGGCTCCCGGGTGTCGGCGCGCGCAAGCCGAGCCAGCTCTCCGGCGGCCAGCGCCAGCGCGTCGCCCTGGCCCGCGCGCTCGTGAATCGCCCCGAGGTGCTGCTGCTCGACGAGCCGCTCGGCGCGCTCGACCTGAAGCTGCGCCAGGAGATGCAGCTCTTCCTCAAGAGCCTGCAGCAGGAGCTCGGGATCACGTTCGTCTACGTCACGCACGACCAGGACGAGGCGCTGACGATGAGCGACCGGCTCGCCGTCTTCAACCTCGGCCGGATCGAGCAGCTCGGCGCGCCGGCCGAGGTCTACGAGCGGCCGGCCAACGCGTTCGTAGCCGGCTTCGTCGGCGTCTCGAACGTGATCGAACGCGGAGGCAAGCGCTTTGCCGTCCGGCCCGAGAAGATCCGCATGACCGAGGCCGGCGCCCGGGGCGACGGCGAGCCCGGCCGGATCAAGGACGTCGTCTATGCCGGCATGTTGACCCGCTACGTGGTCGCGCTCGACCGCGGCGGCGAGCTCCAGGTCGTCCGGCAGAACCTCGAGACCTCGTCGGCCGAGGCGCTCGACGCCAAGGGTCGGGCGGTTCTCCTCGAGTGGCGCCCAGAACACCAACTCGAGATCGACAGACCGGGGGAAACGGAAGGAGCGAGATGACCAAGCACCACCATCGCGTTGCCGGCTGGGCCGCGGCGGCCCTCGCCGTCGGCGCGCTCGCGTTCGTCGCCGCGGGCTGCGGCGGGAGCAGCAACAAGAGCAGCAGCGGGACAACGAGCGCGTCGAACCTGCCGACCTCGATCGGCCAAGGCGAGGGCAAGCTGAGCCTCGTCGCATGGGAGGGCTACACCCAGCCGCAATGGGTGAAACCGTTCGAGCAGCAGACCGGCTGCCAGGTCACGAGCAAGTACGCCGGCTCGTCGGACGAGATGGTCACGCTGATGCGGCAGGGCGGCTCGCAGTACGACATGGTCTCGGCTTCGGGCGACGCTTCTTTGCGCCTGATCCAGGGCAAGAACGTCCAGGCCGTCAACCCGGCGCTGATCCCGGACTTCAAGAACTTCATTCCGGCGCTCAAGGCGCCGCCGCACAACACGGTGGACGGCGTTCACTACGGCATCTCGCTGCAGTGGGGGCCGAACACGCTCCTCTACAACACGAGCAAGGTGACCCCCGCGCCGTCGAGCTGGGAAGCGATCTACGACCCGAAGTACAAGGGCCAGATCACGGTTCCCGACAACCCGATCCAGATCGCAGACGCGGCGTTGTACCTCTCGAAGACGCAGCCGGGCCTCGGCATCACCGACCCGTACGAGTTGACCCAGAAGCAGTTCGACGCGGCCGTCAGCCTGATGAAGCAGCAGCGGCCGCTGCTGAAGAAGTACTGGGCGCTGGCGTCGGACGAGATCGACCTGTTCAAGAACGGCGATGCCGCGATCGGCGCCTCCTGGCCGTACCAGACGAACACGCTCAAGGCCGACAAGGTGCCGGTCAAGGACATGATCCCCACGGAGGGCGCGACCGGCTGGGCCGACACGTGGATGCTCTCGTCCAAGTCGAAGCACCCGAACTGCGCGTACCAGTGGATGAAGTGGGTCTCGACCCCGAAGGTCCAGGCCCAGCAGGCGATCTACTTCGGCGAGACGCCGGCGAACACGAAGGCCTGTCCGATCATGGACTCGCTGAGCCCGGGCTCGTGCGAGCAGTACCACGCGAACGCGCCCGCGTCGTACTTCGACAGCATCAAGTTCTGGAAGACGCCGTCCGCCGACTGCGGGAACGGCAAGACGGACTGCATCGACTACAGCAAGTGGCAGCAGGCCTGGACCGAGATCAAGGGCTAGCTTGGCGCAGGTCGTAGGAGAGGCGGGCGGCCGAACCAGGGCGGCCCGCCTCCGTCTTTCCGCTGCGTTTTGGCGGCGGCCCTGGCTGCGCGCGGGCTCGCTGCTCGTTCCGCCGGCAGGGGCGTACATCCTGGTCTACGTCGCCGCGCTCGCGGTCCTGTTCGTCTCGGCGTTCTGGACGCTGAACACGTTCACCGGGACGATCGAGCACACCTGGAACCTGGACAACTTCCGGACGCTCTGGAACGACCACACGTACTGGCGAATCGCGGGGCGCACGATCGGGCTGGCCGCTGCGGTCACCTTCACCGACATCCTGCTGGCCTTCCCGCTCGCCTACTTCATGGCGCGCCTCGCCGGGCCGAGGCTGCGGACGGTGATGTTCGTGATGGTGCTGCTTCCGCTCTGGTCGAGCTACCTCGCCCGCATCTACTCCTGGCGGCTGATCCTCTCGAGCGACGGCGCCCTCAACTGGTGGCTCAGCAAGCTCGGGCTGCCCGATCAGCACCTCGCCTACACGAACTGGGCCGTGTGGATCGTCTTCTCGTACATCTGGCTCCCCTTCATGATCCTGCCGATCTACGCGGCCCTGGAGCGGATCCCGCCCTCGTACGTCGAGGCCTCCGCCGACCTCGGAGCCCGCGGTCGGACAACCTTCCGCCGGGTGATCCTGCCGCTGGCCCTGCCCGGGGTCGTCGCGGGCTCGATCTTCACCTTCTCGCTCACCCTGGGCGACTACATCACTCCGATCCTGGTCGGCAACACGCAGTTCATCGGGAACGTCATCTACCGCAACGTCCTCGGCCTGAGCTACAACCTGCCGTTCGCGGCCGCCTATGCGACCGTCCCGCTCGCCGTGATGGCGATCTACCTGATCCTCGCGCGGCGCGCCGGCGCCTTCGAGGCGCTCTGATGCGAGCCGGCCGCGCCGCCCTCGCCCTCTGGTCGTTGCTCGTGGTTCTCTTCCTCTGGATCCCGCTCGCGATCATCCTCGTCTACGCCTTCAACACGTCCAACATCCAGAGCTGGCCGATCCCCGGCTTCACGCTCCGGTGGTTCCGGGTTGCGTGGCACGACCCCGACGTGCGCGCGGCGTTGCTGCTCTCGCTCAAGTGCGCGCTGGCCGCGACCGGCATTGCGCTCGTCCTCGGGACGATGGCCGCCGCCGCCGTCTCGCGCTTCCGCTTCTTCGGACGCGAGGCCCTGTCGTTCTTGCTCGTGCTGCCGATCGCGCTGCCCGGCGTGATCACCGGGATCGCCCTGTCCTCGTTCTATTCCTTCTGGGGCGTGCAGTTCTCCTTCTGGACGATCGTGGTCGGGCACGCCACCTTCTGCGTCGTGATCGTCTACAACAACGCGGTCGCCCGGATGCGGCGCACGTCGCCGTCGCTGGTCGAGGCATCGATGGACCTGGGCGCCGATGCGTTGCAGACGTTCCGCTGGGTGACGCTGCCCGTGCTCTCGACCGCGCTCGTCTCCGGGGCGCTGCTCGCCTTCGCGCTCTCGTTCGACGAGGTGATCGTGACCCTCTTCACGGCCGGCGCCCAGAACACGCTGCCGATCTGGATCCTCGGCAAGATCCGCCTCGGACAGCAGCTCCCCGAGGTGAACGCAGTCGTCTTCGTCGTGATCGCGCTGACGGTGATCCCGGTGGTGATCTCGCAGCGTCTTGCCCGCGAGTCCGGGCTGCTCAAGTAGGCTGATTCGCGGATCTCGACCGGGAGGTTTGCGATGAGCGTGACCGTGTCCCAGCACAAGAACTTCGTCGGCGGCGAGTGGGTCGACGCCATCGAGGGCGGGACGATGGAGGTCCTGAACCCCGCGACCGGCGAGACGATCGCCGAGGTGCCGCGCGGGACCGAGGCCGACGTCGACCGTGCCGTCGAGGCGGCGAAGAAAGCGCTGCCCGAGTGGCTCGAGACGACGCCGGGCGAGCGGGCCGAGGCGCTGCTCAAGCTCGCCGACGCGGTCGAGGACAACGCCGAGGAGCTCGCCGAGCTCGAGTCCAAGAACGTCGGCAAGCCGCTCTCCTACGCGCGCGACGAGCTGCCGGTCTCGGCGGACAACCTCCGCTTCTTCGCGGGCGCGGCGCGCCTGCTCGAGGGCAAGTCGGCCGGCGAGTACATGCGCGGCTACACCTCGATGATCCGCCGCGAGCCGGTCGGGATCGTCGGCGGGATCGCGCCGTGGAACTACCCGCTGATGATGGCCGTCTGGAAGATGGGCCCGGCGCTCGCGGCCGGCAACGTGCAGATCGTCAAACCCTCGGAGCAGACCCCGCTGACGACGTTGCGCTTTGCCGAGCTCGCTGCGGAGATCCTCCCGGCCGGGGTGCTCAACGTGATCACGGGTGACGGCGAGCCGGTCGGGGCCGGGATCGTCCGGCATCGCGACGTGCGCATGGTCTCCCTCACCGGCGACGTGGCCACGGGCAAGGAGATCGCGCGGACGGCGGCCGACACCCTCAAGCGCGTCCACCTCGAGCTGGGCGGCAAGGCGCCGGTGATCGTCTTCGACGACGCCGACCCGGCCGCGGTCGCGGAGGGGATCAAGATCGCCGGCTACTGGAACTCCGGGCAGGACTGCACGGCCGCGTCGCGGGTCGTCGCCGGGCCGAAGGTCTACGACAAGCTCCTCGACGAGCTCGTGCCCGCCGTCGAGTCCTTGCATGTCGGCGATCCCGCGGAGGGCGACGAGATCGAGATGGGCCCGGTGATCTCGAGGTCGCAGCAGGAGCGCGTGCTCGGGTTCCTCGACCGTGCCAAGGGCGCGAAGGTGCTGACCGGCGGCGGGACGAACGGCGACCGCGGCTTCTTCGTCAAGCCGACCGTCATCGCCGAGGTGGGCCAGGAGGACGAGATCGTGCAGCGCGAGGTCTTCGGCCCGGTCGTCACGGTGCAGCGCTTCGCCGACGACGACGAGGCGCTCGCCTGGGCGAACGACGTCGACTACGGGCTGGCGGCCTCGGTCTGGACACGCGACGTCGGCCGCGCGCTGAACGCGGCCCGCAAGCTGCAGTTCGGGACGGTCTGGATCAACGACCACATCCCGCTGGTCTCCGAGATGCCGCACGGCGGCTACAAGCAGTCCGGTTACGGCAAGGATCTGAGCGCGTACTCCCTCGAGGACTACACGCAGATCAAGCACGTGATGGCGAAGCTCGACTAAGAGGAGGTTTTTCCCCAGCGCGGGGACACGTCCGGGGTCAGACCCCGGACGTGTCCGTTTCGGAGAGCGCACGCCTGGCGATTGACGTAATGCGAGCCTGCGTGGTCTAATCGCCTCGCATTGCGCAGCGTCCAGGAGCGGTTGCGGCGAGGGGCGGTCAGCAGGCCCAGGACCGTCGACGCGGTCGACAAGAGCATCATCGAGGCGTTGCAGAAGAACGGGCGCGAGCCGTTCCGGCGGATCGCAGACCGGGTCGGCGTCTCCGAGGCGACCATCCGTGCCCGCTACGCGCGCCTCTGCGACGACGACATCCTCCAGGTCACCGCGGTGACGAACCCGCTCGGGCTCGGTTTCGACGCGCAGGCGATGGTCGGCATCCGCACAGCCGGCGCGCCCGAGCCGGTCGCCGACGAGATCGCGCGCTGGGAGGAGGCCGGCTACGTGGTGGTCACCGCGGGCCAGTTCGACATCCTCGTCGAGCTCGTCTGCGCCGACCGCCGCCAGCTGCTCGACCTGACGAACCGCATCCGCGCGCTCGACGGCGTGGTCTCGACTGAAAGCTTCCTCTACCTCGAGCTCTGGAAGCAGCTCTACGACTGGGGCGCGCGCGTGCAGGACGGCGAGCGGGCGAGGAGCGCGTGATGGCCGTCGAGAGCCATGAGCGCCTCGACCAGGATCAGACCCCGGGTCAGACCCCGGGTCAGACCCCGGGTGAGGCGCCCGACGTCCGGCTCGACCACGTGACCAAGCGCTTCGAGGACGTGGTCGCGGTCGACGACGTCTCGCTGGAGATCCCGCACGGCAGCTTCTTCGCCCTGCTCGGCCCGTCGGGTTGCGGCAAGACGACGACGTTGCGCATGATCGGCGGCTTCGAGGAGCCGACCGAGGGCGCGATCTACCTCGGCGAGGAGCCGGTCACCGGCCGCCCTCCGTACAAGCGCGACGTCAACACCGTCTTCCAGTCCTATGCGCTCTTCCCGCATCTCTCGACGTTCGAGAACGTCGCGTTCGGGCTCAGGCGCCGCGGCATCCGCGGGAGCGACGTCAGAGGACGCGTCCTCGAGATCCTCAGGCTGGTCGGCCTCTCCGGCCTCGAGAAGCGCAAGCCGGCCCAGCTCTCCGGTGGCCAGCAGCAGCGCGTCGCGCTCGCCCGGGCGCTCGTCAACCGCCCGCGCGTGCTGCTCCTCGACGAGCCGCTCGGCGCGCTCGACCTCAAGTTCCGGAAGCAGATGCAGCTCGAGCTGAAGGCGATCCAGCACGACGTTGGCATCACCTTCGTCCACGTCACGCACGACCAGGAGGAGGCGATGACGATGGCGGACGAGATCGCGATCATGAACGGCGGGCGGATCGAGCAGCTCGGCTCGCCGTCGGACCTCTACGAGCACCCGCAGACCGCGTTCGTCGCCGGCTTCCTCGGCATCTCGAACCTGCTGTCGGGCGCCATCGCCTCGGCTGACAGCGTGAAGCTCGACGACGGCACGACGGTCCGCGTGCCGTCCGACGCGCTCCAGGGCCGCACCGGCCGGATCGCGGTCGGCGTCCGCCCCGAGAAGATCCGCCTCGGCCACGGCGAGGAGAACAAGCTCACCGGTCGCTTGCTCGAGACCGCGTACGTCGGCGTCGCGACCCAGTACGTGCTCGAGACCAAGGCCGGCAACGTCAGCGTGTACGTCCAGAACAGCGAGCCCGGCGCAACGCAGGTCGCGCCGAGCCAGATCTCGTGGAGCCCGGGCTCCACGTTCGTCGTCGATTCGATGGAGGGAGCTGAATGAACGAGCGACTCACACGGCGTCAGGTCATCGAGCGCGCGGCGGCCGGAGGGGCCGCGATCGCGTTCCCCGGCCTGCTCGCCGCCTGCGGCGGCACTGCGACCAAGGCCGGCGGAAGCACGACCACCGCCCAGCGCAAGCTCGCCAAGACCCTGCACTTCTCGAACTGGACGCTCTACATCGACAAGAAGGGCAACAAGCACCCCTCGCTCGACCAGTTCCAGAAGAAGACGGGCGTCCATGTGGCCTACACGGAGGACATCAACGACAACCCGAGCTTCTTCTCGAAGATCCAGCCGGCGCTGCAGAGCGGCCAGTCGACCGGCCGCGATCTGATCGTGATGACCGACAACTCGCGCTACCCGAGCCTGCTGATCAGCAAGGGCTGGCTCGAGAAGATCGACAAGAGCGCGATGCCGAACTTCAAGAACCTGATCCCGCAGCAGCGACACCCGAACTGGGACCCGAACCGCGACTACAGCCTGCCGTGGCAGTCCGGCATGACCGGCATCGGCTGGAACGAGAAGCTGACCGGGCCGGTCACCTCGATGGGCCAGCTGCTCGGCGACAAGAAGCTCAAGGGCAAGGTCGCCCTACTGACCGAGTTCGCGGACACCCTGGTCCTCGTCATGGCCGCGAACGGCGACGACCCCGGCCACATCACCGACAAGACGTTCAACAAGGCGATCTCGACGATCAAGAAGGCCGTCGACTCAGGCCAGATCCGCCAGTTCTACGGCAACGACTACAGCGGCGCGCTGGCGAAAGGCGACCTCGTGGCGACCATGGCCTGGTCGGGCGACATCGTCCAGCTCCAGGCCGACAACCCGCACCTGAAGTGGAACCTGCCGGACACGGGCGGCGATATCTGGACCGACAACATGCTGATCCCGAAGGGCGGCAACGTCTTCACAGCGAGCACGTACATGAACTTCGTCTACGACCCGAAGATCGCCGCCGAGATCGAGGACTACGTCAACTACATCTGCCCGGTGCTCGGAGCGAAGGCCGTCCTGCTGAAAGAGGACCCGTCGATCGCGAAGAACACGCTGATCTTTCCGACGAAGGAGATGCTCGACAACGTCCACACGATCGACCCGACCGCACTGAACAACGAGAAGTACCAGACCACCTGGCAGAACCTGATCTCAGCGTAAACGAGGTGCACTAGTGGGCTTCTTCCACCGCCACCGCGGGCTGACCCCGTACCTGCTGCTCGCGCCGGGGATGCTCTGGCTGACCTTCTTCTTCCTGGTCCCGCTGGGCTTCCTCGCGTACCAGTCGCTCCAGTCCGGCTCGATCGACTTCGGCTACTCCTTCACCTGGGCCTGGAGCAACTACGGCGACGCGATCCGCAACTACCGGGGGCAGTTCGAGCGCTCCTTCCTGTACGCGGGGATCGCGACCGTGCTCGCGCTGGTCATCAGCTATCCGGTCGCGTACTGGATCGCATTCCGCGGCGGGCGCTGGAAGAACCTGCTGCTGCTCTTCATCGTCGCGCCGTTCTTCGTCACCTACCTGATCCGAACGCTCGCCTGGCAGACGATCCTGTCCGACAACGGGCTCGTGGTCCGCACGCTCGACCAGCTGCACCTGCTCGGCCTGCTCGGCACCAACGGGCGCATCCTCAGCACCGGGACCGCCGTCGTCGCGGGCATCACCTACAACTTCCTGCCCTTCATGGCGCTCCCGCTCTACGTCTCGCTGGAGCAGATCGACCCGCGCCTGATCGAGGCGGCCGAGGACCTCTACGCCAGCCGTCCGAAGGCGTTCCTGCGAGTGACGTTGCCGCTGTCGATGCCCGGCGTCGTCGCGGGAACGCTGCTCACGTTCATCCCGGCGGCCGGCGACTTCATCAACGCCCAGCTGCTCGGCTCGCCGACGAACCACATGATCGGGAACGTGATCGAGTCGAAGTACAAGGAGCTGCTCGACTACCCGGCGGCGGCGGCGATGTCGTTCGTGCTGATGGCCGTGATCCTGCTGATGGTGCTCGCCTACGCCCGAGCCGTCGGGACGGAGAAGCTGACCGGATGACCTCGGTCGCGGTCCCGGCTCGAGCGCGGCGCAGCAACGTCGCCCGCGATGCGCTGGCGTTCGTCCGCCGGCACATCCTGACCGCTTACTCGCTCCTCTTCTTCGGCTACCTGATGCTCCCGATCGGCGTCGTGATCGCGTTCTCGTTCAACAATCCGAAGGGGCGGTTCAACTACACCTGGCAGGGGTTCACCTGGAAGAACTGGTCGCAGTGGGAC
>Ga0210142_1000197_pt1 | contig 13947 bp, 12 predicted proteins | sample Goodyear_PhragC__FD_184869 | JGI IMG/M metagenome (GOLD analysis project Ga0210142, IMG submission 184869) | Wetland microbial communities from San Francisco Bay, California, USA, that impact long-term carbon sequestration - Goodyear_PhragC_D2... | ecosystem: Environmental > Aquatic > Marine >...
CGCCGGGCGGAAACGAGTCCGACGGCCCCCTAAGTCGCGTCCCACCGGCGGAGGGCGCCGGGATGCTTGACGGAGACGCGCTTCTCGCTATCCTGATGCTTCTTCCTTTTCCGAGCTTCAGCTCTCTTTACTGCAAATCGCAGGCACGCAGCACCCGTATCACGCACCACATCGCAGCCGCAGCGATCTCATCTCAAGCGGACCATCTCCCGCGCTCGCACGGCATTGCATTGGACCTAGCCTGCGTCTCCTGAAGCAAGCACGCAACTGAGTTCTCGGTCGCAGCTTTCGCGCATTGCATTCTCGTCTGCCTGCCCATCTCCGAGACATCTTCATTGCTCACGCATTGCTTCCACTGTCTCCAGAGACCTTGCAGTTTGGCTGCCTGTCCTTCGACCGAGTCTGCCCAAGTCAGAAGGCCGAGACGACTGACCCTTCCCTAGCGCGCAGCACCGGGCGCACCCATCGCGCCTGGGAGGAACCGAGCGACGCCCAAGCGGCGCCCTTGCGCGATTGAGAAGAACACGCCCACCCCGGGCGTGCCTCGGCCCCTGCCCAGGGGCCGAGAAGAGCTTCCGAAGAGAACAGCTCGGCCCATGAATCGAATCCGCAGCGATCTCCACTCAAGGCGGACTCTCTGTCCGTGCGATCGCCTACCTCCTAGGACCGATACCGCCGGCTCAGAGCTCGCTCGCTGCGAACGCTTTCGCGACACCTTCGACCTGCGAATTGCGCGACAAGGCTTTGCGCTGGATCCGAGAATTCGAGGAGTTCCCGGGCGGGGCCGTTGCTGCAGAGGCGTTTAGAAAGTGGCTGCCGGGCAAAACTGGAACGACGACTCGCTCCGCGACGGGGTCATCGACCCCTCCGCTCCGCGGTCCCGATAGCGGCCCACAGCCCAGTCGCGGCGATGCTGCGCAAACGGCTGGAACTGGCGCGGGAGCCGGCACCGCCTCGGCGCTGCCGGGGAAGAGCTTCGACCATCGACCGAATCGAATCGCAATCGATCGCTCCCCTGCGGGAGCGGGAGAGGATGGCACCAATGAAGCGTTTGTCCACGGGGGCATCAGCCCAGGCGCGTCCGTCCCTACGACGCGCCGAAGAAGCGGTAGAAGTGATCGGTTACTACCTGGAGGAGACCAGCCAAATCCTCCTCGGGATCTGCGTGGTCGTGTATGCGGCGTGGACCGCGGCCGGTGGCATCAGCTCAGTCTTCGGCGCGGTCCTGCCGATCCTTTTCGTCGCCTGCTTTCTCTGGCTGACGCCGCCCGATATGTGGTCCTCCCGCCGTATGCGTCACGCGTGCGCGCCACGTCGCCCGACCACCGTCGGGGACCTGATCGCTGAGCTGGAGGTCTACGACCCGGAGCTGCCGGTCCTGGTACAGGGGGGCCTGGCGGGCTTCGACCCCCTCGAGATCGTTCCGGAGATGGTGATCTTGAGCCGGCGAGGCTCACCCCCCGACTGGTTGGGCAAGTTCATCGACGCCTGGCACCCACGCTTGGGCCCCAAGGACGATTCGGCCGAAAAGCGCGGCGCGGTCGTTCTCGCCCGGTCTCGGCCCTGGAGCTGACCCCGCATCGGAGAGGAGGAGTGTTCGATGGAAAGTGCCGCGAAGGTCCTCAGCCGTTCGGAAATCCTTCGGGTGGGTCGTGAGATCCTCGCAGGAGGGGTCCCCTCGTGGTACCCGCTCACTGCGAGGGACTTCGACGTCCCCCCCGCGGATCTCGAATTCGTCGGTGCGCTCTGGTGTGTCTGCTTCGACGCGCGGGGCGCGAAATGCATCCGGACCGACATGGGGATGGCCTTTCAATATGGGCCATACATCCTCATGAATCGTGGGCCCGGACGAGGAATCGGTTTCGAGACGCACAGGAACACGGCTGCCGCCGTGCGCCGCCTCGCCGAGTTGGGCAGCTCGGGCGCGCCCGAGCTGCTCGCGTACATGGTTGTTGCCGACGCGAGCCTCACGGGTCCCTCCGGGTCTGAGCTCGCAGTGGAACCGGGCGATCTCCTCCAGCGGGGAGACAACGGGCTCTTCGCAAAGGTGGCTCCGGGTTGGGTAGGACCGGTCTCCATGTCCGACGAGCAAGTTGCGTCGCTGAGACCGGTCAGGGTCATGCGGCGCGACTTCGGCTACCTCTTCGTCGATCCGGAGGACCAAGCGCTGTACAAGCGATTGACCGGGAGGACATTCGTCGAAGGCTAGTGTCGGTTCGGGAGCAGCGTCGCGAGTGGCTGGGGGCGACCGGAGCCACACGCACGGCAGACAGGTACCTGTGCCGGGCGGGTGGTCCAGGCGTCTACGGAAGCCGTGAGGCGGTCGCGAACTTCCGAATCGCGACGCTAGGACGACGATCCCTCGGCCCGCCGGCCGAGGAAGAGCTTCAGGACCCAGACGGCGGAAGAAAGCCGGCCCGGCCATTCGGACCCTTCACGTCGATGGCCAGATGCGCTGGCTCCAGCAGCGAGCCAGACAAGAGGCCGCCCCGCCCTATGCCGGTGCGGTTCGCCGTTTCACAGCCGCCCCTCGTGGGATCGACTCCCGCGCTGGGCCATGTATCGGAAAACGAGAGGACCCCGTCAGAACATGACACGGAAGGCGGCGAGGGCGCCCGCCCGGCTCACGCCACAGGTAACGCAAACGTCGCTGGGAAGGCTCGGCAAGCCCACCAGCGCCACCGAAGAAAGAGGAGATAGCCAGGGCCGACCTGCGATCACCGACGGCCGGCGAAAGATGACCTGCACTGATGTACGACTCCGCCCGTCCATGCGCGCAGCGCGCGCAGGACGGACGGCGTCGAATCGCAATCAACGATGTCCAAATCTAACAAAAGGAGGCCACTATGTGGATCGCCTATCTGACCGGGCTTGCGATGATCGCCCTTGCGGCTGTCGCGAGCGGAAACTTCGACGAAGGGCCCTGCAACCGCGCAGGCTCCGCAACCCGGAGACATGCCGAAGCGTTCCCGTTGCGCGGTGGCTCGGCGCCCCGTAGACATTCGATGGCTCATCTGCCTCGGCGCTTGGAGCGCATGTCTCGCGCTGGCCTGCATCCAAGCCGCTGATTCGGGCAAGCGGGTCGCTCCGCGGTCCTCGGCCTTCTAAAGAACAGGTCCGCCAGCCGATCTGGCCCCGATTTGAGATGCACGAATGTCGAACAGACTGGAGGGAAACATCGATGGCAGCAACGGCAGGTTCAATGGCGCATGGGCATAGCGCCCCGAGGCGCAAAGCCGATGCGCTTTCCTTGCAGGACGTGAAGTGGCTGACAGAGCATTCTCCTATTCCCGAGCGGGTGATCAAGACCCTCACCGGCCTAGTGACCGAAGAGGATTAGCGACGGTTAGGAGAGGCAGCCAGTCGACGCCGAACCAAAGGCCACGGGAGCGCAGGCCTCCACCTGGGCTCCGCTGAAGTTCGGCCTCCGGAAGGAATGGCCTTCTGGTTCACGGGTTTCTGAACGGGGCTCGGTGCATTCGCATCGGGCCCCGTCGTCGTTCAGCGACACGACTAGGAAGGAGTGGTCGAAATGAACTGGTTGAAAGACGCATGGCTCCGGCTTCAGCGTTGGCGCCGAGCCAGCCCGACGGACACGGAGGGGCGGATGCGTCAGCTGATATCCGAAGAAGTCGCGGTTGCAGTCAGCGCATTGGATTGTCTGTTGGGCATGAGCCTGTCGCCCAAACTGGTTTCTTCTCCGGATCTTCGCCGGGCGTGGAGGGGGACGAGCGATGCGACGCCCAGCGGTGCATCCGATCTCGAAGCGGACCGCGCGGATGAGAGTCATGGCAGACCGGCACCGTCGGGTCGACTCCACATCTGCCCCAAATGCGGTTCGCAGTTCGTACAGCCGGTCCGCTGGCGCCAGACCGCAACGCGCCGGCGCTGGCGCATCTCGCGTCGCTGCCCGGAGTGCGAGTGGCGATCCGATGACATTCGAGAAGAGAATGAGATCGTTGCGTTCGTCGAGGCACTCGAGGCGGGCACGGAAACGCTCACCCGAGAACTCAGAGAGCGCGAGCTGACCCGCATGCGAGAGCTCGTCGAGCTCTTCTCCTCCGCATTTGCCGCAGACCTGATATCGGCCGAGGACTTCCGCACGCGGCCACACCCCCTGACGCGGGGCTAACGCCCCCGGCTACCTCAACGACCACACGCCCCATTTGGGGCCGAGGTGGCCTCTCTCGCAGACCCTGAGCTTGGGATGCGGGAGAGGCGACTTCTGTCTGCCTGAACAGGCGGGCTGGGGTCATTTCACAGAAGTGAATCGCGATCAACAAAGGAGATGGATCGATGAAAGACGTGAATTCGCTGGTTCTCACCGGCCGCCTGACGAGTGAGGTGGAGCAGCACGGAGCGCTGACCACCTTCGGCTTCGCCGTCCACAGGATGAGGGCGGACAACGGTGAGTGGATAGAGGTGACGTTCTTCGTCACCGTCAAGGTCTTCGGCAAGGCCGGGGACAGGTGTGCCGAGTACCTCGATACGGGTCGCATGGCCGCGATCACGGGCGGCCTCGACGTCGAGGAATACCAGCTGGCGATCGGTGGCAACGACGTGTTCTACGACAAAGAGAAGAAGCGACCGGTGATGATGAAGGAGCCCGTGGTCCTGACCGACAACGTGGTGTTCCTCAAGGGGTAACACAACGCACGGCCCACTGGGCCGCGCGCGGTTGCAGCCGGGGTCTGGCGCGCCTCGTGCCGGGCCCCGGTGGCATTCCGGGGCAGGTGCTGATCGCGCTCCGCGAACGTCACCGGCCGGCGAACGGCGTGCTGGCCCGATTTTCAAGATCGCACACGTTGGTTATCGAAGGGATGATTCACATGTCAGATGCATCCGTAGTTTTTGCGACCGGAAGGGTTGTACGTCCCCCGGATCTGCGGACGATCGGAGAAGGCACGGAGGTCTGCGTTTTGCAGATCGCCGTCAACCTGTTCCGTTGCCTCGGCGACGAGGCGATCGATCGGCCGCGCTATCTCACGTTCACGATCGGCGGCGAGCAGGCCGCAAACTGCGCCGACTACCTCACCGAGGGTCGCTCGGTGGCGATCGAGGTGCAGCTGGTTCAAGGCGGACACAGTGCCGAAGGCGTTGCGTCCGCCGTGTATTTCGTCGGCTCGGTGTCTCGAGCGGGCACTCAATTCGCAAGGGCCTGATCCCGCCCGTCGGCGGGACGGTCAGCTGCAGTTGGGTAAGGGCGAGACGATCCGGCGCATGACGCGCCGAGTCGACTTGCAGCAACGAATCGCAATCAACCAATAGGAGTGAATAGCAATGCCACACTCGAACAAAAATCAGACCGTGCTCTCGGGACTCCTGGTAGCAGAGCCCGAGCTGCAGGTGGAGAACGAGAGACCCGTTCTCCACATGGAAGTGCGTTCGCGGCGCTTCTGCAAGAGGAGAGGCGAATGGGTCGAATATTACGAGTACCTCGATATCGATGTGCACGGTGACCAGGCCAGGCCGCTGGACGAACGCCTGAGCAAGGGTGATGTGGTCGATATCGCGGGGCGCCTCGAGTCGCGCAAGCGGCCCGTGCTGGTGGACGGCGAGTTCGTCTACGACGGAGAGGAGGAGAAGGTGACCTACAGGGCCGTGACCATCGTGGCAACGAAGGTCACGCCGCTCTCCTCCCGCCCGACGGAGGCGGAGCCGGACAAGAGCGGCGCGGCGGCTGCATCGGTGCGCACCGACGAGGTGCGAGAGGACGGACCACCGGCGGGCTCGACGCCCGACGAGGCCGCCCAGCCGCCCGCCACGCCCAAGGCGATCGAACTGGCCACGGAGAAGGGCATCGACCTCGCCAAGGTCGAGGGACACGGCCAGCCCGTCGACGGCACGCCGATGATCACCAAGGCGGACGTCGAAGCCGCCGCGAAGACCGCCAGCAAGGAGGCGGGCGAAGCAGCCGACCTCAGGCGCGAAGCAGCCGCAGAGGTCGCCGGCGGGGACGCGGAAGCGGGGGCACAGGCCTCCTAGTGGAGCCGCTGTCCCGCCAATCGACAGCCCCAAGACGGCTGGAAAGGAGCGCTAGTTGAAGCACATGCCGTTGCGGAGGTTTTTGCCCAAGTGCCTTTTCGGGCATAGGGCGCAGGACGCGATCGGGGCGGCGCGCACCGACGTGCCGCCTTCGGCTCGAGGTTCGCTCCGCCGCCACGATCGGGCGGAGCTTGGCCGCGCTGCTGCGGCCGACCGCGAGACCATCGAAGCAGGAAAGGGCAGGGGGCGCAACCGCGCGCGATAGCGCCATGAGGGGTGAGCTTTGCCCCGTGGCCAGCACCTCGCTGTCCCGGAGCCCCAGAGGGCTCCATATGTAGGTGTGCGGGGCCCGGCGCGCACAGCGCTGGGCCCCGTTGCCCGTTGACGAAGCCATCTTCGTTCAGGAGCTGGAGCGCCGGCGGGTGGCGCTGAACCACGCCTCGGGCGCCCGTCGCCTGCGCGTGGGTGACGCCCCCTTCGCCTGATGCACACGACCTGTGCCAGGCGAAGTCGAATCGCACATTCAACGAAAGGAGACTGAGCATGAGGCTTGGACTCTGTGTCGTACTCGCCGCGCTAGCGGCGATGACCTTCCCAGGCGCGACGCGAGCCGACTGCGCTGACGTCACGCAATTTGTACCCGCGAGTTCATATGGCAGCGTCGCGGGGGCGAGTCTGTGTCCGCTTGAGTCGCAGCCCATCGAGGAGATGCTGCGCACGTTCCGCCACGCCAGGTCCCTCGAACGGCTGCAGCACCGCCGGCAGCTTGAGAGCGAGCGCCGCGAACGCGCCGCCGCGCAGCGTGCCGCGGCCGCACGGGGTGCTCGATTTGCGTCCGCGAGCAAAGCGGTCGCTCCAGGCGCAGCGCCGACGGCCGTGAAGTCAGCGATAGACGCCGCGAACGCGATCGCCATCACGCCCTACGTCTGGGGCGGCGGGCATACCTCGTTCGAATCGTCGGGCTATGACTGCTCCGGCGCGGTCAGCTATGCGCTGCACGGCGCTGGCCTGCTCGACGCACCGCTCACGTCGGGTGCCCTGGAGAGGTATGGCGAACCAGGACCGGGCCGGTGGATGACCATCTATGCCAGCGCCGACCATGCCTACGCGGTGATTGCCGGGTTGCGTTGGGACACGGTCGGATACGGCGACGGTGTCGGCCCCCGGTGGCACCGCGAGCCACCCTACCCCAACGGCTATGTTGTCCGGCACCCGGTCGGCTACTAGCCCGCGCCAGGCGATCGCACGCGAAGCCAGCCGCGTCGAATTAAAGGCACTGCGGGTGATCGCGCAGCAGGTCACGATTCCGATGGATCAGTTGGCCCGGTTCCTGCGACTTAGCGTGGCTGACACCGAGGGGCTTGTGTCCTCGCTCTGGCTGACGGGTTGGGTACTGAGCGAGCGCATGGTGGGCCAGAAGGATTGGTGGGTTTCACTGCGTCGCGGTGGCGCGGTGAAAGCCGGCCTGGGGCTCCGTGGGCGTCGTCCGTCTCCCGCGTCTCTGCCGCACCACAGGGCGATCAACGAGGCGCGGCTCCAGTTGGAGGTGGAGTATCCCAACGGTCGGTGGATGTGCGAACGGGAGCTGTGGCTGCTGGCGGGCAGGACGGCCAACGTGCCGGACGGGATGCTCCTGGTGAATGAGAAGCGTTACGCGGTAGAGGTGGAGATCTCGCGCAAGACGGCGCGTCGTACGCGCGAAACGATCGAACGGAGGCTGAAGAAGTACGACGGCGTCATCTATTTCTGCGGAGCGCGCAGCATGAGCATGGTGAAGGACATCCAGGCTGAGCTTGGTTCGGTGTCCCTCGTGGTGAGGGCCGTGCCCGGCGACCCCGAAGAGCCCGATCGCAGGTTGCGTCGCGGGGTCCCGTCGCCATTGACGGCGGATGAGTTCAACGCCGACGAGCTGCGTGCTCTGGCGCTGATCTCGGAGGAAGGGATCGTTCCCGTGAGGCTGCTGGGCGACCTGGTGGGCATCGCCAGCAAGTCCGGGGCGGAGTTGGCCGACCGGCTGCAGGGCGCCGGAGCGTTGCGGCGCGAGTACGAAGTCGGCGACGACGGTGGCTGGGTCTGGTGCACGGGTGGAGGCACTCGCGTCGCCGGCACCGGCCTGACGGCGTTCCAGCCGACGAGCTTCGGCGCTCTGCAGAGCCACCTCGACATCCTGCTTGCGCGCCTTGAGTTGGCCAAGCGCTTCCCGGCGGTGACCTGGGTGAGCAGGCGCCGCTTGGTGCAGGGATCTGAGAGCCCTCGCCGATCCGACGTTCCCAGGGCCATCGCGAAGGTCGGCCGGAAACGGCTGGCGGTGTGCGTGGCGGTCGGTGGGCGCCAGTTGCCCACCGAATTCGCACACCTTGGCGACTGGGCGCACGAGTACGACGCCGTTTGGTGCTTCGCAACCCCCGACCACCTCGCGAAGCTGGGCAAGCTGGTCGATGCGGGCGGGTGGAGCAATGTGGAGTTGCAGCGGTCGCCCGAAGTTCGGTCGATGTGAGTCAGCCTGCGCGGCGCCCGGGCCACCCCTCTCAGCTTCCCGGGCCCCGCAGGCTGCGAAACGACTCGCAGCGTGTACCCATTTGAAATCAGAACAATCCCTCGAAGGAGGTGATGTCATGAAGAAGACGTTTGGTCGCGATGAAGGTCGTCCCTCCCCCGCTCCGGCACCCGTAGGTGTCCTGCTCGGTCGCTATCTGGAGGGAGATGTGGCGCTGCCGCTGGACGGTGGCCAGGCCGTATGGCCAAGTGCCAACTTCGATCGCCATCTGGTGATCCTGGGCAAGACCGGTACCGGCAAGAGCTACACGGCGTGGACTGTCTTCGATGGAATCGCCCGCCTTTTCCCAGACGCTCAGATATTCGTCATAGACGCCAATGCCGATCCGAAGATGGCAGAAAAGTTCGGTGCGTCGATGGTCGCAACGGGACGCGATCCGCTGATCTTTCCGCAACAGCGTTTCAACGCCTGGCCAAAGGGCGATTGGCGACCGATATACAACCGCCTGCTCAAAGTGATTCCCTTCGCTGAGAGCGACGGCGCCGCCTATTACACGGATGCCGCGACGGTAATTCTCCAGCTGGCCTGCCGCCTGGATGGGGTGCCGCCGTCCTCAACGGCTGAGCTGTTCCGGCGCTTGGACTATTCCCTGTTGAAAAAGGCGTACGGACCGGATGAGGTCAAGGGCATCAAACGGGCCTACGTGGAAGCGCTGCACATGCGCTGCAAGTCCGTCTGGGCTCACCTTGGCAGCGCCCTGGACGGTACGCCGTCCTTCGCGGACCTGTCCGCGGGGTATTTCGGGCTGGATGCGATGGTGCTCGGCAAGAGTGCGGTGGTGACGATGCGGATGCTGCTGTCGCAGTTCGAGCACTACATCGCCTACGAAAAGGACCGCGACCGCCTCTGCGTCGTGCTCATCGACGAGTTCGCGTCGCTCGCCAAGGGCGTGAGCGTCGCGACGTTCGTCGAGTTCGCGCGGAAGCTGGGCGTTTGCGTGATCCTGATGTCCCAAACGGTACCGGGCATAGGAGACCGCGCGGAGGTCGCTCGCGTTCTTCACAACCCCGGGCTGCTGATCGTCCATGCCACGCCTGAGTGGGAGGACATCGCTCCCCTGATCGGAACCGCAAAGCAGGCTGAGTTGACGCTGCGCAACGAGGGCGGCGCGGGCACCGAGCTCGACCGGGTGCGCTTCCCAGAGAAGTCGAAGGTCAGTGGAGATGAATTGCTCTCGCTGCCGATTGGGCACGTCTGGGTATTTCGAAACAACCAGGCGACGAAGCTCGCCATCACGCTGCCCGACACCAGCGACTACAAACCGTTCTGCCTGCCCACTCAGGAAGAGGTATTTGAGCCCGTCGAAAGCGCATCGCCCGGCGACGCCGGCGAGAGTGAGCCGTTTGCCGACCTGCTCCAAAGCATCGACGCACGAGCGTCGGGTGCCGAAGGCGACTCGCCTCCCGCTGACTCGGGCGAGTCTGCACCAGGCGACGCCAGATCCTAGTTGGCTCCTCGTCTGGGCGCCGTTTGCCGGCCAACGATTGATGGCTTGATCAGACAAGCCTCAGGGATCCGCGTCTCGCTCTGGACACGGCAGGACGGTGATGCTGAGGCCGAGTCACAGTTGTCGGCGGCTGCGATGTGCGCCTTACCGCGGCAGGCCGCTGGGTTTGCGAACTCTCGGAAACGGAGGTGACACTATGGGACAGCCAGGCGAGTCGGAGTGCTTGCGCAGTGGCAGGCGATGGCGTGACCGCAGGGCTCCCAATGACTTGGAGATGCGGGTGTTGCGCTTCGTTGGAGAACAGATGGTCGTAAGTGTCGTGCAGATTGCCCGGTTTTTGACGATGACAGTGGACGCCGCGTTCCAGATGGTGCGTGAGCTTGAAAGCGAGTGCTGGGTTTACGGTCGTGAGCTGCAAGATGACCGGGTTGAGTGGGTGTGGCTGAGGAATGCAGGCCTGAACGATTGCGGTCTCGGAGTGGGGCATTGGAATGGGAGCGTGTCTTCGTTGCGCGGGCGCACGGCGATGACTGAGGTACGGCTTGCGCTGGAAAGCCGATTGGGTGGCGAGTGGATCAGCAGTAGGGTGTTGGACCCAAGTGTCCGGGGCCGTTGGCGAATGCTGGCGGGTGTGCTTCGGGTCGGAGCGGAAGAGCGAGCTGCTGTGATCGTTCACGGCCTCGCGCATTCGAATCGGCTAGAGAGATCATTTGGTCAACTCGGGCGTCGGTATGACGTTATCGACTGCTTTTGCAGCGAGAAGGCGTGGCGTTGGGTGAACGTCGTGAGCGAGCGTGTCGACGCTGAGTTGGCGGTTCATCGCTTGCCGTCGGAGCTAGTGGTGGAGCAAAGGAGGCGTGCATCGCGGAAACGGACACCGAGCGGCGCGCAGCGGGAGGCGCTCCGGCTCATTTCGGAGCAGGCATGTTTGCGAGAAGATCAGCTGGGTCGTTTCCTGCGTTTGGGCGGGCGAGACCTTGGGTCCTTCATGCGCGGGCTGGAGGCGGGTCGATGGGTGAAGAGGGTTGCGGCATTTGCTGGTGAGCCACCTGGACTGTGGCTGCGAGAAGCGGGTGTGGAGGAGGCGGGTACGGGGCTTGCATATATCAAGCCGACGAGCCATCTGCTGCTTCACAGGTATGCGGTGAATGAGGTGCGCCTCGAGGTCATGAGGCGTTGGCCCGATTCGTGTTGGGTTTGCGAGCGGCGACTGGCTCGCGATGCATGGGAGAACGGAGATTGGAAGGCCGGCAATTGGCGCGGTGGCAGCTGGGGCGCCGCGGTGAACGGAGGAGGAACGTTTCCCGACGCCATCGTGATGCTGGGGGATGAACGCTACGCGATCGAGGTCGAGCTCACTCCGAAGACGCTGGATGAGTTGGATCACGTGGTGTGCGAGCACGCGGAGCGGTTCGACCGGGTGTTCTATTTCTGCTCCAAGGGCGTACGACGACTGGTTGAGCAGAGCTGTTGCCACCATTCCCTGAAGCAGGTTGTGGTGGAGGATGCCGTCGGACTTCCCGCCAGGGAGCGGCTGGCGGCTGCGCATAGAAAACCAGTAAGCGTCGATGCCGAGGAGGTTGGGGTCCTGGCCCTGCTCGCCGAGCAGGGTGGAATTCCAAACGATCAGCTGATGCGGTTGTTGGGCTGGGACCTAGATCGCGTCGAAGCGTCCATGGCCGCTTTGGCCCATCGTGAGCTGGTCCGGGAAACGAGGTATTGGGCTAGTGAATCGGGGTGGTGGTGGCTGAGACGCCGCGGCGCTCGGTTGTCGGAGACGGGCCTCGAGGCATTGCAGCCACGGCGCGGATCGACCGGAAAGCTTCGTGCGTTCAACGAGGCGCGGTTGATGTTGGCACCGTCTGGTTCGGGAGCTAGGTGGATTGGCCGACGTACGTTGCAGAAGGGTGCACGTTGGGTTAGCGGCCTTCCCAAGGCAGTCCTCGAGGTCAGGGATGGCCGCGTAGCTGTGCAGGTGCTGCTTGGCCAACGATGGGATGAACGGTATGTGGAATATGTTCACCAGTGGCGCGGCGAATATGACGGGGTGATTTGGATATGTCGAAGCGGTGTCGGACCGAAGGCACGTGGCGTGGTGCAGGAGTGGGGCTGGAAGAACGTGGACGTACGTGAGTTGCCGGAGTTGAGGTTGTGATTGGCGCCAGTGACATGACTCAGCAGTTCGCAGCCGCCTCTCGGCGACACTGCTCCCGAGCCCCTGACTCAGGCCACCAGTGTCGTGGGTCAGACGTTCGGGAGCAGCGTCGCGAGTGGCTGGGGGCGACTGGGTCCACACGCACGGCAGGTAGGTACCTGTGCCGGACGGGTGTTCCAGGCGTCCGCAGACGCCATGAGGCGGCCGCGAACTTCTGACTCACGACACTAGAGGCCTGATGTGGGTTAGGCGCGTGCGCAAGGGCGACGCAGGCCGAGCTGGGCGCCGCACGTGGGCGAAGTGGGTAGTCGTGCACTACCTACAAGCTCGCGGGTGGCGAGCCAGCGACGGCCTGCGGCGTCATTCGTGTGCGTGGATAACCGGCATCAGGCCTCTAGCGCTTCCGTGACACGGGTGGGGAATGCCCCTCGCATAGAGGAGTCCCCTCCCCGCGCGGTCACTGACTCGAGCGGAACCGCGCAGCCGCTGTTTGTGGTTCCGCACACGAAAGGAGGTGGACACGATGGCTGTCCGGTCTTCGATAGCAACGCGACACGACCGGCCGTCGCGCGCCGTTCCCGCCCTCGCGCGGGTCACGTCGCCTGGAGATGGCAGGCCCGATTCCCAGCAGCGCGCGGTTCTCTGCCTGATCGCGGAACAGAAGGCCATCCCGATCGACCAGTTGGCTGAGTTCCTGGATCAGTGTGTCGCCGATGTGGCGCGTGTCGTTGAGGAGCTCGGCCGCAACGGATGGGTGGATAGCGAGACGTTCCTCACTGGAGAATCGCCGTGGGTGTGGCTGAGAGTGCCGGGCGCGCGACTCTCTCGAACCGGATTTCGGGCCTACCGCCCTCTGATCGGAAACCTGGCTCATCTGCGTGCCATCAACGAAGCCCGCCTGCGCATCACGCAAGCGTCGCCCGACGGTCACTGGATCTGCGAGCGGTTGTTGCGACGCGAATTGAGGCTGGAACGCGTCGACGGAAAGGCTGTGAATATTCCCGACGCCGCGTTTCACCTTGATGGAGAGTGCACTGCGATCGAGGTCGAGCTGTCGTCGAAGGCTTCGCGTCGGCTGCGAGCGATCATCGATGCGCACTTCAGTCGCTACGACAGCGTTCTTTACTTTTGCACCGCGGCGACCCGTCGCCGCATGGAGAAGCTGGGGCTCGACGCAGAGTATGTGAATCTCGCCGTCCGCGAGTTACCAACTCCGAATCGCTACCTTCGCGAAGAGAGCCGGCGTACGCTGATCCTACGGAGGGATGGCGCGCGAAACAACCGACGCCGCCTGCCCGACAGGCAGGAACTCCCATTGCTCACGCTGCTGATCGACCAGACCGCCGTTCCGATGGATCAGTTTGCCCGATTCCTCGGATCCGACCTGAAGGACGCCGAGCGAGTTGCCGATCGACTTTGGCAGGCCGGTCTCATTCGCAGGTCCCATCCCTTCCCGAACGAGCCGGACTGGCTATGGATAAGTTTGTGGGGGCTTGAGCATTCCGAATCCGGCGTTCGGGAAGTTCGGCCGCGCCTTGCCACGCTGCCCCGTCTACGGGCGCTCAACGAGGCTCGCCAGACCCTCGAAGAGCGTTTTCCGCATGCGCGTTGGGTCAGTGCACGATCGCTACGGAGAGCGTCCGGGCAGCGACCGGGCATACCCGACGCATTGGTGATCGTGGACGGGAAGCGGTTTGCGGTGGATGTGTTCATCAAACCGGAGGGCAACTTCGACGTTCTTTACCGGAAGCTGGAGATGCGACTCGCTGAGTACGACGGCGCCCTATGGTTTTCCACGGCCCC
>Ga0210142_1000198_pt1 | contig 13892 bp, 12 predicted proteins | sample Goodyear_PhragC__FD_184869 | JGI IMG/M metagenome (GOLD analysis project Ga0210142, IMG submission 184869) | Wetland microbial communities from San Francisco Bay, California, USA, that impact long-term carbon sequestration - Goodyear_PhragC_D2... | ecosystem: Environmental > Aquatic > Marine >...
CTTAATGCAAACTGAACAGCTTGCCTACGTCATCGTCACACCGTATTCGATACGGAAATCGCGCACTGGCGGCATCGTTGGCCGGTTAATTTCCCGCACCGGACTCGATTTGGTTGGCGGACGAATGTTTACTCCCAGTGCAGAATTATCCCGACGATATGCCGACACAATCGTCACGGAAACGGATGCAGGGCACCGTGCCACCCAGCAATTGATTCGCGAGTACGTGCTAAAAAATTTCACCGGCGAAAAAAGCGGGCAGCGACCGCGCGCCTTATTTCTGATTTTCCGTGGGCCGGACGCAGTAGAGAGAATTCACAATGTTGTTGGCCACATCGTGCACGAGCGCACGAGCGGTGAAACGATTCGTGACACTTTCGGCGACTATATCACCGATGATTCTGGCAAAGTTGTTTACTTCGAACCGGGAGTGGTCACTGTATTCGACCCTGACGCAGTCGAGCGCGATTTGAAGCTTTGGTCGGAATTTTCTGATTCCGACGGAGGAATTCTCGAGGATGCCGTCCCTTTTCCACCTGGGGCGCAAATCGAAAAAACGCTCGTATTGATTAAGCCCGACAATTTCCGATTCCCGAATCTCCGCCCCGGCGGCGTAATCGAAGTATTCTCGCGCACTGGCCTTTCGATTATCGGATTCAAAGTTCACCGGATGACCGTAGCCCAGGCGGAAGAGTTTTACGGGCCCGTCCTGCCAGTGCTGGAGGAAAAGCTCGGCGCGAAAAGTGGCCGCGAAAACTGGGAGAGTATTATCGAGTTTATGGCCGGCAAAAAACCAGGCGACTGTTCTTCGGAGGAACGCGACGCTCCGGGCAGCGAAAAATCAATCGCCATCGTTTACCAGGGTGTAAACGCCGTGCGGAAGATCCGGGACGTGCTCGGCCCAACTGATCCGGCAAAAGCCCCCCCGGGCTCAATTCGAAGAGAATTCGGGCAGACTATCATGGTTAATGCCGCGCACGCATCCGATTCGATTGAAAACGCCACCCGCGAAATGGCCATTGTCCGCATCGAAGAAAATAATTTCAAACCTCTGATTGAAAACTTCTATCGCCGCCAATAGTTTGCGCTCCCAATTTTGAATTACATAAGCCCGATGGAAATTTCTGAACGCGCATCTCAACTCACTCCCTCCCTTACTCTTTCGATTGATAGCAAGGCCAAGGCTATGAAAGCCGAAGGTCTTGACGTCTGCGGCTTTGGCGCGGGCGAACCGGATTTCGACACCCCCGAGCATATAAAAAGGGCCGCAATCGAAGCGTTGGAAGCCGGCTTCACCAAATACACGCCAAACGCCGGCATCCCGGAACTGCGTCAGGCGATCGCGGAGAAACTGGCTGCCGATAACGGATTGGATTATCGCGCCGCCCAAATCGTCGTGAGCAACGGCGCAAAGCACTCATGCTACAACGCTATCCTCGCGACTTGCGGGCCGGGCGATGAGGTCGTCATTCCAGCACCCTATTGGGTGAGTTATCCTGACATGGTGCGTTTGGTCGGCGCCGAGCCGGTGATCGTGCCCACAAGTGAGCGTAACTCTTGGAAAATGCGCCCGGAGGATTTCGAGAACGCCATGACCCCGCGCACGAAGATGCTGATCATGAACAGTCCTGGCAATCCGACCGGCTCTGTTTATACGCGGGAGGAACTAGAAGCGATCGTCAACGTCGCTGCCGAAGAGGACATTTACATTTTGTCCGACGAAATTTACGAGAAACTGGTTTACGACGACGTGAAACATGTAAGCATCGCGTCGCTCTCCAAAGAAGCGTACGACCTGACGATTACCATCAACGGATTCAGCAAAGCCTACGCAATGACAGGGTGGCGGCTCGGTTACCTGGCGGCGCCGGACGCGGTGACGAAAGCCGTGGATTCAATCCAGAGCCATACGGCATCCAATCCGTCATCCTTTTCGCAACACGGCGCGCTCGCTGCGCTCAAAGGTGATCAACAACCGCTCGCCGATATGCGAGAAGAATTTGATATGCGTCGCAACTACATGTTTGACCGTATCTCGAAGATTTCTAATGTCACCGCCATCAAACCGGAGGGCGCGTTTTACGTCCTGGTCAACATCAGCCAGCTTGGACTGACATCTCAGAATTTCGCCGACCGCTTGCTGAGCAAAGCAAACGTCGCTGTCGTGCCGGGTGCCGCCTTCGGCGATGATCGAACGGTCCGGTTCAGCTACGCCACGAGCATTGACGTAATCAAAAAGGGCTTGGATCGGTTTCAGGACTTTTGCCGCACGCTCTGAGTTGTCATCCCGAGCGGAGCGAAGCGCAGTCGAGGGATCCCGCGGCGCGACCTAAAGTATTGCTTCGGGATTCCTCGACTTCGCTCGGAATGACGCTGTAAATCGTCCGCGATGTCCGGTTACCTCGCTCTGATTCTTCACGCTCATCTCCCGTTTGTTCGCCATCCGGAGCATGAGCACTTTTCCGAGGAAGATTGGTTCTTTGAAGCCATCAGTGAAACCTACATTCCGCTGCTGCGGATGATGCAGCGGCTCGTAGCCGATGCGGTACCCTTCAAACTCACGATCTCGATTACGCCAACGCTCTGCGCGATGCTTCGGGATCAGCTTTTGTGCAAGCGTTACATCCAGCACCTTGATTTTCTGGTCGATCTCGCCGTTCGCGAACAAAAACGAAATCGTAATCATCCTCAGCTCCGCCAACTGGCTGACTTCTATTTCCATTTATTCTCGGAAAATCGTCGCCTCTTCGTGGATGAATGGGAATGCGATCTGCCCGGTATTTTTCGTCAGTTGCGGGAAGCCGGCGCAGTAGAAATCATTGCCAGCGCGGCAACGCATGGCTTGCTTCCAATTCTTCAAAAGCAGTCGCCTGAAGCCGCGCGTGCGCAAGTTTTGATCGGTCGCGACGTTTACGTCGAGACTTTCGGCGCAGAGCCCGCCGGTTTTTGGTTACCCGAATGCGCCTACGAGTCGGGTCTGAACTCGACTCTACAGGAAGCCAATCTCCGCTGGTTCGTTGTCGACGCTCACGGATTGCTTCTCGCAAAACCGCCCCCTCGTCGCTCGATTTATGCCCCCTGTTATACACCGGCGGGGCCGGCAGCTTTCGCACGTGATCCCGACGCCAGTCGCCAGGTGTGGAGCGCGCAGCAAGGCTATCCGGGCGATCCAGCGTACCGTGAATTCTATCGCGATATTGGCTTCGATCTTCCGATGGAATATTTGGGACCAATCATGCGCGGCACCAGAAAATTTTCCGGCATGAAGTATCATCGCATCACCGGACACGGCGATGATAAACAGTTTTACGATCCAACGGCAGCCGAAAGCGCAGCAATCGGACATGCAGATCACTTTCTAGAACAACGGCGCGAGCAGATACGCGAAATCGGCGAAGTCGGTTTTGAACCACTTATTGTTGCTCCATTTGATGCGGAATTATTTGGCCATTGGTGGTTCGAAGGACCGGTATTCCTGGAACAATTCATTCGGCTGGCAGCGCGCGAACAAGATCTCCGGCTTACCACGCCAGGTGAATATCTGGCGGCTCACCCGACGCAACAAATCGTTGAGCCTACTCCCTCGACGTGGGGCCAGGACGGCCATCTCGCGGTCTGGCTGGATCCGAATAATGCGTGGATTTATCCATACCTGCATGAAGCAGCCCAAAGGATGAGCAAATTGGCGCGACGCAACGCCGCGCTTGTAGGGCCGCTTCCGTTGACAGGGGAATCGCCAACGGATTCGGCGTTGCCAGGCGACGGGTCTGCAGGCCGCGCGCCTGCCCTACAATTGATCGATCGAGTGTTGAAACAACTCGCCCGCGAACTTTTGCTGGCGCAATCAAGTGACTGGGCATTTCTAATGAAAACTGGAACCGCACGCGAATACGCCACAAAACGCACTACCGATCATCTTGATCGCTTCAACCGTTTGCACGATCAGTTTGTCAGCAACAATCTCGATCAAGAATTTTTGCGCGAGTGCGAAGCTCGCGACAACATTTTTCCAAACTTGAACTGGCGGTACTATGCTTAGGTTGCCGGCAACGCGTGCCTCATCTAAAGAGCTAGAGATGTCTCCGTACCGCTCTACATGACAGCAAGGGTTGCCTTCGCATTTTTGATCGCCGCCGTATCTTCTGTCGCTCTCGGGCAGGACTCGCCGGCCCCTTCCCCCGCAGCGGCACTTGAAGAATCGCCTCTTCCTTCCGTAACGCCATTCGAATCCGCCACGCCCTCACCCCCCCCGGAACGATCACCAACAGTTTCACCCCTGAGGAATGTCCGAATCAGCTTCGTTCCTCCGCCACTGGAGGGCACGATCAGCCTGGGCATCTATGATAGAACCGGCAAACTCGTTCGGGTCCTGCAGCAACAAGCGCAATTCAGTGAATTCGCCACGGGCGCAGATGGACTTGTAACGCAGTGGGACGGCAAAAATGACGATGACCAGGACTTGCCAACTGGAAAATATCACGCCCGGGGCTACCTGATCGGCTCGCTCAAATTGCAGGACCTGGGCGCGGGCTCGCCGGCCGCTGACGAAAATGCGGCTGACGCCATGGTCAAAGTAAGGTTAGTCCGCAATCCATTACGAAACGAGAAGAGGCCGATAGTTCAGCTTGGCATCGCATTCGATAGCGACGGAAGCTACCTTAAAACAAGCGACGGTCTGCCGCTTTTCAGCGTAAGTGAGACATCCAATCTGATTCGCGCGTGGATCACAAAGAAAAGCGAAAACGCGGTCGATGTCTGGCAGGATGATGGAACACAAATACATCAGTTTCGGATCTGGAATCTCGACCAAATGATGGCCTTCGATTGCGGCCAGGTTGAGCTGAGGTAATCGCCCGCGCCTGACGGTCTGTTCGCGACCCTCTCGCCGCGGGCGGTTCCCAGAACACTGCTGGTCACAAACCAAAACTTCTGTTATTTAAGCGCCCAATGGCTATGCCTGAATTTCAGCAGACGCTTGGGAAAGTCGCCGGGTTTACCGGCACTGCGCTTCACACGGGCGAAAAGGTCACGCTCAAACTTCATCCCGCGCCAGTGGACCACGGAATTAAGTTTAGACGCAAAGATTTGCAGGATGAACCGACCATCGATGCAAAAATCGAAAATCTGAAAACAGTCGAACGCGCTACCACTATTGGCGAAGGTTCGGTGCGCGTGCACACCGTGGAACACGTGCTCGCAGCGCTTTGGGCAATGGGAGTGGACAACGCCATCGTGGAAATGGACACCAACGAGCCGCCAATCGGCGACGGCAGTGCGCAGCCCTATGTCGATCTCATCAAAAAGGCCGGTGTGACGGCGCAGGAAGAACCGCGAAAATTCTTCGATGTGCGCGACACAATACACGTCGAGTCTAAAACGGGCGCGCTGCTCGTCTTGCTACCAGACAACCAGTTTCGCATCTCGTGCACGCAAGCCGGACCCAACAACAAGTTCACGCAATTTTTTTCAATGGAGGTGACGCCGGCAGCATTCGAACGCGAGATCGCTCCGGCGCGAACATTTGTTTACTACGAGGATGTTGAGCCACTCATGGATAAAAATCTCATCAAGGGCGGCAGCCTCGAAAACGCGATTGTCGTGCGCGGCGAAGCGGTCTTAAGCAAGGAACCAATGCGTTTCCCGGACGAATTCGTACGGCACAAAATCCTCGATATCATAGGCGATCTCGCGCTAGTCCGCCGGCGTATTCGAGGACATGTGGTTGCGGTTAAACCCGGTCACGCGGCGAACGCGGAGCTGGCGCGCTCGATCGCTCGTGAACAAACGCGCAGGAGCACCTTAGCTGTGTCGCGCGCGATCCCAATCGGCGATTCCGGCCTGGACACAGGCGAAGTGATGAAGATCCTTCCGCACCGATATCCTTTTTTGATGGTTGACCGGGTCATCGGCTTCGAGGGCGAAAACAAAATTACGGCCATAAAATCCATCACCATCAACGAGCCGTTTTTTCAGGGGCATTTCCCCGGTCATCCTGTCATGCCTGGAGTAATGCAAGTAGAAGCGATGGCGCAAGTGGCCAGTATTCTTTTGTTTAAATTGACGAAGACTTCGAGTCGTGTCGGCTATTTCATGAGCGCGGACGAGGTGAAATTTCGCAAACCGGTTTTTCCAGGCGACACGATTTTCATTCACGCCGAGCTGACGAGAGCGCGTGGCAACCGCATGGCGAAAACGAAGTGCTACTGCGTAGTAAACGACGCTGTCGTTTCCGAAGCCGAACTGATGTTCACGTTTTTGGACAAATAAGCGGAATGACGAAGATCGAATGCCGCATGCGGAAGTAATTCCCAATGGCGAATGACGAAGGAATTACAAGCTCACTTTTCATATGAACCTTCTTGTCATGTCGAGCGAAATCGAGACATCTCTGGATTTTCTGGCTGCAAAAAGAGCAAGAGATCCCTCGACCGCGCTTCGCTCCGCTCGGAATGACAACCGGCGCGAGAAAGCGTTCGAGCTGCGAGCTTCGTCATTCATTCGTCATTCGCTTCCCACGCCGAAGCTTTGCGAAGGCGGGTCATTCGTCATTCGCCATTATGTCTGAGGTGCAGATTCATCCGACGGCGATTATTGATCCCGCAGCAGAACTCGGCGCCGGAACAAGCGTCGGTCCATACTGTGTCATCGGACCTGACGTCGTTCTTGGCCCAGGTTGCTGGTTACAGCATCACGTCACGCTTTGCGGGCCGATGAAGGCTGGCGCGAAGAACAGATTTTACGCCTACTGCTCGATCGGCCAGCAAACGCAGGATTTAAAGTATGCCGGTGAGCCCACCTACTTGGAAATCGGTGACGAAAACACGTTTCGAGAATTCGTTACGGTAAATCGCAGCACAACGGGCGAAGGAAAAACGCGCGTCGGCAGTAGCGGGAATTTCCTCGCCTACAGTCATATTGGCCATGATTGCAGCGTTGGCGACCAGGTCGTTTTCTCCAATAACGGGACATTAGCCGGCCATGTTCAGATAGGAGATCATGCGGTAATGGGCGGCCTCACTGCGGTTCATCAATTTTGCCGGATTGGACGGTTCGCCATTACCGGTGGCTGCTCAAAGATTGTCCAGGACGTTCCGCCGTTCATGATTGCCGACGGGAATCCAGCCGCAATTCGCGGAGTTAACCTGATTGGCTTGGAACGCAAAAAATATCCCCCGGAAAGCGTGAAATTGATCAAAGAAGCTTTCCGCCTGATTTACCGATCGAAATACAATACACGCCAGGCAATCGAAGCGATGCAAAAGGAATTGCCGCAGACGGAGGAGATCACCGAGATCATTCAATTCATCGAACAAAGCGAGCGCGGAATCATTCGCTGATGCCCTAACACCATTCTTGTCCTGGGCCGCAATGGACCATAGATTGGTTAGCTGAAATGGGCATGTTTCAGGTCAAAGTAAAAGTCGCCAGCCCAGCGCATCCTGAGAAGTATTTCGAGGAAAGGTTCTGGGTGGATTATGCGACGAGTGTTTCCGACAAACAATATTCCTTCACGGATTGTGTCAGTTTCGCTGTCATACTCGAACTCCGCATCCGGGATGCTTTCACAACAGATCATCATTTTCGACAGGCCGGCTTCACTCCTCTTCTCGAAGCGTAGCGATGCGCATGGGACGGACGGGGTACTCCAAGGAGATCCCACCCGGAAATCTCCCGTTCCCGAGAGCTTTCGGAGTTTTTGGTCACGAGGACTTCAGAGTTGAAAGTTGATCAGTGACAGTTTGAAATCTTCAAAGCGCGGCGCTCAAGTCCAACCGTAAGCTTCGCCAATGCCTGCTGTTCTTACTTTGTTGCGAATCAAGAATCTGGCGCTCGTGGAAGAACTCGAGTGGCAGATGGAATCCGGGTTTGTCGCGGTCACGGGAGAAACGGGCGCTGGTAAATCGATCATCATCGGGGCGCTGCAACTTTTGCTCGGCGAGCGTGCGGATAAATCACTGATTCGCACGGGCGCAGAGCTTTGCACGGTCGAAGCAGTTTTTAGCGGTCCGGACTTGCAGAGACTTAATCCGCAACTTCTCGAAGCCGGAATCGAACCGTGCGAAAACGATCTGATTCTGAAGCGCACCCTCTCGTCGACCGGAACAAATCGCCAGTTCATCAACGGTTCGCCCACGACTTTGTCGATTTTGAAAAATCTCGGCGACGAACTGGTTGACCTTCACGGGCCACATGATCACCAGTCCCTGCTCTCGCCCGAGAAGCAATTGGGTGTGCTCGATTCATTCGCATCCGCTGACAAGCAGCTCGAGCAATATCGAAACTTCTACCACCAATTGCAGACGCTCCTGGCGGAACATGCTGCTCTAAATACAGTCGAGACGACCCGCGAACAGGAACTGGATCTTCTCCGTCATCAGATTTCCGAGATCAGCTCGGCCAATCTCGTAGCAGGCGAAGAAGAAGAAATCGAGAGGCGCTACAAGCTCGGCAGCAATAGCAAACGATTGATCGAACTGGCCAGCGCCGTCGCCAACAAACTTTCAGAAGCGGATGAGTCGATCCTTTCCCAGCTCGCGGAGACGCAGCGGTTGCTTCGAGAACTGGAAAAAATCGACAGTTCAATGGCACAATTTTCGTCGGCTCACGCGGCCAGCGTGGTTGAGCTCTCCGAGATTGCGCGCGCGCTTTCCAGGTATGCAGAAAAACTCGATCTTGACCCGGAACAACTCGCAGCGCTCGAGCAACGCGTTTCTCTTTTTGAAACTCTGAAGCGCAAATATGGCGCTTCGATCTCCGAAGTGATCGCCTTTGGCGAGCGCGCCGCCGAACGAATGCAGAAAATCGAGGAACGCGACGTGGAGTTGGAGCGTCTTGCGAAAGAGATTGAAAATGTTCGCGCGAAAATGAACCGCGCAGGCGAGGGATTGCGCAAAATCCGTGCAAAGGCTGCGCCAAAACTTTCCGACAATATCCGGCGCAACTTGCGCGATCTTGGGTTTCGACAATCAGATTTCGAAGCGCAACTCGGTGCACTCGATCAACCGCGGCCTAACGGATTTGATTCACTGGAATTCCTGTTCTCGCCAAATCCGGGTGAACCGTTGAAACCGCTTCGCGCCATCGCTTCCAGCGGCGAAATCTCGCGGCTGATGCTGGCGATCAAATCTGCATTGGCGGCAGAGGACGCCATCCCATTGTTGGTATTCGATGAGATCGACACCAACGTCGGGGGCGAAATCGCCCACGCAGTCGGCGCAAAGATGCAAACCCTGGGGCACGATCATCAGGTGATTTGCATCACCCATCTGCCGCAAGTCGCAGCGATTGCTTCTTCGCATTTTGTTGTGACAAAGGACGTGTCCCGCGGTCGCACCTTTTCAAACCTGCGCGAACTCACCGGGAAAGCGCGGCAGGAAGAGATTGCACGCATGCTTGGCGGCAAAAGCGAGTCCGCACTTAAGCTCGCGGCGAGCTTGCTGAAAGGCAGCGATTGATTCCCAATCCTTCTTGAAGGCGTTTCTGTGAAACGCAAGCTCGGCGTCTGACACAGACGCCTTTATAATCACCGCATCACCAGGCCAAGGGGCAGGACGACTTTGCCGTAAAGTTCGTTGAGCACCTGAGCGAGCCCGGCGTAGATGGCGGACAATCCGCAAAAAATTCCTTCGTATCCGGTGAAATGTCTGAAACCGGGTCCCGCACCGACGAAATCGCCGATCGCAAGCAGAAAGAAAAGAATAGTCAGTGAACCGAACACGACCTGGCCGGCTACATGCAATCGGAACGTGCCAATAAACATTACCGCCGTAAACAAACCCCACATAAAGAGATACGCGGCCATGCCGGTTTCATTAGTAGGTGCCGCCCATCCCAGCTTTCCAAATACAATCAGCGCCACGAGCGAGAACCAGAACAAGCCATAGGAGAGAAACGCGGTCGTGGCAAAAGTGTTGCCTTTTCGCCACTCCATGATGCCGGCCACAATTTGCGCCACACCGCCATAACAGATTCCCATCGCCAGAATCATGCTGTTGAGTTCATAAAACCCGGCGTTATGCAGATTAAGCAAGACAGTAGTCATGCCGAAGCCGAGCAATCCAAGTGGTGCCGGATTCGCTGTAGTATCTTTAACATGGGTAAATGAATCATTCATAGCGCCGAGTCTGCAGAAAAGAAGGACGACAAAGCAAGAGAGATTCGCTCGCCTCAGTGGTTCGTGGGCGGGCTTCAGCGGGCCAATTTTGCGGCGCGCTTGACGATTTCACTTGTCGTCGCACCCCCCCTGAAATTATGGTTAAAGTTTCCTTATGATTCAGCGTGATTATCTTGTCGTTGGCGCGGGCATTGGCGGAGCAAGCGCCTGTGAAGGGATTCGCAAGTACGACAAGCGAGGCTCCGTCACGCTCGTCGGTGCGGAAGGATGCCCGCCCTATAAGCGTTGGATACTCTCAAAGAGCTTTTTGCGCGACAAAGAAGCGAGTCTCAAGAAAGTGCAGGAGCTTGATGAGCGCTGGTTCGAAGCCCACAAGATCGAGGCGCGGTTCGGCACAGTGGTTACCCAGCTCAACATCGAACGCCGGCTCGCCGTGCTGGCCAATGGAGAGAGCATTGAATTTACAAAAGCATGTCTGGCGATGGGCAGCCGGCCCTTGCGTCCGACGGTGGCGGGAACAAGTCTCGGCAACGTGATTTATTTGCGAACCATTCGCGACGCGCTGGCATTGCGCGAAATGTCGAACCTGGAAAAGACCATCATGGTCATTGGAGGCGGCCTGCTGGCATGTGAGGCCGCGGCAAGCCTGCGCATGATGAAAATGAAGGTAGGCCTGATGCATCGTGACCAGTACTTGCTGAATCGCTACATCGATCCAGAGGCCGGCGCATGGCTTACCGATTACTTTGCAAAGCACGGCATCGTTTTGTCGATGGGAGAAGCTCTAAACGGATTCGAAGGCAAAACCGTCCTTCGCAATATTCAAACTAAAAGCGGGAACCGTTTTCCCGTCGGCCTTGCGGTGGTTGCGTGCGGCTCGGAACCGAATCTCGATCTGGTTCGTAACACACCACTTTCTGGCCCGCACGGGTCGCCCGTTACCGAATACCTCGAGACAGAAGAAAAAGGCATTTATGCGATCGGCGATCTTGCCTTTTATCCAGATCGGATCATGGGCGGGATGCGACGTCAGACCCACTGGGAAAACGCCCGGGAGCAGGGGCTGGTTGCTGGTGCCAACATGACCGGAAAGAAGCGTATTCGCTACGAGCATGTCCCCTATTTTTGGACAGAGATGTTTGATTTGCGGATGGATTTTGTCGGTGATTTCACGCTTCCGCCAACACGGATCGACCTTACTGGCACATATGCGAAGAAAAAGTTCATCGCCCGATATTATCAGGGTGACAAGCTTCGCGGGATTCTTCTTTGCCAGCAAGCCCCGCGCGAAGTCGACGCAGCCAAAAGCCAGTTGCGTCAAGCCCAAGGCAAATAAAGACCCTACGGGTCTACGAGGCAGGTCATCATGTCATTCTGAGCGAAGCGAAGAATCTCGGATCACTTTGGAGTGATGCCCTCGCGGAAGTATTAGAGATGTTTCGCTCCGCTCAACATGACAGCACCCTGTATAGATGAGTTAATACACGTCAGCTGGAATTTGAAATGATGGATTGCTCACGCTTAGGAGCTTCCAATCCCACGGTTTACCCGAGACCTGCTGCCACTCGAACTCGAACGGGGTGGATAATTCATTAACGTGTTGGTCGAGCACCTCCATAACCCCATCATCGCTGCTGTAGACAACGATTTTGCCAACCCAGATCGCGTGCATCGTCCTGACCCGCACAGAAGGGTTGGTTGCGATGATCCTGGAGCCGGGCACCCACCGAAAACCTTCCCGCATGCGCTCGAGAAGACGCGTCCGATTGTCGTTCCACTGATCGTGGTAATCATCGCCGATAAAATCGGCCACCGTTTCCCAGTTTCTGCCGTCGATCGCGTGAAAGAAATTTTCCGTGTGCAGCCGGACCTGATGTTCAGGCCGCCAAAGCCAGAACAGATACACGCCGAGAGAAACGACCAGCGCGGTCAGGCCAAGAAATGCTCCACCAAGTGTAATCCTCACATGCGCGACGCCGCCGAGGCCCTTCGACCGACAAAATTGATCACGATTTTTTGAAAGAAGGCTCGGCCGGTTCTTTCACCGATGTGTCTCGTTCCCAGCCTTCGTTCTGGAGAGTGATGTGCTCGATCGCAATGGCGTTCGCATTAGCGTCAAGGTCGGGCAGGATTTCGTATTCAGAAACCCAGCACCGATAAATCTTGTATGCGATAACGACCTGTCCCGCCTCGTTATAAAGTTCCAGAACGATGTCCTTGCGAAAGTCCTTCAAAGAAACTTCGGCGCCGAGGCTGGCCCCAAGGTTCCACACTTTGTTCGCCCAATTCTCGAATTCCGGATCGTGGGTAATCCCACGCTCAAGCGTAATGGGTGCGAATTCGGTCAAACCGGGCGACTTGCGGCTGGTACTGGGATCGCCGCCTTCGCGATGCCGAATGACTTCGGTGGTACGCCGCAGGCCACTTACTTTGCTGACGCCGGCAACGTATCGCCCGTCCCATTTAACACGGAACTTGAAATTTTTGTACGGATCAAAACGCTTTGGATTAACGGTGAATTCAGCCATGACAGGAACTGGCGTGATACAAAATCACACCGATTCTGTCAATCTTTCAGGACCGGCGCTTCACCGGCGTCGCGTGCGTACCAATCGATTTTGCGCGTGACGTACATTACGATCGACAGCACGACAAAAAGAGCGATTGCGCCCATGAGTAGTGCGTAATCCTGCTGTCGCAGAGTGATGTACAGAAACAGGTAAACGCCCGCCAATCCGGCGCCGATCATGAATGTGCGCACGCCGCCTCCCAGGAAAAAGCGGCAATACCAAGTGATCAACGCTATCGATGCAACCGCAGCGATCAGATAAGCCCAACTAAACCCTATGAATTCCGAAACCGACAACAGCAGCAGATAAAACAGGCACAGCGCAGCGCCGACCATCAGATATTGGAATGGATGAATCTTCTGCCGCGCGGTGACTTCGAACAGAAAGAATGCAGTAAAAACGAGCACCAGAAAGAGGACACCATATTTAATCGAGCGTTCCACATAACGATAGGCGTCCAGGATCGACAGAAACTGCGCGCCGAAGAGTGAGTTCGAAACGGATTGCGTCGTGAAACGTTCGTTACCGGTGCGACTCGTCCACGATTGCGGGTAATCGCGCCCGTAATAAGAGACCTTCCATTTGGCACCGAACCCGTCTGGACGTAGTGATCGTTCCGCAGGAAGGAATGCGCCCCGAAATCCCACGTCGGGCGAGTTTGATTTCAGTGTTGCTTCATTTTGCACGCCGAATGGGGCGAAGAAAATTCCCTCGCTGCCATTAAAATCGAGCGGGATTGAAAACGGAACCTCCGCGGCAATCGGTTGGTCGCCGCCGAGGGACGCTGTTGCGCCGGTCGTATAACCAGGCACCTGTGAACCGGGCAGCATCGGATGCTTGGCGCCGCCCCAATCCAGCACGATCGCCTCGCGAGTTCCGCGCAAATCATTAATGGCAATCGTCACAAACGCGTCTTTCCATTGCACGTCTTTCAGATCGATCTTGAGCGGGCCAAAATCGGGCGCAGCAAATTTGCCGGAAAGAACAGTCTGCGCCCGATATACGACGGCTTCGTAAATCCCGCGATGCAACTTCTCGGTCTGAACATCCCCGGAAACAATCAGCGTTTCAGGTAGAAAATACGCATTAGCAGTGGCCGTCTCCTCTACTTCGCGGCGCTCCACTTTCCCGTCCGGCGCCGGAACCTCTTTGACAGTCTTAAACGTGTATTGATACGGAACCCCAAGCACCGGCCCAATCACGTTTTG